>TARA_R110002072_G_scaffold136124_3_pt1 | contig 104762 bp, 91 predicted proteins | sample TARA_R110002072 | Tara Oceans TARA_R110002072 (sample SAMEA4397118) | marine metagenome | biome: Polar Biome; feature: [SRF] surface water layer (ENVO:00010504); material: water (ENVO:00002006), including particulate matter (ENVO:01000060) such as... | depth 5 m
ATCCAGCCCCGTCAGTTCCTGCTCCGGCGTGACGCGGTTACCGGCGGTCAGCAGACCCACCAGCTTCATCAGAATGATCGTTACCACTGCGGTATACACGCCGGTTGCCAGCACGCCCACTACCTGCACACCAAACTGGGATGCCATGGTCATGCCTTCGGCGTAGCCGTTGCCGCTGAACACACCCAGATCAGTCGACACCAGCACCGCTGCCATCAGAGTACCCAGAATGCCGCCAACGCCGTGCACCGGGAACACATCCAGAGAATCATCTATCTTGACCCGGTGCTTCAGGAAGTTGGTTGCGGCAAAACACAGTGCGCCGCCCATGATGCCGAGCAGCATGCCACCGGCAGGTCCTACGGAACCCGCTGCGGGCGTGACCGTGGCCAGACCTGCGACCATGCCCGTCACAGCACCCAGACCGCTGGGTTTGCCGTGACGTACCCACTCAATGCCCATCCAGGTCAGTGCGCCAGCGGATGCTGACATGTGTGTGGCCAGCAGCGCCATACTCGCACTGCCATTGGCACCCAGCGCGCTGCCGGCATTAAACCCGTACCAGCCTACCCACAACATGCCGGCGCCGGTAAAAGTCATGGTCAGATTGTGTGGCATCAGCGGCGCAGTGAGAAATCCACGACGCTTGCCCAGCATGATGGCCATCACCGCAGCTGCAACACCCGCGGTGACGTGGACCACCGTGCCGCCGGCAAAGTCAATCAGCCCCATCTGGAATAACCAGCCATTACTGTTCCAGACCCAGTGGCAAACCGGAAAATAAACCAGCGTTGCCCACAGAATGACAAACACAATCAATGAAGAAAACTTCATGCGCTCGGCAAATGCACCCACAATCAATGCCGGGGTAATGATGGCAAAGGTCATCTGAAAGGCGATAAACAGCGGTTCGGGAATATCTCCCCACACCGAATCAACTGTCACACCGCTCAGGAATACCTTGTCCAGACCACCCCACCAGCCGCCGTCAGCGGGCCCGAAGGCGATACTGTAGCCGTAAATCAACCAGATGACTGAAATTACCGCAGCGATGGAAAAACACTGCATCAGTACCGACAATACGTTTTTACTGCGCACCAGTCCGGCGTAGAACAACGACAGGCCCGGCACCGTCATGAACAGCACCAATGCCGTTGCAGTGAGAATCCACGCGGTATTGGCACCATTGATTTCATCCTGCGCCAACGCCAGCGATGGTAGTACCGCCATCAACGCAACACAGGTGGCCATTGCCTGTTTCAAATTTATTTTTAACATGCTGTTTTCCCCTGTCAGACGGCAGACTCGCCAGTTTCGCCGGTACGAATCCGTACAACCTGTTCCAACGGCAACACAAACAGTTTGCCGTCCCCTATTTTCCCGGTTGAAGCCGCTTTGCTTATCGCGTCCAGGGCCTGCTCCGCCAGCTCATCGGTGACTGCAACTTCGATTTTTGTTTTGGGCAGAAAATCCACGACATATTCAGCGCCGCGATAAAGCTCGGTATGCCCTTTCTGGCGTCCGAACCCTTTCACCTCGGTCACGGTCATACCGGTGACGCCCAGCTCGCTCAACGCTTCACGGACCTCCTCGGCCTTGAACGGCTTTACAATAGCTATGATCAATTTCATTGCCTGTTCTCCCACAGATACTTGCGCACACATTTCGTGAGGCAGCCCTGCTGTTGTTTTTTACGTGATTTACGTTTTTTACCACCGTTTCTGGATGTGGTGCACAACCACACTCATGCGCACCACCTTGGTGATACAAGCCATACCACATTCAGATTTCTCACAAAAAACGCACAACTAAAGTGCATACCTTCCACGTATGCATTTATTTGGTGCGTAAATGCGCTGAAAACACCGCTCAGTGACTACTTTTTGTATCAATGGAAGCAATAAGCAAAAATCAGACCTGTTTGACGACGCACCAGAATTGAGCGTCGATTTGCACATGCCAGCCAACCAGTCAGCCGGTCAGCCGGTCAGCCAGCTAATTGCTGCAGAGGGTTTTGTCAGATGCCGTCACGGATGATGCTGAAGCGTTGCTGCTGATACGCCTCAACATCAGCCGTCAGTTGCATCAGTGCCGTAGAATAGTGTTGTACCAGCAGGGATTCCAGACGCTGCCGGTCCTCATCCAGCACCGCCAGCATGTCCTGCCGCATGTCCTCACGATTGATGGCCTGATCCACCTCGTTGATCGCCAGATCAGTTGCTATCCAGGCGCCAGCGGCCAGCAACGGCGCACACACCAACACCAGCGGACCACAGAAAGCACCGCTCGCCCCGGCGGCAGAGCTTGTCACCAGCCGGCCGGACAGACGCCCGAATGCGCCGGATACCACACGTCTGGACGCCGTCTTGCCGACCACACGTGTACCCATTCGCATGCTGGCGCGTGCCACCAGAATGCCCGCACCCGAGCCGGCACCGACCGGCGACTTGTGCATATGCTCCTGCAGCGACAATGTGGAAGCGGGCAGCTCCAGACAATCCACAGAGCCTGCCAGTTGTTCAACCAGGGCGGTCTGGCGACTCAGCAATTGCTGCGCCTGATTCTGATACTCGACTTGCAGCACCTGCTCAGCCTCGCGAATCTGAGGATTCAGCTGCGCGCCGACCAGCTCATCCATTTTGTCGGCGATAAAACCCGAGAATGTGGTTTCTCCCACCGCCGATGCACCCATATAGGCCAGCTGAGCATATTGCCCACGCAGGCTGAAATTCCAGTCCAGAAACGCATCCACGCCTGCCCCGGCGTTCACATACGCGGCGTCTACATGGCGGCTGATCTGTGTGAGCATTTGCTGACGAGCCCGTTCCTGCTCAGCGGTCAGAGCCTGACCGGATACGGCCAGCAGGTTCTGCTGCTCGGTTATCGCGTTGTTTCTGCAGGGATCTGACAGGGTCACACTCGCCGCCACACGAGCCAGCCGTTCCCTGGCCGTCACTGCCGGGCCATCAAGGTACTGTCCGATATTGACCTGTGTCAGCAGCAGATACATCCCAAAAAGGATCAGCATGCTGACACTGAATGCCCGGCCGAAACGTGACTGCCCAAGCATCGCCACCCTGTTGCGCAACTGACCGTCAACCAGTATCAGCACGCCACCACAGACCGTCCAGAGTACACCGGCCTTGACGGCATTAAAGGTCAGAAAACTTATCCAGGCCAGAATCTTCAACCCGCTACCGGCTGATTCAGAGGCAGCGGCCACCTGCATCAGATGCCAGGTGGCATCGTTCAGCGCCGCACTGATGCCCAGCAGCCAGCCGATTTCAGTCATTGCGGCACTGTCTGCGCCTGCCGCAAAAGCCTGTTGCGTAACATCGAATAACAACAGCTGGCGGGTGTCGGCAACATCCGCCCACACCAGATTCAGCACAACCATGGCCACTGCCATGACGGCAACCAGCAGCCAATGTGTAATGCGCACAGTATAAGGGAACTGATACTGGTCACTGGACTGCGTACCCACCAGCGTTTGCGCCAACCGGAACAGTGCTGCATACAAGGGCACACCGGCCAGCATCAGCCACCACTCAGCCATGCTGAACCCGGCAACCAGTGTCAGCACCAGCAGGGCAAGTACCAGCGCGCTCAAAGCCAGAGTGAATTTCAGCAGAAAACTGTTCCACAGCCAGCGCCGGATCAGGCTCTGTTCTGCGGTAACGTGAGATAAAAGTGCGTGCCGGCGGATAAACCGCAGCGGCGCATTGAAGTGATAGATCAGCCAGGCCAGCAGCACCGTTGCGACCAGAGCGCCAGCCAGATTCATCTGTGCCAGCGAATAGAATCGCAGCAGCGCCAGCACCGCCACCATGGATGGCAATGCCAGCAACCAGAGTCGCCGCGATGTGTTGGCCGGGCGCCTGTCAGAGTCTTGCATGATGAGGTCCGGAACCTGTGTCAGTGCCTGTTAACAGTCTGTTAGACGCAGGTCACTGACATTAAGTTCGCAACCGGGCCGTCCCGGCGCTGGTTCCAGATGCTACTGAACCGACAGACAGGACTCACAGACAGCCAGTGTCCGCAGCTGGGCTGGTGTCATGCCCGAGGACAGCACCAGATCGACCAGCGACTGCAACCGCTGCCGCTGTTCGGCTGGCAGCGCTGGCAGAATCCGGCCGACACCGCCCAGTCCGGTCCAGCTCTGGCTGCGCCCGGTAATGGAGGCCAGCGCCTGAGCGCCACCCCAGTTTTCCATCATCTGCACCAGAAACTGCTCACCCGCGCTGAGTGGACGTTCCAGATATACCCGTTGATATTCTTCCAGCCCTGCCAGACTTGCCGCGGCACTCAATGCGTCGTCCAGGTCGCCCAGCGAATCCACCAGCCCCAGTGACAGGGCCTGTTCACCGCTCCAGACACGACCGCCGGCAATCTGATCCACCTCATCCACGGTCATATCACGACCGTCAGCAACCAGTCGCAGGAACCGCTGATAGGTATCCTCGGTACTGGTCTGGTAAATCCGGCCGATCTGCTCATCCAGTCCGCTGAACGGATCGCCGACGCGCGACAGCGCCGTGGTGCCGACCCCGTCTACGCCGACCCCCAGTTCACCCAAGGCATCCTCGAACGTCGGAATAATGCCGATCACACCGATGGAGCCGGTCACCGTGGAGGGTGATGCCCAGATTTCATCGGCGTTGGCCGAAATCCAGTAACCGCCGGACGCGGCTGTGCCCGCCATGGACACGACCAGTGGCTTGCCTGACGCCTGCAATTGCACCAGGGCCGCCCGGATCTCTTCCGACGCCATGGCGGAACCACCGGGCGAGTCCACTCGCAGCACCACGGCCTTGATGGCGGGGTCACGCTGTGCACGACGAATCAGTTCACTCAGCGTGTCCGCGCCAATCATGCCCAGCGGTTGCTCGCCCGGCATGATCGTGCCCTGCGCCACAATAATGCCCACCTGACTGGCGCCCGGAATCTGGATCGCCCGGGTGGCTGACAGATAGTCACGATAGCCAATCTGATTAAAACTGCCGTTACTGGTGCCCGCAACGGCCGCCACCTCGCGACGGAAACTGTCAACGCCGGCCAGATTGTCAACCAGTCCCTGCTCAAAGGCGACCCGGCTCATGTCGCCACCGGCCGCTTCCAGCAGTTGCGCGTAATTATCCGCATAGGCCTGTAATTGCTGCGGCTGCAGATCCCGATTAGCCGACACGCGGTCCAGATAACGTGCCCACAGATTATCCACCAGTGTCTGGCTGTCCGAGCGGGCTTCAGGCGACATGTCCATGCGTGTGAACGGCTCTGCCGCTGACTTGAACTCACCTACCCGGAAAATATGCACATTGACGCGCAGTTTCTCCAGCAAATCCCGGAAAAACAACTGGTTGCCGCCAAAACCACTGATCAGCAGATTGCCCATCGGGTGCAGGGTAATATGGTCAGCATAGGATGCCAGCGCATACTGCGCCTGAGTGTAATACTCACCATAGGAATAGATGGGTTTGCCGGTATCGGCAAACTGCTGCAGGGCATTGCCCAGCGTTTCCAGATGTGCCGGACTGACAGACAGCAGTTCACTGACGTCTATCACCAGCGCGGTAACGCGTGAGTCATCCGCCGCCAGGGCCAGTGAGTCCAGCAGGTCCTGCAGCAAACTGTTGACGGGCAGACCCGTGCCAAACAGCAGGTCAGCAGGTGTTGCCCCACTGCTGCGCTCCATCACGACGCCCGAAGGCGACCAGACCAGCGCTGTGCTTGACGGCACACTGACTGTAGGAGGGCTGGAAAACAGGAGAAACAGTATCAGCCCTGCAACCAGCAGGAAAAATATACGCCCCAAAAAGGTGCGCAGGGTATCGATGATGCGCCCAAGCGCGGAAAAAAATCTTTTCATAAATCACTCCAGAAAGTCCTTTTATATTTAAAAATTCGATGCTTTGACCAGAAAAACTGCATCATTCATCGAATTGATTCCATATATCCTGTTCACTACTATCTAACAGGAGGAATCACTCATGACACGCGTTCTTGTGCTTTACCATTCCATGTACGGGCATATCGAAACCATGGCCAATGCCGTTGCAGAGGGTGCCGCGCGCGTTGACGGCGTCGAGGTTACCATTAAACGGGTGCCGGAAACCATGCCCGAACACGCCTTCGCGGCAGCCGGTGGCAAAACGGATCAGGCAGCAGATATCGCGTCACCCGCGGAACTGGCAGACTATGACGCCATCATTCTGGGTGTGCCGACACGGTTTGGGAACATGTCCGGTCAGATGCGCAATTTTCTGGATCAGACTGGCGGACTGTGGGCCAAGGGCGCGCTGGCTGGTAAGGTTGCCAGTGTTTTTGCCTCCACCGGAACCGGGGGCGGGCAGGAGATGACCATCACGTCTACCTGGACGACACTGGCGCACCACGGCATGCTGCTGGTGCCGTTGGGCTACACCACACCGGAGATGTTTGATATTTCCAATGTCAGCGGCGGCACGCCTTATGGTGCCACCACAATTGCCGGTGGAGATGGCTCACGCCAGCCCGATGAGCGCGAGCTGGCGATTGCCCGTCATCAGGGCAAGCTGGTTGCCGGCATTGCGGTCAAATTGACTGCCTGAGTAACTGGCGCAGTGACAGATAGTCCGCGTGGAATTTACGGATGCCATCCGACAGTTTGTCCGTTGCCATGGCATCCTGATTCAACTGCCACCGGAACGCCGCCTCCGGCAGACTGATACGCCCGTCGTCACTGGCCTGCGACGGATCAAGCTGACGGATCAGCTCGCCCTCGTCTGCCGCCAGCTTTTCCAGCAACGCGGGGGAAATGGTCAGCCGGTCGCAGCCGGACAGTGCTTCAATTTCCCCGGTGTTGCGGAAACTGGCTCCCATGACAATGGTGGGGTAGCCGTTTGATTTATAGTACCGGTAAATACGGCGCACCGAGACAACCCCCGGATCCTCTTCCGCAGTGTATTCCTTGCCGGTGCTGGCTTTGTACCAGTCCAGTATGCGCCCGACAAACGGCGAGACCAGAAATACGCCTGCTTCGGCACAGGCTATGGCCTGATTAAAACCAAACAGCAAAGTCAGGTTGCACTTGATGCCCTGTTTCTCCAGCTGCTTTGCGGCCTGGATTCCCTCCCAGGTTGCAGCAATCTTGATCAGAATGCGCGAGGTGTCGACGCCTGCCAGACTGTACAACTCCAGCAGACCGTGAGCCTTGCGGATGGTGCCCTCGGCATCAAAGGACAGACAGGCATCGGCTTCGGTAGAGACGTAGCCGGGGACTGTCTCGGCTATCCGCTGACCAAAATTCACCGCCAGCTTGTCCATGGCCGCATCCAGCTGCGATTCCTGACCGGCACCGGTGCGCTGACCATGGGCAATGGCATCATCAACCAGCTCCTTATATTGCGTCTGCTGCGCCGCATTCAGCAGCAACGACGGGTTGGTGGTGGCATCCTGTGGCGTGAACCGGCGAATGGTCTCAAAATCACCGGTATCGGCCACCACGGTGGTCATTTGTTTCAGCGCGTCCAGCTTGTTCATGTTTGTTTCCTGTCATTGATCCGCGATTATTCCTCTGCTTTTTAAGCTAGACCATTGTGCCCCCGGGCGTCAACGGTCAGGAAAACCACTACTTGTCCAGCCGTGTAAACTTTGAACCCTCCAACGTCAGGTTGTACATCAGCCCGGCGTTGGTGAGTACAAATCCGACCACCGGATCCTGCAGATTATTAGTATCCAGTGAAGCGCCGGCGCCCAGTTTGATCAGATTGATGGAACCATCCACACCCGCACGCCAGCCTGCCGTGTTTCTGAACGACTCTAGTGCCTGATCATCCATAAACAGCACAAACACCGCTTTTGACTGCGCTCCGAACTGAAAACCCACCGAAGCTGCTGCTGTACTGTAATAGTCCACCGTGGTCCCGTTGATTCGCAGTGCACCTTCGCCATACTCCGCACCAACGCCAAAGCCGGCTTTGAGTACGCCCGGAAATACCATGATTCCCGCCGCTGCCTGCAGAAATCTGTCGCCGCCCTGCACTTCCGCACGGAAGCGCTCCAGTGCTGCATCCACCTTGATATCGATTTCCTGCGCCGAGTCTGCACTGGCCGCCTGAACAAACAGGGTCATGATGGTCATTACGCCAACAATATATGTTATAAGTCTGTTTTTCATCGACACTCCCGTTGGTAGAAATTGTCCGGATGTACTTGAATGCAAGCAGTTTAACAGCTATCAGCCTGAACACAGCCCTCTAATTCTGGTATAAACATGAAAACACTTTGCCTATTTCTGCTCATGACTTTGACTTCAAACGTATTCGCCCAGGCCAACCGGATTGACATAGTTCGTCCCGATGCGCCCGAACTTGCTGCCATGGGGCCGCATGCTGTCGGTGTGCGCACCCTGGAATTAAGCGACCCCAACCGCCCCGATATTCTGAATACACGCCAGGGCGAAGAAACGCCGCTCTATACGCGCACGCTGACGGTTGAAGTGTGGTACCCGGCAGCACTGACAGCAGGCCAGGCACCCGGCACACAATACACCACCATTACCCGCAATCCGGGCATCATGGCGACCCTCAGCGGCAGCGCGGTCAGAGATGCCAGCGCCAGCGATGCCGGCCCATTCCCTCTGGTCATCATATCCCACGGCCACCCCGGCAACCGTTACCTGCTTGGGCACCTGGGTGAAAATCTGGCCAGCAAGGGGTACGTGGCTGTCTCTATCGACCACAAGGACAGCACTTACAATGATCAGCAGGGTTTTAACAGCACACTCTACAACCGCGCCTTTGATCAGCGTTTTGTTCTCAATGCCATGGCCGCGCTGAATGAGCAGGCCGGCCACTTTCAGGGTGTTGTTGACGCTGACAACACCGCCATCATTGGTTACTCCATGGGTGGTTATGGCGCTGTCAACAATCTTGGCGCCGGCTACAGCGATGCCGGTGTGGGATTTATCGGCGCACCTCCGAATCGCCTCCTGCAGGCGCTGGCGGCCAGCAACCCTGACTTCCGTCAATCACTGGACCCGCGCATCAAGGCAGGCATTCCCATCGCGCCCTGGGGCATGCAGGTGGGATTCTGGGATGCTGAGGGTCTGGCAGGCCTGACCGTGCCGGCGCTGTTTGTGGCCGGCGATGCTGACGCGACATCAGGATATGAGAATGGCGTCAAGGCGTTGTATGACGGCGCCATCAACAGCGACCGCTACCTGCTGGTGTTCAAAAATGCCAGCCATAGTGTCGCCGCACCCATTCCGTTACCGGTTGAATTTCTGGCGACTGAAAATGCCCAGGGCGCCGCACACTACACTGATCCGGTCTGGGATAATGTGCGCATGAATAATATTTTGCAGCACTTTGCCACTGCATTTCTGGATCTGCACTTAAAAGGTGATGAAGAAAAACGCAGCTACCTGGACCTGCCGGAAGACGGCGCTGCGCCCGGCGAGGATGGCTGGAAGGGATTCGGCATCCGCGATGCAGTTGGGCTGAAACTGTTTCACAACTGAGGTGAGATTTGTTTGAGGTGACGTTTTTTGAGGCGGGGTTGTTTTAGGCGGCGCTGCTCAGCCTCTGAGCTTTGCCACTGCCCGGCGCAACCCACTGCGCACACCGGTATTCAATGCACTGCCGGTGTAGCGTCCCTTGGCCACGTGTCTGATACGAAAGACACCGGGTACATCAACGGGTTCGCCCTGGGTGCGCAACAACCAGCGAAACGCCCGGTCCTCATATGCCTTGCACCAGGTGGCTGAGGGACGCTGGTAATACGGCAGACTCTCACAATACCCGACTGCGCGGGCAATATCCCCGTGCGTAATCTGCAGAGGACCGGTAGCGCGGTCCTTGTCAAAACGACTGAACAGCGCCACATCAACATCCACTACCTCCGGTGGTGACAGCGGCGGTGCCAGTAGCGCCGCATCAGGCGGCAGCAAACCTGTGCAGTATTCGGATGCCGGAAATACCAGACTATTTTGCCGGCCCTGCAGCGCTGCGGCCAGTGCATCCAGACAATTGTCCCGGAATAGCAGATCACAGTCGGTGAACCACACCCAGTCAGCACGGGTCTGTCTGGCCGCCAGATTGCGGCCGATGGCGCGCCGGAACAATGCCTGTCTGGGCAACTGCTGCCAGTTCCAGGTGACACCGGGCACTTTCTGTTCAGCAAAAAAATCCAGCAATGCCACTGTCTGCAGATCCTCTGCGCCGTAGAACACTGTCATGGTGATATCAACATCGCGGGGTGCAAACAGGACCAGCGAACTGAGCTGATAAGCCTGCATGTGGGCGTAGTTCCAGCAGTGGCTGACAATCTCGATATGCAGCCGTCCGGTTTTTGCAGTCAGTGCTGCACGCTCAGGCAGATCCGGCAGAAACCAGCGTGCCGGCACCAGACCGCCGGCAGCCAGGCGCAGGAAACGCCCCTGAATGCCATCGTACCAATGCGGTTCAGGTATCGGATATTGGTTCATGCAAGGCCACTTTTTCCAAAAAACGCTATGTTAGCGGAAAAATGCACGGTAATCTTCTGCCGAAACTGCACGCTTGGCGATTGTCATCGACCTGACCCTGGCATTTTGCAAGAATGGACACATGCACTACAAACAGACCCGACAGGGTAGAACAGCAACATTGATCAATCAGGATGTACTGGATACACCTGATGCGCTGCTGTTTGAGGGCGGGCCCCAGCCCGCTTCTGCCAGTGACAGTACGCAGGGGCGCGGCACCGTGCGTTTTTTTAAACATCAGGGCCTGTCTCTGGTCCAAAAAAAATATCATCGCGGCGGTTTTTTCGGCCGCCTGATCAAAGACTCATATGTATACACCGGCATTGAAAGCAGCCGCATGTGGCGCGAATTTCTGCTACTGGGACAAATGCTTGAGCTGGGATTACCCGTACCCCGACCCGTTGCTGCCCGTTGCGTGCGCGGCACCCTGCTGACTTATCAGGGCGACCTGATCACTGAACGCATCAGCAATTCAGAAACCCTGGCCGACCTGCTATGCAGACAGGCCTTGCCCGAAAGCACCTGGCAGGCACTGGGACAGACCATCAGCCGCTTTCATCAGCAGCGCATCGACCACACCGATCTGAACGCCGCCAATATTCTGCTGACTGACTCCGATCAGATTTATCTGATCGATTTTGACAAATGCGCCATGCGCCCGGCAGGCGACGACCGCTGGTGCGACGCCAATCTGGGCCGCCTGCACCGGTCACTGCTCAAGTGGCAAAAACGCGACCCCGCATTTCACTTTGAACCGCACTGTTGGCAGGCCCTGCTGAGCGGCTACCATCAGCCGAACTCCAATACCCCGTCTTCCAGCGAGTCCCGTTTGAGCAATTTCTGATCTCTGCCGTAATCCTGCGTATTGACCCAGGGTTCACGATCCCCCTGTTTCGGGAAGCGATGCATCATACGTTGCATGTAACCGGCCGAAAAATCATCAATAAACGGCCGTGGCACCATGTCCCTGTCTGATTCACGCAGCATCGGCCGACACCAGCGGGTGCCGGTCTGATCCATATGATTGATCAGGCGGCAGAAAAATTCCGCAGTCAGATCGGCACGCAGCGTCCAGGACGCATTGATGTAACCAAAGGTGAATACCAGATTGGGCACGCCCGAATACATAAGACCCTTGTACGACCAGGTGTCGGCAAAATCGAGCGGCTTGCCGTTCATACTGAATTGCACACCCCCGAGCACCTTCATATTGAGGCCGGTCGCGGTGACAATGATGTCAGCACTCAGCTCCTGGCCGTTTTTTAATAGCACACCGTGCTCGGTAAACCGGTCAATGTGCTCGGTCACCATCTCGGTTTTGCCGGACCTGATGGATTTGAACAGATCCGCATTCGGCACCAGACAAAGCCGCTGATCCCAGGGGTTGTACGCGGGGGTAAAATGCTTGTCCACGTCGTAGTCCGGCCCCAGTTCCTTGCGCACCATGTGTATCAGTTTGGCTTTCAGTTCCGCCGGCTTCCTGCGTGAGCGACGGTAGATAATCTGCTGCAGCAGTACATTTTTCCAGCGGGTGATGGCATAGGCCCAGGACTCAGGCAGCACCTTGCGCATGGCATTGGCCACTGCATCCCGATCCGGCCGGGACACGACATAGGTGGGTGAGCGCTGCAGCATGGTGACGTGCGCGGCCTTCTCCGCCATGGAGGGTGCCAGCGTCATGGCAGTGGCACCCGAACCAATGATCAGTACGCGCTTGTTGGCATAGTCCAGATCTTCCGGCCAGTGCTGCGGATGGATGACCGGCCCGCTGAAGGCCTGCTGATCGGGGAATTCCGGTGCATAACCCTGCTCATAGCTGTAGTAACCGGAGCACATCAGCAGCATCCGGCAGCGCATCTGCTTCTGTTGCGTCGGCAGGGCAATGGTCAGTGTCCAGCATGCCTCCTCATCCGACCAGTCGGCGGCGCTGAGCTGATGTTCGTAACAGATATTGGGGTCGATCTGGTTTTCCGCTGCGGTTTCTTTTACATACTCAAGAATGGACGGACCGTCCGCGATCGCCCTGGCTGCCTTCCAGGGTTTGAACCGGTAGCCCAGGGTATGCATGTCACTGTCAGAGCGGATGCCAGGGTAACGGAACAGATCCCAGGTGCCGCCCATGGCTTTGCGTGCCTCCAGAATCCGGTAGGATTTGCCCGGACAATGCTTTTGCAGATGCACCGCTGCACCTATGCCGGACAGTCCGGCGCCCACGATGATTACATCCAGTACATCTGTATCTGCTTTCATGCATTGTTCCTGATTTTATTGGTCGGGATCGCGAGTATAAATGTGAATGCGTTCAGTGTAAAAATTGATACTTGCAGTCAGCGGCATTCAGGCATAACCTCCCGAGCAGGGACTGGGCCGCGCGTGGTCATGGCCCCGGCATAATAAAAATCAGGAGTCCAACAATGAAAATAAAAACCCCGGTTGATAAATTCCGGTTTGCGGGCGTTCTCGCCCTGAGCCTCGGCCTTGGCGCACATGGCCAGCTGTCAGCTCAACAGGAAACCGTAGAATGGGTAACCCTGGGCGGTGATCACGCTCACACCCGCTATACCCCCGCAACACAGATCAACGCTGACAACTTCACCCAGCTGCAGACCGCCTGGGTCTGGGATGGTGCCAGCTTCAACGCCAGCAGTGGCCGCTCCACTCCCAGCTATGTGGATGGCAAACTCTTTACCGTGGCCGGTGACCGTCGTCACGTCATCGCCATCGACCCGGAAACCGGTGAGACCATCTGGTCCTACCGCGAACCTCACACCTTCCGTCACGAATATTCCATGCGCAAAGACTACGGTAAGGGTGTGGCGTACGGCGAGGTAGACGGCAGGGGTGTCATCTATATCATCAGCCCGGCCTTTTTCCTGACAGCACTGGATGCAGAAACCGGCGCGCCGCTGAAGGGTTTTGGCGGACCGGTAGGGCTTGAAGGTTTCCCGGAAACCGGCGTGGTGGATATGCAACGCATTATCGCCGAGTACATGGGATACGACTTTGACCCCTATTTTGGCATTCCCATTGAAGAAGGATACATCACGGCCTCCTCGCCCCCCATTGTGGTCAACAATACTGTGGTTGTGGGCAACTCTGCCGAGCAGGGATACAACCAGACCCGTATTGAAAACATCCCCGGCGACATTCTGGCATTTGATACCAAAACCGGTGAATTCAAGTGGAAGTTCAATGTCATCCCCGAGGCTGGCGAGTTCGGCATCGAAACCTGGGAGGGCGTGCCCAATCCGCGCGAGCTGACCGGTGAAGTATCTCCCTGGGCCCCGCTGTCTGCTGACGTGGAAGCCGGCATTGTGTATGCCGTCACCAATCCGCCGACCATTGATTACTATGGCGGTCACGCGCCGGGCGACAATCTGTTTGGCACCAGCATCATCGCGATGGATGCCGAAACCGGTGAACGCGTCTGGCATTTCCAGTTTGTGCATCACGATGTGTGGAACTACGACACACCCACCGCACCGGTACTTCTGGATGTGGAAATCAATGGCCGCACAGTACCGGCGATTGCACAGGCCACCAAACAGGCCTTTGTTTATGCCTTCAACCGTCTGACCGGTGAGCCGCTCTGGCCGATCGAAGAACGACCGGTACCGCAGTCGCGTATCCCCGGCGAGCAGCTGGCTGCCACACAGCCATTTCCGACCAAACCGGCGCCGTTTGATATGCAGGGCCTGACCCCCGACAATCTGATCGATTTCACGCCGGCACTGCGCCAGCAGGCACTCGAGGCGATTGCAGATTATGAGATCGGCCCGTTGTTCAATCCACCGCTGCACCGCGACAATGACATCGGTAAAGTGGCCGCCTTGTGGTGCCCTGGCGATGGCGGCGGCGCGAACATCCCCGGCCCGGCAGTTGCCGATCCGACTCAGGGCATACTTTACGTCACCTCGCGCAGCGCCTGTTCTTCAAGGATGGTCACCGCGGCACAGGAACGTGACTCCATGATTGAATTGCCCACCGGCACCACGTTCTCACGTTTTGCTTCGCTGCGGGCATTGCCGGTGCGTGGTCCACAGGGCCTGCCACTGTTCAAGCCGCCTTACAGCCGTATTACGGCAATTGACATGAACACCGGCGAGCACCTGTGGATGATCCCTGTGGGCGACACCCCTGACCGTATCCGGAACCACCCGGCACTGGCCGGCGTTGATGTCGGACACACCGGCACCGGCGCGCTGGCACCGATGACAGTGACTGCCAACATGCTGCTGTATGCCAGCACCGGCAGTGACGAAACTCCCTACCTGTTTGCGGTAGACAAGCGCACTGGCCAGGAACTGGCCCGTGTCGAAGTCCCCGATACCAGCAACTTCGGTATGTCCAGCTTTGTGCACAAGGGCAAGCAGTACGTCATGCTGCAGACCGGCAGCAAACTGACAGCGGTGGCGCTGCCTGATTGACAGGTACTAGCACCGGCACACCAGCGGGCGGACGGTTTCAGACCTTCCGCCCGTTTTTTTTGGCCATGATCAGGCATCCAGTTTGCCGGACGGGTGTGATAGGATTTTGTATCAGCAATGTATCTGAATAGAGGGTATGCATTTTGAAAACGCGTTTTTTCAACACGGGAAGCATCTCCAGAGCCCTGCTGCTTCTGATTGTTGCCGGGCTTGTCGTCAGTGCCTGGCTGTTCCGAACACCCTCAGTATCTGATCAGGCCATTCCTACCGGCGCCGAGGCTATCGACCGTGGCCGCTACCTGGTGCAGGCCGGCGGTTGCATCAGTTGCCATGAAGATGACAATGGCACACTGAGCGGCGGCATGGGCATCGACTCGCCATTCGGAACTTTCTACGCGTCAAATATTACACCTGACCCGCAAACCGGTATCGGTGGCTGGCAGGGCAGTGATTTTCTGCGCGCGCTCAAACACGGACGCGCCCCGAACGGCAGCTTTTATTTTCCGGCTTTCCCGTACCGCGCATACGCTGGCATCAGGGATGAAGACGTACTGGATATAGCCGCTTACCTGATGTCACTGGAGCCGGTTGCCGCACAACCACCCGCGCACGAATTGCCGGGATGGGTTGGGCGCTGGCAGATGGCCGGCTGGAACCTGCTGGCCGATATGGCGGCACCGGAATCCGCGCAATACGATGACCCGCAGCTTGAGCGCGGTGCATACCTGACGCGCAGTCTGGGGCACTGCAGCGAATGCCATACGCCACGCAATGCGCTGGGCATCTCCCGGTCTGATCAGGAATTTGCCGGTGGTGACATGCCCGACGGGCATGTTGAAGCCATTGACACAGAAGCACTGGCCAACTGGTCGGAGGAAGATCTGGCACTGTTTCTGTTTATCGGATTAAAACCCGACGGTGAGTACGTTGGTGGCAAAATGGAGCCCGTGATTGAGCACAATACCGGTCAGCTGACCGATGAAGACCGGGCGGCGATGGCGGCGTTTTTTAAGCGGGGGTTGTAACAATCGTCGCACCCCAGCGTCAAAGATTTCTGCCCCACACCAGGCTTACACGGCATGTGTACTTTAACCCTGCACAGAAGTGCACAAAAAACCATCGTCACCATGAATCGTGACGAGTTGAGAGCGCGACCCGAGGGAACCACCCGTCAGGCTATCTCACCGCATGGCATTGAATACCTGTTTCCGTCAGACATATTTTCCGGAGGAACCTGGCTGGGGATCAATGCCCGCGGTGTTGGTGGCTGTCTGCTCAATCGTTATGGTGACACGCATCTCCACGACACCAGTGAAATCGTCAGCCGAGGCACGATCATCCCCGGTCTGCTGGCGTGCAGAAATCTTCAAGAGGCTTACAGACTGGTTGACCAGTTACCCCTGCATCGTTACCGAAATTTTGATCTGCTACTGTTTGACGACAGTATCACCTTGCACTTTACACATGAAAACGGCACAGGCAGCGTTCAACGCAGAACGGACGACTGGCTGATGCTGACCTCATCATCATGGAACAAAACCGCTGTACTGGAATACCGCCAGCGCAAATTCGATGAATACGTCAGCAACAGCGTTTCCTGTCCTGATATTGCGGCGTCAGTACTGCGTGATTTCCATATGGCGGATGCAGATGACAGCCGGTTCGCCGTATTGCTGCGCCGCGCGGAATCACACACTAAAAGCATCAGTCAGATACTTCTGGATCGCAACTCTGTCAGCCTGCGTTATCTTGATGAGAAAATCCTGCTGGCATCCAGCTCCGGGAAATTGGCGGGACGATTCAACTGCCAGTCGTATTCGATAAAGCGGACAGTCGGCTCCTCCGGCAGCGATGCTGCAACCCGCTCAGACGCATACTGCCTGACAAAATCCAGAACATCACCTGAGGCGCCCGCAAAATCCCCGGCATACCAGTCAAAAAGACTGCTCAAATATACCGTCCCGCCTTCGATCCTCAGGTGATAAGGCGTATCAAACGCCAGCCGGGCATTCTGTGTCAACTGATCATCAAGCTGCCCGGCGCGGTATATCTTGCTTCGCAATGGCGGACAGCCAACCGACGCGCAATTGACCGCAAAATGCACTCTTGCATCGAACCAGCCCCTGCTGGCAAACTCAGGACCAAGCAGTATCCCCTTTTCCATGGTATCCAGACTGTACAAACGCCCACCCACATCAAATGCGTCACGCGTGAAAACACTGTCGCGGAAGGGGTTGTAACGGCCACCATAATCCCATACCGAATCAACCAGTTTGCCACCAGGCCGCTCCTCCAGAATCTGGGCCAGCATAAAAAAATTGTAGCCGTTGATCCAGAACGCCACTGCCGTTTCCCGACTGTCAAGCTGGTTAATATCAAATTGACTCAACCGGTTTTTTTGCTGGGTGATCTGCTGCTGAGTGCCTGCCGATGCCAACGCCTGTTCATAATCAAACGCCGAGATCAGACCGCCCTCCGCCGTTCGCTGCTCAATGAGGTGGTCATTCAGCAGCATGGCAAAGTCTGCGTAAATCTCCTCCATCATGTCTGCTGATGCGGCTTCTTCTGATTCAAGTGAACCCCGCCAGGCTGCAAGGGCTTCACCAATCGCATGTGGATTGTCTTCCTGCACAAAATGTCGGCCAGCGCCAATATTGACCACGGTTAAATTACTCAGATTCTCCTGCAACCAGACCACATCCTGCTGCGTAATCAGCGCGCCGGGGGTTGCTGCAAGCAGCAATTTTGGCAATGGCGTTTCAGTTAACCATTGCTGATAGGCATTGACCGCCGCCACCACGTCTGCCGGCTCTCCGTCCAGCGGCAGCTGTCGGGGCCACTGAAGAATTGGTGTGCGACTGGCCGGATCAACAAAGGGAGCCCGATAATAATCCATTTCCACGTCTGTCAGACCTCTGACCACCGATCCGGGAAGCACCTGCTCGACAAACAGATTCTGATTTACCAGCAGTTCTTCACCAATGCCCGGCGTGCGAAACCGTTCAAAGAGCTCGCCCATGCCTTCGCGCTCGCGGTAAATCGCCTCCATAAAGGCCAGCGCCCTGACATTGTCCGGATGGCGGCTAGCATAATGGAAACCCAGACCGGAACCCCAGTCATGGACAACCAGCGTTATATCCGTCAGGCCCATTGCCTGTATAAAGCCGTCAACGTAACGTGCATGATCAAAAAACGTATAGTCAATATCCGGTTTGTCAGATTTGCCCATACCAATCAGATCAACAGCAACTGCCCGATAATTTCCGGAGACATAAGGAATGATATTTCGCCAAAGATAGGACGAGGTCGGATTACCATGCAGAAACAGAACAACATCTCCCTGCCCCTCATCAATGTAGTGCATACGCGAGCCGAGCACTTCAACGTAGTGTTCCTGAAATGGAAAATCGGTGCTGATCTGCAATTGCTGTCCTTGTGCAGACTGCGCCTGGGCAGTTAAAGAAAACAGCATACCCAGACACAACAGGTGCAGGCAGGACAGGAATCGGATCAGTGGGTCAGTCATTGTGGTCTACCTCAACATGAATTTAATTCAGCAGTGCGCGTCGACGAAAACTCCGCGTTGCCGCTGCAACACCGGCCTGGTCATCCAGACTTATACCACGACTGGCAGCAATAGAAACGATGAAGGCCGTGTGGTGAATCGTATGCTCTATCACATGGAGCATTTCACGCAGTAGGCTACTGGAAAATTCACCGATTGACTGCGACACGCTGCCGTACTCGGCCAACACCTGCACCGGCTTTTCATCAATCTGTTCTGTTCGCAGCCAGACCAGCAAATTGGCTATATCCGATAACGCGGACGCTGCGCTGCGTTCTACCGCTCCGCCACGACGGCGCACGTTGTAATCAATCACACCCGTGCTGGCTCCAACTTTTAAAGCATGGTAGTAATCCAGGCTGTGCCTGACATGAGGCCCAATCGCCGCAAAACAACTTTCGTCATCGCTGAAGGCAATCCGGACAACACAATCTGACAGCTCGAGCAACGACTCGATAACTGGTTTCTGTAACAATGACCAACTTGCTGATCGGGGCATATTAATTTTGCGCTTGATGGATTGCATGGAATTGCTTAAGGGTCCTTTTGCTCAAACCGGCGATGTCAACGCTTAGCAACAAACCCGGTGTTCCTGCAAAATTGAGATCAACGCCCATCGTGTAAAATCTTGCGCCCATTTTTGCATAGTGCCTGAGCAGCACCGGTAGCCCCTTGCCATCCGGCTCCAGTTGACGGACCAGCCAGTCAAGTTGCGAAATGGACGGCAAACCGTTTTTCAGGTAATCGGTCATCTCGGAAGGGACCGGCACAGCAAGCTCTTTTCGGGCAACAACCTGCTGTGTTGATTGCACGAGCGCTTCCCGAATAAGCAGGGTACTCAACATTGAATACTGTCGGCTGATGGAGACGGTGCCATACAATGTCTGATAATGAGGAAACTGCCTGATAAACCCGCCAATTCCCTTGAACAAAAGCAGCAGAGCCTGGTAACTGCGTTGAAACTCTGGCGTGATAAATGACCGGCCCATTTCAAGACAGGGGCGGTTCATGTTGATGAAATCCGGACTGAACGCAAACATTTGACCAAGGTACAGTGAACTCTCACCCCCTGTCTGCAATAGCATGTCTGTTCTGCCAAGCCGACAGGCACCAATTATCCCTTGCGTCTGGTTGTTATACAGAAAAACATGTACGTAAGTTTTGTCAAACTCATCACCATCAGATGACTGACCACTGCCTTCGTCCAGATCGCGAAACACCGACTCACGTAAACGCTGTATTTCACTCACGATGGCGGGTGTCTGTTGCATCGAGCTGTAATACACATGGATCAATCCGGTGCTGTCCAGGCATTGGGCGGCGGGCAGAGCTGCAACCTCCGCTGCCAGTACGTTTTTGGCTACCGCTGGTGCCAGCGGGTCAGGAGTGCCGGTATCCTGCAGTGGCTCCTCGCGCTTCAATTCAGGATTCTGAAGACAGGTCAGCAATCGCAGGCTGGCAATCTGCCCACTAATACTGGTGTCGGAACCGCGGACGTCCGCAGGGATGTCAACCATGGGTTTGCCCGGAAAAAATCCCAGAGCCTTGCCTTCTGCGCGCAACATTTCCCGCATCAGCGTCATCATTCTCAACTGCGGATGCAGTCTGCCCAACCGGTAGAACAAGGGGCTGTTACGACCCTCAATAAAAACCGGCAGCGTCACCAGACCAGCGATTTTCAGAAGACTTTTAATTGACCGATGCCAGGGATAATCCTGCAACTCCTCACTGTGTGACCGCCTGGTCGCAACACGCCCGGCCGGGAACACGATCAGCAAACCGCCCTGTGACAGATGCTGGTGACACGCACGCAACGAGGAGAGATTGCCCTGGGCACCCCGTTTCAGTGGCTCGGTAAAAATGAACCAGGACGACAACTCGGAAAAAACCTGCAGCCGACGATTGGCAAGTATTTTGACATCGGCCCGACGCCTGGACAGTATCCAGGCCAGAGCCACCCCTTCAATGGCCCCCAGTGGATGGTTGGCAACCAGCAAACACGGTCCTGTCGCCGGCACTGACGCCAGCAACCCATCGGTGTTATGCAGTCTGATATCAAGCACTCGCAACAGTCGCTCCGCAAATGCTGTCGCTTCCAGATTCTCAAACCTGTGTACCCTGTAAAGCTCATCGAGTTTCCGAAAACCGGTCAGCCAGTCAATCATTGGCACTAGTACGCGCAGCCACCAACTCTCAGTGAACACACTGCTGGTTCTGGAAACTGTGATAGCGGGACGTTGGCTCATAACCTGTTTGACTGCGATCAAACAGATTTGTTACAGGCAACAGCCAGCGGGCGCTGTTGTAACAATGCGGCTCTCAGCGCGTCATGAGTAACCACATACTCAAAACAAGAGAACTTCGCCAATCATGCGCAAAACCATTCTGCTCGCCCGCCCTCATCCATTTATTGTAAACGAAATGAAACCCTTGTTACTTCAGGCTGGTTTTGATGTAAAAGGCGTCAGTAGTGACTCAGCCCTGACGGAAAGCAGACCTTCCAGCTACCCGGCGGCGGTTATTTCGCTGGCAGTGGTTTCCCCGGTTAGTCAAAGCCCGCAACAAGTGCTTGCCTGGCTTAAGACGCAGCAGTTCAGCGGGAAATTCATCTTTGCCGGCCTGATACCCTTTGAGCGGGTGGAGAACAACCTGAAGCAGTTTCTGACCGAAACCGGATGGAACGCAGAAGTCCAGGCGCTGTCATCACCAACGGCGCAGCACAGCCCCGGTATATACATACAACAAAGCGATCTGGCGCCCGGTCAGGCGCAGGCAAGCCGCGACTTCCTGACTGCCTGGATTTGAACGATGGGAACGAAAGCAACTGCACGAGTGCACCGATACTGCCGGTGTTTTTTTTCGGCAACAACATCACTCACGGCATTCCGGGTTGCCCTGGTGGTTGGCACCGTTCTTAACGTGATCAATCAGGGCAATGCACTCTGGGGAAGCGCAGCACTGAGCCTGCCTCATCTGGCACTGAATTTCCTGGTCCCCTATCTGGTGTCATCGCACAGTATTGTCAAAACGCTGAACCCGGATTGACACCGAAGTAGCGCTTGAATGCACGCGAAAAAGCGGCCGAAGACTGGTAGCCCACAAGCGAAGGAATCTCTGACAGTCGAGTGCCTTCCTCCAGATGTTTCCATGCCAGTTGCATGCGCCACCAACTGACATATTCCATCACCGTCCAGTCACTCAGAGCTTTGAACGTCGCCGCAAACGAGGTTCTGGACTGCGCTGCCTTCCGGGCAAGCAGATCCAGTGTCCAGGGGAAGTCAGGCTGTTCGTGGATGGCATCAATAGCGCGCCCGATTCGCGGGTGGGAATATAACGCCAGAATACTCCGGTCTGACGACCGGATCACATTGCTACTGGCCAGCGTATAGGCAAACAGAAGCTCCGCCAGCTTCTCCAGAATCGCCTGGCTGGCGCCACCCGGGCTTAGACTTTCGTCAAGAATTAGTGTTGTCAACGGCCTCAACCAGGGCGTTTCAGCAGCCAGCAGAACGGTGACATCAGGCAAGGCACGCAACAATAACTCACTGGCCGGGTGCCGGAAACTGACAGATGCACACAGCAGCCCTGTCCCCTCCCTGCCAACGGCCTGCGGAAACGGCACGTGTTCCTGCGGTCCGGTCAACGCATGTGTCGGGGTCATACTGTGAGGCAGTTCTACCGGAAACAGTATCAAATCGCCCGGATGCAGAGTTGTGGAAACCCTGTCCGGCATGTCCAGTCTGCAGTCACCGTCAGTGACCACATGAAAGCAGGTCAGCGGTGGTTTGTGTTCGGAGATCTGCCATTGCCCGCACACTTTTGCGTTGTGGAAGATATTTACCCTGGTACTGAGCAGACGCAACAAGTCTGAGACGGCACGTTGACTGGCTAGATCTGACATATCGGCAGGTTCCTGACTGCTGGCAAAAATCTGTACGCTGGAGCATAAAAACCGGACTTCATGATACCAGCATTCTCTTCATCCACCAGTACTATACGTTGAAGCCGTTCATGGAGGAGATAATTTTATGCCCGATCACGAATTCAAACGCTATACCACTGACACCGCCCCCGAAGGCAGTTGCGAACTGATGAAGGGTATCCAGGGTTCCTACGGCTTCATGCCGGAGCTTTTTGCCTACATGGCCGAGTCCCCCGAAGTACTTGAAGCGTATGTGACAGTCAACCGACTGATGTCAAAAACGTCACTGACCCCCGCGCAGCAGCAATTGGTGCTGCTGGCAATCAGCCGGAAAAACGAATGCGATTTCTGCCAGGTGGCGCACGAAGCCATGAGCATGAAGAACGGCCTCGACAAAAACACATTGTCGGCGCTAAAAGCAGGCACTGCCATCGCCGATGGCAAGGATGCGGCACTGGTCAGACTGTCCCAGACAATTGTGGAGAAAAGAGGCTGGCTGGAGAACGATGATCTGGCTGCATTTTACGATGCAGGCTTTGGCCCCAAACAGGTGATGGAGGTGATTCTGGGTGTCAGCCTGAAAACACTGTCCAACTACACCAATCATCTGACACACCCGGAACCCAATCCGGAGTTGTTGAAGATGCTTGACTCCTGAGTCGGAGACCGGGAAACATGGCATCCTCACTACCTGATCTGCAAAAACTACAACAACAGGATCACGCCGCGTTCAAATCGCTTGTGATGCGGTATCATCCGCGACTGGTAATGGTGGCAAGAGCCATTGTCGGGGACACCTGGGCGGAAGAGGTCGTGCAGGACACCTGGCTGGCAGCGTACAAGGCGCTGCCTGATTTCCAGGGCCGCTCGGCAATTTCAACCTGGCTGATTACTATCGTCAAGAATACGGCAACAACCCGTTTGCGCAAGGAAAGCCGCCTGGTGTCCATGGACACCGGTTTCGGCACCGGCGCTGATGACGAGGGTTTCCTCGACGCCGACCGCTTTACCCCTGCGGGGAAGTGGGCAAACCAGTTGAGCGACTGGGGCACTGACAGCGCATCAGCCTTGTTGGAGCAACAGGAACTCAAGCACTGCGTTGACACTGCAATTGCAAGAATGCCGGTGCAGCAACGCTCTATCCTGATGCTGCGTGATGCCCAGCAACTTGAGGTCGCAGATATTTGTAACATTCTTGATATCAGTCACTCCAATGCACGGGTACTGCTGCATCGTGCCCGGCTCAAACTGTTTGAGACAATAAACACCTATCTGGAGACAGGTGAATGCTGAAGTGTCGTGAAGTTGCCGAACTGGCCAACGAATATATTGATAAGGAACTGCCGTGGCATAAAACCATAGCGATGGGCTTTCACCTGTCCATGTGTAAACACTGCTCAGGGTTTGTGCAGAAACTCAGACTGGTCGTCACTCTGGTCAAGGAACAGCCTCCGGAAACCCTCTGTGATCAAGATGCTGAGGATATCGTCAAGACCGTGCTTGCTCTGGAAAACAAATCGAGGTAACTGACCATGGAAAACCAACGCATCGCCACCGCGCTCCTGCGCCTGGGTGTTAAATAGGCTTCGAGACTAATCCATCAATCCTGAGCAGCCTGTCAACAGACCAGCTGCCTGGCCCGATAGCAAGAATAGCCAATAGTGATATCGCCCACCAGGCAGCCGGATTCCACCAGTGATCCCAGCCCGGAAATACAGCCAGCTGAATAAACAGTGTCATTGCCAGAAGACCCAGGGCGGCAAATCGTGAAAACAGTCCGATAATCAGTAATGTTGGCAGTATTACTTCCAGCACTCCGGCAGTTATCGCAAAGAGCTTTACGACCGACACGGTCATTGAACCCTCTACATAATCCAGTGTATCCGGACTGCAAAGTTGCAGTGCGCCAGGCCGGACAGGGTCCGGACAGAAAAATTCATAAAGGAAAAGGTCGTATTTTTCCGTGTTGAACTGAAATAACCCGTCCCATTTCGTCAGCCCGGACATAAGGAATACGCGGGCAACAACCAGTCTCAGTAATAACAGTGATACTGATTCCAGGCAGGATGACAACGCAAGGCTGATCGATTGATATTTGTTTCCTATTAAATTGAATACTGCTGACATTTCTGTTTTTTCCTGGATTCAAATCGCATTTACATTCAACGTTTCGAGAGAAGACCTGCCGCTATCAGGCTGGAGAAGAATGAACCAATGTCAAAATCAGGATATTCCTGAATGACATTTCCGGCAGCTTCTTCAATACTCAAACCGTCATGCATGCCGGAGAAAAATACGCCTTCGGTCGCTGGCAATGCACGAATCTGCACGACAGGTCCGGCGCGCCATAAAAGTGTCTGTTCCGGTTTTCTGTCCAGTTTGACCATTTTGTCAAGATGACCGTTATCTTTTAACTGCTGCCAGACATCAGACATCGGGTAGTTTGAGAAAACAATTGCCGATGCCGGTATTAGTCGAATATCCTGAGAACCTGACTCACCTGACTCATTGATCAGTGCTGTGACACCTGCCGGCGTCAACGGTTCGGAATCAGCAGCGAAGTATACCTCCAGCCACGCCCGATCCATTCTCGCCATATCTGACAGATAAGGCAGCTCAGCACCAATACCGATGTTGTCCAGAAACATGGCGAATTCACCACCATATCCAACCAGCGAACCAGCTGTGGGTGGAAAATCCGAGACAAATTGTCTTGAGAGATGCCGGAACGTCTCATCACCGAGCAGGGCATAAACTGTCGGATAGTTGGAGACCAGGCAATCAATCACAGAGCGCAGATAACCATTGCGGTAAATATTGAACAGCTCGGCATCGACGCCAGGTTCGCAGTAGTCTCTCAGTTTTCCGATCCGGCCAGTTTCGATGAATCTGACGAACTCGGTTGTGAAATCACTAAGCGCAGATTGCATGCGACCTGCTACCTTGCCTGACCAGCATATCGTGCGCGATCTGTCGTTCCTGCATCAGAACATTGAACGCAGGGACGTCAGCATCCCGCTCCAGTAAAACTGGTGTCGGTCCCAGCTGATCCAGCGCGAACGCCAGCAGCCGCCAAACTGAATCATCGACCGCTGCTGCATGGCTGTCAATCAACAGCTGATTGCCATATTTTTTATCCGGACTGAATCCTGCCACATGGATCTCTCCTACCAGCCCCGCTGGCAAAGATCGAATATACCCGCAGGCATCAAGCCCACAATTGTGTGCACTGAGGTACAGATTATTTACGTCCAGCAGAAGTCCGCAGCCTGTCCGCTCGCACACTTCCAGCAGAAACTCCGCTTCATCCATCTCACTTTTGATTGACAAATAGTTGGTTGGGTTTTCAATCAGAATTGTTCGGCCAATGGCGTCCTGATAGCAGCCCACGCCGTCTATCAATCGTTGTAGCGCATCCCTCGTACGAGGTATTGGCAGTAACTCGGCAAAGTAGTGCGAACCGGATCGGCTCCAGACTGCATGCTCTGATACCAGCGTGGGTTGCAGCTGATCCACCAGTCGTCTGACTTTCGCCAAATGCTCACGATCCGGCAAAGAGGGCCCTCCCAGTGACGCACCGACACCATGCATGCTGACCGGAAATTTTTCCCTGACCTGTCTCAGGTAGCTGAGTCGCTGACCGCCGTCAATAAAATAGTTTTCAGTATGAACCTCGAACCATAACCCCGCAGCCTCACTCGCCAGTGCTTGCTCATAATGAGCAGGCTTTAATCCAACGCCGGCGGTAATCCGGTTTTCAGGCAATGTCTGGTTCGCGTTCATCAGCGTGATCGTCCCGGGTAAGCTTCAGGACTCGATTGGCTCGAGAGACGCAGCTCCGTTTGGCGTTACGATAAATTCGCAGCTGCCCCGTGGTGCATACGTCCAGGCATTCCCCTGGAAATCAACCGTAGAACTGCCTTCACAGCTGGTGCCCCGGCCTGCCTTGCAATCGTTTTCGCCCGCCAGGGCTATGCCATAGCACTTATCTTTGCGTCCACTCGGAGCATTGCCATCTGCAATCCAGGATTGCACAGTTGCACGAATCTGTTCGGGAGCGTTTTCTGCAACCTTGAGTTGATCGTTTGGTTTTGCAAATGTTTGAGTGCTGATCAACGCCATTGCTGCGCCTGTCAGAAGAGCCTTACTGATATTGAATTTTGATTTCATTATATTTTACCTTCCGTTTTGTTGAGGATGTGCCTTATTAGATGCCTGGCACTGGAATATGTTACAAAACGGACGGATGAATCCGGATAATGTCACGGCTTTCGCTACACGCTGGCCATGTCCTGAAGGGTCAGGCAGCGAATCAACCGAGCTCAATAACGGACCCGCCACTGGCAGCGGCATCGTCGGCATCATGGGTGACCAGAATGGTCGGTAAACCTGCATCGCGGAGCGTCTGAAACACATGTTGGCGGATCTCCTGACGCAGGTGTGCATCAAGGCGTGAAAACGGCTCATCCAACAGTACGGCCCTGGGTTGTGACAGCAACAATCGTTGCAACGCTACCCTCGCCTTCTGCCCCCCCGACAAGGTTGCCGGGTCGCGCTGACCAAAACCTTCCAGGCTGACCGCCCGCAATGCCTGCTCCACCAGCGCCTGGCGATCACGGGCACGGCCGGGCAATGCAAAGCTCAGATTCTGGGCAACAGACATGTGTGGAAATAGCAGCGGATCCTGAAACAGCAAGCCAATGTGACGCTGCTCGGCGGGTAACGTATTCAGACAGCGATCGTTCAGATAGATCTCACCACTGGCATCAAATTCCGGTGCCAGGAAACCGGCAATGTAAGCCAGCAACGAAGACTTGCCGACGCCCGAAGGACCCATGACCGTCAGTGTCGCTCCGGGTTCAATGACAGTATCCAGTTGCAGCAGAATTTTCCCATGCAGTCGGATATCGATATTTCTTAATGTCAGTCGCGATGCGGTCATGTCAGCTGTCCTCGCATATCACGTCGGTGGCGCCACCAGAATCGGGGCAAGGTTATGGCCAATGCAAAACCCAGCATGGGAATGGCTGCCTGCAGCAATGCCCACACTGCAATCGTGCCACGTGTACCACCTGAAGCCAGCGCCACCGCTTCGGTGGTCAGTGTGCTGACCCGCCCCGCGCCCGTCAACAATGTTGCCAGATACTGTCCGATACTCACCGCCAGACCCACAGCACATGCGGTTGCGATGGGCGCCATGAGTAACGGCAGTTTTATGCGCCACCAGGTACGATTGGCACTGGCGCCGAGCGTGGCGGACAGTTGTTGCCAGCGTGGATCCAGGCGCCGATAGGGTTCAGCCAGCGACAGATACACATAGGGCACCACAAACAGGCTGTGCGCAAACCCGACCATGACCAGACCCGGCAACCAGCGTAGCTGCTCCAGCAACAGGGTCAGGCCATACAGAAACGCCACCTGGGGTACCAGTAATGGCATGTAGATAGCCCACAACAACCGGGTCGGCGCCTGGGCCTGACGGCTTTCATGCTCCAGCGCAGCAACCACCAGCACCACAGCCAGCAGTGTCGACACCAGAGCCAGCAACAGCGTATTACGCAAGGGTGTCAATAACACCGGCCCCACTGATTGCCAGTGCTGTGTGGTCCAGGCATCCGGCAGATTGGCCGGAAAACGCCAGGGTCCGGCGAATGCGTAAACGACCAGCAACAGCAGACTCAGCAGCAGTGATCCCAGCGTGATAACCAGCAGGCTTTTGCCAGCCACATCCAACAGTCCATGGCCGGTTTGCCGGATGCCACTCAGCAGCAGCCTGCGATACAGTCGGCCAACGACTTTTTCTGCGGCAATCCACAGTCCGATGGCGGACAGGGTAATGATCAGTTGCAGCAGCGCCGCCGCCGAGGCCAGCAAGCGTTGATTAAGATCGGGATCGCTGAACCAGCCGATGATCCGGACACTCAGCGTTGGCGGCAGAGTCGGGCCAAGAATCAGCGCCACGTCGACCGTGGCCGAGGCAAAGGCAATCACGGCAAACAGCGGCAGCCGCAACAGCGGATACAGAGCCGGTGCCACCGTCCACAGCCAGGCCAGAATGGGCCGGTAACCCAATGTGCGTGCCATCGCTACACGCTGGTCGGGATTCAGCTGAGGCAGCGCTGCCAGCGCCATGAGCAGCAGAAACGGTATCTCCTTGAGCACCAGCCCCAGCATCATGGTCAGACCCAGGGGGTCATTGAGTATCAACAGGTCGGGGGGACGTTGCCAGCCACTAAGCTCAGGGGACACCAGACGCAGTGCAAACCCTGAAGGCGCAATCAGGAAAGCCAGACCAAAGGCTGCTGCGGCGTGCGGTACTGCCAGCAGCGGCGCCACCAGCCGACGCATGGCGTGCGCCCAGCGGGTACCGCTGACACTGGCCAGAAACAGCAACACAAGCATCAACGACAGCAGCGGTGTCAGCAGGCCTGCCGCCAGGCTGAGCATGGCACTGCGAGCAATGCCCGGGGTGTTGAACAGATCGGCCCACACCGCCAGTCCGGGCTCGGTGTGCTGCAGGGCCGGCAAGTAACCAAACGCAGGCGGGACGATAGCAAACAGACCGGCCAGTACCGGCGCGATCAATACACCAATCATCAACCAGGGAGCTGCTTTCAACATGTCAGTGTACTACCTGCAATCCGGTTTCAGCGGCTGCCATATCGAACAATCCAGGCAGTCTCCAATGCCGCCATCCAGCTGGGGTGCGGTTCCTGAAGCTGCCCGTTCTCGCTCATCAGCGATGGCGCAGCCGGATGCTCCTGGCGCATGGCAGCAAACTGTTGCTGATCCGCTGCGGATAGCACCGCGATGTCAATGACCGGGGTGCTGCCAAGGTGCCGGGGATCCTGCGCCCGCAGTTGTGCCTCGACTGACAGCAGAAAATTGGCGGTGACCATGGCCGGCGCTTTATGGCTGGCATTAAACGGGATGGCAACAAAACTGACATTGGCCAGGGTGCCACGATCAGGCACGGTTGTCCGCACGCTGTCAGGCAGCTCGTTGCGGATGACACTGTTAACCGCCTCTGTCGGGTTGAAAGACATGGCCAGCGCGGTCTCGCCGTCAGCCATCAGCCGGCGCAGCTCCGCGCCGCTGGTCGGAAAGGTGCGCCCCTGACGTAACAGCAGCGGATGCAGAGCATCCAGAAATGCCCACAACGGTGCTGTCAGTGTCTCAAAATCACTCTCGTCAACAGGCCGGTACAGCGGCTCTGGATCGTCTATCAGTTCCAGCAGAGCCTGTTTCAGAAACGTTGTTGCCAGAAAGTTCGGGGGTCGGGGATAGGTGAATTCGCCCGGATGCTGACGTGCCCAGTCCAGCAACGCGGCCATATTACGCGGCGCACTGTCCACATAGGCGCTGTCGTAGTAGAACACCAGGTGGGCACGCAGCCAGGGCGATTCATACCCCTCAACGGGTACCGTGAAGTCAGCACGCACGTCCGGGTTAGCGTCGGCGTTGACCAGGGCAAAGTTGGGCAGTTGTTCCGCCCAGGGGCCAAACAGCAGGTCATTCTGCTTAAGGCTGGCAAAGTTTTCGCCGTTCAGCCATAACAGATCGACGGCACCACCTTGCATCGTGCCAGCCTGCCGTTCGGCAAGTATGCGCGAAACTGCATCGGCGGTGTCACTGAGGCGCACATGGGTCATGCGTATGCCGTGCAGCTCATTCACGCGCCGACTCACCCAGGCCAGATAATCATTGATCTGCGGATCGCCGCCCCAGGCATAAAAAAACAGGTCCTGGTCGTCGGCAGCCTGCACAACAGCGGCCCAGTCCGAGGCATCCGGTGATTGCGCCGACAGCGTACTGGCAGCGCCGGATGTTAATACCACGCCAAGCGCCAGCAAGCAGATACGAATGTGACTAAATACAGAACACACCCTGGACGTCCGGCTCATGACGTCTGACGCGCGGGTATCAGATTAACCCGGCGTTTGAGGCGCTGCCGGTGCAAGTCTGCCAGCACCGGGCCCAGGTGATCGCGAAAGAAACTGTCGCAGCCAATGCAGATATTGCTGTAGCGACTCCCGTCCGGGGTGGTGGTGTGGCAGGCATCAAGAAACCTTGGTACTGACTGAGCCATGTTCAACCCCATACGCTCCGGTTTACCCGCGTTGATAGCCTCGAACACCGGATGCCCAGCCAGGCTGTCAAGAATATCCAGCAATGGCTCTTCAGTGAGATTGCCCAGCGGTCGCGCAGTTTTCAGGCAACAGGGATAGACATTGCCGTCAGGGTCAATGGATACCTCGGAGCCGCTGTAACCATGCTCCAGAAAGCCCAGTCCGCCTGACCAGGCATTGCAGAAGTTGTCCTGCATGGTGGCCTTGGACAGATTATTGCGCCAGGCACGCCCGCGTGGCCAGATCTTGCCGATCCAGGCATCGTCGGTGGCGCCAAACAGGCTGTATACCGGGGGACCGCCCTGGTCCAGATCCCGACGCTCATCGTGATCAGCAACGCTGATCATGCCCGCCGCTTCAAACATTTTTTTCAGTCGCTCGGCCAACTCGTACTTTTTCTCGCCCTGCATGCCGACGTGATAATCATCAATGCCGGCCGCCGAGACTGACCAGACGTCTCGACTTAGCAGTTCATCCAGTATCTGTTCGGTGAGCAGGTCACCGGTGGTCTGCACAATGACCTTGACGCCGCCCTGGTCGCGGTATTTGTCACGGATCGCTTCCAGTGCCGGGTACAACACCCGTTCACGCACCGGCTCGGTCAGCACATCGCCGCCGGAAATGATGATACGGCCGGTTCGTTGTCGATAACCGCCCGGGCTATCCGGGTCCGGCGTGTTGCGGTCCAGATACTGCATTGATGCCGGCAGATTGCCAATAATGGCGGGTGCGCTATCGGCAGCCTCACTGACCACGGACTCCAGTTCGTCGCGAACATAAGGGCGGAAGCGTTCATCGTAGCAATGCTTGCAGCGCCGATGGCAATGCCAGCAAAGCACGTAGTATATGGATTCCATCAACAACTCCATCCGGTAACCGGCAAAAATCTAAATCTGTGTTGCCCAGTCCGGCAGAATGCCCAGCGCCCAGGTCTCCAGCACCTTGTCCACGCCGGTCAGCACCATGGCCCCGAGCGCAATCAATAACCAGCCCAGCAGCTGTTTGGCACGCGCACCTTTGCTGAGCACACCTGGCCGCACCCGGTTCAGCACTGATCCCGATACCAGGCCGGCGACTACCAGCACGGAAGCGGTGCCAACGCCGAACACAAACATGACCACAAAGGCCATCATCATATCCTGACCCAGTGATGCCAGTGCGATGGCCGCGCCCAGAGTAGGCCCGACACAGGGCAACCACACCAGTCCTACCAGGGCGCCGACACCAAACTGTCCGACCGCACTGCTGCCGCCGGTGCCTGAGTGTAGATTAAGGTGTGATGTCATGCGTGACAACTGCATCGTGACAAAATCGCCAGCAGGCCGGTACACCAGGGGCACACCTACCAACAGCAACATCACTGCCGCAACGTAACGAAAGGCGTCAGGATTGAGCCCGGCGTTGAGCAACAGCAAAGTAATAAGGGTTCCTGCCACCGCAAACGAGACACTAAGCCCCAGCGCCAGAAACAGGGGCCCGCTGCGACCGCTGGTGGCTGCTGATGACATCATCACCGGCACCAGAGGCCAGACACAGGGGGACAGGATACTCAACATGCCGGCGAACAGCGCCAGCGGCAGCGAGGCCAGCTCCAGCGCCATTAGCGCGCAGCGGCCATAACGGCTTTATCGATTTCAGCCGCAATCACCTCAGGCCGGGTTTCCGCGACGCTGTACCAGAACTGCTCTTCACCGGCATACAGGAGGATGGTGGACTGGCGTGGTGCACGAAAGTGCCTGACCCATTCCTTCTGGGAATCAAAATCAACTTCCAGAATATGGAAAACCTTGTCCGGATTGTTGGCCCGGTATTCGGCAATGACTTCCTGCTGACGGGCACAAGTGGGGCACCAGGTCGCAAAAATGTCGACCATGATGACCGCGCCTTCCTGCTGCAGCGCCTCAAAGCGCTCCATGGTGAATTTTTCTTTTTCCAGCGCCATGGCCGGAACACTGAGAATAAACAGCATGACCGTGGCAAACAGCGTGCGTGCGAGATGTTTCATGGACCAGCTCCTGAGTTATTGATAAGGACAACAGACCGACCAGCTGTTAGCAGTTCCGGCCAGACACAGGTAGACGCACCAGTTGCGTGGTTGTTACACCCGGCTCATCGATAACACAGATTGGTCATGGCTGCTGCCGTACTGCCCCCCTTTCGGTATACAACACACCGTCTGGATGGAAGGCAAAAAACGCAAACGCAAAGGTTATAACATGCGGGACATCCTCGCCACGGCGCTGGACCAGCACACTGCCGACATCGGCGCCGCGTGATATCTGCCGGTGCCCCAGCGCCGTACGCTGACCGGCCGACCAGCGGATGGAGAGGCCGTCATGTTCCAGCGCCTCGTCACGCTGCAGCAACGGCAGCGCAAACGCAATGTCTTCAATCGCTATGACGCGCAGCATCGGCGACACCCCGCGCGGCACTTTACCACGGAACAACATGGGCGATGCCGCCCGGTCGTAGCCCACATAGGGATTGGCGCTGTAGTCACGGAACCGGGGATTGTTGGGAACCAGTACCTGCCCTTGCGGCGCACGTTCAGCAAATTCAGCCAGCGATTCAAGACGTGATGCCAGTATGGTCAGCTCGTCGCCGGCATAACGCCCGACAATGCCCTGCCCACCGTATTGCTGCCACCAGCTTTCACTTTGTCGGTCGTACATGATCAGATCAGAATGCCGGAGATTTCCGGTGGTACCAAAGTCCAGTATCCGGCCGTCAAACCGTCGATCGAATACCACGGACGTGTTGCACAGCGGACAATAGGTAACGGCGATCGGCACTCCGGCCAACACATCATTGACGATTTCGTGCCAGATCATCACACGCAGGGGATATGCCCTGAATGCTCCATTGAGCTCTACGCCAACAACCGGCTCCATGGGGTCGATGCCTTCGTAAGACTGATACTCTGACACCAGGACAAACTGCGGGCTGTCTATCGACGGAATCGCATCTCTCCCGACGCCACCGGACATAACCTCTGCCAGATCAATCGTGGATCGGGAAAAATCCGTGTCGGGCCAGCTATCGGCATCAAATGAGATACGGCCATTCTGTGCCTGTCCGGCATTCCCACATCCGACCAGCAGCATCAATGCCATGAGCAGCCATCCTGACAGTGTTCCTGGCGCTACTATCGATCCGGACATTATTGTACTCCACTGATTTCTGTTTGCTGACCCGGATGTGACGCGGAACCATGACATATGTTACGTCCCCGGAATACGACCAGGAAACGGCTTCGAATTATTTTTTTACCCAGCGTAACAATTTACAAACCTCTCAGTCTGATATCTACAGAGACACTCATCAGGTAATTTCTGACAGCACTCCTGACAATCATAATAGACTGGGAGATTTACAATGAAGAACAAATTTAGACGATCAGCAATGTACGTCGGACTGATACTTTCCGGCGTATCAGCGGGCGCGTCAGCCCAATCGCAATCAGGGCCGGATATAGAGGAAGTTGTTGTCACCGGATCTTACATTCGCGGCACACCGCTTGATGCACCATCCCCTGTACAGGTCGTGGATCGGACCAGTATCGAAGCACAAGGCGCCGCAGTTATCTGGGACGTCGTCAAAAACCTGGAAGTAAATTCCGGATCGTTTACCAATCCGGGATCAGGTGAAGCAAGTCAAACCGAGGGAACGTCTCAGGTCAATCTCAGAAATCTGGGTGAAAATTCCACACTGACACTAATCAACGGAAAACGTGTGGCACCTGCCGCTGCAACAACCACCAGCGGCGGCGAGTTTGTAGACCTCAACACCATCCCCCTGGTAATGACAGAACGCCTGGAGATACTGACTGATGGAGGTTCAGCACTTTACGGCGCAGACGCAGTCGCAGGCGTAGTAAATATCATCATGCGCACCGAGTTTGAAGGAATGGAGCTCTATGGTGACATTCAGGCAATAGATGCTGCCAGTGACAAGTTTGACGCAACCGTAAGCGGCATATGGGGATGGGCCAGCGACAGCGGAAACACCCACCTGGTACTCTCGGCAGAACGGTTTGAACGCGATGAAGTAAGTGTCAAATACGGCAACTATTTTGACGAAAATTCGGAGTTCTTTGGCACGGTATCTGCCATTGGCGGTGCAGTGGCACCCGTCACCTTTGGTGCAAACATAAACCCCGCATACATCAACCAGTCCATCATGGCAGCGAATGTTGCTGAAGGTGGCACAGGTGCTGTGGTGTACAGTGACCCGCTGTGCGGATCCGACGCCATAACATCAATTGACGGCACACCCTTTTTTCTTGGTTCCCGGCGGGAGACCAGGGGCGAAAGAACTGGCACCTGCCGCGAAGACAACTCGGAATGGAACTATATAGCGCAGGCGAGTGAACGCAACAGTGTTGCTGGGTCTTTCAACCATACGTTCGATGACAGCGCCGATTTCTACTCGTTCTTCAGTTATTCAGACAGCGACACATTGAGAGCCGATGATGGACACAACCAGGCACGGGGGCCAACAGTGTTTCTGGCACAACCGGGCGCCTATACGCGCAACCCGGCATTTGGCAATAACGCGATCGGGCAAACCATGGAGCTGGGCTTCTTTGCGCCGTCAATCGGACTGTCACGGCCGACCGCCAGCGACATTCCCAACGCCCCGGTCGATATCCGCAATGGCGGCATCAATACCGCATTCTGGGCAAATCCGCGTGTCGGCGTCCCGCGACAGGGTGATGATTCAAATCTCACGAGCACCCAGGCCAGCAATATACAGTTGGGCATGAAAGGTGATTTCACCGTATCGGATCGAAACTTCAATTACGATATCAGTTACTCCTGGAGCGACAGCAGCCTTGAGCAGTCCTATCGCACGTTTAATCGCCAGCGCGTGGAAATGGCAGCCAACGGTCTGGGCGGCCCCAACTGCGTCCCCAACGGAGTGCCGGACTTTGATTTCGCCGGTCAGCCCGGGCCGTTCGGCGGTGCAGTGCCGCAAGCCTGGGACTTTTTTGACAGCGCCCTGACGCAGACTTTCTTTCCCGGTTTTGTGTTTACCACACGTGAATCCCTGTCCTACGCATTGACCAGCAACAATCAGGGCCAGGGAGGTTGTCAATTCTTTAATCCCCTGCTTACACAGTTCACGAATCCGGAACTGGCAAACAGTCAGGAGCTGATTGACTGGGTAAACCCTACCGTACTACGAGCCGACAAACGGAACCGCCTTGGCGTGCTGGACGCTGTCATCGCGGGCGAACTGTTCGAGCTGAACGGCGGCACCGCCCAGTTTGCTGCAGGCGCACAGTATCGGGACAGAAACACCAGCTCGATTGCCCCGACTCTCAATGATCCGGGGCTCCCGGACTCGATATTGTCGTTTGATGCCAATGGCAATCCCGATCAGCGTCACGATGTCAGCAACAACTTTGAATGCTCCAACTGCATCTTCAATTACGAGCATGACCGGCGGGTTAAAGCCGTTTTTGCCGAGCTATCCCTGCCTTTGTGGAACAACTTTGAAAGTCAGATTGCATTCCGCTGGGAAGATTACGGCGGCAATATCGGATCCGAAGTTTCACCCAAGATCGCAATGAGCTGGCGTCCCGTTGAAGACCTGTTGCTGCGAGGATCTTTCTCGCAGTCATTCCGTGCACCCAATATCGCCATCATTGAGCAAGGTTTCGAGGCAGGCAGTATCGTCTTCCGCGACCCGTTGTCCAACCAGGCGGTCAGAGCAGGCCTGGCCTCTCCTACTAATGAAAATGCTGAGGCCGAGCAGACATTTACACTGGGAGGCCCGGCACCAGATGTCGGCAATGAGTCCGCTGACACGTACAGCATGGGTTTTATCTGGACGCCGGGCGGCCGCCTGGAAGGTGCCAGTATTCAGGCTGACTTCTGGCGCTTCGAAGTTGAGGACAGAGTACTTCCGGAACCGGGCATCTCAGCCTTGCAACCTGAGCTTGCAGCCTTTCGACAGGCTGTGCAGAACCCTGACAACTTTGTACTCAATTCCAGTATCCCGGCGGATTCTGCCAATCTGTTTGAATCCTGCGACCCTGCTGCACTGGAAGCACAGTTCGGGCGCGATTCTGAACAGCGACTCGATTGTGTTGTTGACCCAAGAACCTATGTTGTGCCGGGAATACAACGCGCCGCGAATTCCGAAACTGCCAATCTGATTACGCTGACCCTCAGGGCTATCAATGCCGGTACTATCGTCTCGGATGGTGTTGACCTGAAGCTCGGTTATAACTGGGCTACCGACTGGGGCGACTTCCGCGTCAGCATGGACTACACACATGTTCGTCAGTACACCATCAGTGATGTCCCCGGACTCGAACTGGGCCTGCTGGACACCGGTGTGCTTGATGCAGCAGGCACCACAGGCGACGGCACTATTGTACGCTCCTTACCCGACAACAAGGGGAATATCACCCTGAATTGGGGCCGGGGAAATCACGGCATTACCCTTATCAATCGCCATATCGGCTCGTATCGTGATCTGGCGTTTGAAACAACATTCCAGTTTGGCAATGACCTGGTCCGAAGTCTGGTAAAGGAAACGATCGACAGCTACCAGACCTGGGATGTCCAGTATCGTTACAACCATGCATGGTCCAACAGCGCACTGGGAAGTACGACATTTACCCTGGGCGTGCTGGATATGTTTGACCAGCGACTACCCTTTAGAGAGTCAAGCGCACTGAATTTTGATTCTACTGTTTTTGATGGTCGGGGCCGTCGGCTTTACGCCCGGGCGCTCTGGCAATTCTGACCGCTCCCCCGCGGTGACCCTGCCGCGTTTTGCACAGGGAGGAGGTTTTTCTCCTCCCTTTTTTTTCTTCCTGCAACGATTAACAAAGATAATACACACCTCTCCTGTAACACCGGCTCGCTATCACCGTCTCATTACTGAGTTCACCTCATTTTCCACCGGATCACGCTGCAATGCGCAAACATACCCCACGCAACATCAGTAAGATGGCGATTCTGTCGGTACTGATGTTGTACGCCATTCCGGGACTACACCCACTGCTGATGCCAGTGACCGGCGTCACCTCCCACCTGCTATGGTGGACGCATGTCGCACCTGTATCACTTGTTGCCTATTTCTTCGGGGTTCGCGGGGGCATGGCGGCTACTGCGGTAAGTACTCTATTATTGGTAGCCGGCGAAAGATTTTTTGGCAACGGCTATGGTGAGCCTGCCACCTGGGAAACTGCATGGTCTCTCGCTGTTGCGCTGGCCATGACCAACCTGCTGGTCGCCATGCTGGCGATTACTGCAGGACGCGCAGCACGAACCCTCAGTCGTGCCGCCTATACGCATTCCCTGACCGGACTGCCTAACCGACAGTATCTGGAGTCATTGCTGGCTCAAAAACAGTCAAAGTCAAACCAGCAGGCGCTGGTGTTTGTCGATCTGGACGACTTTGACACCATCAACTATAGCCTGGGGCATGACGCCGGTGACCATGTGCTGATTGCACTGTCCAGGCGTTTCCGCGCATGTCTGGAAAATGAACAGGTACTGGCGCATTGGGCAGGAGACAAATTTGTTGTTTACGCTCCCTCTGGCTCAATGCAAGAGATAGATACATTGGTCCACAGGCTCCAGCGTTCGCTTTCACAACCACTTGAAATTGGCACTCTGTGTCTGCGATCGTTAACTGCCGGTTTTGGTATTGCCTGCCAGGAGTATGGCAACAATACCAACGACCTGGCACGCAACGCTGATACGGCACTTAGCCGCGCCAAGCAACAGGGTTCATCCGGTCGCTGTGTGTTTGAGCAGTCCATGCAGGATAATGCCAGCTACCGCCTGTCGATTCTCAATGATCTGAGTCATGCCATAACACATGGCAAGTTGATGAATTATTACCAGCCAATTCATCATGCTGCATCCAAAGCATTAGTCGGTCTGGAGACACTGGTACGATGGCCGCATCCTGATAAAGGCATGATCGCACCTGACGAATTCATCCCCATGGCGGAACATGCAGGACTCATTGCCCAATTGGGTGAGGTGGTGCTGGAACAGGCACTGCTAGACTTTCAGTATTGGAGAAAACAGGGTCTGTGTGAACCGGACATGTTTCTGAACATTAATATTTCTCCACTCCAGCTGGTTGAACACGGATTTACTGATCTTTTGTCATCAGCGGTAAAAGTTCATGAGATACCGCCGCATTTACTGGTGCTTGAAATTACCGAAACAGCCATGATGCAATCGGAAACGGTCAGCCTCAGGATTCTGCACGATCTGCGCAGTCGGGGTTTCCGGATAGCCATCGACGACTTTGGCAGCGGTTACTCGTCCCTGAACTATCTGCACAAACTTCCAGTGCAGATTCTCAAAATCGATCGGGCACTGATTGAGCAGATGGAAAATTCACAACAGGCACCGCTGGTCAAACCAATTGTAGAAATTGCCCGTGCACTCGGCTTACAGGTAATCGCTGAAGGCGTTGAAACTGCGACACAGGCAGCACAACTGGCCGAACTGGACGTCGACTTTCTGCAGGGATATTACCTCTCGAGACCCATGCCACAGGAAGATCTCTATCCATTGGTGCGACCGGTATCAGTCCGGTAATTATGTCGCTTGACAAAATACCAGCCGACATGGGGAAGCATTGCGGAATTCATTCTGCTTGCCACCTGATCTTCAGTAAAGAACTGTCAGGGTCGGCCGATTAGATATCGACTAACAGATCTTTCATGAATCAGGAGTTTGACTGGCATGTTTACTACACTTAGCAGGTACCGCGAACTACAGGAAAAATGCGAGTCACTGGAAAGTGTAATTCGGGAACATCAGATTGAACTGGATCGCCGCCAGAGCAGAGTGGCAGAGCTGGAACAGGAGTTGGCGGCGTACTCAAGGGAGTACGAGGATATCGGCGTCATGCGACTGGCGATAGACGGGCTAAAACCCCTGAATGACATCCGGGGAAGAATTGCAAAACTGGCTAATCATCTGCTGAAGGAAAAAGACAGTATTATCCAATCGGCGAGTATTTATGACCAGTCATCGGACAATATGGTGTCCTTGATGACCGGGCTCAACAAGGTAAACCATGAGGTTGAGCAAACGTACAACGGCGTCTCACGGCTACGGGGATCCGCCAATGAGATTACAAAATTTGTCAGCATTATTAACAACATCTCAGAACAAACCAATTTGCTTGCATTAAACGCGGCAATCGAGGCCGCCAGAGCCGGTGAGCAGGGCCGCGGATTTGCCGTGGTTGCCGATGAAGTAAGAACGCTGGCCCAGCGGGCAGGTGAGGCGAGTGCCGAGATCTCAAAACTGGTCGCCGAAATAGACAGTAGTACGCAGGAAGCTGATCACAACATGTCCTCAACCCTGGGGCACTGTACGGTAATGCTTGAAAATGCGTCCAGCACGTCCGATTCCCTGAACCGGCTTATCGAACACTCACGATCAATGCATGACACCATTACTGGCGAGGCAATGGCCAGTTTCATCGAAACCGTAAAACTGGATCACATGGCCTGGAAACAGGTTATTTACACCAGGTGGCTGAGTGGCCAGCCCGCCAACGAAGAAATCTCGGATCATCATCAATGCAGACTGGGAAAATGGTACTACCAGGGACAGGGGGCAGCTGACTTCAGTCATCTGGGGATATATTCCAGCCTGGAAACGCCGCATGCCGGCGTCCACAGAGGCGGCCGCGAGGCACTGGAACTGCGCAGCAATGGCGATCTCCCCGGCTCAATCGAAGCCATTGTCCGAATGGAAAAAGCCAGCGATGAAACGATTGCCATTTTGAGCCGGCTGGCTGAGCAAATCTGATCAACGGCTGTACCTGAGGCCGATTGTTATGTCTGCTCTTCAGTTGATTTCTATTCTGGTGCAGAATTTAAAACGAACAGCATTGCAACAGAAAGAAATAATAGTAGAAGTATCAATATTAGATACCCGACTAGAATGTGCCGACTGTATTTTCCCGTTCCCCACGCCATGCTTTCCTGTGAAAAAAGGCTCTCATCCGGAAAATGTCTCCCTTTTTCATATACACCCAGCGCTCTTTCAATTCTTACTATCATCCGCGCATTTGCCAAATACTCACTATAATGGAAGTATATTGAATATATGGTCCCTAATGCCAACCAAAGATAGAATGCTGAAATGAGGTATAGCACCTCTCGTGACACCGTCAATCCATTTGTTACAAACCAGCTATTTGTTGCCAGAAATACAGCGCCACACCAGACAAAACTTTTCTGAAGCCGCTCTCTCAGAAATTGATTCTGGGAATACAGTCTTTCGTAGATTGTCTGTACTGACTCACTAGTCATATAGAATTTACCTTCCGCATCAATAAAGAATTACGAGTACAAACAGCCCTGCTCTTAATAACTATCAATGACAGACTACTGAGTGAATGTTCGCCTATCAATTCCTGGTGTCGGGAATACAATTTGGCGCTCGACATTCGCACTCCCTGACGAAGGCATCCTTGCCACTGACATACGCCTCCATATTGTCTGGACTCTCCCGTGCGAAATCCATCACCGGAGCTGCGCGGATACTGAAAAGCGAGCACTGAAGCTTCAGGAAACGCCTGTCAAACCCCTCTATCGAACAGAACAGGTTCCTTTTGTGTGCTTCGAATAACAACAGTTCCTGCCAGCTTGTCGTGCCAGCCCTGTTTTCTCCTATCGATTCCAACCCAGATTAAACCTAGAAAGAGTGGGATGGTGGCGACATAGTACCCGAAGTAGCGCCCAATCAATCTGCCAGTCGATACTTTCTCCCCTGTATCAGCGTCCACAATTTTGAGGCGAAAGGCCATCTTGCCTGGTGTGGCTGCCCGATAGACCCAAAACAGAATAACTGCAACTGCCGGCAAAATCATGTTGAATACAAAATCCCAGACGCCGACGAAAAATGAGTCACTCACCCAATACTCACTTCCATAGATGAAAGTCAAAACGGGGAAAACAATAATCATCATCAATACAGTATCTATCAAAGATGCACCAACTCTCACCCAAAAACCTGCGTATTCCGTATTGTTCATTTTCTTCATCCCTAATTTTTAGGTCACTTTCGCGGCCGTTTTATGATGGCATTGTTTTGCCGATATATTTGATGCGATTTCAGGCACAAAAATCTTCCTCCTGTACCTGCTACCGTTACTCTCTCAGTACGCCAGCTCTCCTTAGTCTGTCATATAACGCGTCATGATCTTTTCTGTGTTGAGCGACCTGACTCATTGAGCTCATTCCGATGATTCCAAAAATAAAACCCATGGTCCCCATGGACATTCCGATTACCCCAAACGCTTCCATTGAATTAGCCCCTCCCAACTTTGTTTACAACTCACCGCAAGTATCTTTAGTGCTGGAACCTTCGTCAATTAGCCAGATGTACAACGCCATTCCCTGCTGCCCGAATGTTGATTACACTGGTTCCTCACCAGAGACCAACAATAACGACATGAGAACCCTGCCATGACAAGACACAAACTCAGCACATTCATGCTTCTTTGCTGCCTGTGGATCAGCCCCACCGCACTGTTTGCACAGGTGGCTACTACGGATGAGCAGGCACAGGCGATTGCCGGTGCAATGGCCGCACTGGATGATTTTATGCGCACCTTCAACAACCGGGACATGCCGGCCTGGGCTGCCACCCTGAATTACCCGCATGTACGTTTTGCCAGTGGTACCGTCACTGTCTGGCAGAGTGCAGAGGAGTTCGCCCGACAATCCACCTTCGCGAATCTGGCTGCCATCGGCTGGGATCACTCACACTGGCTGAGCCGCGAGGCAGTGCTGGTGTCGGCAGGGAAAGTGCACATAAATACCGTATTTCAACGTTTCAACAGCCAGAATGAATCGATAGGCACCTATGAATCACTGTACATCGTGACGCGTGATGCCCAAGGCAAGTGGGGCACGCAGGCACGTTCCAGTCTGGCGCCCTGAGGACATTTCGGCAGTCACTGCTGGACAAATCCGCAGGCCGGGATGCACAATCCGTTTCAGCGCGTCGCTTGCGAAGAATGAATAGAAAATGGCACCCGGATCAGCGTACAGGCCTCACGTCAGAAGCAGCATGCTGTTGTTGCTGGGCTGTCTGCTATTGCCTGTCGCACTGCAGGCAGATACGGAAAGCTCACTGACGCTCTCCCTGCGCCACCATAGCAATATCCCCAATGCACCCGACTCTGCGAATCGTTTGGGAGACAGGCTGTTCAGCGCCGACTATCAACGTACCCGCATTTTTGTCACCGAACCGGGTGCCTGGTTCAGCCTGGGTTTGGCCGCTGGCGTCACTGCCCTTCAGCACACCACCGGCATGAACCATATTCAGGCCGGCGTGACGGCCGGATACAGTCGCAGACTGGGTCTGGGTGCATATGCCCCGCGACTGTTTGTGGATACCCGGTTAATGCGGGAACACTGGGACGGGTCTGTGCGCAGCCGCTGGTCTGGCCAGATTGAGACCACACTCACAAAACGACTTTCACCGGCGTGGATGTTGAGTGGCAGCCTTGCCGTTCACAGGCAGGACGCCAGTCGGCGTTACGCATTGCAACCCAACCCGGCATTTGATGTGGATGTATTTGATCAGCGCCGGCACCAGCTTGTTCTGCGCGCTGATCATGTACTGGAGAACGGCCAGGCCATCTCCATGCAATACCGTTATCTTGATGGTGACCTGGACGCCAGTGCCCGCCCCGGCACGCCGCTGCTGAATGTGACTGATGCCATCGTTCGCGACAATGGTATCAACAAAGGGTATCTGGCATACCGGATAGACGCCCGCAGTCACGAGCTGGGTGTGCAATGGAACACGCCGCTTGGGGACAACAGCAGTGTCAGTCTGGGCGCCGGGCAGCAGCGTGCCAGCGCCGCGCGGGGACTGAGATATCGCAGCAACATTGTTCACATTGACTACCATGTAAGGTTTTGACCATGGCTCACTGCATTCACTTTGCACGGAAGATTGCCCGTTGGCTGCTGCCACTCGCCGGCTGCTGGTGCGTGACCCTGTCAGCAGCAGAACTGCAGGTGCGCGTGATGACACCCGATGGAAACCCGGTAGAACATGCCGTAGTGGAAATACTGACGCAGCCACCGGGGCCAACACCATCCGGCTCACCCGCCAACGCCATCATGGATCAGATCAACAAGGAGTTTGTCGGGCCCGTGCTTGCCGTCGCAGCCGGCACCCTGGTCGAGTTTCCCAACAGCGACGACGTCCACCATCATGTCTATTCATTCTCTGACGCCAAGCGGTTTGAGCTGCCGCTGTACACGGGGAACATTGCAGCGCCTGTGCTGTTTGACACGCCCGGCGTTGTGACGCTGGGGTGCAATATTCATGACTGGATGGTTGGTTATATCTATGTGGCCGGCAGCAGCCGGTTTGGTCTGACCGATGCCAACGGCATGGTAGTCCTGGTGGATATCAATCCCGGCGAGCACCGGCTGACCATCTGGCACAACAGTCTGCCTGCGGGTCAGGCATTACCTGAACATGCAGTCAGTGTCAGTGCCACGGGCACTACCGGCATGGAGCTGACACTTGAGACCCGCACCCTGCGAACGATCCGGCGCGCCCCATTGCCGGGTACGCGCGCTTACTGACGACACAACAGTCAGTTTACTGTCTGTCAGATATCGCAGATTGCCACTGCCTGTGCCAGCGAGGCGATACGCTCCTCGTTGCTGCGCACGCCATTAGGTCCTTGCCGGCGCGGAATAAACTCCTGCGCAACGTACCCGGTAAACCCGGTTTCCAGAATGGCACGCATGATGGCCGGATAGTGCAACTCCTGACTGTCATCAATTTCATTGCGCCCGGGCACACCGGCAGTGTGGTAGTGGCCGAACCATTGGTGGTGATCCCGTATGGTATGAATGATATCGCCTTCTTGAACCTGCATGTGATAGATATCATAAAGCAGTCTGAAATTGGGTGACCCGATACGTTCACACAACTCAATGCCCCATGCAGAACTGTCGCACATGTAATCAGGGTGATCGATTTTGCTGTTGAACAGTTCCATCTGCACAATGATATTGTGACGCTCGGCCAGACTCATGATCTGCCTGAGTCCATTGGCACAGTTCTGCAGCCCGGTTTCATCGTCCATGCCACCGCGATTACCACTGAAACAGATCAGGTTGGTATAACCCGCCTGCGCCATCAGTTCGATATGGGAGCGATAATTGTCGATCAGTGTGCTGTGCAGATCCGGGCGATTCCAGCCTTCTTCAAGACTGATTTCCGCGCCATTGCACATGGAGCAATCAATGCCATGATTCTTGAGTATTTGCCACTGCTCAGGCCCGATCAGATCAATGGCCGCAAAGCCGATTCCGTTGACAACCTCACATAGTTCCTCCAGCGTCAGAAAACCATAGGTCCACTGTGCAACCGAATGACGGATATTGCCGCGCGCCTGAAACTGACCGCGCACATCTGTACCGGATTGTGTCAGGGCACCTGCACTGCCCCCGGCCGCGCCCAGCGCAAGACCGGTCGCAATGGCGCGTTTTACCAGCTCACGCCGGCTGATCGACTGTGGCATGATTCTGCTCCCGCCTGAATGTCATTGCAAAGAAGATCAGGATGATTGCCGCCAGCACCGCCGGCATGATCCAGAAACCGAAGGCACCCTGCTGCCACCCGGCCTGCGAAGAACCATCCAGCGCAATGCTGTCACCCCACCAGCCCAGCATGTAGTTGCCAACCAGCATGCCTGCACCGTAGGTCAGCAGCGCAAACAGACCCTGGGCACTGGCCCGGATGGACACAGGGGCTTTGCGGTCCACATATAACTGACCGGTGACAAAAAAGAAGTCGTAACAGATACCGTGCAGGGCAATACCAAAAACCAGCAGCGCAACCGACTCGGGAAAACTGGCAAACACAAAGTAACGCAGCGCCCAGGCACCCATGGCAACAATCAGCATCCACTTGACACCAAAGCGGATCAGGAAAAACGGTACCAGCAACATGAACACCACTTCACTCATCTGCCCGATGGCCATAAAGGAAGCAGACTGTTCACCAAACGCCATGGCCGCCACAAAATCATTGGTGCGCGCGTAATAAAATGCCAGTGGTATGCTTATCAGAAAACTGCTCAGGGCAAAAATCAGAAAATTGCGCTCCTTCAGCAGATTCAGCGCATCCAGGCCAAACGCTTTGCCCAGACTGAACTGCTGTCCTTTGGCCTGTGGCGGTGTGGCAGGCAGGGTCAGACTGTATACACCATAGAGCACGGACAGCACCGCCGCCATTTGCAGCGGCACGCTGGTGGCCTGCGCATTGGTGACACCGGTCAGCAGATTCAGCAAGGGAATATTCACCCAGCCAAGAATGGTTTGCGCCACCACAAAACCGGCCACGATCCAGCCGATAGTGCCCCACACGCGAATGGCCGGAAACTGTTTGTCCGGATTTTCAATATTGGAAAATGCAATGGTGTTGACCAGCGCCAGCGTGGGCATATACAGCATGAAGTAGGCAAACATCACCGCAATAAAGACACCCGGTTCTGTTACCGATGCCGCGTACCACAATAGTGCGCCACCGACGATCTGGCAGACCGCATTGAGCCGCTCGGCATTGAACACCCGGTCGGCCAGCAGGCCGACAAAAACCGGCGCCAGTAATGCAGCCCAGTTATGAGTGGCATAAGCCTGGCCTATAATACTGTTGATGCCCTGCTCGTCCTGAAACACTTCCAGCAGATAACTGCCCATGGTGACAAAAAACGCACCCCAGACAAAAAACTGCAGAAACATCATGATACTGAGACGGGTAATCAGATAAGGCTGCACAGTCATATTCAGTCCTTGTCGGTTATTGTTGTTTTTAACGCAGTGATAGCCTTAGACTCTAATAAATTAAAACACAATTTGGAATTGTTATTTCACAGGATATGAACAAAATAAGACTGGGCATGATCGGTGGTGGCAGCGGATCGTTTATCGGCGCCGTGCATCGCAAGGCGGCAGCACTGGATGGGTGTTATGAACTGGTGTGCGGCGCATTCAGCAGCCAGCCCGATATTTCCCGCAAGACCGGTGATGAACTGGGACTGGAAGCATCACGCAGCTATGCCAGCTGGTCTGACATGCTCACCCGGGAGGCAGCCAGACCGGCTGCAGATCGCATGCAGGCAGTCGCCATTGTAACGCCCAACCATCTGCATGCAGCACAAGCCATTGCGACGCTGAAGCACGGCTTCCATGTCATTCTGGACAAACCCATGGCCATGTCCGTCGCAGAGGCGCGTGCTATTGCGTCAGCCGCACAGGCATCGGGCTGCAGACTGGCGCTGACCCATACTTACGCCGGTTATCCGATGGTCAAGGAAGCGCGCCAGTGGGTGCGTCAGGGCAAACTGGGCAGCATTCGCAAAGTGCTGGTGGAGTATCCCCAGGGCTGGCTCGCCACCGCGCTGGAGCAGCAGGGGCAGAAGCAGGCCGCCTGGCGTACGGACCCTGCCCTTGCCGGTGCGGGCGCGACGGGTGATATTGGCACCCACGCCGCACATCTGGCCGAATACGTCAGTGGCCTGCAGATCAGCGCAGTCTGTGCGGAGCTCAACTCGGTTGTCGCCGGCCGCCAGATTGATGACGATGCAGCTGCGCTGCTGCGTTTTGACAGCGGGACCGATACGGATCGGGCCAGCGGCGTCCTGATAGCCACGCAGGTGGCAGCGGGCGAAGAGAACAACGTGAGAATCCGGGTGTATGGTGACCTTGGCGGACTGGACTGGTGCCACGCCGATGCCAGCTCACTCAGATGGGTAAGCGGCGGCCAGCCAGTGCAGATTTATCGCGCCGGGGAAGCCTACCTGTCTGCTGCAGCCGCCAATAACACGCGACTACCCTCAGGACATCCGGAGGGTTTTATTGAAGCCTTTGCCAATATCTACCGTGCGTTTGCACTGACCCTGCAGCAAGTCACAGCACCCACCGCAGAGGAAGTTGACAGCAACGGGTATGATTACCCTACCATCGCTGAAGGCCTGCGTGGCATGGCATTCATAGAGGCCATGCAGACCTCCGCCCAATCCACCCAAAAATGGACACCGGTCACGCTATGAGTACTATGAAAACCATCAAGGGCCCCGGTATTTTTCTGGCACAGTTTGTTGATGACAAGGCCCCGTTCGACAATATTGACAACATCTGTCGCTGGGCCGCATCACAGGGCTACAAAGGCATTCAGATCCCGACCTGGGAAACACGGCTGATCAACCTTCAACAGCTGGCTGAAAGCGAAACCTACGCGCAGGAGTATCAGGGCCGGATTGCCGAGCACGGGCTGGCGATCACCGAGCTCAGTACCCATTTGCAGGGTCAGCTGGTCGCAGTGCATCCTGCCTATGATGAGCTGTTTGACGGCTTTGCGCCGGAAGCCCTGCGCGGCAAGCCGGCCGCCCGCACCGAATGGGCCGTGGATCAGTTAAAAATGGCCGCCAAAGCCAGCCGTCACCTGGGCATCAACGTGCACGCCAGCTTCCCCGGCGCCCTGATGTGGCACACGGTGTATCCGTGGCCGCAGCGACCGGCAGGTCTGGTGGAGCAGGGATTTGTCGAACTGGCGCGGCGCTGGGTGCCGATTCTGGATGTGTTTGACGATCATGGCGTGGATGTATGCTACGAGATTCATGCCGGCGAGGATCTGCATGACGGCGTCAGCTACGAGCGCTTTCTGGCGGCCAGCGGCAACCACCCGCGGGCGCGTATTCTGTTTGACCCCAGCCACTTTGTGCTGCAACAGATGGACTATCTGCAGTTCATTGACATCTATCACGAAAAAATCGGCATGTTCCATGTCAAGGATGCCGAGTTCAATCCATCCGGCCGCAGCGGTGTATATGGCGGATATCAGGACTGGATTGACCGTCCGGGTCGCTTCAGGTCCCTGGGCGATGGCCAGGTCGACTTTGTAGGTATATTCAGTAAACTCAGCCAGTACGGTTATGACGGCTGGGCAGTTCTGGAATGGGAATGCTGCATCAAACACCCGGAACAGGGTGCCGCTGAAGGCGCCCCCTTTATCCAGAGCCATATCATTGACGTCACTGACAAGGCGTTTGACGATTTTGCCGGACAGGAAGCCGATGCGGCATTAAACCGCCGCATTCTTGGACTGGAGCCCTGAAAACATGTTAGCGCACTGCCAAACCCAAAAAATTCACCATGAGGATTGTTGCCATGAAAAGTGCACACCTGTCCCAAACACTGCTCAGCCTGCTCACTGCCGTAACACTGATGACTGCAATCACTAACAGTTTTGCTGCAGACAATAGCGAATGGCGGGTGCTGTTTGACGGTACCTCCACCGACGAGTGGCGTGGTTACAACAGCAATAGCCTGCCAACCGCCTGGAAGGTAGAAGGGGACGAACTGGTTCTGCGCCCCGGCAGCGGCGAGGCCGGCGATATCATGAGCAAACGGATCTTCGGCGACTTTGAACTGCATATGCAGTGGATGGTGGAAGAAGGCGGCAACAGTGGTATTTTTTATCACGTGCTTGAACAACCAGACCAGTCCATCTACTGGTCGGGACTGGAGATGCAGATACTGGATGATGAAAATCATCCGGACAGTTTTCGCGGCGTGGATGGCAACCGCCAGGCCGGCTCCCTTTATGACCTGCTACCCATCCAACCCAAGACTGCCAACCCGCATGGTCAGTGGAATGACATTCGTATCATCTCCCGCGGACCGATGGTGGAGCACTGGCTGAATGGCGAAATGGTGCTTCGCTACGAGCGCTGGACAGTGGAGTGGTTTGCCATGCTACGCAACAGCAAGTTCCGCGAGCACAATGAATTCGGCGCCATGCAGCAGGGTCACATCGGACTGCAGGATCACGGTGATGTAGTGCGCTTCCGTAACATCCGCATCCGTGAACTGTGACAATCAGCCAAAGCGGAACTGCTGCATGTAGGCTGCGTTGTCGCGACTGCTGTCCAGCGGCGTAGTGCCAGCGTAGGATTCCTGCTCAACCATGAACCAGCGCATGCCGAGTTCATAGGCAATGGGCAGAATTGACGGATAGTCGATGATGCCACGCCCCAGTGTTGTGGTCGCCGAGAACGAATCCGACGGCATGTCCGCCAGCCGGTCCTTGACATGGGAAAACGGGAAACGCCCCGGATACCTGCGCAGCCAGGTAATCGGATCCTCACCTGCCGCCACCAGCCAGAACATGTCCAGCTCGAAGTCCACCAGCGCCGGATCGGTGTTCTGCATCAGGATATCGTGCGGCTTGGCATTTTCCACATCAAAGAACGTATAGTGATGATTGTGGTAGGCAAAGCGCAGACCGTTGGCCCGACAGATTTCGCCACAGCGATTGAAGGTATCGGCAAAGCGCCGGTAATCGTCCAGGGTCGGTTGCGGGCCTATCATCGGACAGATCAGATACTGCATGCCGGCCTCGGCAGCCTGACCCGCTTTGCGTTCAAATTCGCCTTCGATACTGCAGTGGCTTGCCACCATGTCCATGCCAAGCTCGCGCACAAACGCAGCAAAGGCAGCCGGTGACTTTCCCCAGAACATTCCCTGTGGCCCTTCATAACTTTCTACTTGTGTGTAACCGAACCGGGCCAGTTGCCGCAACACCCCTTCCGGATCTGTGGGCATATCATCGCGCAAGGTATACAGCTGAATACCAAACGGATAATGACTCTGCGCTGCCGAACCAGTCCGGCCCAACAGGCCGAGCGCACCGGCGCCAGCTACGACACTACTGCTTTTGAGAAACGCTCTTCGGTTCATTACCACTTTATTACTCCGTATTGGTATTCAGGTTATCAGATGGCCCAGGCGGTTTCGCCCTGCTCATAGGGATAGCAGCCGTCAAATCGACCGGGTATCGGTACATGACGCAGAACCTGCGTCTGCACCAGCTCCGACGTGAAGTAGGAGAACAGGGTCAACTGCTTGATCATGGTAAAATAATGCGCACTGCCCCCTTCCGGCCGCTGGTAATTGCGCGCTGTGTTGTCCAGCTCTGTCAAAAATGCTGTGCGCTGGTCAGCCGACAGGGTTTCAAACGCAGCACCGAAGCGCGACTGACAGTCATCCCGGAAGGTCTGCAGGCCGTTGTGAAATGTCATCTGGTCTGCATCCGAATAGCAGTCATCAACAATTCTGGTCATGAACGGCGCCACACCGGCATCCCTGGCACCCGGGGTATCTGTACGCGGCACAATGGTTTCGGCAATGTCAGCAAGCAGCGCCACATCGGTCGTCGAAAACCTGTTGCTGGCACTGACACAGCCACTGAGCAGCACCGGGCTGCCGATCATGGCGTAGCCAGTTGCAAGGCTTATCATTTTGAGCAGTTCACGTCGGTTCATATCAGAGATTCCCCCGCTTGAGTTCCTGAACAGCATACTCTGCCGCCCGTGCTGTCAGCGCCATATAGGTTAATGACGGATTGACGCATGAAGCCGATGTCATGCAGGCGCCATCTGTCACAAATACATTCAGGGCATCCCAGACCTGGTTGTAGGCATTGAGTACCGAGGTGCGCGGATCACGTCCCATGCGCGCTGTACCCATTTCGTGGATACCCATGCCGGGTGAGTAGCCGGCATCACGCGGCGCCACATCCTTTACACCAGCGGCTTCGAGCATTTCAGCTGCATCTGCCATCATGTCCTTGCGCATCTTCAGTTCGTTGTCCTTGATACTGACGTCAAACGCCAGTATCGGCAACCCCCATTTGTCAGTGCGCTGGCGATTCAGGAAGATACGATTTTCATGATACGGCAGCATTTCTCCAAACGCGGTCATGCCGATAGTCCAGTCTCCCGGCGTGCTCAGGGCATGCTTGAGATCGGCACCAATATTCAGTTCACTGATATTGCGGCTCCAGCCACTGCGGCTGGCCGAGCCCTGATAACCGAAACCACGCAGATAGTCGCGCTGATCGTTACCGATGTTGCGGAAGCGCGGCACATAAAAACCATTAGGGCGCCGACCGTAAATATACTTGTCGTCATATCCCTCAACACGGCCTGCCGCACCCAGCCGGAAATGATGATCCATGACATTATGACCCAGTTCTCCGCTGGCACTGCCAAGGCCTCCCGGCCAGACATCAGTGGCGGAGTTCATCAGGATCCAGGTTGAATTAAAGGTGGACGCATTCAGGAAAATGACCTTTGCCCTGTATTCAATTACCTCGTGGGTTTCAGCATCGATTACCTCAACCCCGGTCGCTTTTTGTGTGTCCTTGTCGTACAGCACCCGCGTCACAATGGAAAACGGACGCAGGGTCAGATTGCCGGTCGCCATGGCCGCCGGCAATGTAGTTGACTGGGTGCTGAAAAAAGCACCAAAGGAACAGCCACGCCAGCAGCGGTTGCGATACTGGCACTGTACCCGGTTCTGTTCCGGACGCGATTCTGTGATATTTGCCACCCTGCCAATAAACAGATGACGATCACCGTTGTAGTGCGCCTTGATACGTGCAGCAACATCCTTCTCTACACAGTTCAGATCCATAGGCGGCAGGAAATTTCCATCGGGCAGCACGTCCAGCCCTTCCTTCGAACCGCTGATCCCGGCAAACCCTTCAACATAGTCATACCAGGGCGCCAGGTCGTCGTAACGGATGGGCCAGTCTACAGCGATGCCTTCTTTGGCATTGGCTTCAAAATCCATCCTGTTCCAGCGATAACTCTGACGCCCCCACAGCAGCGAACGCCCACCTACCTGATATGAACGGTACCAGTCGAAGCGCTGTATTTCCTCATAGGGCGAATCCTGCTCATTGGTCCAGCTGCCCAGCGTCTGTTCATTCAGCGGGTAGTCGCGGCGCAGCACCGGGTAGTTCTCCACCATCTCCCGCGTGCGCTGGTCACGGTGCGGAAACTCCCAGATCTCTTTGTGTTCGTTGACATAGTCCTTGACGTGTTCCAGGCTGCGGCCGCGCTCCAGCATGATCACTTTCAGCCCCTTTTCAGTCAGCTCCTTGGCAGCCCAGCCACCACTGATACCGGAGCCCACCACGATGGCATCATATTCATTCTCATTCATAAACGTCTGTTCCTGTTGTTATTGTCAGGCAGGCATCGGTGGCAATGACCAGCCACTGCGATACTGCGTACGAATAAGGCCTTCGGCAAATGCCTGTGCGTTAATGGGATCTGTGCGCGGCCGCGAGAACGAAGGACGGCCATCGGTGATACTGAAGCCCTCCTCCATGATGATGGTCAGTTCTTCATCTGCCGAGATATTGGTAAAGCGCATGTTTGCACCATCCCAGTGCAACTCCTTGTTCAGTGCCTGCAGTCTGACTGCCAGTACACCCATGACAACCGTTTCGTTAAACGGGCCGGCCTCATGAAAGGCGGATTTGGTTTCGGTACGACTGTCAGGGCTCTCCTTGCACGCCCGGATCCAGTCCACCTGATGGCTGGTAGCGACGCGGCGCTCACGCTGCGGCACAGTCGGCACGCGGCCGGACAGCAACCAGGGATCGGCACCATAACAACCGCACACCAGCGTGTCCTTTGTGCCGTGGAACAGCACGCCGCCACCGCGGTGGTTCATGTTGCGCCCCGCAGGCCAGCCGGCCGGGCGCAGCGGTTGCAGCCCTCCATCGTACCAGTCCAGTTTTACGGCAGGCAGGCGACCGAAGCTGCTGTCGCGCTCCGGATAAAACAGCGCGACCTTTTGCGCCATCGGGGCGCTGTCCTGCAGCAGCAGTGTTGAGCTGCCCTGCACCCGCTCGGGATAACCCAGCTCCAGCGCCTTGAAGGCCGGGTGCACAATATGGCAGGCCATATCCCCCAGCGCACCAGTACCGAAGTCCCAGAAACCACGGAAGTTCCATGGCGTATAGATCTCGTGATAGGGGCGCATGCGTGCCGGGCCAATGAACAGATCCCAGTTCATGGTATCCGGTACCGGCATGGCGTCTTTGGGCGTGTTTATCCCCTGTGGCCAGATGGGACGGTCGGTGAAGGCCTCGACATGGGTGACTTCGCCGATCTCACCGTTGCGTATCCATTCAACCATCAGGTTCACACCTTCATCCGACGCGCCCTGATTGCCCATCTGCGTGGCTACACGGTACTCGGCAGCCAGACGGGTGAGCAGACGGGATTCGTAGACGGTATGTGTCAGTGGCTTTTCCACATAGACATGTTTGCCCAGACTCATTGCATAGGCTGCCACGGCGGCATGCGTGTGGTCGGAAGTCGCCACCACAACGGCATCGATGTCGTTGAGCATTTCCTCGTACATCACACGCCAGTCCCAGTACTTCTGCGCATTGGGGAAGTGATCAAAACAACGCTGGGCATAACGCCAGTCCACGTCACACAGGGCAACAATATTGGCATCATTCTCCATGGCCTGCAGCACCGAAAATCCGCGCCCGCCGACACCAACACCGGCAATGTTCAGCCGGTCGCTGGGCGCCGTGTGGCCAAGACCACTGACCACAAAACTGGGAACGATCAGAATGCCTGCACTGGCGGTTGCGGACTGCCTGAGAAAGTTGCGACGTGTCAGACCGCCTTTTTGCTCACTGCGATCTGACGCTGAACCTGAATCGCCACCGAATAGATCTGAGTTATTGTGACTATCAGTCTTATTCATAATAGAGCTCATAATTGAGACCTGTTGTTATTTTTTTAACCGGCACACTTGAGCATAAACTTCCAGTTCGCGTTCGTCTACCTTAAACATTGTGTGCTAATGTTGGTTGAAACATGCAGCTGCGGAGAACAAACAACATGCGCACGGATCAGATGAGAGCCATCGTGTCACTTCTTAACATCACTGGCCTGTGCATCCTCAGCCTGTATCTCACTGGCTGCGCATCGCAGAGCCAATCAGCTGCGGCCGACGACGACCGGCTGCCCAATTTCATTGTCATCATGGCTGACGACCTGGGTTACGGGGACATCGGTGTATATGGCGCCTCTCTGATTAATACACCACATCTGGACCGGATGAGCCGGGAAGGCATCAGGCTTGACAGTTTTTATGCCAGCGCCAACGTCTGCACTCCTTCGCGCGGCGGCCTGCTGACGGGGCGCTATCCTATCCGGCTGGACCTTGTCTCTGACGTCGCAAGACCAACGAACAATATTGGCCTGTCGCCCGATGAGATCACCATCGGCGGTGCGTTGCAGTCACTGGGATACCGCACTGCACTAATTGGCAAGTGGCACCTGGGACATCAGCCGGAACGCTCACCACTGCGCAATGGTTTTAACGAGTTCTATGGTCTGTTGCACAGCAATGACATGCACCCACTGGAGCTCTATGACAATGAAGTTGTTATTGAAGACCCGGTCAATCAGGCAACGCTAACCGAACGTTACACAGCCAAAGCGGTGCGTTTTATAGAAGAGAATCAGCAACAGCCGTTTTTCCTGTATCTGCCTCACACCATGCCGCACACGCCGCTGTTTGTATCCGATCGATTTGAAGGGCAGTCACAGGCGGGCCTTTATGGCGATGTGGTGGAAACCCTGGACTGGAGTACTGGCGAGATTCTGAACACGCTGGAACGACTGGGGCTGGATGAAGACACCCTGGTTATCTTCACCTCAGATAATGGCCCCTGGTTTGAAGGCAGTTCCGGTGGACTTCGGGACCGTAAAGGCGTCGCCTGGGAAGGTGGTTCGCGGGTGCCGTTTATTGCCAGATGGCCTTCGGTAATTCCACCCGGGCAGGTCAGCGACGAACCGACCATGAATATTGACCTGTTCCCGACGCTGGTCGGATTGGCAGGTGGAGAGCTGCCAAACGACCGCGTCATAGATGGACACAACATCATGCCGGTGCTGCGAGATGGTGCCCCGTCCCCCCACGAAGCACTGTTCATGTTTCAGAATGACCGCATAGCCGGGGTACGCAGTGGCCAATGGAAGCTGGTTGTCGAATCCAACTACCTGAGTGCAGTCACCAGTTTTGATAACCCGGATTCCTACTACGGCCCCGAGGGGCTGCTGTTTGACCTGCAACGCGATCCGTCAGAAACCTACAGCTATACCCGCGAATACCCTGAGATTGTAGCCCGGCTGCGCGGCTACCTTGAGCAGGCGCAGCGTAATCTGGAATCGTCGGTACTGGAGGCAATGTGGAACAGGCCGTGAAGCGGACCTAGTCTACCCGGTACTCGCGGTGGCAGTTTCCGCAGGTTGAACCAAACGCCCGAATCGCGGCGATGGTTGAATTGCGATCACCGCCGGCGGCAACATCAGCAAAGGTATTGGCGGCCGCCTGAAGATCCATGGCTTTCTGGTTAAAGTCCATCATGTTGTCCCAGATGAGCGGCAGTGCTTCGGTGTCCACTGCAAACTCCCGTGTGTCACGCGCGGCAAACACCTCCGGAATCATCGGTGCCAGTGCGGCGATTCTGCGGGCATTGCGCTCGGCTACGCCGGCATCAAATTCCGCACCGCGCGCCATACCACTGATTGGCGCCATGTTAAAACCAAGCAACTTGAATACTGCCTGGCGGGTTTCAGTCGATGCTGCTGCCAGTTCTGCAGGCGTTGGTGGGGCATCGTCCTGGGCAGTGGCTGTAAAAATGACGGTTGTGGTCAGCGCCAGGGCGCTTGCACTGAGTATTCTCTTTAACATACTTCTTACTCCAATTATGTTTTTTGAATAATAAAATCAGATGCTTCCTGTCAAAACTGCTACAGCCCGGAGTATACATGAATACTGTGACAGTACCTGCTCCGACCCGGCAATTTCAGCTGTGCTTCATTTTTTCTACGATGGCAGAGGTGGAACAGTTGTCAAGGAATGCCAATACGCGCACTTCTCCGCCGTATTCCCTGACAAAATCTGCACCCACAACCTGTGATTCGGTGTAATCCCCACCCTTTGCCAACACATCCGGGCGAATACGTGCCAGCAGACTCTCCGGCGTGTCATCAGCAAAACTGACCACCCAGTCTACCGCCTCGAGACCTGCCAGCACCGCCATACGGCGCTCAACCGGATTTATTGGCCGACTGGCGCCCTTCAGGCGCCGCACCGAGTCATCATCATTGATCGCAACAATCAGACGGTCACCCAGTTTTCGTGCTTCAGCCAGGTAGCCAACGTGGCCGGCATGCACAATGTCAAAGCAGCCATTGGTAAATACTACTTTTTCACCGGCTGCGCGTGCATCCTCGACCACCTGGATCAGCTGATCAGCAGTCATCACGCCGCGCCCGCTCCCCTGCATGGCCTGCAGCGCCCGGCGCAGTTCCGGCCCACTGATGGCAGCTGTACCCAGTTTGGCGACTACCAGCCCTGCTGCCAGATTGGCCAGCACAACCGCGTTCTCCATGCTCTGGCCGGCGGCCAGGGATGCGGCAAGCACCGACACCACGGTATCGCCTGCGCCAGTAACGTCAAACACTTCCCGCGCCCGGGCTGGCAGGTGGTATGCCGGACGGGCTGCCTGCAACAGGGTCATTCCCTGTTCGCCACGGGTAATCACCAGGGCATCCAGCGCGAGCTGCTCGCGCAATGCCTGCCCACGGGTAAATAACTCGTCTTCGGTGCTGCAATGACCCACCACAGCTTCAAATTCTGCCAGATTGGGCGTCATGACGGTTGCACCATGGTACTTGCCAAAGTCCGTGCCCTTGGGGTCGACCACCACCGGCACACAGCGTTCCCGGGCCGCCTGAATCAGCGTGCGGGTTGCATTCAAAGAGCCTTTGCCATAATCGGACAGCACCAGGATCTGTGTGTCTGCCAGCGCCTCGATGGCAGCTGACGTCATTGCCTCGACGTCCGCAGGCAGGAACGGCTCTTCAAAATCGACACGCAGCAATTGCTGCTGCTGACTGACAATTCTCAATTTGGTAATCGTGGGTGTCTGCTCAGCCACCGAAAACAGGCATAACACCCCGGCAGCACGCAATTTGCCGGACAGCTGATCGGCTGCTTCGTCCCGGCCGGTTATGCCCGCCACGGAGGTTGCAGCACCCAGTGCGGCGATATTGAGCGCCACATTGGCTGCCCCGCCCGGCCGGTCTTCACTGTTGCCGATTTTGACAACCGGCACCGGCGCCTCAGGTGATATCCGGCCGGCCTTGCCGCGCCAGTACCGGTCCAGCATGACATCCCCCACAACCAGTATTTTCGCCTGTTGAAATGGCGGCAGTTCCAGCTTCATGATCAGTCCCTGAGGTAATATTGACGATAAGGTGATCATATCACAGGCTTTCAAAGCGACACGCGCCTGTCGGGGTCTGCTACAATTCAGCCGCGCAATCAAAAACAAGCAGAGGCAACGTGAGCACAAACGAAAAGCCGGCCAGCCGCAAATTGAGCAGTTTTTTGGGACCCCGGTTCTGGCCAACCTGGCTCGGCTATGGATTCATATGGCTTGTCGCTCACCTGCCCTACCGTGTGCAAGTTGTGATTGGCGAATCACTGGGCCAGCTCATGTACTACCTGGCCCGCAGTCGACGTCGGGTATGTGAGCGCAATATTGAGTTGTGTTTTCCCGAGCTCGACGCCGCCGGCCAGCACAAACTGGTCAGGGACACTTTCCGGTCCAACGGTATAGGCGTGATGGAAATTGGCCTTTCCTGGTGCCGGGAGCCTGAGGATTTTCGTCACATGGTGCAGGCTACCGGCCTGGAGAATCTGGCCAAAGCCCACGAATCCGGCAGGGGCGTCCTGCTGGTCAGCGCCCATTTCTCCACCATTGAGTTTGTCGGCAGCCTGCTCTCATTGCTGTATCCGTTTGATGTCACCTATCGCGCCCACAAAAATCCGCTGTTCGACACCCTGATGAAACGAGGTCGGGAACGACGATATGGCGCGGTAATCGAGCGCAAGGAAGTACGCAGGGTATTGCGCCGGCTGCAGCAGGGAAACGTGGTCTGGTACGCAGCAGATCAGGACTATGGCCCCAGGCACTCAATTTTTGTTGATTTTTTTGGCATACCCGCCGCCAGCATTACCGCCACCAGCAAATTTGCCGGCTTCAACAAGTCGCCGGTCGTGTTTCTGTCACATTATCGCAACCCCGACAACAACGGCTATCATCTTTACTTCAGCGAGCCGCTGGAAGGGTATCCAACGGGAGATGATCATTCAGACGTCAAACGCATCAACACACTGATTGAAGCCGCCATCCGGCATGCGCCGGAACAATACATCTGGCTGCACCGACGCTTTAAAACCCGTCCGCCAGGCAGCGCCGACCTTTACAAGAGCAGCGCGGATCTCTATAAAAACAGTACGCATGGTGAGCACAAACAATGAGCCCGATCTCCCAGCAGCAGTTGCCTCGCCTGACCCTGATCCGGGTGTTGACCGTTCTGATCAGCCTGCTGCTGTCCTGGCTGGCAGTTACACTGGACAGCCTGCCCAACGACGATACGTACACATACCTGCGCGCTGCAGAGTCAGTGCTGCAAAACGGGATACCTGCCGCCTATCAGCATCACCAGTGGGCCAATATGTCGGTGCTGATGGCGGCCATTCACAGTGTCACCGGTTTGTCACTGCTCCAGTCTGCCTACTTCATCAGCGCAGCCATGTTTGCCCTGCTGAGCCTGGGATTTGTCAATCTGGTCGCAGCCATAGCGCCGTCGCGCCGGGTCGTCTGGCTGGCCATGCTGGTTATTTTCAGTTATCCGCAAATCAATGAGTTTCGTGCCTATATCATACGTGATATCGGGTTTCTGGCCTTCTCGGTGACGGCAATTGTGCAGCTGATCCATTACAACCGCACACTGTTGATGCGACACAGTGTGTTGTTTATTGCGAGCTGCTTTGCAGCAGCACTGTTCCGGCCGGAAGCCCTGCTGTTCATGTTTATTGCACCTGTCGGTCTGCTGATGAATGCCGGGCTGAGCGAAAACAACCGTCGCCGGGGGTTTATCAGGCTTGAACTGGTGTCCATGCTGGTGATTGTCGCAGTGCTGGCGGTCTTTGCCGGCAGCCGGATTGAGCTCAACCAGCAACTGCTTACCTATCTTGAAATCTACCAGCCTTTTGTGGGCAACCTGCGCGACCTGTTTACCGGCAATGATGCTATCGCCAGAGCTGTGCTGGGCGAGTACGCCGCCCAGTATGTTGGTGACTATACCGGCATCTTTTTGCTGACCGGACTGTTGAGTCTGCTGGCAGCCTGCATCATCGACAGCCTGGGACTGGTGGTTGCACCTCTGCTGGCCTACGGTTATCTGAAAGGGTTGATTCGTATTGAGCGCCCGGCACTGCAGTTGATTCTGATCTGGGCCGTCACCGCACTTTTTATTCTTCTGGCGTTTACGCTGATCACCCGTTTTATTACTACTCGCTACACGCTGTTACTGACCACAGTGTTGCTGATCTTTGTACCCTTTATTGTGGATCGTGCCTGGAGCATCGCGCGCGCCAATGGCCACAGCAAGCGGTTTGGCGCACTGATGATGTTTCTGCTGCTGTTTGGTTTTATCGATTCACACTTCTCATTTGGTGCATCCAAATCACACTTGCAGGATGGCGCAACCTGGATCGCAGGTCACACCCGATCGAATGCTCCCCTGTTGACCAACCAGATTTATCTGGCATACAGCAGCGGGCGGGTCAGCGACTATGAGCTGGTACGCAGGGATCTGGAGCCGGGCATGATCCGGCGGGCGACACCTGGCACCATTGTTGCGGTATCACCAAGGTCCGGTTTTGTATCTGAGCTTGAATCGGAAATAGCGCGGGGTGCACTGCGGCTGATCCACACCGTGCCGGCGGAGCGTGGTGCGGACCTGCTGATCTTTGAGAAGGAGCTCGACTAGCAAAGTGCGCTACCAGCCCTGTACTTCGCCATCGGATTTGGTAACCAGCACATCCTGCATAATCAGATACTCCAGATCCGAACCATGAAACATCTCCAGTGCATCTTCCGGTGAACAGATCATTGCCTCACCCGGACGGTTCAGGGAGGTATTAAGCACAATGCCATATCCGGTGAGTTTTTCCACGGCACGCAGTAGTTCATGAAAGCGTGGACTGGTGGATTTGCTTACAACGTGTGCACGTGTTGTCCCATCCTTGTACACGACCGCAGGGAAAAGCTCCCGCCACCTGGGTTCGACATCAAATGCAATGGTCATGTACTCCGCCGGGTGGTCTGAGCCAATCATCTCGCTGGCCAGTGATGGCAGCATACTGGGCGAAAACGAGCGCCATTTTTCCCGAAACTTGACCTTCTGATTGATCTCTTCAACACTGTCTGAATGCTTCGGGTTACCCAGAATACTCCGGTTACCCAGCGCCCGCGGTCCAAACTCCATGCGTCCCTGAAACCAGCCTACCAGGTGACCCTGTGATAACAGTTCGGCGGCTTTTTCTGCCGGGTTTGACAGAATTTCATGTCTGGGCCTATCACGATGCGCCTGACAGGCGCGCACACATCTGTCGGTTGTATAGCGCGGTCCCAGAAACGTATGTCGCAATTTGCGAACCGGCACATTCTGCTTTGCGATTGCATAGGCAGCAGCGCCAATGGCAGTACCCGCGTCACCGGCCACCGGTTGCACAAAGAGTTCTTCCACCCACGGCAGTGCCAGCAATCGCTGATTGAGTTTGACATTCAGCGCGCCGGTTCCGGCCACCACCAGACGTCCGTTCTCCTTGATAACATCCGACAGGTAGTGCGTTGTCAGACCCGTTACAATCTTTTCATACAGTTTCTGGATACTGGCCGCATAGTGCACATAGGGATCCTGAAATATGTCGCCGGCACGACGCGGCCCCAGTCTGTCAATCAGTTCTTCACTGAAGGCGTGGCCAACACTGCGCTTCTTGTAGCGACGCAATCCAACCGTGCAGATCATCTGTGTATTAACGCGAAAATCCCTGCCACTGTAGTCGGCCAGAAACGACAGATCATACTTGTCGGGATTGCCATGGGTTGCTATCCCCATCACCTTTGACTCGCCGTCCAGCATGTCATATCCCAGATAGTCACAGACCGACGCATACATCCCACTGAGTGAGTCAGGTTCGTAAAGCTCCTTGATCTTGTGAATCCTGCCGTTCTCACCATAACCAAAAAATGTGGTCGCATACTCCCCGCGCAGATCAATGCTCAGGATGGCAGTCTTTTTCTTGAATCCACTCAGATAGTACGCACTGGCGGCATGCGCGAGTTGATGTGGCACAGGTACAAACCTGACCCGCTCCCAGGGGATGGCGAGCTCGGCCAACATCGCCTGGACCTTCCGCACATAACGACGATAGCGGCGATTACCATTAAAGAGTGCATCCAGTGCGCGATCCGGGGCATACCAGAGTCGGGATGCATAGTGCCAGCGCGCGGCTCCGAATATCGATACCGGGGCAAATGAAATGGCGACCTGATCTATCTGTCGTGGCCTCAGTTTGGCCGAGCGCAGACAATAACGAACGGACTCAACCGGCATCATGCCTTTGGCGTGTTTACGCCGGACCAGCCGTTCTTCCTCAACGGCAGCAACAATCTCGCCGTCAATAAACAGTGCTGCTGCAGCATCGTGTCCAAGCTCACCCGAAAGTCCAAGTGTAATCAATGGCATATCAATCGGCCTTGTGTTCTGACTTGTGTAACAAAACGGAAGTGCCCAGACACTGGCGTACCAGGTTCAGACCCGCCGGATCCTCCCGCCAGTTGGCAAGAAAACGGTTTACGTCTCTTAGAAAATATTTTCTGAATCGTCTCCGGCTCCGCACCTGGCGGGTTGCGTCCAGATCCAGCACTGTCAGCCTGGCTGATCCGTCGTCTGACCGGTCGGCCGGCAGGTACAAAAAATTGCTTGCCTTCATATCACCGTGAACCAGCTGATACCGTCGCATGACGGTAAACAGTTGCCGAAAGCACAGCAGTATCTGCGGCCAGGGCATCTGCCGCGCAGACCTGTCTGTCAACAATGAGAGTACATCATCACCTGCACTCCATTCTGTCACAAAATAGGCGACCCGTCGCAGCGGTCCCCAGCGCTGTTCGAGCAGCAGCACCGGCCGTGGGGTCTGGACGCCGACAGCTGTCAGCAGATGCGCGTTGTACCAGCAGTGCCATGCACGGCTGGGTCGGAACAGACGCCGCAGAACGTACCAGAAATTGCGCAGATTATACCTTTTTACCACGCATTGCCTGCCATCAAGTTCCAGTGCCACCACCGTGGTGGAATCACCGTCCTTGAGCATGTGTGCATCAGCCATGAACGTATCGGGATGGCGGATAAAAGCCTGCAACTGTGGGCCATCATCTGCCTTGTCAAACACGGCCACACGGTCAAACTGTTGCTGGCGGGCTCGCGCCGGACTGCTGGTATACAGATCACGCAGCAGGGGTCGCAGCGCCTTCTGTCTGTCGCGCATGGCAATCCTGTCCGCCTTGTCAGCAACCCGCTGCCAGAAAGCGTACTGTTGCTCCAGCGCGGCGCGCAGTGAAAGACCGGTATATGCTTTGACAAACCTGTACAGGTCGGTTCGGGTCAGACCAATATCTGCGCTTGAATACAGCAATCCGGCAATGTCCTTGATGACCCAGCGTTGCGCAAGCCTGTCGCTGACAATGGCGCGGTGCAGGTCTATGACGGCCAGCGATGGTGGGGCAGTCTGATCAACGCAGCCCCCGGGCGCGCAGCTTAGCAGGAAGTGACACAAATAAAAGTCACGATGACAGACCCCGTGTTGATGCATGCCCGCCGCAATGCGGGCGAGCTCATTGATCAGTTGCAGTTTGAAAACAAATGCCGGACGTTGCTCCGGCCACTTTGCACAATATGTTTCCAGACTGATGGTTGGTTCCAGTGCTTCGGTTATCAGAAAGGAATGACGCCGTGCCGGATTTAGTCCGCGCTCGCCATACGCCGCTATGGTCATGGTAGGTATACCGATATCGCCGAGTTGCTTGATGGCCTGCCATTCGGTACGGGCGCTCAGAATCGGACGCCGCAGGGTGAACAGGTTTTTGAAAATTTCCTGCCAGCCCACACCATGATGAACCTTGGCAAAATAGGTTTGCGAGCCGAACTCAAAACGCAGTGTACGGCGGCCGGGCGCCTGCCGATAAACCTCACCCTTTAGCCGCTCTGTTTCCATAAACGGATCTGCCCCCTGCCAGGCAGTCGCGAACCGGCTTTGCAGATTAAGCGTCTCAGGCATCAGGTGCCAACCTTCAGCATTGGTGACAACCGCTGATCTTTTTGGACTGCAACCTCCTCAAGCACAGCGAGGACTGTGTCTGCCATGCCACTCAGGTCAATTTTTTCCGCGTAGCCAAGGCCATTACGTTGCCAGTTGGCCCGATCCGAGGAAATCAGCATCTCATGTAACCGTGAATTCAGATCTTTTTGCCTGAAAGGTGACGGACAGACCTGCCCGGCCCCTGCCTTGCTGACATGAAACGCGTAACCACAGGTGTCTGTGGTCAACACCGGCAAACCATTTATCACCGCTTCCAGCAGTGTATACCCGGCACTTTCATGATGCGCCGGATGCAACAGCAGATCACTGCCAAGCATGAAGCGGGGCACATCGTCCCGGCCGCCCAGAAACTGACACTGCGCTGCCACACCCAGCCGCCTGGCCAATCGTTCGTACTTCGCAGCCCTGCCCTGACCAACAATCAAAAAACGGGTCTTGCGCCGTACCTTTTCTGGCAGTTTCGCCAGCGCCCGGATCGCGCGATCCAGGCCCTTGACCCGAAACCCTGAACCGACCTGCAGAACAGCATGTTCATCGTCCGCCAGGTTGAACTCCTCACGAAACTGCCGACGAATTTCCTGTGCATCCGGGCCTGGCAAACGGTCAAGACTGATACCCGGCGGCAGCAGTTGCAGGCGCGATTCACAGCCCGGGTAGAAGCGGCTGAAATCATTGATCTGCTGCGGCGACAACACCATGACCCGGGTTGTGCTGTTCTCGTCAAACACGCTGGCCTCGTATCGGGCAAAATGCTGATAGCGCGGCAACAGTCTTGTCAGCCGACGTTTCTCCCGATGCATCCGCGCCGCAAAACAGGGGTCAGCCGCATAGTAGACGTCCAGCCCGGGCATCTTGCTGAACCCAAGCACCAGGTCCACCGGATCACGTCGCAATGCAGCAGTCACCCATTCGTTATACCGTTGATACACGACATGACTTGCCAGCGCACTCACGGGCACCAGATGCACATCGGTCCCCTCAGGGACGTCACCCTGCCACTTCAGACAGTACACATCAACCTGATGCCCCGCCGCCAGACAACGCTGCAGAATCCGCAGAAAGTCGCGCTGCTGCCCGCCATAGGGAAAGTACTGATAGATCAGCATGGCGATTCTCACAGTATCGCCTCCGGCACCTTCGGAGCCTTGCGAGTTTCAATCATACGAGTCAGATGTCCCATGACTTCCGATGGTGGCATTGAGCGGTAGCAGGGCGGCTCAACAATAAAGTCCTGGCGGTCGCGAGTCTGATCTCTCATTGCCTGACCCCGGTACTGACACGCGCGGCTCAGACAGGGAGAGCAGGCCAGATCCGATTTCAGTTGCAACTGATTATGACCAAAGGTGCCCGACAATGCCGGATTGGTCGCACCATAGAGGGATACGGTTGGCAGGCCAAGCGCGGCCGCCAGATGCCCCAGACCCGTATCCACAGCCACCACTCCGACACTTTGCTGAAGCCTGCCAAGCAGAGACGTCAGTGACAGTTTCTCCAGCACACTGGCGTGCTCTATGCCATGCGCCAGTCGCATGGCCCGTTCCTGCTCCTGCAAATCACCCCAGGGCAGACAGACCTGGTAACCCGCACTGACTGCCAGTTGCATCAACTCTCGCCAGTAGGGTTCCGGCCAGTGTTTACTGGCCCAGGTAGTGCCGTGCAGAAATATCAGTTGCGGCCGGGAAGAAGACGATGGCTCTGTCCCGGGTAACGCAAGTCCGTAATCGATCTGTCCGGGGTCATAGTGATAACCAAGTGATTTCGCAAACAGTTGACGCACTCGCTGAACAGCATGCTCGGCTTTTGAAACCTCATGCGCGTGCTGATAAAAACGGCTGCTTAAAGGTTCCCGGATACTGTTTTTGTCCAGTCCGTTGCGTGGACCGTGCGCCTGCCAGCTGATCAATGCGCTTTTCATCAGTCCCTGAGCATCAATCACCGCATCGTAGCGCCTGGCTTTGAGCATGCGGCGAAAATGAGAGATTTCACAACCACGCAGACTGCGCATCCAGTTCTTGCGCCAGCGCCTTATTGCCACAGGAATCACCTCGGCAACAGCGGGGTGCCAGGCGGGCACTTCGGCAAAACTTTCCTCCACAACCCAGTCTGCGGTTAATCCGGGAACAGCATTGACCGCGTCGGTGAGTGCCGGCAGGGTGTGAATCACATCGCCCAGCGATGAGGTTTTCACGATCAGGATTCGCAAGGCTGCGTCTCCCCGGCCAGCGCGGGACCGTCCAGCCGCTGCAGTGCTGAGAGAACCCGGGCCGGCAGCAATTCAGTTAAACAACGCTTATGTCGCAGCGGACACTGACGCGCAAAACAGGGTCGGCACTCAATATCCAGTGACACCAATTCAACACGGTCCGTCAGTGGTGGTGTAAAGTCCGCTGACGTGGATCCGTAAATTGCAACCAGGGGGCGATGCAGTGCCGCTGCGATGTGCATCAATCCGGAATCGTTGCTCACCACTGCGTCAGCCATGTCCAGCAGATCGATCGCCTGGGACAGCGAGGTCTCACCTGCCAGATTCAGACAGTAGTCCGGATCGGCCTGATCCAGTATGGCATCGGTTACCTGGCGATCATTTTCTGACCCCAACAAAACAACCTGCCATCCCTGCTCAATCCGGGCGTTGGCAACGTCGGCAAAATAGTCTGCCGGCCATTGTTTGGCATCACCAAACTCGGCACCCGGACACAACGCCAGGATACGCCGGCTGCTATCCATGCCAAACATTTCCCTGGTGCTGGCAACCCCATCTTTATCCGACCGCAATCGTGGCACCGGCATAGGGTCTGGCAACTGCTCAGGCAATATCGCATCTGCCGGCAATGCCAGCGCAATGAACCGTTGCACCATCAGTGGCAACTGGTTTTTATCCAGCACACGGCAGTCATTGAGAATGCGGCTGCGCTTTTCTCCGCGCCAGCCAGTCCGACGTTCAATGCCGGCAAACCAGGGAATCAGCGCTGACTTGAACGAATTTGGCAATACAATCGCCTGATCGTAAGCCGCTTTGTGCAACTGCATGCCCAGCGCCCGTCGCCGGACAAGACCAAGCTCGCCATGCTCAAAGGGTAAGTCAATAGCCTGGTTCACCTCTGGCATACGCTCCAGCAGCGGACGCGTCCATTCCGGCGCAAGGACATCGATCACAACATCCGGATTCCGGTACTTCAGTTCCATAAACAGAGCCTGCGCCATGACCATGTCACCAACCCAGGAAGGTCCCACAACAAGGATTCGTGCTGATCCGCTCATGACGCCACCTCCTGGTATTGTGCAAACACCTTATCCCAGAGTTCACCCACCCGGGCCCGGACAGGTGCCAGCGGATCCATCACTGCCCGGCTTTGATCTTCGGTCATCTGCTGATCTTCGGAATACTGCAGAGCATATTCATGCAGGGTGCTGCGCAGCGCCAGATAGGACTGCGTCAGACTGTTGATGTGGGCTGTAGAGAGCAACTCACAGCGCAGTGCCTGTTCCAGTATTCTGATGTTGTCCGAATACCGGGTAAGTGGTGCGCACTGACCTGACTGTGACAGCACCAGAAATTGAACGATAAACTCAATATCAACAATGCCACCTTCACCCTGTTTGATGACAAAAGTGGGCTGTTTTGACTTGCGTCCTGCCTTACGGGTTAATTCTTCACGCATCCGTTTACGCATCGCAATGACATCGTTAGCCAGTTTGTTGACATCTCGCGGCGCGGCAAGGATATGCGCCCTCAAGGTTTCGAACTGCTTCCCCATGCTTTCTGATCCGGCCACCGCGCGCGACCGCACCAGCGCCTGATGCTCCCAGGTCCATGCCTCATCAGTCTGATACTTTTCGAAAGCAGGCAATGTGGTTACCAACAGTCCCGACTCACCGGATGGCCGCAAACGCATATCAACTTCGTAGAGTTTGCCTGACATGGTGTGCGTGCCCAGCATGGTAATCACACGCTGGGCAAGTCGTGTGTAAAACTCACGACTGTTTATGGATTTCTGCCCTTCACTTGTCTGCGTGTCATGTTCCAGCGAACCGTCATGAACAAACACCACATCAAGGTCGGACAGGTAACTCAGCTCAATGCCCCCGAGCTTGCCGTATCCGATCACAACAAAATCCATTACGCCATGCTCGCCACGACTGTTAATCGGGAAACCATGTTTGCGTGTCATGTGATGCCAGCACAGTGCCAGCACCTGTTCCAGAATTGCCTCGGCGGTAAATGTCAGATAATCACTCACCTTCATGACAGTCATGGTGCCGGTTATCTGCGCTGATGCGACCTGCAGGGTGTGACTCTGCTTAAAGTAGCGAAGGTATTCCATCTGCTCTTCAAAGCTGTCTTCATGGATGCGTAACAGACCCTGGGCCAGCTCTTCCTGCAATGCCGATTTTTCGGGTGGTTTGCGCAATACAGAAAGCAATTCGTCCAGCAATACAGGGTGTTTACTCAGAAACTCCGCGACAAAAGGACTGGCCGTACACAATTGCACAAATTGACGCATCGCCGGTGGATTTTCTGACAGAAGCACCAGGTAGGCGGTCCGGCGCGCAACGGCATCCACCAGTTTCATCACCCGCTCAAAACCCAGACTGGGTGTTTTCTCCTGCACCAGCGTCGCCAACATCAATGGCATAAACCGGGCAAAGCGGTGTCGACTCTCGGCAGGCAGGGTGCGATACACACGATCTTGCTTGAAGTCAGACAGCAGTTGCCAGCTCCTTTCCGGGTCCTCAAAACCCAGGCTTCGCAATATCTCTACCGCGGTGCCATCGTCGGATTCCTCCAGCCACAGTGCCTGCAACCCGGCGTCATCCACATCATGATGGGCCGCATCATCATCTTCCTCTATATGGATAACCTCACTGAAATGCTGGCGCACAATCTGACGGTGCTGATCCAGTATCTCCATCAACTGCTGCCAGCTGGCACCTCTCACATCAGGAACACCCATGGCAACGGCAACACGCAGCTGCTCCTGTGGCGATGCCGGCAACGATTGAGTCTGCTTATTGGCAAAACCCTGCAGTTTGTGTTCCAGATCGCGCAGAAAATTATACGCATTACGCAATGCCTGAACGGTATCTGCCGGCAGATACTCTCCGGACTGCAACACATCCATGGCCCTGTATAATGACTCCTGCTGCAAGCGTTTGTCGCGACCACCGTGAACCATCTGCATGGCCTGAATGACAAACTCGACTTCACGAATGCCGCCGGCACCCAGTTTGACATCCTGACTCATGCCCTTCTTGCGCACCTGTTTGTTGATCTGCAGCTTCATGCTACGCAACGATTCAAAGGCAGAAAAATCAAGATAACGGCGATAACTGAACGGTCTCAGGCGTGCCAGCAACCCGGCACCGGCGTGACAGTCACCGGCAACCGCTCTGGCCTTGATCATGGCGTACCGCTCCCAGTCGCGACCCTGTGACTGATAATAGTTTTCCATGGCATCAAAACTGCAAACCAGTACGCCTTCGCTGCCATAGGGGCGCAGACGCATGTCAACGCGAAATACAAAACCGTCTGCGGTGACTGTATCCAGCGAATCTATCAACTGCTGTCCCAGTTTGATAAAAAACTGCTGACAGGTGACGCCCTGGTCGGTTTCCCCCGCCTCGGGATAGACAAACATAAGGTCGATGTCCGAGGACAAATTGAGTTCACCCGCACCCAGTTTTCCCATGCCCAGCACCACCATGCGCTGCGGCTGGCCACATTGTTCACCAACTGGCACGCCATGCTCTGCCACCGCTTTTGTGTAAAGAACCTCCAGGGTGACTTCCAGCGCAGCCTCGGCCAGCGCCGATACTTCCGCTGCAGTTTCGCGGACAGACACCTGATGGGTGACATCGCGCCAGATCAGCCGCAGCATCTGCTGCTGATGGAACAGCCGAAGACGCTTTTTCAATTCGTTAACAAAGGAGCCGGCTGATGCGTCCGCCAACCCTCCCAGGCACTCTGTCAACCTGGCGTGATATCGGTCGGCCATCGGCTGCAACAGGTCACCTGTTGCCAGCAGATCTTCAAGCAGCGAAGGATTCTGTATGCAAATACTGGCAGCGTAGTCACTGCTTGCCCACACCAGGGTCAACTGACGGGCCAGTTCAGGCTGTTGCGTCAGCCGCTCGTGCAGCAGGCCGGTCGGGTGTTGCTCCTGAAATCGCTGCCAGTAGCGATCAATGACCGGTTTCAGCGATTCAGGCAGGTGTTCTGTTGTCAGCACGGTTATCCCTGTAGTTATCCTTGTAGTTTTCCCTGGCGGAGGCATCAAACGGCGGGAAGCACAATCCTCACCACGGCTTGACTGTCATCTGCAAGCAGTTAAGTTTATACTGCAGCGCCTCAAATACAAGCAAGCTCTGGCTCTGGCGCGACTGTCCCGCTCCCGGCCCGGAGCCCAGCCCGGAAGACATCAGGAAATACCCGCATATGTTGCTGTTCAGACTCAACAACCTGTCGCTCGCCTTTGGCGACAACCCCTTGCTCGACGAGGTCTCGTTGACCATTCACAAGGGCGAACGCATCGGTATTCTGGGTCAGAACGGTGCCGGCAAGTCCACGTTCATGAAGGTATTGCTGGGTCAGATCCTGCCGGACAGCGGTGAACTGTGGCGCGCAGACAATATCAAGGTGGCCTATCTGGATCAGAATCTGCCCGAGCAGGATGACCAGACCATCTACGATTACATTGCCAATGGACTGGAAGGACTGGGTGAGCTGCTGCGCAAATACCATGCCCTGACGCGCGATGAGCAGCTGGACTGGACTGACGACAGGAACATGCGTGAGCTTGAATCCCTGCAGAAGCAGATAGAACAGCGTGACGGCTGGGCATTTGAGCACAAGATCGAGGGAATGCTGGATCTGCTCAATCTGCCGGCTGATGCCCCCATGAAAACCCTGTCAGGCGGCAGCCGGCGTCGTGCTGCGCTGGGCCGGGCACTGATCAGTGATCCGGACCTGCTGATGCTGGATGAGCCAACCAATCACCTTGACATACCCACCATCGAATGGCTGGAAAAGGCAATCAAGGAGTTTCGTGGCGCCGTGTTAGTGATTACTCACGATCGTCACTTTCTGCAACAGATCAGCAACCGTATTATTGAACTGGACCGGGGACACCTGCGCAGCTGGGATTATGGCTATGAGCGCTTTCTGGAATTCCGCGACCAGCAACTGGATGCCGAAGCCAAGGCCAATTCCGAATTCGACAAACGCCTTGCCGAGGAAGAGAAGTGGATCCGGCAGGGCATCAAGGCGCGCCGCACGCGTAATGAGGGCCGGGTACGCGCACTGGAAAAAATGCGCCAGGAGCGCAGCCAGCGCCGCGAACTGACCGGCAAGGCCAAATTCAGCCTGGAACAGGCTGGCAGCTCGGGCAAGATTGTTATCGAAGCCAATAATCTGACTCACAGCTTTGGCGATACGCCCATTCTGCGGAACTTTTCTACCAAGATTCTGCGCGGCGACCGGGTGGGTTTCATTGGCGCCAATGGCAGTGGAAAAACCACGTTGCTGCGCATCCTGCTGGGTGAACTGCAGCCCGACGAGGGTGAGGTAAAACTCGGCACCAATCTCGATATCCTGTATTTTGACCAGTTGCGCAACAAGCTGGATCCGGAAGCGACCGTAATTGACAATCTGGCAGAAGGCCGCGAATTTATCGAAATTAACGGCAAAAACAAACACGTTATCAGCTATTTGCAGGAGTTTCTGTTTCCACCCAAGCGCACCCGTCAGCCGGTAAAGTCCCTGTCAGGCGGCGAGCAGAACCGATTGATTCTGGCCAAACTGTTCAGCAAACCCGCCAACCTGATCGTACTGGATGAACCAACCAACGACCTGGACATGGAAACGCTGGAACTGCTGGAAGAATTGCTGCTTGAGTTCACCGGCACCCTGCTGGTGGTGAGTCACGACCGGAAGTTCCTGGACAACGTGATCACCAACTGTATCGTGTTTGAGTCGCCCGGCGTCGTCAACGAGTATGTTGGCGGGTATCAGGACTGGCTGAATCAGGGCGGTACCATGATGAGTTTTGAAGACGCGCCGTCTGAGGCCAAGGCCGCCGCCGCCAAAACCGGCACCCAGAAAGCGGCTCCTGCACCCGAACCAGTTAAGGCAGCCGTGCCCAAAACCGCTGCACCCAAAGCAAAACCCAGCCAGAAAGTGCAACGGGAACTGGACCAGCTTACCAGACAGATAGAAAAAACCGAGGCAGAGATCGCGGAACTGGGCCAGCAGATGGCAGTGCCCGGTTTTTACGAACGCCCGCAAACCGAGGTGCAAGCCACCCTGGATAAAATGGCCGCACTGCAAACCAGTGTGGATACACTGTTTGAACGCTGGGAAGAACTGGCTGATGAGTAACAAGACCGCAACTGATTTCGCGACACTGCCACTCAAACCCGAGTTGCTCAGCAATCTGGCGTCCATGGCCTATCACCACATGACACCCATTCAGGCCCTCAGCCTGCCCCCGGTGCTGGAGGGGCGCGATGTCATCGCACGGGGCCGAACCGGCTCCGGCAAGACAGCGGCGTTTGGTCTGGGCCTGTTGCAGAAGCTTGATGTCAAACGCTTTCGCATTCAGACACTGGTGCTGTGTCCGACCCGGGAACTGGCTGATCAGGTAGCCGTGGAAATACGCAAACTGGGCCGCGCGATGCACAATATTAAAGTACTGACCCTTTGCGGTGGCGCAGCAATCGGCCCGCAAATTGGCTCGCTGGAGCATGGGGCACACATCATCGTAGGGACGCCCGGCCGCATTGAAGATCACCTTCGCAAGAACACTCTCAACCTTGAGGACGTTGATACGCTGGTACTTGATGAGGCTGACCGCATGCTGGAGATGGGTTTTCAGGAATCACTGGAAACCATCGTTGCCCGGATTCCCGAACAGCGACAGACACTGCTGTTCAGCGCTACGTTCGCCGATGAAATTCAGCGTATCGCACGGCGCATGATGCGCGACCCGGTCATGATCGAGGTCAGCGACGAGGAGAATCTGTCCAGCATAGATCAGCGCTTCTACAGGTTGAACAGCACTGACCGTTTTACCGCACTCTGTCTGGTCCTGCAGGAAGTACGTCCGGCGTCGGCACTGGTTTTCTGCACCACCAAACGCGATGTGGATGATGTGTGCCAGCAACTCCAGCGCAAGGATTTCAGTGCGCTGGCGCTGCACGGGGACATGGAGCAACGTGACCGCGATCAGACGCTGATTCGTTTCAGCAATAACAGTGTGTCCATTCTGGTGGCGACCGATGTTGCCGCCCGCGGGCTGGATATCGACGCTCTGGACCTGGTGGTCAATTATCACCCCGCACGTGACAGCGAAACCCACACCCATCGAATCGGTCGTACCGGCCGCGCCGGCAGCCGGGGACTGGCCTGCACGCTGTTTGATGACAGCGATGCACACAAGATTGCCCGGCTTGCGATAGACGGGGATCCGCTGAAAAACCCGCAACCGCTGCCACCACTGGGCCTGCTGGATAAAAAAACACCCTACCCGGCCATGGTCACACTGCAGATTGATGGCGGTAAAAAACAGAAACTGCGCCCGGGCGATATCGTGGGTGCCCTGACCAGCGATGGCGGTATCAGTTTTGAGCAGATCGGCAAGATCAGTGTGACCGACAACAGTGCCTATGTCGCCGTGCGCCAGGATGCACTGCGAACCGCCCAGCAAAAACTTGCGCAGGGCAAACTCAAGGGGCGATCATTCAGGGTGCGGCAGCTGTAACCAACAACCCTGCCCAGGCGATGATGGCAAAACCGATATGCGCGGAGGCATGCGCCAGCATTGCAGCTTCCAGATGGTAGCGGCAGAACAGATACCCAAACAGCAGCCCCCCCAACGCATTCAATCCAATTGTGCGCAAAACCAGCACCGCATCTAGTGGTGCCAATGTTGCGACTGCGGGTAAGTGCCCGGCACCGAAGAGTAATGCCGCCACAACAATTGCCACCCACAATACTGCTCCTGAAGGAGGACCTTCTGCACGCTGTCCCAGTCTCCACACAATCCAGGCAACAAGAGAAAGCATTCCCCACCGCAGCATGAGCTCCTCTGTGATGCCCCCATAGAGGAGCCCGGCGATAAGCGGCCCCGCGCCGCCTGGCTCACCAGCCTCCCCTGCCGCTTCCAGCCACTCAACGGAAAACAATGGCTCAAGGAATGCGTCCAATAGCACTGTTGCCAGTGCAAACGCCACACCCAGCAGAATTGCTCTGGGCGCCACAGAACGCAAATGTGGCCAAACAGAATCACCATTGATTCGCCAATTGACTATCAGCGAGAACAACCCAAGCCGGGGAGTCAACCAGGCTCCCAGCGCAACCCCGACAGTCAGGAACAAAACCGGATTGATCAAGGAGAGACTGACCAGCACAGGCAGTGATAAATCCGGCAACCCCTCAGAAATCGTGCCGGCGCTAATCATCGGCATGATGATCAGTGGTAGCGTGGCCACACCAAGCAGACCAATCAGGAACAGGGGCCAGAATCGTTGGCCAAACCGACCCGTTGACAAGGAAACCTGCGGCTGTCTGGTGCGCAAAGATAGTCTCACTGTGATCCACCTGGCATATCAACGCCATTGTCCCCGCCCTGGGTAGCAGACATATCCTCCAGCACAACAGCGGTGCCATAGACCAGAATTTCCGCCGCACCGGTCATGATGTAGCTGGTTGAAAAACGTACATCAATGACTGCATTGGCGCCCATTTTTTGCGCCTCCGCCGTCATCCTGTCCAGTGACTGCTCACGCGACTCTGCCATCATCTTGGTGTAATCCTCTATCTCGCCACCAATCAGCATTTTCAGGCTGGCCAATATGTCGCGACCAACATGACGCGCCCGGATGGTATTGCCACGCGCAATACCCAGTGTTTTGACTATGCGTTTTCCTGCAACTGCAGAAGATGTAATAAGCATCATCGCTGAATATCCCTGTAACGTTCGTTTTTGTGTAAATACAGCTTCTCCCGGATCACCGACACCAGCAGAATAATTCCACCCGTCACCAGACACACACCGGCGGCACGCATCCAGACAGGTATGGAGTCATCCGTGATCCACTCACTGCCCGCCTCCCAGGCGCCAGCCAGCATCAGCACCACTGCGCCCAGGGAAAACAGTATCCAGCCGAGACCGCGTTCGGCACGGCGATAGACCCCTTGCCAATAACTTTCCCAAAGCTCATCGCCCGGCTCTGTCAATGTCTGCTTCATGGTCATGTCCCTCATGTGTGTCATTGTCTCAAATTCGCGTTTCAGCTCAGGATCTGCTGCAAGCCAGAGATTGACCTCTTGCGTCTGTTCGGCGCTCGCCTCGCCGTCAATCATGGCCATCATCCATTGCCGGATTGTGTGCCGGTCGGGTTTCTCAGTGTTCATAACCAATCTCCTCCATCAACTGCCGGAATCGCTGACGTGCTGCATGCAGCCGCGACATGGCTGTACCCTGCGGAATAGCCAGCAGGTTTGCTATTTCTTTATAGGTAAAATCGTGCAGATCCTTGAGACATATTATTTCTCTGTCCTCAATGCACAGTGCCGATAGCGCCTGTTTAACCTGAGAACGTTCCTGCCGCATCTGATGCTGACGTTCCGGCTGCATTTCTTCGGCTCCAGCCTCCAGCTCAAGCCAGTCCCCGACTTCTTCGGGTCTGCGCTTTTTTGAACGTAGCGCGTTTAATGACAGATTGCGCAGAATTGTGTAGAACCACGGATAAAACGCCTGCGTGTGGTCATACTTGTCCATGGATTGCCAGAGCCTGAAAAAGGCCTCCTGCGAAACCTCCCGGGCATCGTCAGGGTTGCCCAACAGTGACAGGGCCTGAAAATATGCGGGCCGCATCAGTTGATCTACGAGTTTACGGAACGCAGCCTTGTCGCGCTGCCGACAACGCTCAATCAGCTCCCTGGCTACTTCCTGCACATCGCCCATATCTAATTGCTCCTCCTGTTGAATATTACACCGCAGCGGGATTTTTATTCGTCAGACTTGTGATAAATTGATGACAAAACAGAACTGGATGCACTGTGCGGGCGTAGAACAACCAGAGCAATGCTTTCCCGGAGAATTTCATGAGCCAGACTGACAACAATAAAACCAATCACGGCAAACTGGTCAGTGCAATCCTGATCGCCATACTGATCGCTACACTGATTACCCTGGCAGGCAGTCAGGGCGGTGCTCAATTCACACTGGCCGGTATACAGTTGCCGGTGCTTGCCTGGTGCGCATTGCTGTCGTTTGCCATCAACTGGGTAATTTTTCTGCCCTCCTGGCTGGCGCAGACCGAACACTACTTTGACCTCACCGGCAGCCTCTGTTTTATTGCGCTGGCTCTGATAGCGCTGACGCTGTCTCCCGACCAGGACCTGCGCGCCCTGCTGCTTACTCTGCTGATCTGTATCTGGGCAGCCCGACTGGGCAGTTTTCTGTTTCTGAGAGTCAGGAAAGATGGCTCCGACGGGCGTTTTGATCCAATCAAACCGCTTTTTACCCGCTTTTTGCTCACCTGGACGCTCCAGGCTTTGTGGGTGCTGGTCACCAGTGCTGCGGCACTGACGGCAATCACCAGCAGCCAGCGGATAGCCCTTGATCCGCTGGCATGGACAGGACTGGCGCTCTGGGTGACAGGTTTTATGATAGAAAGTGTCGCTGATCGTCAGAAGCGCCACTTCCGCCACAACCCGAAAAATGCGGGCCGGTTTATTCAGAGTGGCCTGTGGTCATGGTCACGCCACCCGAATTATTTCGGCGAAATCCTGCTCTGGCTGGGCATCGCGATGATTGCGGCACCCGCGCTCAGCGGCTGGCAACTGGTTACGCTGATATCACCTGTGTTTGTCATATTGCTGCTCACCCGCGTCAGCGGCATTCCCATGCTGGAAGCCCGCGCCGACAAACGCTGGGGTGATGAGCCGACTTACCAGGCTTACAAGGCACGCACCTCAGTGTTGATTCCCCGCCCGCCCAGAGCCTGATAGCGTTCCGGCCCCTGATGCCGTTATACAGCATGCCGGGCTCGCTCAGGACAAGGTAGGTAACTGCAAATGAAACGGTCCATAAAAATAAAACTGGCGCTGATAGTGGCTGTTGCCGCAGCGGGCGGAATCATTGAATTAGGCAGGGAGATGAGGAGCCCGGCAGTTGTGGTGCCTGTTATTGCGGATCCTGTTATTGCGGATCCTGATGATGCGACTCCTGCCGATGCTGTGGGCACTACCGGCAGAGCGGAACTCTGGCCTGCCGGTCAGCCAATCCTTGAGTAATAATGGCGATGCATCAGCCCGGCAGGCAGTTCAGTCACCTTTGATCCGGAGTGCTTTTTTATCTATCTTGCCCACGGGCGTCAATGGTATCTGCGGCACAATGTGGATGTGTTTTGGCACTTTGTACGGCGCCAGTTTTTCCCGGCAAAAATCCAGAATCCGCTCGCGTATTGTTTCTTCACCGTGTGCCTGACCCGCTGTTGACAGCTGCACAAACAGATTCACGACATCGTTGCCGGGACGCTTCTCATCCGGCGTGCCTATCAGTGCTGACAATTCAACTTCGGGCATTTCCTTGAGTTTGTTTTCCACCTCAACCGAGAACACCTTGTAACCCCCAACGATCAGCATGTCCTTGGCGCGGTCACAGATGCGGATGTATCCCTGCGCGTCCCTGGCAGCAATATCCCCGGTATAGAAGTAGGTTTCGCCGTCGAATTCCCGCAACGCCTTTGTAGTTTCTTCCGGCAACCCCAGATAACCACGGAACACCTGGGGACCCCGGGCGATCAGTTCACCTGGTTCGTCCAGCGGCATTTCCCGGGTGCCGGTTTCCGCGTCCACAATCCGGATATCTGTCTCCGGCATCGGGTGACCGATGGTGCCGGGGCGGGCACTGCCCAGACGATTCAGGGTCAGTACCGGGCTGGTTTCAGTCAGCCCGTAAGCCTCGCAGTACTTGCCTTCACCCACCACCTTCTCAACCCGTCTGATCAGTTCCGCCGGCGCCGGTGCGGCGCCGGAGAATGCCATTTTTAATCCCGAAAAATCGATTTTATGGAACTCCGGTTCATCCAGAAGCATCTGATACAGCGCCGGCACATTCGAGAGCAATGACGGCGGGTACTTCTGCATCAACTGCGCAAACATTTTTACGTCTCGCGGATTTGGCACCATCAGTATCCGCCCACGATGGCGCAAACCGATCAATAAATTGCACAACCCGGCGATATGAAAATAGGGAAATGCCGAGGCGAACGTTTCCTTGCCCAGTTCGCAATGCACCACGGCAACATTCTGTTCAACGTTGCTCAGCACATTACGCCCCGTCAATTCCGCACCTTTGGGACGTCCGGTGGTACCGCCGGTGTACTGGATCATCATGACCTCATCCAGTCCTGCCGGGTCAAAAACACGTGCATTTGACGCGTTCCTCACCGTAGGCCAGAAATTCACAACCTTCACTTGTTTGAGTGCCGGCAATTCCACCCGGGGCACTTTGCCCAGCAAGCGAGCGAGGGTCTTTTTCCATGCCGGCAGGAAATCGACGGGACCCGTGACAATCGCCGCTTCCAGTCCCGGCAGTTTGCCGTCCAGGGCTTCAGCCACCGGTGCGAAAAGGCTGTCCAGTGTGAACAGGAAACGAATGCCGGCATTCTCTATCTGGTAGGCCAGCTCATCCGCTTTGAGGAGTGGAGAGACGCCGGACGCAGGACAACCCAGCCTGGAAGCTGCCAACAGACCTATAATGTACTGCGGAGTATTCGGCAGGTGCAGTCCTATGGCATCTCCGCGCCTGATGCCAAGTGATTTGAGCATATTGGCAAAACGATTGGACCACTCGCTCAGTTGACCATAGGTCATGGAAATGCCGAGATATTCCAGACAGGGAGTATCTGGCGCTTCACTGGCATGCCGTTCAATCATCTCGGCAATTGAACCTTCCGTCAGTTCCGGCAGGCTCTCTAGTACAAAGCTATCCGAAGACATGCTGCTTACCTCAGGGTACGTATTGTTTCTTGATCAGATGCCGGGGGTCTGCATCAGCACGCGGCACCAGTTTTTGGGGTCGGGCATACTGATTGTCGGTACCATACAGATTGCCATGGTCGTCAACCGCAAAGGAATGCATTTCCAGCCAGGCAGTAGGCCCTTCACCCGGCAGCAACCAGGTATAGACATGATTGCCCTGCTGGTCAAACTGCAGAATCTTTGGCGGGCGAATATCAGTTACCCACACGTATTCATCACTGACAATAATATCCAGCGGGAAATTTGGCCCCATCCAGCGTGCCTCAAACTCGAATTGCGGCACCTCGTCCGGGCGGCTGTGATTCGTGTGCCTGAACACCTGGATATTCATGGCATCGCGATCCACCACATAGAGTTTGTTATCAGGACCCAGGGCGATACCGTGAACGCTTTGAAACTGACCGGGTGCCTCGCCGCGCGAGCCGAACTCACCGACATATTCACCATCGTTATTCAGAATCACAATGCGTGCATTCTCCAGCCCGTCGGCGACCAGTACATGACCGGAGGGCAGAAACGTCACATCCTGCGGTTTACCAAAACGGGTACGATCGGAGCCGGAGACATTCTTTTCACCCAGCATTCTGATCAGGTGCTGACCATCCTGCGAAAAAATATAAATAACGTGTCCGGTCTCTTCAACCACCCAGACTCTGCGCTCAGGATCATAGGGGCTGACCCGAAGGCGATGCGGGCCAGGCCCGTCAGTACCTTTCCAGAGATGGTCCCACTGGGTCCACACTTCCTGAACCTCGCCCTGGCTGTTCATCACGTAGAGCAGATTCTGCCAGGTTCGGCCACGGCCCTGGATCACATTCCAGCCCATTGAGCCGGGGAAATTGGTGTACTCGGGTGGGATGGGGTTGGGTAATTCCGTTTCACCGCGCTGCACGATCAGAATCCGGTCATCCGATTCAATGTGAAGACCGGAGTTGCCCCCCCACGAATAACCACGCTCAGCAAACGGTTCTGCCCAGCTCTCCACGATGTCATAGGGCATGGGGCCGGTAGGCTCAAGGGTCTGGGCAAACAGCCCCGACGACAGGGAACTGACTGCAACAGCGAACGACAATACTGCAATGGCTTTACGCATAGGGGCTACCTGTTATTGTGATTATCACGCCCTCCCTGGCCATTGTCCCTGAGGTTAGCACAATCGCTGCTGTCGTCGCCAACGTTTTGAATTACAGGTACAAACTGCTGCTACTCCGCACTTTGAGCCACTTTGACACGCTCTATCCAACGCATCACACGTGCCTCCAGTACCGGCAGAGGCAATGCCCCACCTCCAAGCACGGTGTCATGAAAACCACGATAGTCAAACCCGTCACCGAGCTCTGCCATGGCAACATCACGCAACTCCTGTATTTTCAACATACCGATCTTGTACGCAGTTGCCTGCCCCGGATTGGTCAAATAGCGCTGAATCTCGGAACGTATCGCCGATTCCGGTTGCGGCGAGTTTTCGAGGAAGTACTGAACAGCCTGTTCTTCACCCCACTGCCGGGCATGCATGCCGGTGTCTACCACCAGACGAATTGCACGCCAGATTTCACCGGCCAGCCGGCCGAAGTCCGAGTAAGGATCCTGATAAAAACCCATATCCTTGCCAAGGGCCTCGGAATACAGACCCCAGCCTTCAGAAAACGCTGTATAGCCATACTGGGTTCGGAAACGGGGAATATCAGTCAACTCCTGCTGAATGGAAATCTGCATGTGATGTCCGGGGCTTCCCTCATGGTAGGAAATATTTTCCAGCTGGTAATGTGGCATGGCCCGCATATCGGACAGATGCGCATAAAAAATGCCGGGGCGTGAACCATCCGGGGTGCCACGTGCATAGTGTTGCGCGGCACCGTCCTGTTCACGGAATGCCTCCACCCTGCGCACCTCCAGACCGGCCTTGGGGAGAATGCCGAAGTACTCGGGCAGCTTTTCGTTCATACCGCCCAGAAATTTGTTGGCCAGATCCAGATAGGCCTGACGACCCTCATCAGTATTCGGGAAATAGAACTGGTCGTCTTCGCGGATAAACACAAAGAACTCTGCCAGCGTGCCATCAAATTCTACCTGCTCCTTGATGGCTTCCATCTCGGCGCGCAGGCGCGCTACTTCGGACAAACCAATTTCGTGAATCTCATCAGCCGTCAGGTTCAGGGTAGTATTCAGGTACAGTCGGGTATCATAAAACGCACCACCATTGGGTAGAGCCCAGACTCCGTATGCATCTTCAGTCGCATTTTGGCGGTCTGCAAACAACCAGTTGCTTAAGGACTCGTAAGCAGGTTGCAACTGCTCAACAAACACCGCTTTTGCATCTTCCAGCAAGCCTTGCGCAGTTGCCTGATCTATCTGGTCATTCTCCACCAGCGCATTGATTTTTATTTCAACATCGTTCCATAACGGAGAAATACCATCTTCGTCAAATGGCTCGCCACTGGTAATTCTGGAGATCTCCGCCAGCGCATAGTCGTAGTTGAATCGTGGTTGCCGGATGCCTGCCTCAATCGCTCGCAGCGCGCGTTGCTGATACTGCCCAAGCACCTCGTCCAGCTGATCCAGCCGCGCTATGTATGCCTGCATATCTGACAGCTCATCTACTTTATGATAGTTGATCATGAAGTTGGGCAGGGAAGCATGCGGACCACCACGACCAAATAAGTAGGCATGACGACGATAAGGTTCAGCGCGCTCTTCCCGTTCCAAAGTATATATCCAGGTGTCCCACGATGTTTTTGCGTCTTCATCCAGGGCATTGTAGTCAAACATCGACTGCATCTGCGCAACGCTGTTGCGCCGCCACTCCAGTTGTCGGGCGGCGGCCTCTTCGGAAGCATCGTTCAGTTTGTCGTAGTCGCTTTTGTCGCCCAGCTGGGTTTTCCACTGTGGATTAAACTCCAGTTGTTCCGCAAACTGCTCATCCAGCCAGATGGTCAGGCGCCGGGATTCGCTGAGCTGATCTGCCGTTTCCTCAACTGCAGCGGCGACCGATTGCTCAGCGCTGCCTGCCAGCGTCTGTACGGGCGCCTCCGGATCACTACACCCCATCACCAGCAGCACGGCTGCGGATACCAGAACCTTTTTCATGCTATCAATCCTTTCACTTAAACGAACAATCAAAAACCTGACATTACACAGGTTGTCGGAAATTTTTTACCGGGCACCCGCAAGACGCTCGACAATCTGGTAGTGCGCACGCACAAACCGGTACAGTTCACTCTCAATGATCCGCTCCTGATCGCTGTGTGCACCAAACCCCAGAGGTCCGTCTTCGGCATCAATTGCCGGACCGATGCCGTAACACTGAATACCTCTGGCACGAAGATACGCCATATCGGTAGCGCCAGTGCTCATGGTAGGAATGACTGTGGCCTGATAGACCTCCTGCATCACACTCTCGATAACGCGAAATGCATCAGTATCCAGACGGGTGGAGGCACCGGGCCGCCAGTTACGCGAACTGAAATCAACATTGACGGCCGGATTGTCAATCACCTCGCGCAGCATCTGCAGAAAGGCATCGGGATCTTCCTCAGGCAGCATGCGCACATCAAGTGTCGCTGTTGCATCGGACGGTATGACATTGGACCGGTAACCACCATTGATGATAGTGGGAGATATGCCACTGAACAGCACCGCAGCGTTGCGTGGCTCGTTGGCCTTCAACCACGCCAGCGCTGCCTGGCCCGCTGCCGAACCCGGGTTCAGGACTGCCCGGTAGCGCGCAGCCGCCTCCGGAGAGGAAACTGATGCCATACGTGAGAAGTAGGTACTTGTGGCGTCGCTCAGGCGTACCGGTGGCTGCCAGTCAGCGGCGGCGGCTACTGCCCTCGACAATGCAGCAACGGCATTGTTCTCCAGGGGTACGGATCCATGACCGGCAACACCAGTTGCCGTCAGTGTGATACCACGAGGCAGCTTCTCGACTGTCTGTACGCCAGCGTAATGTACCTGCCCGCCCTGCCTGACCACGCTGCCGCCTTCCGCAATACAATGCTCGGCATCAATGGCATCAAAATGATTATTCACCATGTATTCAATACCAATGCGGGTAGCGCCTTCCTCACCTGACTCAGCCAGGAAAATAACGTCCCGGTCCAGCTCGACATTCTGGCGCTTCAGCAACAGCAAGGTCATCAGTGCAGCCGTGACGTTGTCCTTGTCATCAACTGTACCGCGACCATAAATCCACCCGCCATCACGTTCTGCGCTGAAAGGCGGAAACACCCATTTGGCAGGATCCACGTTGACAGTATCCTGGTGCGCCATCAACAGCAGCGGGCGCTTGCTGCCGTTGCCTCGCAGCCTTGCCACCACATTGGGTCGCTCGGCTTCCAGTGCGTAGACGTCCACCTCAATGCCTTCACTTTGCAGCACCGACACAAGGTATTCGGTCAGCTCAATCTCCCGGCCGGGCGGGTCGGTTGTGTCCATACGGATCATGTTCTGAAAGTGGCGCAGTGTTTCGTCGTCTATTTCAGCCCAGTCCAGCTGTTGGGCCGTCAGGCAGGGTGGCAGGACCAGGCCGGCAGCAACAGCCAGCGCCAGCGACAGTTTTTTGAATGAGTACACGGGCAGTCTCCCTGAAAAGGTACCGGATTGGCGTTCTTTGGCGTTCTTTGGCGTTCTTTGATGCTGTAACGAAAGCACATCGGAGCGTACACCGCGTGACAGGGGCTGTCCAGCCATCCTCGCAGCCCCACAGCCCCACAGCCCCTCACCCCTCATGCTCAGGGTTTTCTGTAGGCCCGCGGATTCACCATGTTTTCCGGTTTGAGGATATCCAGCAATAACTCTTCCTCGATCAGGCCTTCCTCCCGGACCAGTTCCAGCACACCACGTCCGGACTCAAGTGCCAGCGCTGCGATACGGGTAGCGTTTTCGTAACCTATGTAGGGGTTAAGTGCGGTAATCAGTCCTATTGAGTTATCCACCAGTTGGCGGCAGTGTTCACGGTTGGCTGTAATTCCAACGATACAGCGCTCGCGCAGCATGTCCATGGCCCTGCGCAACAGGCGCATTGACTCCAGAATTTTGTAGGCTATCAGCGGTTCCATCACGTTCAGTTGTAACTGCCCGTTTTCTGCGGCCATGGTGATAGCCATATCATTGCCCACCACCTGATAGGCCACCTGATTGACCGCCTCCGGAATAACCGGGTTCACTTTCCCCGGCATGATTGAGGAGCCAGGTTGCTGTGGTGGCAGATTGATTTCGAACAGGCCGGTCCTCGGTCCACTGGACAACAGACGCAGGTCGTTGCAGATTTTTGATAGCTTGATGGCGAGCCGTTTGGTCATACCAGAAAAAAGGACAAATGCCCCCATATCAGAAGTTGCCTCAATAAGATCAGAAGCAAGCCTGATCGGATAACCTGCTATTCTTGCCAGATGATCGACCGCCAGCACAGCGTAACGCGGATCCGCATTGATGCCGGTACCAATTGCGGTACCGCCAAGATTCACTTCCAGCAACAGATCATACATGCCGCCTATGCGATCAATATCCTCTCCCAGCGTCGTGGCATATGCGCCAAACTCCTGGCCCAGTGTCATCGGCACTGCATCCTGCAGTTGCGTTCTCCCCATCTTGATAACGTCACTGAATTCATCGCGCTTGGCAGCAAATGCCTGCTGCAGCAACGCCAGGCTGTCTACCAGTTCTGCATGCGAAAGTTGCAGCCCTACTCGTATTGCGGTTGGATAGGCGTCATTGGTAGACTGCGACATGTTCACATCGTTATTGGGGTGCAGCTTGCTGTACTCGCCCTTTTTGTGCCCCAGAAACTCCAGCGCCACATTGGCAATCACTTCATTGGCATTCATGTTGGTCGACGTGCCCGCACCACCCTGAATCATGTCCACTACAAACTGATCATGAAACTCACCGTCAATCAGTCTGTCACAGGCATGATTGATGGCTTCGAATTTGGTTTCATCCAGCTGACCGATATCCCGGTTTGCTGCAGCAGCGGCTTTCTTGACCATGGCCAGGCCAATGATCAATTTTGGGAAGTGCGCAATTGGCACGCCGGTCAGTTTGAAATTCTCAAGTGCACGCTGAGTCTGCACGCCATAATAGACCTCTTCCGGCACTGCCAGCGGGCCTAGCAGGTCTTTCTCGATTCGGTGCGGCGCACCAAGAACATCTTCCTGACGTGGAACTGGAATCATGACTCACCTTTGACTTTGTAGAACATGGGATAATTGGAAATGCTGCTTATCAATACTGATACAGGCCGGTTGCGTTCAGTTTATCCGAGCAGACCGATCTCGGCCAGTCGCTGCAACAGGTAATCGTTGGCAGTAATTGGCTCAGGATAAAGATCCGGACGCGCGGCATTAATGCACGATGGCAGTGTTTTAATCAGAAAATCCGGATTTGGATGCATGAAGAATGGAATCGAGTACCGGGGTAGCTTTGCATCCGCACCCGCGGGGTTCACCACCCGGTGCGTGGTCGATGGCAGCACATGGTTGCTCAGGCGCTGCAACATATCCCCGATATTGACAACGATGGTTCCTTCCTGCGTTGCGACCGGCAGCCAGGAGCCGTCGGGACGCAGTATTTGCAGGCCTGCCTCATTGGAACCAATCAGCAATGTGATCAGATTGATATCTTCGTGCTGCCCGGAGCGGATGGATGCTGTTGACGTGTTTGCGGCCAACACGGCGTTATCAACAGGTGGGTAATGGATAGGCCGCAGAATCGAATTCCCATAGTTCACCTTGTCTGCAAAATAGCCACGATCCAGCTGCAGATACATCGCTATCGCCTCAAGCACCCGGACACCCAGATTCTGCAATGCCCGGTACAACTCGAGCGTCGCATCGCGAAAACCTGGCACCTCATCAGGCCACACGTTCGGATACAGGCAGGGGTGTGGTGCCTGACCATCAAGCTCCAGGCCGACATGCCAGAATTCCTTCAGGTCCGGGTGACGGCTGTCCCGCGCCTTTTCGACACCAAAACCGGTGTATCCGCGCGCACCCCCCTGCCCGGGTTGGTGGTACTGCTGTTTGACACTCCCGGGCAAGGCAAAAAATTGTTTCACTACCTCATAGCAGTTGCTGATGGTGCTGTCGCTGATGCCATGGCCCGTGATTCCACAGAATCCGAATTGCACATACGCACTGCCAATTTCTTTAACAAACGCATGTGCATCTGTATTCATACGACCGATATCAAGAGTCGGAACCGTAACTGACATGTCAAGTTATCTCAGGTTAATGTAAAAAAGAATCCGGCGATGGTGGCGCTCATCAGGTTGGCCAGAGTAGCCGCCAGCAACGCTTTCATGCCCAGCCGGGCAATATCACTGCGACGGCCGGGTGCCATGCCGCCAAGTCCGCCCAGGAGAATGGCGATTGACGAAAAGTTGGCGAATCCACACAGGGCGACGGTGATAATGACCTGTGAGTGTGCGCTGAGCTGATCCTGTACCGACACGTAGTCCAGATAGGCCACAAACTCATTGATTACCAGTTTCTGACCGATAAAACTGCCTGCCAGTCTGGCTTCGTCCCAGGACACACCCAGCACAAATGCCAGCGGCTGGAACAGATAACCAAAAATAAGTTGCAGCGTCAGTTCCTCAAATCCGAAGAATCCGCCTATGCCACCGATGATGCCATTGACCAGTGCAATCAGACCGACAAAGGCCAGAATCATTGCACCCACATTCAACGCCAGTTGCATCCCGCTGGAAGCACCTGCCGCGGCGGCATCGATGACATTGATATGCGGCTCCACATTAACGATTTCGGTCAGGTCATTTTTGGCTATTTCGGTTTCCGGCAGAATCATTTTAGCCATCAGAAACCCACCGGGCGCAGCCATAAAACTGGCGGCAATCAGATATTTCAGCTCCACACCCAGACCGGCATAGCCTGCCAGCACGGAGCCTGCAACCGAGGCCAGACCGCCGACCATGACAGCAAACAGCTCTGAACGGGTCATGGTGGGAATGAAGGGTTTGACGACCAGGGGGGCCTCCGTCTGACCTACAAAAATGTTGGCAGCAGCAGACATTGACTCCGGGCGGCTGGTGCCCAGCAGCTTCTGCAGGCCACCACCTATCAGGCGAATCACCCAGGTCATGATACCCAGATGATAAAGAACGGCTATCAGTGACGAAAAGAACACAATCACCGTCAACACATGCACCGCGAAGATGAACCCCTGGGAAAAATTACCAATTTCGCCAAAAACAAACACAATGCCATCGTTGGCGTAAGCAATCACATTGGCAACAACCTGGGTGACCTGATAGAGCACCTGCTGACCGAAAGGAATGTAAAAAACAAACGCTCCAAGGAAAATCTGGATACCGAAAGCGCCGCCAACAGTGCGCCAGTTTATGTGTTTTCTGTCAGATGACGCTGCGTACGCAATCAACAACAACAGAACTATGCCAACCAGCCCCATCATAATGTACTACCTGTAGTTCACTCAGCCATCAACTGGTGGATTCTGGCTTTGATCAGATCAATGGCAATCTGGTTCTGACCACCACGGGTCACGACCAGATCGGCGTATTGTCTGGACGGTTCAATAAATTCAAAAAATGCCGGCCTGACTGTTGTCTCATACTGCCCAATGACCGACTCCAGACTACGGCCGCGCTCTTCCATGTCGCGCTGTATGCGCCGCAGCAGGCACACATCCAGCGGCGCATCCATAAAAACACTGATATCAAAATTGGCACGCAATCTGGCATCGGTCAGCAACAGGATTCCTTCCACCAGAATCACCCGCGCCGCAGGTATTCTGATGGTTGCATCAAGGCGGGTGTGTAATTTGTAGCTGTATTGCGGCATCTCGATTGCCACACCGTTGCGCAGTGCCTGCAGATGCGTGGCAAGCAGACTGTGCTCAAACGCGGCGGGATGGTCATAATTGGTCAGCAGTCGCTGCTCAAACGGCAGATGACTCTGGTCCCGGTAGTAGGCATCTTCAGGGATAATTGCAATATGCGCGTCGCCCAGTTCTGCCACCAGCTCCTGGTAGACCGTGGACGCAAACAGGCTTTTACCGGACGCAGACGCGCCCGCAATAGCGATTACGGTATTCCCTGCAGAAGCCTCACTGCGCACTCATGCACCTGTATGATTGGATAAAAGCGCAATTATGGCCAATTTGTCGCAATGAAGATATGACCTTTTTGTGACAGCACTTGCCCTCAGTCGGACGAGCCTCGCACTACCACCACATGACGATACAGATGCCAGGTGGCATGGCCAAGAACGGGCACCACCACTGCCAGCCCAAGAAACAGAGGCAGCGCACCCAGAATCATCAATCCGGCAACCAGCAGATACCAGACCGTCATGGCCTTCCAGTTCGCCAGCACAGCCTTGATTGACACACCCACAGCCTGGGCAAGGGAAACCTTGCGATCAATCAGCAATGGCAAACCAACCACTGTCGCAGCAAACACCACCACGCTGTATACAAAACCTATCGCGCAGCCGCTGACGATCAATTGCCATCCGGCAGGAGTAGTCAGCACGTTGACTGCCAGTGCCTGCAATGATCCAGGCTGGATATCGCCAAAATAGGCTCCGTATAAAGCAAGCGCGGTCATCATCCAGGCAACAAACAGTACCGCAAGGATCACAGCCATCGCCGCGATTGCCCAGCGTGATGGCGCTGTAAACACGTCAAACACATGCCACAGGCTGTAGTTCTGGCCTGCTTCCCGGCGACGACTTAACACATACAGGCCGCAGGCAGCCAACGGCCCCAGCAATGCTACACCCGATATCAGGGGAAACAGCAACGGAAGCAGATTTTCACCCAATCCGGCAACCGCCGTAAAAACGGCGACCAACAGATAAAAAAACGTCAAAAATACGCCATAGGTAGGCCTGGCAAAAAAATCATCCCGACCACGGTAAAATATCGTTCGCAGATCATTGATGGTGATGGAACGGACAGTCAATTCAGGTCGGACTATTGTGTCAGTTGATACTGTGGTTTGCGCACTCATCGGGCACTCTCCCTTATTATCCAGACACTAAAGTAGACCACAAACAGAGACAATTTGTTCCCATTACTGAAATCATCAAAATTAAGGGACGTTTATTCTAAAGTTTTTGTGGCAGGTGTCGATTCTTTGATATGGGAACGTGTCGCAACTCAGGGTTGAATTTCGTGCGCTTCCACACCCTATTCAACAGACATAGAGATTGATCATGGAAATACTTACTTTTACACCTTCAGTACGACGCCTGTTCGCAGTCGGATTCATTTCAATTTTCTGTGCCGGTTCAGCACTGGCGCAACAGGGCACGATTTCAGGAGAAAACGGCGGTGGTGATGCGATCGCACGCTTTCTGATGAATTTTGGCCGCTTTATCGACTGGCCGGAAACAGCATTTACCGGCGCCGACAGCGAGCTGAACGTTTGTGTGCTGGGCGAGAACCAGCTGGGGCGCTCGCTGGATCAGATCATCAATGGCAAGCGTGCCGGTGATCGCACCATGACGGTAAAAGAGCTACCCGGCAGCGATGTCGCCGGCGCCAAAAGCTGCCATATAGTCTGGGTCAGTGCCAGTGAGACTGGCCGTGCCGGCGAGGTGACCAGCGCACTTGAAGGCACCACCACGCTGACCGTCAGCGAAATAGACAAATTTCCGGAAAGTGGCGGCATGATCGGCCTGGCCGGTGAACGGGGCGACAAGATTGCCATCCGCATGAACCGTGCAAAAATCGAAAGCGCTGGACTCAACGTTCGTGAGCAGCTGATGCGGGCTATTCAATAAACCCGATTTACCGCGCCTGAACACCGCGAACGGAGGATAACATTGTGTTAAATATCAACTGGACATTAAAGTGGAAGGTGTTAACCGGTGTGACGCTGACCAGTGCGCTTGCGGTGGTCGTGTCAACTGCGATTTTTGTGGCCATGGAATTACGACGCCTGGATCAGACCATTAATACCCAGGCGTTGACCACAGCCAGACTGATCGGAGCAAACACCACAGGCGCGCTGGCTTTTTTTGACGATGCGTCCGCCACAGAGACACTGGGAGCACTCGAACTGAACAGCGGCATCATGGCAGCGGTGCTGTTTGATGACTCAGGCTCGAGCTTTGCGCAATTCACCTCCTCGGATACCGGCGGTCCATTACCCGTGCGACCGGGCCGGCGGGAAGTGGTCCATCTGCCCGAGAATGGCTATGTGGAACTGTTTGAACCAGTCACGATGGATGGGGACACCATAGGGACTTTATACCTGCGGGTGAGTCTTGCGGAGCGCGAGCAGGTGGTCAGCACTTATCTTCTGACGTTCATCTTGATAGCCCTCGGTGTCACCGCCATGGCTCTGGCGATGTCGTTTCTGATTCAGCGCTCAATTGTCACACCCGTCAATGAAGTTGTGGCCGCTCTCAAGGATATGGCTGAAGGTGATGGCGATCTGACCCAGCGCATTCATATAAACAGCAAGGACGAGGTAGGTGAGCTGGCTCACTGGTTCAATGTTTTTGCTGAACGTATTCAGCAGGTTGTCGGGCGCTTCAAGGACTCGGCTGAGAATCTGACGGTCGCCGCGGGTCAGCTATCCACGACCATCAACCGTACCTCGGAAGGCGCCCTGCGCCAGCAAAGCGAACTGGAGCACGTCGCCAAAGCGATGTCGGAAATGGCCGGCACGGTTGAAGAAGTTGCCCGCAACGTCAGTCTGTCTGCCGAGGACGCACAGCGCGCTGATGTCGAATCCAGCAACGGTGCCGATGTGGTCACGCAGACCATGACATCCATCAATGCACTGGCCCGCGACATTGACCAGGCATCTGATGTGATCTCCAACCTGCAGCAGGAGTCGGACAGTATCGGCTCGGTGCTGGATGTAATCCGGGGAATTGCCGAACAGACCAACCTGCTGGCTCTCAACGCCGCCATTGAGGCCGCGCGCGCAGGTGAGCAGGGTCGTGGGTTCGCAGTGGTTGCTGACGAGGTACGTACGCTGGCAAGTCGCACCCAGGCTTCAACTGAAGAAATCCAGAATATGATCCATAAACTGCAGACCGGCGCCAATCAGGCTGTACAGGTCATGGTGAAAGGCCGCGAACAGGCAGCCTCCAGCGTTGATCATGCGAGCCGTGCGGGCGAATCACTGCAGGCCATTACCAAGGCAGTATCCGTCATCAAGGACATGAGCAACCAGATTGCCAGTGCCTCCGAAGAGCAGTCTGCTGTCAGCCTGGAGATTAACCGGAACATTAACAATATCTCCGAAGTTGCCAATGAGACTGCCACCGGTTCACGCGAAATCAGCAAGGGTGCCAGCGAGCTAGCTCGTCTGGCTACCGACCTGCAATCACTTGTCGGTCAGTTCAAGTGCGCATGACATAACGGGTTTGCCGGCACAGCAATATTCAGCTGTGCCGGTTGTACCTGATCAGGGCTGTTCAGCTCTGCTTTACTGCCTGTCCCCTGTTGTTACTTTCCGCTCTGAGTGCCGGTTCGCAAATCACTGACGCGCGTTCCGTAGACCTCAACCAACGCCTCATGCTCCTCATCCAGCCAGGGTTCCAGCAAGGACTCTCGTTCCCACTGCTGCATGCTCTCCAGTGCCAGCAGGGTTCCGGCATACTCTTGCGCCGGGCCGCTCAGTGGCAGACCATATGTCTGAATACGAAAGGCCACGGGCGCAAAAAAAGCATCGACATTGGTGAATTTGCTACCCGCCAGAAACGGCCCGCCGAATCGTGTCAGGCCTTCTGTCCACAATTCATCCAGCCTGTGCAGATCCCTTTGCAGTGCGGCGGACATGTCGTGCAAGCGGATACGCAGCCCGACGTTCATGCTGCAGACGTCACGCAATGTACCAAAACCGGCGTGCATTTCCGCCGCGGCACAACGTGCCCAGGCGCGGGCAGCGGCATCGGCAGGCCACACCTGCGGATGTTGCTCGGCCAGGTACTCGGCGATACCCATGGAATCCCATAACGTCGTATCACCATCTGCCAGGCAGGGTACTTTGCCGCTGGGACTGAAAGTCCGGAAGGTATCCCAGCTTGAGCCCTCCTCAAAAGGAAACAGTTTTTCCTCAAACGCAATGTTCAGTTCACGCATCAGAACCCATGGGCGCAGAGACCAGGACGAATAGTTTTTGTTGGCGATATAGAGTGTCATCATGGCGTTAACGTCCCTGGAGTGCCGCTGTCAGCGCATTGGTATACGTGGCAAGATCAAAATAGTCACGCCACACTTTAATTTTGCCATCCTGCAATTCAAAATATCCGAAACACGGCAGATCCACTGAAGTACCCGCCACCATTGTGCGGTCAAGGCGCTCCACCATCACAACATCGCCATCGGCAAGCAGGCTGATGATCTCCCAGTCGGTTTGCTGCCAGGGCCGGATAAAACCGGCAATAAACTGTTCGATTTCCGGGCGACCGGTCACTGGCTGCGAGGGCATGTTATGGTACACGCCGCCGTCGCTGAAATAGTCTGCCAGCTCGGAAGCATTGAGCCTTGACCAGGCAGCGATAAAGTCTCGCACAATTTTTTCATTATTGTTCATGTACTCTCCGTTTTACACACGCCAACCAAACACGTCCGGCGAAAGCAAGATGGCACTTTGCGGGTCTCCCATCGTGGTAAGATCTGATTCACAACTCTTCAACCCGGTCATAGTGCGGTTTCATGCCAACACTGCTGTACTCAGTAATATCATATCAACATACCCTGAAACCTGCGATTGGCTTGTTCTGTCTGTTGCTGCTTGCCCCAGCGGTGTTGACCCTGGCGGTGTGGGCCCCTGAAGTCTGGGCACAAGCGCCACACTACGGCACCAACATCACCGAACAGCGCAGCCTCTACCTGCAGGCGCAGGATGCCCTGGCACAAGGGCAAAACCGCAACTACCGGGCATTACGCGCCCGCCTGAATGATTATCCACTGGCGCAATACCTGGACTACGCCGACATCAGTCAGCGCCTGGCCAATCTGCCGTTTGCAGACATTGACGCGTTTCTCCGGGATAACGCCGGCTCCTATCTCGCCGCCCGACTTGAGCGCGAATGGCTGTCTGTGCTGGCCAGCGAAGAGCGCTGGGAAGCCGTGGTGCAGTACCACAACCCGCAAAACAGTCACACAACCCTGACCTGTCAGGCGCACCGGGCCAGGCTGGCGCTTGGCGATACCAGTCAGTTACATGAGGTCGGTGATTTGTGGAATGTCGCGAGATCCCAGCCCAATGATTGTGATCCGGTGTTTGCGGCCTGGATTGCCGCCGGGCAGTTGACGCCGGATATCGCCTGGCAGCGATTCAGCAAAAACATTCAGGCGCGCAACCGGTCTCTGGCCCGTTACATCATGACGCTGATGCCTGAGCGAGAGCAGGTACTGGCTGAACTCTACCTGCGAGTTGACAGCCAGCCGGAACTGCTGCGCAATCTGGACGGATTCAGCGCCAGTGAACCGGAGATGCCGGAAATCATTCTGCACGGGGTGCGCCGACTTGCCAATATCGATGCACCCCAGGCCATGCTGAGGCTCCACAGCCATCACCAGCAGCACAACTTCAGCGCGCAGGACATGCTCGATGCCCAGCGCTATATCGCCATGCGACTGCTGGTGCAGGGTTTTGATGATGAGACAGAGTCGCTGTTGCGCAATACGCCGGAACTTGCCACCGAGTCCCTGGTCAGCTGGTTGCTGCGCGATGCACTGCGGAATCAGGACTGGCCCAGATTGCTGCGTCTGATTGACCAGTTGCCGGCGGGTGATCAGCAATCGGAACGCTGGCAGTACTGGCGTGCCCGCGCCTTGACGCAACGTCCTGGCGGTGAAAATAGCGAACTGGCCAATACAATTTATCAGACACTGTCGCTCAACCGCAGCTTCTACGGCTTTCTGGCCGCTGACCTGCTGGGCAAACCTTACAATATGATTGATCTGCCGGTAGATGTGTCATCGGATGAAACCGATGCGCTGTACAACACCCCTGCGATTGTCCGTGCTCACGAACTTTTTCATATAGGTGATGAAATCAACGCCCGCAACGAGTGGCAGCACGCCAACGTCGCCATGACACCGCGCCAGGTCGCGGCCAGTGGCCAGCTTGCGTACAACTGGGGCTGGCACCGCAACACCATCCAGGCCATGATCCGGTTGCAGCACTGGGATGATCTTTCCCTGCGTTTTCCGCTGGCTTATGGCGACCTTTTTTCCTCGGCTGCCTCACAGTTGCAAATACCAACGCAACTGCTGTACGCCATGACACGGCAGGAAAGCGCTTTTATGCAGGACGTGGTTTCGCCAGCCGGCGCCAGGGGACTTATGCAGCTGATGCCGGCCACGGCCCGTGAAGTTGCCCGGGGAGTCGGTCTGCGAATCAGCAATCAGGACCTGTTTACACCGGAGATCAATATTTCACTGGGCAGTCAGTATCTGGCGCGTTTGCTGGAGGAGTTTGACGGCAACCGCATACTGGCCATTGCGGCATACAACGCCGGGCCAAACCGCGTGAATCAATGGTTACTGCGATCCGTGGACAGCCCGCTGCCGCCGGATATCTGGATTGAAACCATTCCATTTGCCGAGACCCGCGGCTATGTGCAGAATGTGCTGGTTTATGCCGTCATTTATGGTCATCGCATGAACCAGCCAACGGCGTTCCTCAGCCCTGCCGAGGCCGCACGCCAGCTGTAATCCCTGCTGCAATCCTGACTTACCCGCGCGCTGCCGGCGAGGCCTACTCCAGCGCGTATACGACCAATGCCGCCCCCTGGTTGCGCAGCTGACCCATGGGACCCGCCGGCCCGCCGGTCATTGCCGTCACCGCACCCATAAAGGTACCCGCATGAATGGTTGGCTGCCCGATAACAACCGCCACATGCTGTTTACCATCGGCCATGTAGGTGATGGGGAAGGATGCAGGAATGTCTCCGGTGCTGGTCTGCCAAAGCACTTTGCCGCTGCGCTGGTCAATGGCCTTGAACTGGTGATCCAGTGTACCGCCAAATATCACGTCTCCCGCTGTCGCCACAATGGCTGTGGTGGGTGGCGCCATCTCCCGGAAATCCCACAATAGCTCGCGGGTTTTCAGATCAACCGCCTGCAGTCGTCCGAATTCACCTTCACGGCCTGGCACCGGCGTCGGATCCAGCGGCACGCCGGTAGACATGATGCTTTGACCACCGGTGGGACCACCATTCATGCACATCTGGGTAATGGGCATAAACATGATTCCGGTATCCGGATTGATGGAGCTGACCTGCCAGTTCCGCCCACCTGCGGCAAACGGGCATACAAGTTGCGCTATTTCCCCACTCGGTGTCGCGTTGGGGTTCATGGTTTTTGCGCCGGTCACCGGATCAATAGACGCCACCAGATTCTGCAAGCCCATATCCATGGAATACAGATACTGGCCTGTGGCAGCATCCAGCACATCAAACAGGGCCATCTTGCCAGCCGTTATGACTGCCTTGCGCATCACGCCATTGACCGGGACATTGACCACCTGCCGTTCGTATACCCAGTCAAGATCCCACTGATCATTGGCAATGTGCTGATAGTGCCAGGCAAGCTCACCCGTCCTGGGTCGCAGTGCCAGGGTTGAGTTGGTATACAGGGCATCAGCATTGATGCCCTGTTCATTGACGGGGAACAACAGCGGCGCGGTGTCATAGGTTGGCGCAATGCCAAAATAGACCAGATCCAGCTCAGGGTCATAACTGGGTGGCATCCAGACCGAACCGCCACTGCGGTTGCTCAGATCCAGGCCATTCCAGGTGTTGTCACCGTATTCGCCAGGCCTTGGAATTGTATGAAAGCGCCATGTCTCTTCACCAGTCTCGAGATCCAGACCCAGAATCATGCCCCCTTCCGGCACCATGGTGGCATTGACACCCTGAATCACCATGCCATTGGCCACGATTGGCGCAGCGCGCAGGGTATGGCCCCGGCGACCAGTGCGGATGTCAGCGACCTCATGATCCCAGATAACCTCACCGGTTTTGGTATTCAGCGCCAGCACATGCATGTCGTTGGTCGGCATGATTACCTTGTCACCGTGCAAGGCAATGCCGAGTTTTGAACTGGGCATTGCCCCATCGGCAAGCTTGTGCTGATAGTGCCACAAGGTTTCACCGCTGCTGCCATCCAGTGCAAACAACGTGTTATTGGCATCGAGCAGAAACAGCACGCCATCATGTACCAGTGGCGTCGGCGTGCTCGAACCGGGCTCTAGCGACACACGGAAAGCCTCACCCAGTCCGGCCACATTGTCAGTATTAATCTGATCCAGCGGACTGAAACCATAGGCATCCCAGGTTCGTCGCCACATCAACCAGTCTTCAGCAGGTGGATTCTGCAGCATCGCATCGGTGACCGGCGTCAGGCTGTCCAGCAATGCCTGACCCTCTGATTGCGCCAGCGCGCTTTGCTGGCTCAGGCCAGCCACGCAGATCAAAGCCCCCAACAGTGTTCTTCGTTTTCCACTCGTCATCTCTTGAACCCTTCCCGGTCTCTTTGTTATTTTTGGTACTGCCGATTCAATACTGCCACATCCCCGGCTGTCAACGCTAATTGTGCTTTGGCATCACCATATGTGTACCAACCTGTCTGATCAATTTACCCTCTGAATTCCAGATCAGCAGCGTTCTGGCCAGAATATTCACGAGATGCCCATCGCGATGCTGCATCATGAATTCCGTTTCAACCCAATGTTCACCGGCCCCGATCGCTTTCTCAACGCTCATTTGAAGATGTTGCCACTGGTCAGAAGGTGTGAATTTTCTGGCCAGTCCGCGGGCATTGGCAAGCTCGTGGTTCCTGTAACCGAGTAATCGCTTCCAGGCCGGCGAGTAATAGATTTCGCCCGTTTCCATATCCAGATCCCACAACCCCTGCCTGGACGCCTGCATGGCAAGACTGAGGCGCTGCTCGGCCAGCATGACCGCGCTGACATCGCGCAGCGTGATGAGGCAGCCACTGGTGCCATCACCGGATGCGGTTTTTATCGGCGTCACCCGCAGATCCATGTCCCGCGGCTGCCCGCCCTGAAACAGGCGCACCTGACAATCAACGCCCAGTGACACGTCTGTCATCGTCAAATGCCGAAGAATTTCCGGTGCAATCTGCGATACTTCCTGCCCCCTGAGTTCGGCCAGAGAAATATCAAAAAATCGTTCAGCACTGCGGCTGGCCACCAGTATCCGCGACTCGTCATCCAGCACCAGCATGACGTCTTCCATGTTATTGACAAACGTGCTGGTGGCCTGTCGGATAACATCAAAATAGTTCATTTTCACAATGACTATTGTTATCAGTAAAATACTGGCAAGGATGGAAAGTGGTGTCGGGTCAATTGGTAATATCCGGTTGTCCAGCACCAGATAGGCCAGATTGGCAGCAAACGGCGCCAGGGCAGACAGCGCTATCAGGATGAATTGCAACGGCCGGCGCTGCCGATTGATCAGGGCATGGCGCATCAACAAAAACACACCGCCAAGAATGAAAAAATAGGAATAGGTGGTATGGAACCAGAAATATGGGCCAAGAGTTGCTGTCAACACCCGCATTGAGCCGACATCCGTCAGCTGCACAGACGTGCGAAACAAGTCATGTAACGGATTGGTCCACAGCACCAGCAGGCTGACAGCGGGTATTAGCAACAGGGAAATCCACAAGCGGGCGGACAGCCGCATTTCCGGCCGGCTGACGGACAGCGCTACCATGAAATAGGCGATCGGCACACTTACAATGCCAAAGTACTGGAAGTTTGCCCAGAACACTTTCCAGTCGAGCGTTTGTGCCCACAACTCGGCCGTACTTCCCAGTAGCCACAGAATCACTGGCGCAGAAAGCGCCAGCATAGGTTTTGCGCCGGGCGCCCGCCGGTAGCTCCAGACTGTCACTGCGAGCCCGGTGGCGACCAGCACCCCCGCGCAAAGAATGAGTGTCGTCAGCACAAAAAGGTTCACGATGCCGTCCGATGACCCCTGTAGTCAAAATGTGAGACTGAAACTGTCTGTCAGGCAAGCCGATGCAGGGCGCAGATCTTGTTGCCTGACGGGTCACGCAAATAGGCAAGATACAGCTTGCCGTTGGCACCTTCACGAATTCCGGGCGGATCTTCACAGGCAACCCCGCCATTGGCAAGACCGGCCTTGTGCCAGGCATCTGCCGCCGCAGGACTCTCGGCAGCAAACCCTATCGTGCTGCCGTTGCCATTGCAGGCAGGTTCCCCGTCTATTGGCTTGCTGAGGGCAAAAACTCCGCTTTTGCTGAAGTAAAAACAGCGTCCTTTTTCATCCATAACACCGGGTTTGCAACCCAGCACCCCCAGTGTTGCGTCATAAAACGTCTTTGATGCCGCAACATCATTTGCACCCAGCATAATGTGACTGAACATAACTTCTCTCCTCGTTGAAATTATGCCGATACTACAGGGAATTGATGTCAATGAGCCAGAGGTGGAGAAAATAACGCCACTTTACATTGTTGTCTTGCAGCGATACATTCGGCTTTACCCGTATACGCAGTTCTCCGGGACATAATAATTAACAAAAGCCTGCATTCAGGGCCTGCGTTCAGGAGCCACGACATGCGCCACACCCGTTTTTCTCTGACCGCCTGCAATATCGCTGGCCTGTCACTCGTCATCTGCAGCGTGCCCGCCTGGGCGCAGACAGCCGAACGGCCCGATCTCGGCGGCCTGTGGACCAATGCAGCACTGACCCGCCTCACGCGCCCGCAAAATGTGGACCCCCTTATCGTTACCGCAGCCCAGGCACAGCAGATCGCAGCCAACACCAGCATTGCAGGCTTGCCTGCAGGTGAGTTTGAAGTGCCTGACAGTGCAAATACAACTGCAGTGCCTGCTGCCGGCAGTGACGACTTTGGACTTCGCGCCTACAATGACTTCTGGATTGATCCGGGCTCGTCACTGGCAAGGGTCAAGGGAGAATTTCGTAGCTCCTATATTATCGACCCGGAAAACGGCCAGATCCCCCACCTTGAGACACCACGGGCAGATTTTCAACGCCGCAACTTCGGCGTTCGCTACGCCACTGGCGTTGGCGATATGTCGGGCCCGGAAGCCATGCCGCTTGCTGAACGCTGCCTGATCGGTTTTGGCAATACGGCTGGTCCGGGCATGATGGGCACACTGTACAACAGCACGTACCGGTTTGTGCAGACCGATGATTATGTCGTGATCGAAGTGGAAATGGTGCACGATGCCCGCATCATTCCCATCTATCCTGATGCCGGAACCGCACGTGCAAATCTGCGCCCGGCAGCCTGGCAGCAATGGTTTGGCGATTCGCGCGGCTGGTATGAAGGCGATACGCTGATAGTGGAAACTGTCAACATTAACCCGAAGCAGATGGAACAAAGCGCTGTGCCTATCACCGCCGATGGCAAAATTATTGAACGTTTCAGTCGCTACTCCGACACTGAAGTGGTTTATCAGTTTACGGTGGATGATAACAATCTCTATTCCCAGCCGTGGACTGCCGAGTTGAGCTTCCACGCGACAGAAGGCCCGATGTACGAATATGCCTGTCACGAAGGCAACTACGCTATGCCCGGCATTCTGGCAGGGGCCCGCCGACAGGAAGCTGAGGATGCCGCCCGCCAGTGAGCTCAGGCGAGAATACAACGGGCGCTATATTTTCAGCCGATTGTTAATGTCCCGGCTGCTTTTAATCAACTCATTATCGTCCCGCTGTGCGCCAGATTTAACCAGCCGGTCGTACAGCACAACATTGACAGTTGCTGCCAGATTCATGCAGCCGATCGTAGGCACAAAGACCACGCTGCCAGCCTTATCAATCAGATCCTGCGCAATGGAGCCATCTTCCGGACCAAAAATGTATAACGCACGTTGCGGATGGACAAAGGATGGCAGCGGCACCGCGCCTTCAACAAACTCCACACAGACCACCTCAACGTCAACCGGCAAATCATCCAGAAGATTATTCATGTGCGTGAGAGGCACTCTGCTTTTTACGTCTTTTGTGTCGGTGTTGTATTTGGCCGCCCGACCAAACCTTTCACCGCTGTACCGCACCGCCGTAGCCTGATAGCAACCGGCGGCGCGCATCACGGCCCCTACATTCAGGGGGCTTTTAGGATTAATCAGTCCAATAATCACGGGTTTTTGCAGATTCATCGCCACAATGATACTGGCAAGCGATTACAGGGGCAACGCAAAGTACCTGTTGAAGCCTGAACCGCCTGTAGAGCCCGCATCAAACACGAATCCGTATACCGGACTACCGGACGCATCATGGTGAACCGAACCGCGCACCCATGAACCCTGGATATTTTCAATTACGGGTTGGGGTTGAGACCATACGCCTGGCTGGCTGGAGCTGATGTGGAAAATTGACCGCGACTGCACATCTATGAACAGCAGATGTAGACTGGCGCCGTGCAGAATCAGATCCGCGCCGACCTGCTCCGAGTCTACTGCATCGGTAACTACCGGCAATTGCGTTACCACAACCGGTGCGGTCAGTTGTTCATTGCGCGAAAAACGCCGCTCGCGCAGCAGACCATCCTGCTCCCGATAGACCATCACCGTTGTACCCGATTCAGGTAATACGACCAGCGGCACAATCGCTCCGTTTTCAGAATCCGCCGAGCCCAGATTTGATGAAAACAGCTGCCGTTCTGACAACGTACCGTCCGGGCGCAGGTGGCGGACAAACCCGCTACCGTCACGCCCGGTATAGGCCAATGTGACCGTGTCGTCAGGACCTGCTGCCAGCACCGGGCCGGACAACTCGGGCCCGGATCCCGTGTCTATCTCCAGGGGTTCTCCCCAGACGCCTTGCGGGGATCGAATCTGCAGAAACAGCCGCCGAGAGCCACCGTATAAAGTCACCAGACTGCCGTCACTGCGCGCGACCACATCTGCATACTGGGTTGCGGGCTCCTCCGGTGTGGCAATGCTCTGACTGTCTACCAGCCAGACACCCTCACCAGACTCGGGACTGCCCAATGCAAACGCGTGATAGAACACTTCCCTGCTCACCTGATGAATCAGGTGAATGGTGGAACCCGTTCTGACAGACGCAACACCTTCCAGATCGTCAGCCACCGGTCGTCCTGCACCATCCACTTCACGCCAGGTGTTTCCGAAGTCGTCCGACCTGACTGCCATGAAACGATTGTCGGTTTCTGATGGCTCCATAAAGAAATACAGATGACCCTGTTCTGACTGATAGGGGCCAATACGACCGGGCGTTTCGATAAAGGTTCCACCCAGGTGTCCGGGCACGGCGCTCAGACGAAGCTCTGCGGGACGCTGGCCGGCCAGCGGCTGACCGCGTCCGTTCACTATACGCAATTCGAACACACTGCCATCATCTGCAAACGTTGGGCCATCGGAAAATCGTCGAATGACCAGCGGCCACTCCCATTCCAGGGTATCACCAGTTGTGCGCCATACCGGCGTTGAGGCGACAGCATTCAAACCGGCGCCATCATCCCAATCCATGTCCGGTTGGCCCAGCAGTCGCCCGGTTTCGGCACCATGCGGATATGCACTGGTCGCGATGACCGACAGTACAGGCGTTGCAAAGCTTGGGTAAGGAAATTCAGAGACACCCACAGGCAACCATGTTCCTCCCTGCCGGCGGTATTGCAGACGCAGCAGATGCCCCTCAGGTGGCGCCATTGACGCTCTGACCTGAATCCTCAGACGGAAGGGCTGGTCGTAGTAAAGCTGCGCCACGGAATTTTCTGCGGCCGCCCAGCCAGTATCGGCATTGAGATCGACGGTCGCATCATTGCGCACGCGATACGCCAGCCATTCGAGATTTGCGGCCACTGCAGAGTCATTTGCGCTGTCAGGGTTTGCCAAACAGCCATAAGTGGTCAGCAGCAATGCTGCCAGGAAAGTGTTTTTGAGAATTCGGGGAGACACGTTGCATCGATTCCAGGCGGGAGTGAAAATTTTTTGCAGACAAGCTCTGCGCACGGCCTATGATAATAAAACATCACATATGACGTATGTGTGACATCAGGCATTCACCAGGTTCGAACTTGCCTGCCCCGTTCAGGAATCCGCCGGTTTGCGACGCACATCCCAGCGCTCGTCTGCACACAAGACGCAGTCATTCCCTTCAAACAGGCGCGCGGCCTGACTGTCGTCCAACAGTTTCCAGCGCAACCACGCTGTCATGGGTCCGCGATAACTGCCGCCGGTACTCATGGGAGCCATGTGTGTGGCACCGCGCAGTGTTAGCCAGGTGACCGGGACGTTGGCGCTGTCAAATACCGGCTGCTGATTGGTGGACGGACTGGCGGTCATGTCATCTGCACCGGACAGTAACAGTATGGGGCCATGCTGGCTGGCCGAAGCGCCAGGATTGTGGCTTAACCCAAGTACATAGGGCTGAATGGCGATTACTGTGCTGATGCGCAGGTCCCGGCCCAGCATCAGCGCACCGCCACCACCCTGGGAGTGACCGGCCACGCCAATGCGCGCTGTATCCAGTTTGTTCTGAAACGGACTGTCAGCATTGCGGTTTTGTTCAATGGCAAGGTTCAGGCAGTCACGCATTTCAACGCCACGTCCGGCGTTGGGCGCCATGGCGGCCACCACCACCAGACCGTGACTGGCCCAGTGCTCCAGAAGGTCGCGGTAGGATGCCGGGCTTGCGTGAGTGCCATTACCCCAGATGACAACGGGATGTCTGCCGTCATCCATGTTGCCCGGGTGAAATACCCGACAGTGCAGGCCGAGGCGGGTTTCGGTGATGCCGGCATAAATGCCGGCCCGGAAAAAGGACTGCAGTAACGCCTGACCATCCAGGCGCGGGGCAGGCGCAGCCATGCAGGATGTCAGTGCGGCTGCCCATGGCAAAAGCCGCAGTGCTGACAAAAAGGTCCTGAGTGTATCTTTCCTCACCCTGTATTGCCGGGGCAGGAAAAACTGCATCCTGTAGCGTTGTGCCATGTATCAACACCCTGCAGCAGTACCTGATTAAAAGTGCGCTGCGCTCAACTCCACATCGGCGTCACTCCAGGCACGTGCCTGTCGTTCACGCATGGCGGCCGCTGACGCATCATCGCCCAGCCCGTCCAGTGCCTGTGCCATGCCATGCAAGGCCCAGCCGTTTTCATTCAGCAGCAGCAGGTCTCGCTCGAACACGGCTATTGCATCGGCATAACGCTCTGCATTGATCAATGCCTGACCCAGGAACAGACGGGTGGATTGCAGCCAGTCCGGCGGCTCCATATAACGCAGTTGGTCCTGCAGAGTTACGGCCTGTTCAAAATGTGCAATGGCATTGTCGTAATCCTGTTGGGCGTTGGCAATTTCACCGGCCAGCATGTGCTCGGCAACTTCCAGCAGATCTGCTGCTGTATTGGTATTGGCCCGCATGGTGCTCAGCTCCGGTGTGTTCTGGCGTATGGCCTGCAGCGCCTGCAGCTCTTGCTGCGCCATGGGCACATGTCCCTTGCTGGCATGGGCGGCACCTTGCAGCCAGTGCAGCATGCCGGTCAGGTAGGGTTGCCCCGGCGCCGGATTTTCAAGTGCCAGCAATTCGTCAAACTTGCCGAACGCTTTTAATGTCATCCAGTGCGCAACCGGCGTACGCAGGCCGGCACCACGTCCCAGCGCCTCTGCATTGGCCATCATGACCATGGGCGCAGAAACGCTGGTGGCCCGTTCGAAACTGCCCTGTAGAATTCCCGCCCAGTGAATAAACATACGTGAGTGTCCACCATGGTTGGTGGCCGATACAAAATAGGTACCCGTGCGGGGCAGTGGACGGTCGCCCCAGGCCTGCATCACAAATTCATCAGCTGCCAGCGAGCGCTCATTGGTGGTGATGGCATCATCATACCTACCCAGTCGCATATAGATGTGACCGGGCATATGCACCATGTGACCGGCCATGGGTGCCAGTGACTCAAGCCTGTCTGCGGAGGCTTCTGCGCTGGCGGGCTCAAATGAGGCTTCCAGAAGATGGACATGCAGGTGGGTCAGGCCTGGGTGCCCGGGATTCTGCTCCATGCCTGCCTCCAGCACTTCGCGGGCGCGCTCGACCTTGGGCAGCGGACTGCCGTCAATGTAGGAGTAGTACGTCCACGGAGTAGACATCATGATGCCGTGCGCCACCAGAAAGGCCGCTTCCATATCACTGCCATAAGCCTCATAGCCAGCTTCAGCGGCTTCTATAAACGCTTCCGTTCGCGCGGCCTGATCAGGGTAGTTCTCGGTGTCATAAAGCACTGCTACGGCATCAATCAACGCCCGTTCAGGCGCAGGCATGGTGTCTCTGAGCGCAACAGCCCGCTCGATTGTTGCCTTGCCGGCGCCGACCGGATCATCCGGTGCACTGCCATAACGGCTGTTGGGATTTGGTCCGATGGCGAGCGCTTTGCCCCAGTGGATCATGGCGTTGTTAGGCTCAAAACACAGCGCTGCGTCAAACGAGGCAATTGCCTCCGGAAAATAGTAACCATACGTCAGACGCAGTCCCTGATCAAAGTAGGCCTGAGCCATTTCCATGCCGGCACCAATACGCCGGCTGAAAGTGCCGGTGTTGTCAATAAGAGGCGCCAGCGCATCTGCGCATGCGGCCATGTCCTGCAGCGACGCCTGACTGATCGCCGGAATCGGTGCGCGGGTTTCAGCTGGCTCTGCCGGCGGGGATTGCTGATCCTGCCCGCAGGCGGCAAGCATCGTGATGATGACGGTGAGCGGGAGCTGTTTTAGCAGAAACTGCGACTTCATGAGGTTTGCACCTTTATCGTTATTATGATGATGCGACTATACGCTTTCTGAGGTTTGTCGCCAACCCGATAGCGGTGCCTGTCCCGGTACAGGGGCGGCGCCCGTCCCGGAGCGGTGGTGGTGTCCGTCCCGGAACGGGTGACGTTAAGCGCGCCCGGGCCACTTCAGCCAGGCGTTTTCCCGGCGCTGCGAAACTCGCCCGGGCAAGCCCGGGCTCAGACAGTCCTTATATCTCTCTTTTGCTACACTGGTTTAGCTAGCCAATGTA
>TARA_R110002072_G_scaffold25517_1_pt1 | contig 103126 bp, 96 predicted proteins | sample TARA_R110002072 | Tara Oceans TARA_R110002072 (sample SAMEA4397118) | marine metagenome | biome: Polar Biome; feature: [SRF] surface water layer (ENVO:00010504); material: water (ENVO:00002006), including particulate matter (ENVO:01000060) such as... | depth 5 m
CCCAGGGCAGCCTTTTATAGGCAACTAAACAGGGCGTGGCTATGATGCCTAAGCGCACTTATCCAAGGGTTCTTCTATGGCCGATCCGGCACTCTCTGAGCCACTGTCCGAGCGTGAGCTCAAGCAACTGATTGCCTGCCATGAGTGCGATCTATTACTGCGCAAACCTGGTGCGGCTGCAGGTGAGCGGGTTGAGTGTCCACGCTGTGGCTATGAGCTGTACACCCATCGCACGCATGTCATACGACGTAGTCTGGCATTGGTACTTGCAGCTTTATTGCTTTATGTGCCGGCTAATTTTTTGCCAATTATGCGTCTTAATCTTTTGGGGCAAACCACTGAAGACACGGTGTGGACGGGCGTACTCGGCTTGTATAACAGCGGGATGCAAAGCGTCGCCGTAGTGGTATTTCTTTGCAGCATGGCTGTGCCACTGCTGAAGTTGTTGTGTCAGCTGGCTGTGCTGCTGAGCATTCAACTGGATATGGGGCGCAGTTATGGCTTGTTGCTTTACCGTATTTATCACCATATGCGTGAGTGGGGCATGCTTGAGGTCTACTTGATGGGCATTCTGGTGGCCATCGTCAAGCTGGTGGATCTGGCCGAGTTAAGTATTGGTCTTGGGCTGCTGTGTTTTGTCGCATTGTTACTGGTGCAAGTCTGGCTGGAGGTGACGATGTCGCCGCATCAAATCTGGGAAGCCCTGTCGGGGGAGGATGAGCATGCGAGCGATTGATGCCGGTTTGTTGATTTGTCACGAGTGCCACCAACTCAATACGCGTCAGCCCGAGAGCCCTAAGCAGTTCTGTACGCGATGTGGCGGGCGCTTGCATGAACGCAGGCCCAATAGCCTTGTGCGTACCTGGGCGCTGCTGCTGACGGCGGCGGTGCTGTATATCCCCGCCAACCTGCTGCCTATCATGACGGTTAACTCGTTGGGTAAAGGACAGTCCGATACCATCATGTCGGGTGTTATTGAGTTGGTGAACTACGGCATGCTGCCGATTGCTGCGGTTGTCTTTATCGCGAGCATCCTAGTGCCGACATTCAAGTTGGTGGGCATTGCCCTGTTACTGTACTCGGTGCAACGGCATCAGCCGATGTCAGCGCGGCAGCGGATCCTGATGTACCGTTTTATCGAATGGATTGGGCGCTGGTCGATGCTCGACATCTTCGTCATCGCGATACTGGTCGCGGTGGTCAATTTCGGCAGCCTGGCCAGTATCGAACCAGGCTACGGTGCTACAGCTTTTGCCAGTGTGGTCGTGCTGACCATGCTGGCCGCATTAACTTTTGACCCTCGCCTGATATGGGACAACACGGATTCGGATGACGACCATGAATGATTTGCCGTTGGCCAAAGCACGCCCTGCTTCGAACTGGTCGGCTATTTGGGTGCTGCCGCTGATTGCATTATTGATCGGTGGCTGGCTCGGCTGGCGTGCCTATAACGAGGCGGGTATCGAAATCCAAGTGACCTTCGAGACGGGAGAGGGCTTGCAGGCCGGCAAAACGGAAGTGATCTACAAGGGCATGTCGATTGGTAAGCTGACTGCGATGGAGCTTGACGACAGCGGCGAGCGGCGCGGTGTACGTGCGACGCTGGAGATGGACAAGCGTGTGGAGCATCAGCTGCTCAGCAATACCCGCTTCTGGTTGGTCAAGCCGAGCGTCTCGCTCGCAGGTATTACCGGACTGGAAACGTTGGTATCGGGTAATTACATCGCGGCCAGCCCCGGCGACGGTGAGCCTACGCGCAAATTCACTGCACTCAATGAACCCCCGCCCTTGGCCGATACGGCGCCTGGGCTGCACCTGACGCTCAAGGCCGAGCGCTTGGGTTCCTTGAACCGTGACAGCCCGGTGTTCTACAAGCAGATTCAGGTAGGCCGGGTGAAAAGCTACGCCTTGCTTGAAGATCAGAATCAGGTTGAGGTGAAGGTATTCATTCAGCCGGAGTTTGCATCCCTGGTGCGCAAACATACGCGCTTCTGGAACGCCAGTGGTGTGTCTATCGATGCAGGGCTATCAGGTGTGAAAGTACGCACCGAATCGCTGGCCAGCATCGTGGCCGGCGGTATTGCCTTTGCGACGCCGGAGCATCGTAAGGACAGCCCGCCGACCGATCCGTCACTGCCATTCCGCCTGTATGAAGACTTCGATACGGCGCAGGCAGGGATTCGCGTCAACCTGACTCTGCATGAGTTTGATGGGCTGGAGCCTGGGCGTACACCGGTGATGTACAAGGGCATCCAGGTCGGTCATATGAAGACCTTCAAGATTGACGATGACCTCAGCGGTGCGCGCGTCGAACTGATGTTGGATCCCCGTACCGAAGACTACCTGGTAGAAGGTACGGATTTCTGGGTGGTCAAACCGTCGATTTCCCTAGCAGGGATTACCGGGCTCGAAGCGTTGGTCAAGGGCAACTACATCGCCATACGCCCGGGCGAGAAAGGCGGTGCGCCGTCGCGTGACTTTGCGGCCAGGCCCAAGGCGCCGCCGCTCGATCTGGCGGCGCCCGGTTTGCATCTGGTGTTGTTCAGTGAGGTGCGTGGCTCCTTGGAAATTGGCAGCCCGGTGCTGTTCAAGCAGCTCAAGGTCGGTTCGGTGCAAAGCTATCAGCTCTCACGCGACAACAAGCAGGTGGCATTCGGTGTGCACATTGAGCCGGAATACACGCATCTGGTGAACAACAGTACGCGCTTCTGGAATGCCAGTGGCATTACCCTCAAAGGTGGTTTATCCGGCGTTGAGGTGAAAAGCGAATCGCTACAAACACTGCTGGCTGGCGGGATCTCCTTTGAGACCCCGGATCCCAAAGCCGCCAAGAATGACAAGCGCGTGCAGCGCTTCAACCTCTACAGCAGCCAAGAACAGGCGCTTGAGAAGGGGGTTGCACTGACCATCCGTGTCCCCCGTGGCGATGGGCTTAACCCCGGCACGGCAATTCGTTACAAGGGGCTGGATGTGGGTAAGGTCGAGCGCATTGAGCTGACGGATGATTTGCAGGCCGTGATTCTGCATGCGCGCGTTACTCAGGCAGCCCAGCAGATTGCCCGTGTTGGGACGCAGTTCTGGGTGGTCAAGCCCGAGGTGAGTTTGACCCGGGCCGCCAATCTGGAAACCCTGGTCACGGGCCAGTACATCGAAGTGCAGCCGGCTGTGCAGAAGGCTGCACTGAAACTGGACTTTACCGCCGCCGAGGCACCGCCCAAGGCCAGCGTGCGTGAGCAAGGCTTGCGTCTGGTGTTGAGCGCGGCGCGGCGTGGGTCGATCAAACCGGGTGTGGTGGTCAGTTACCGCGAAGTGCCGGTGGGCAAGGTCACCGACTTCGAGCTGGGGCCAACCTCTGATCGCGTGTTGATCCACGTTTTGATTGAACCGCGTTATGCGCCCTTGGTACGAACCGGCAGCCGCTTCTGGAATGCCAGCGGGATTGGCGTGGATGCTGGGCTGTTCAGTGGCGTGAAGGTGCGTACCGAGTCGCTGGAGGCTTTGCTGGAGGGTGGTATTGCCTTCGCTTCACCGGATAACCCGCAAATGGGCGGGCCGGCACAGGTTGGGCAGACCTTTGCCCTGCACGATGAGGTCAAGGAAGAGTGGTTACGCTGGGCGCCGAAGATCGCGCTGGAGAAATAACCGACAAGGGCCGCAATCGCGGCCCTTGTGCTTTATGGCGGGTGAGCCAGCGTTAGGCTGGCTCGGTTGCTGCGGTTGTGGTTTCTGCCTTGTTCTTGGCGCTGTCACGGCGTTGGATATATTTCCAATCCGCTTCATCGATATAGATGCCATTCGGACCGCTACCGCCTTCCAAGTCGATCGCCACATGGGCCGAGACCTGAGGCTTCACCGAGGCGAGAATCGGCACAAAGCCCAACTGCAGGCTGGTTTCGATCAGCGCTTGCTGGTTCTTCTCATCGATATCCGCCGCCTCATCCAGGTAGTAAGGCAGCCGCACCTTGCCAGCCTGGTCACGGTCCATCAAGTGCAGCAACAGGTACATGTTGGTCAGCGCCTTGATGGTCATGGTGGTGCCGTTGGAGGCTGCGCCATCAATGTCGGTGTGGATCACCGGCTGGCCATGCACCTTGGTGATCTCGAAGGCCAATTCAAACAGATCCTTCAAGCCCAACTGGTTATGGTTGGCGGCAACCAGGCGCGACAGATAGTCCTTTGCTTCCTCGTTCTTGCTGTCCTGTTCGCTGCTCTGCTGCAGGTCGAACACCGAAAGGGTTTCGCCTTCTTCGTATTGACCGGCGCTGTGGATGATCTGGTCGATGTGCTTGAGCGCATCCTTGTTCGGTGCGAGAACGATGCGGAAGCTTTCCAGGTTGGATACCTGACGCTTGTTGATCTCGCGGTTGAACAGCGCCAGCTGGTGTTCCAGGTTGTCGTAGTCGCTGCGGATATTGCGCAAGGTACGGGCGATATCGGTAACCGCAGCGCGGCGCGCCTTGGCCAGGGTGAGGGCTTCGTCCTGACGGTGAGCGTAAGCGTTGACCAGCAGGTGCAGGCGGCGCTCGACGTCGTCTTCGCTGTCGAACTTGGCCACACCTTTCAGGCGTACTTGGGCGTACAGCGCCTCGATCTGCCCGTCGATGCGTTGCAGGCCTTGCCAGGCGTCCTGGTAGTCGTTGAGCAGCGGCAGCAGGTTGTCCAGGCTGTCGTCCACCGGGTCGGTAAACGGCGTGCCGAAGGGTAGGTTGGCGGGCAGCAGCTGGCGGCGGCGCAGGGCGTCTTCCAGGGTGCGTTCCTTGGCTTCCAGATCGGCTAGCTGACGGCCGACCAGTTGCAGCTTGGCGGAGAGCTGCTGCACGCGCTCGGTAAAGGCATCGGATGCACGCTTGAGTTCGTCCTGAGCGGCCTCCAGCTGCGCCAGCTGCTCCAGTTTCTGCGGCTCTTCCACAGTCAGGGTCTGGCTCTTGCGGAAGTCCTCCAGGGCCTTCTGCGCATCCAGCACGGCCTGGTAGAACTGCTCGGCCTGGGCCTTGCTCGCAGCGCGGTCGGAGGCTACCGCCTGCTGGGTTTTCAGCTGTTTGTATTCGCGGTCGAGGCGATCTTTCTGGTCGCGCAGGGCCGCGCGGTCGGCCAGGGCCTGCAGGGCCGGAGGCTCAATATGCGAAATGTCGATAGTCAGGCCGGGTACTTCGAACTGCTCGCCTTTAAAACCGTCGAGGATGGCTTCCAGGGATTTGACCCAGGCATCGCCGTCGGCGATCTGGATACCTTTCTCACCCAGCGGCAGGCTGAACAGCTGGCCGTTGAACAGGCGCATCAGGCGGTCTACGTCCTGCTGGCTGAATTCTTCGCGCAAGCGCGAGTAGCTGTTGTTGTCGGCGTGTTCGAGTTGCTGCTTGACCGATTTCAGACGTTTTTCCAGATCGCGCAGGCGCTCATCCAGGTCTTCGGCGGAGAACTGCCGTGACTGCGCAAGGGCGCCGGCCAGTTCGTCGTGAGCATCCTTGGCGGCCAGCAGCTGCTCTTCCAGCACCTTGGCGTCGTTGACCAGGGCAAAGCGGTTTTTCAGCACCGACAACTCGCCGAGCCAGCGCTGGATTTCGCTGATTTCGCGCTCCATACGCATCAGTTCCTGAGTGCCGCCACGTTGCTCGTGCTGCAGGCCGTCCTGTTCGCCGCGGTAGTGTTCGGCCTGGATCACCAGTTCTTCACGGCGCGCGCCGGCGTAGTCCTGCCAGGTGCCGAGTAGCGAGTCGAGCAGCGGCGAGAGGCGATGTAACTTGCCGCGAAGCAGTTCGCGCTGGGCCACGCCGGCGGCCAGGGCTTCGATCAAGGGGCCGGCGGTCACCAGCGCCTGATAATCCTGCTCCATGCGCCGTACATCGCGGAAGGCTTCTTCGGTGGCGGCGATATAGTCGACGCTGCCCGAACGCAGGCTGTGCTCGAAGGCATCGAGAAACAGCTGCTTGAGTTTGGCGGCGGTGATCTCGCGCATATGCAGCAGGTTGATAAACAGCGCGCGGAAGGTCTTCAGGCTCTGCTCGCTGGTGGAGCGCAGCGGGATCAGAGTCAGGTCCAGCGGAATCGAAGTGTGCCCGCCGACCAGCAGGCGGCGCAGCTCCTCTGGTTTCAGCTCGTAGGCCTTGATGCCTTCGCGTTCCAGCGCGTTGAACAGCTCGCGTTGACGCAGGCAGGTGCCGTTCTTCTGGTAGTGCTCCAGGTCCAGGGTGCCCTGGTAGGCGAAGAACTGGTGGCCGAAGCCGCCGCCCGGGCCGCGCCCGGCCACGCCGATGACATGGGGGCCGTGGGGCAGCATGACTTCGACAAGGATATAGCTGGTGTCGCTGGCGAAGTAGAACTTGCGCGACTGTTCCAGGCTGTACTTGCCGAAGCTCATGTCCGACATGCGCGCGAGAATCGGGAACTGCAGGGCGTTGATCGAGGCGGATTTACCCAAGTTGTTGGCCCCGTAAACCGACAGCGGGTTTTCCAACGGGAACAGGCCGAGGCTGTAGCCGGCGGTATTCAGTAGGGCAAAGCGGCGAATGCCGTAGCGTTCCTGGCTCATGCATCCATCTCCTGGGCGTCACGTTCTTCGGCCATGGCGCGGGCCAGGGCGTCTTCTTCGGATTCGTCGGCATCGTCCTCGGCGAGGCTGATGATCTCGTCTTCGGCCTCCTCATCCAGCAGCACCGGCGTCGGCAGCGGCAGGCTGCTGTGCAGCGTGGCGGCCAGGTCACGGTCTTGCTGCACCGAGAGGCACACATCTAGGAAGCGGTGCATGGGCGCGAGGAAGCGGTAGATGCCGTTGTCTTCGCTGGCAAAACCGAGCTGGGTCAGGCGGCGCATGACCTTTTCTTCCAACTCTTCCTGGGTGGTGACTTCGGCCTGGAGGAATAGGTCGCGATACTTTTCCAGTAGGGCGGGCAGCTCGTCACGGCCAAGGCTGCCGCCGTCGAGTACGGCCAGCGGATCACGGCCCTGATCTGCCAGGTGCTCGACCAGAATGAACGTGAACAATGCCAACCGCTGCGCGGTTTTGTTGACTTGGGCGCCCATCTGCTCGGGGACGAAATAGTAGAAACCGCGGCTGTCGCAGGTCAGCTCATAGCCCAGGGCCTTGAACAGGCCGCGGTACTGGTCCTGCTGGCTGGCCAGCTGGCTGTAGAGCTCCGGGTTGCTGCGGCTGATGTGGTAGCCCTTGAACAGCTCGCGGAAGATCGGGGCGAGCTGGGTCAGTTCTTTCAGGTCGATATTCATACGGTGGTCCCGGCCGGCTTGATCAGGGCAAAGGAGCTCAGGCTGACCTGATGCTCGCGGGTGAGGTAGTCGCGGCGCTCCAGGCGCTCGCGCTGAAAACGGCCATCGCGGGACAGACGCGAGAACCAGTAGAGCAATTCGTCGGTGGCGCCTTCGGGCTCCTGTTCCAGCAACCAGACCATCAGGTCAGGCAGCGGCAGGGCCTGCTCGCAGCGCTCGATCATTTCCCGTGCGGTGCGTGGCGCGCGCGGCGCTTCGCCTTTGCGGCTGGTATGAGCCTTGGGGAACTGCGCCGGCTTGGGCTCGAAACGGGCCAGGGCGTAAACATAGGCCTCGACCTGCGAAGCGGTGCCGAGGAAGGTGCTTTGCGGGCGACTGAACAGCGGCAGGGCCGCCTGCGGCACGGCGTCCAGGCCCTTCTTGCGGATCGCCGCCAGGGCCAGTGCTGCGCCGCGGGTTACGGCGTTATGCCGGCGCGCTTCCTCGCGCAGCGGCAACAGCAGCTCGCGCGCACGGCGCAGGGTTAGCTGGGCGGTGGTCTGCATTTCCAGAATGCGCGCGTGGGTGCGCAGCAGCAGGTCGTCATCCACCAGTTGGCCGAGACGTTGTTGTTCGCCGAGCAGGCGCAGCAGCACATGCTCTACGCGGTAGACGCCTTGCTCGAAGGCACCGTCGGCGGCCACCAGCTGGATCATCGGTTCAACGTATTCGTCCCAGGTGGCCAACACCTCGGCGTAGCGCTGACGCAGGGGGATTTGTCTATCTGAGGTCTTGGCCCGTTCGGCCACGGCGACCAGCGCCTGCTCGTCATTGGCCAGCTTCTTCAGCACATCGCGCACGCGCATATCGAGCAAACGCAGCTGGCGCGCCAGGTCGGCGGCATCGCGCACCTCGAAGGCATCCTTGATATAGCCGGCCAGGCGCTCCAGATGGCGCAGGTAGGCTTCGATCTCCAGGCACAGGCCCAGGCGGTGTTCGCGGCGCAGGTAGGCGAGGAAGTCGTGAATCTGCGCGTTCAGCTCGAAGCGATTGGGGCTCTTGGCCACCGGTACCAGGATATCCAGGCGGATCCACTGATCGAGCAGGGCGGTGACATCGGTCGGCGTGCCTTCAGGCAGTTGCGCGGCGAGCTGGTTGCGCAGCTCCACCAGGCTCAGGGTGCCGGCATCGAAACGCTCGCACAGCGGCTCCAGCAACGTCCAGTGTTCGGCAAGGGCGCGCAGTACGCGTTTGGGATCAATCATCGGGGCATCCGCTCCGCGGGCTTTTCGCAAAAACGCCGATTGTACTGCAAGCCGTGGCCAAGGCTTGAGTGTCAGTCATCGTCTATGCGCGCCGCTCGGGCAGATGTAACCCAGGGTGTGGCGATGGGTAACAGCCTGGCGGCTGTCTGTGACGAGTTTCTCGGGATTTCTCGACTATGGGTCGGCACATTCGGGCGTCGGGCTTTTTATAGTGCTAATCAAGGCGTGGAGTACTCAGGGCTCTGCCACTCAAATAAGAACGACAGGGAATCCACCATGCGTCCGACTATTGGATTTGCCAAAAATGCGATCGCTTTGATCTGTGTGGGGCTACTCAGCTCGACGGCGCACGCCAAGATGGTTGAATTGGCGGACACCGAGTTGTCGGAAGTCACCGGGCAGGCCTTTATCAACCTGACGACGGACAGCAGTGCAGGGATCAACTACACCCGGGTCAATTTCGGGATGAATGTCGACACCCAGTTGAATATGAATAAATTGCAATTGGGTCAGTACAACGACTCGGTGACCCGTCCCGGAGAGGGGCTTGGTACGTCCGATATATTGATCAATAACTTTGCATTGGGCACGGTCAATGCTGACGACACCATCAACCCATTCAAGATTGCCAATCCCTTTTTGGAACTGGCCTATTCGGGCAACAAAGTGGTGGGTGTGCGCATTGGCTTTGGTGAGGCCAAGGGGTATTTGTCTGGCGATATTCAAAGTCTGACGGGCAATATTCCGGTCAAGATCGAGGGTACAGCTTCGCCTATTTATAAAGCGGCCAGCGTGGGCGAGCAGATTTTGCTTGGGTTTGCCGGGGTGTATCCGAGCACTCGTCTGGAGGCCGATGCAACCTTGGTCAAGAGTGACGGTACTTTCGATCCAGTGCGCGGCACCATGGCAGGTATGCTAAACGGGCAAACCCTGGGGTGCGTCTCTGGCTGTGGGCTGGGTGGGATTTCTGATGCCTTGTTAAGCCTGTTTGCCTCCAGTAACTGCAAGGTATTGTCGTTGGCGACCTGCTTCCCCCTGAGTAATTTCGGCTCGCTGCCAGTCGGTAATTTAAGCATTGCAGACAACGCCAATACCGCAGCGATTGAAGGTGCTGCGCGCGGCTTCTTTATTTCCATGCAAACCCAGGATGTCGCTTGGAAAAATCAGGACAGCGGCGAATTTATGACTGCGCTAAAGGGGGCGTTCATGAACATGCCGCAATATCGTGACGCTAATGGTCAATTAGTTGCCCCGATCAAAATCAACTTCGAACAGGCTTTCAATGGCATTCTCCGCCAGGACACCTGTCTGGGCACCGCCACAGTGGGGTGCTGAGCATGCTTAGGCTGACTGCGGTTGCTGTATTGATGCTGCTGTCTGGAGCTGCCCAGGCAGAGTTGCAAGCGCTGGATGATCAGGAGCTGTCTGCCGTTCAGGGCGCCGGCTTCGGCTTTGTGCTGGATGGCATTCTGCTGGATGCATCGGGCGCCACTATCACGGTCAATGACATCAACAATGCTTCAGGGCAGAACGTGCCGATTTCGGTGAAAGAGTTCTACCTGGGGGCGACCGGCAGTAATAAAGGTGCAAACCTGAATCCGGTAAATATTGGTCGTTTGGATCATCCCTTCGAGATCACTTTGGCCAAAGGGGAAACCCTGCGCACCCTGCGTGATGATGGACAGTGGGTGCAGACCACGCCGAGCAATGTCAGTGTGCTGGAGTTCAAGTTCCCTGAGCGCTTGACCGGTGCCGGTGGGCAGGCCTGTATCAGCGGATATGCCGCTGCCGGAAGCAACTGCTCCAGCCGTGCTTCGGAGCGAGTTGATCTGGGCATTCGCTTCGACTTCCAGGTTGCCGCCGGGCGTACTGACATCATCAATCTTGATTTCAGCGAACTGGTTATGGACGGCAGTTACCTGCGGCTATGGGGCGATGACCCGCGCGGGCAGTTGGTGGGTGAGGCGCGAGTGAATCTGTTCGCCAAGAGCCTGCAACTGATGTCCTGCGCTGCCGGTACGGCCAATTGCACCTCCGCTCAGGAGCAGACTGCCCGCACCCTGACACTGAGCAATGCCTTCGCCAATATTTCGCTGGGTTACGGCAAGAGCCAGCCGTTGCTGTTTGATGTCAGCAGTAACGGCCAGTTTGTGCTGGAGCTGCCAAATCCGGTTACCCGGGCCGCCAATGGCAGTGCGCGGCCTGCGGCAGAGCGTAATACGATTGCCAGTGACTTCTATGCCAACGCCCCACGCACCAATATCGTGATCGACAACCTCAAAGCCGGCACAGGTAGCTTTTCTACCGGTGGCTACAACTTTGGCTACAACGCCATCCAGGGGCTCAGCATCAACTACCTGAAGGTGACCAGCCGTGATCTCTAAAGTCTGGTTAGCCATCAGCGCGCTGCTCGCCATGCCGGCCTTTGCCGAGATGCAGGCATTGGACGATGACACCCTGAGCAGCATGAATGGCCAGGGAGGGGTTTATCTGTCCGGTGAATTCAGTATCAACAAGGATGGCGGTGTGTTGTGGAGCAAGCCGGTCAGCAATAATCCCAGCACTTGGACGGCCAGCCAGCGCAGCTGCGCCAATGCGGGTGCTACGACGCCGGAAAACTGTGGCATGCGTGTGGCAATTCGCTCCGAGGCCGACGGCGGCTGGTATGTGCTGGATAACCTCAAGGGCGTTTTCAGCTTTGAAGGCCTGACTCTGCGCACCCGTACCATCAACAGTGGTTTTAACGGTGATGGCGCCGCTTTTAATCAGGATGTGCTGGAGTTCGGTTTGCCCAATGAGGTGAAGTTCAAGGATGGCAGTTTTGCCTTTGGTGTCGCCAACCAGGGCGGCTGGCAGAACAAGTCCCTGAGCGTGGCCAATGGAGGGAATCCGTCCTACCAGCAAACCAATATCTTCTCGGCGAAGATCGACGGCACCATCCGTATGCAGGGCAACGTGCTGATCTTTCCGCAGAATTGAGGAGCAGGGCCATGCACCGTCATTTGCTATTGTTGCTCGCAGTTCTGAGTCCGCTGACACAGGCCATGCAGGCACTGGATGATCAGGCGCTGTCATCCGTCAGCGGGCGTGACGGCATCAGCCTGCAAACCACTGGCGCTGGCTGGTCGGCGGGCAGTGTTGACTACAAACAGGATGGTCAGACCCTAAGCCTCAAAGGCGTCAGTGGCACGCCGCAAACGGCGGGTAGCAGTTCGACCACCACGCTGGACGTGGTGGGTGAGCAATTGCAGGTGCATCACAGCGGCAGTGCTCAGGTGCTCAGCGTCGATAACATCGAGCTGGCCGGCAGCAGCAAAAGCTTTGGCGCCTTTCGCGCGTTTTTCACCCTGGGTGCCAGCCTCAAATTGAGTGGTGGCGGGGCCAGTGGCGTTAGCGGTTTCAGCGTGGATGACAGCCAACTGTCGCTGAGCGCGGCGACCTTCTATTACCGCGACAATGGTTTTGACCTGATCGTCAAAGGCCTGTCGTTCGATACTTACCTGAACAACGCCTACCTGGACATCGTCAGCGGCGGCAGCGGCCAGGAGATCAAACTGGACCTGGGCACCTCGCGTTTTGTCGGCTCAATTGCCGGCATTGGCCTCGACCTGGCACATGGCGACCCAACTGCCGGCGTGGCGGTTACACCGGGCGCCCCCGATCTGCGTGACGTGGATGCACAACGCAGCTTCGGCAAGCTGAACATGGATTTGCGCCTGGGCGGCAGCATCAGCATTGCGGGTGGCGGCGCCAGTGGCGAAGGTTTGTGGATCAAACCGAATATCACCATCGCCAACAGCCTGTTCCAGTATCAGGATGAAGGCGTACTGCGTGCTGAGAACTTTGCTGGCAGCCTGATCAGCAACTCTGGACTGACAGTGGATCTGGAGCAGGACGGCGCGGGTAGCTACGCGAAGATTGCCTTTCAGGACCTCAAGTTCAACGCCACCCTCGGCGGCCTGATCATGGGCAACCCGAGCAATCAGAAACTCGGCGGCCTGGCGGTGGATTTGAATTTTCTTGACCAGGGTGCTCGGCAGAATTGGCTGAAACTGCGTCCGGGTGGCGACCCCAACTCCGGGCAGAAAGGCATCAGCGCCGACATCAGCTGGAACATGGTCAACAGCTCGTTGGCACTCACCGATAACGGCAACACCATGTGGTTCAGCGGCCTGCGTACCCACGGTACCGGTCAGTTTACCTTTGATCTGACCAAGAGCTGCGCCGCCGGTGTGAGCGCGAGCTGCTATGCCGGCACCAACAGCGATATAAACAGCGGCGGCTACAACGGTCATTTCGATGGCGTGCGCCTGGGCTTCAAGAATGTGGTCGGCAGCTACAGCTTCGATGGTCTGCGAGTGGGTACGGCTGATGCGCCACTCCAGGGCGGCACCGAGTTGCTGGTGCTGATGGAAATTTTCCCGGCCTACGATTTCACCCTCAACGGCCAGGTCACTCTGCGCGCTGGCGGTGCTGTGGGTGATGGGCTGCGCTACAACGCCGACTTCTATATCACCGAGGCGAATGCGGCGATTACCGTGGATGAAAATGGTCGTGGCCTGTGGCTCTCAGGCAGCAGCTATGACATGCATTACCGCGAAGGTTCGTTGGACATCAGCACTAACGGTGTGGAGCTGCGCAAGGGTACGTACTGGTCGAAGCTTGACGTGAACGACGTACGCTGGGGGGATCGGCAAACCGGTAGCAGCATTGGCCGTCTGGTGCTTAAACGCTATGAGCAGGGCTCGACCCTGGCCATCAATTCGGGCGGTGCTGGTGCGTTGTGCGTCGGCGGTAGCGGTGGCACGTCGGCGGCATGTGTGGCCAGCGGCGGGCGTTGGGAGGACAGGGGCGACGAAGGCATCTCGGTCAAGCTGAAGAATGTATTCGTGCGTGATGGCTCCGGTAACCCGGCCAATAGCGTATCGAACAACGAGAAACGCAATCAGATCATCATTGAAACCGGGCGGGTGAATGGGGTGAACGGCACCGGCAGCCAGCTGGTGGTGGACAACTTCCACACCTCTGACGGCAACCCGAGTAACCCGAACGCCAATGCCTATGGGTTTAACGTCGACCTTAACCTCGATGTGGCACCGACCAAGGTGTGCAGTAAAACCGCTTCTGGTTGCACGCCCGTCAGTCCTGATCCGCTGGGTTTTGCGGTTAACGGTCGGGTGCACTTCAAAGAAGTGAATATCGACCGGATTCAGCATGTTCACCCCACCGGCGGTGCGGTGACCTCGATGTATGGGGTTAAGCTGCAAAACGCCGATATCCGCGCCAACCTGACGGCCACGCCGATCAACTGAGCCCCCGCATCAGCGCCGCGCAGGCGCTGTATGCCGTCATGCCCCTGTCATCCTTGTTGGTCATTCTGCTGGCGCACGGTGGCAGGTGCTGGGGGCTTCCATCGCGCGCCCAATCGCCGCCAATGGTCGCTGAATCGAGGAAATATCCCCATTGCCCTTTCGATATGTGCCGGTTGTCGGCACAATTCGCCTCCACTTTTTTGGGGGGAGCCTGCTGGCTTCCCGTTAGCCGACCTTGCAGGGGCAGCGCCATGATCAAAACGCCTTACTACCTGATCGACAAACAGAAGCTGCTGGGCAATCTGGAGAAGATCGCCTACGTACGCGAGCACTCCGGGGCCAAGGCGCTGCTGGCGCTCAAGTGCTTCGCCACTTGGTCGGTGTTCGACCTGATGCAGCAATATATGGACGGCACGACCTCATCGTCCCTCTATGAGTTGAAGCTCGGCCGGCAGAAGTTCGCCGGCGAAACCCACGCCTACAGCGTGGCCTGGGCCGATGATGAAATCGAAGAGATGGTCGCCAACTGCGACAAGATCATCTTCAACTCCATTGGCCAGCTTGAACGCTTCGCCGAGGCCACCGAGGGCACCATACGTGGCCTGCGCGTTAACCCGCAGGTGAGCAGCTCCGATTACCTGCTGGCCGACCCGGCGCGTCCGTTCAGCCGCCTGGGCGAGTGGGATCCGGAAAAGATCGCCGCGGTGATGGATAAGATCAGCGGCTTTATGTTCCACAACAACTGCGAGAACGGCAGCTTCGAGCTGTTCGACCAGATGCTGACCACCATTGAAGAGCGCTTCGGCCATCTGTTGGAGCAGGTCGAGTGGGTCAGCCTCGGGGGCGGCATTCACTTCACCGGTGACGACTACCCGCTGGATCAGTTCTGCGCGCGTCTTAAGGCCTTCTCTGAGCGTTTCGGTGTACAGGTCTATCTGGAACCGGGCGAAGCGGCGATCACCCTGAGCTCCTCATTGGAAGTCACGGTGCTCGACACCCTTTACAACGGCAAGCACCTGGCCGTGGTCGACAGCTCGATCGAAGCACACATGCTCGACCTGCTGATCTACCGCCTCAACGCCAAGATGGAACCCTGCAGCGGTGAATACACCTACATGGTGTGCGGCAAGTCTTGCCTGGCCGGTGACATCTTCGGCGAGTACCAGTTCGACAAACCCCTGGCCATCGGCGATCGCCTGTCGTTTATCGACGCCGCCGGTTACACCATGGTCAAAAAGAACTGGTTCAACGGCCTGAAAATGCCGTCCATCGCGGTCAAGCAACTCGACGGCAGCGTCGAAGTGGTGCGCGAATTTGGCTTTGACGATTACCTGTCCAGCCTGAGCTGATCCGTCGGGTGGACGGTGCTTTTCCGTCTCCCGCTCTGAAATCACAAAGGTGGATGCAAAAGCGTCATCCACCCGACGTGTTGTAAACCCGCTCCAACTCTCTCAATAACGCAGTACCCAGGAGGTGAAACAATTGAAGAAGAATGTTCTGATCATTGGTGCAGGAGGTGTCGCCAAGGTGGTGGCCCACAAGTGCGCGCAGCACAACGACGAATTGGGTCGCATTGCTATCGCGTCGCGCAACATCTCCAAATGCCAGGCCATCATCGACAGCGTTAACGCCAAGGGCAGTCTGAAGCAGCCGGCCGAGATCAAGGCCTTTGCCCTCAATGCGCTGGATATTGAAGCAACCAAAGCACTGATCCGCGAAACCGAATCGCAGATCGTCATCAACGTGGGTTCGGCCTTCCTCAATATGTCGGTGCTGCGCGCCTGCATCGAGACCGGCGCCGCCTACCTCGACACCGCTATCCACGAAGAGCCGGGCAAGATTTGCGAAACGCCGCCTTGGTACGGTAACTACGAGTGGAAGCACCTGGCCGAATGCCAGGAAAAAGGCGTGACTGCCATCCTCGGCGTCGGTTTCGATCCAGGCGTGGTCAATGCCTACGCTGCACTGGCGCAGCAACAGTACTTCGACAGCATCGAGTCGATCGACATCCTCGACGTCAACGCCGGTTCCCACGGCAAGTACTTCGCCACCAATTTCGATCCGGAAATCAATTTCCGTGAATTCACCGGCCAAGTCTGGAGCTGGCAGAACAGCCAGTGGACCAGCAACAGCATGTTTGAAGTCAAACGCACCGACGACCTGCCGGTAGTCGGCGAACAGAGTTTGTACCTGACCGGGCATGACGAAGTGCATTCCCTGTCCAAACACCTGAACGTGCCCAACGTGCGTTTCTGGATGAGCTTCGGTGAGCACTACATCAATGTGTTTACCGTGCTGAAAAACCTCGGCCTGCTCTCCGAACAACCGGTAAAAACCGCCGAAGGCCTTGAAGTTGTGCCGCTGAAAGTGGTCAAAGCCGTACTGCCGGATCCCGCCTCGCTGGCGCCGGGCTACAGCGGCAAGACCTGCATTGGTGATCTGGTTAAAGGCACCAAAGACGGCAAGCCAACCGAGCTGTTTATCTACAACGTCGCCGACCACAAGGACGCCTATGTCGAGACCGACAGCCAGGGCATTTCCTACACCGCAGGCGTACCGCCAGTTGCCGCTGCACTGCTGGTGGCGCGTGGCGATTGGGATGTGGCGCGCATGGCCAACGTTGAAGAGTTGCCGGCTGAACCGTTCCTTAAGCTGCTGGATGTCATGGGTCTGCCGACGCGGATCAAAGATCAGCACGGTGATCGTCCCTGGGATCAGGCCCTCTGATTGGCTGCGCGTCGGCCCTGCTGCGTTAAAACCAGGCTCAGAATGCTCATGTACAAAAGTACACTCCGCTTCTTCGCCTGTTTTTGCCTTGCAGGACTCTAGCTCGCTCAATCAGCCCAACGCCCGCCATTTGGCGGGCGTTTTGTTTCTGGCGTAGACGCCGTCGGCTTAGGGGCCGAGCCGATGACTCCACGCTTCCCGCCCGTGGCATTTCACGCGACAATCAGCCCTTATCGACACGCGCCCCAACGTCGGGTGCGTGCTACGGCGACTCCGTGAGGACACCAGCATGAGCAGCAACGACCGCGTCATTATTTTCGATACCACCCTGCGTGACGGTGAGCAGAGCCCCGGCGCGTCGATGACCGGTGAGGAAAAGCTGCGCATCGCCAAGGCCCTGGAGCGTTTGCGGGTTGATGTGATCGAAGCCGGCTTCGCCATCGCCAGCCCCGGTGACTTTGCTGCGGTCAAGGCGATTGCCGACAGCATCAAGGACAGCACCGTGTGCAGCCTGTCGCGTGCTTTGGATGCTGATATCGATCGCGCGGCGGAAGCGCTCAAAGGCGCCAACTCCGGGCGCATTCACACCTTTATCGCCACCAGCCCGATCCACATGCAACACAAGCTGCGCATGCAGCCGGATCAGGTCGTCGAGCAGGCCGTCCACGCCATTAAACGCGCGCGCAACCTGTGCAGCGATGTGGAGTTCTCCTGCGAGGACGCCGGTCGGTCCGAAATCGATTTCCTCTGCCGCATCATTGAAGCGGCCATCGACGCGGGCGCGCGCACTATCAATATTCCGGATACGGTCGGCTACGCGATTCCGCATCAGTACGCCGAGACCATTCGCCAGCTGCTCAACCGTGTGCCCAATGCCGACAAGGCGGTGTTCTCCGTGCATTGCCACAACGACCTGGGCCTGGCTGTGGCCAACTCCCTTGCGGCTGTGGTGGCGGGTGCCCGTCAGGTTGAGTGCACCATCAACGGTCTCGGTGAGCGCGCCGGTAATGCCGCGCTGGAAGAGATCGTTATGGCGATCAAGACCCGTGAAGATTTGCTCGGCGTGCACACGCGTATCGATACCCCACACATCCTCAGCACTTCGCGCATGGTCTCGGGCATCACCGGTTTTCCTGTGCAGCCGAACAAAGCCATTGTCGGCGCCAATGCCTTTGCTCACGAGTCCGGTATTCACCAGGACGGTGTGCTCAAGCACCGCGAAACCTACGAAATCATGTCTGCCCAGTCAGTGGGCTGGCACACCAACAAGTTGTCGCTGGGCAAGTTGTCCGGGCGCAACGCCTTCCGTTCGCGTCTGGACGAGCTGGGGATCGTGCTGGCCGGCGAGGCTGAGCTGAATGCGGCCTTTGCTCGCTTCAAGGATTTGGCTGACAAAAAACACGAGATTTTCGATGAAGACCTGCAGGCCCTAGTGTCCGATACATTGGCCGAAGAGGCACCGGAGCACTTCAAGCTGATTACTTTGGACGTGGCGAGCAAAACGGGCGAAGTGCCGCAGGCGCAGGTTGTGGTCAGCGTGGAAGGTGCCGAGCACAGTGGTAATGCCCAGGGTTCGGGGCCGGTGGATGCCACCTTCAAGGCCATCGAATCGATTGCCCGCTCCGAGGCCAATCTGCAGTTGTATTCGGTCAACGCCATCACCCAAGGGACCGACTCGCAAGGTGAAGTGACGGTTCGTCTGGAAAAGGGCGGACGCATCGTCAACGGCAATGGCGCCGACACCGATATCCTGGTGGCCTCAGCCAAGGCCTATGTCAATGCCCTGAACCTTATGCAGGCCGGGCAGAAGGCGCATCCACAGGCGGCTGACGTTTGATTGCAGAACTGCGCCGCCGCGCCTACCTGAGCGCCATGCAGGTGGCCAGTTGGCTACCGCGTGTGGAGCTACCGTTTGCTGCGCCCTCGCGCCCGGAGTTGCTGCAGCCGCTGGTTGAGGCCGAGCCTGAGCAGGAGGTAGCCGCTGCCGTGCCACAGGCGGCGGCTGAAGCTGCGCCGGCCTATGAGCCGCCGCGTGCCGAAACCGCCGTTGTCGCGCCAGTTACTCGCCCCAAGATCGAAGTACCGCGTCCGGCGCCTCAAGGGCGCATGGCCAAGGTGGAACCGGCTACAGTCGACGCCGAAACGCAGATCACTTCCCAGCCAACGCCCGTCGCACCACCGCGTTTTGCCCTGCAATTGCTGCGTGCTGGCGCCTGTGCAGTACTGGTCGAATTGCCCACCGGTGAGCCACTGCAAGGGCGCGACCCGGCGTATCTGCTGCTCAAGGATCTGCTGCGCGCCGCCGGTCTGCCAGACAGTCCGCAACTGATTGGCGAGCCGGTGCGCTGGCCGCTGCTGGTGCGCGGGCAGATCGACCAGGGTCCGCAAGCGGCGCTGGAATATGTGCAGAGTTTTGTCGGCGCCCGGCTGGAAGAGCAGGAACCGTGCAGTTGCCTATGGCTGGTGGGGCTGCCGGCGATTCGTTTTGCCGGGGAAGCCACTGCCGACGCCTACAACCGCGAGCTGCAGGTCGAGGGGCTGGGCGCTGCCTGGGCGCTGCCGGGCCTGGAACTGCTGATGGATGAGCCAGAACGCAAGCGTGAGCTGTGGCAAGCCATGCGCCGCGTGCGTCAGCGCTGGTTGGCTGCCAATTGAAGACTTCTTCCCGGCCGCTTGGCTGGGTTTCTACCGTTTGCCGAGTCAACCTGAATGAGTGATGCAATCAGCTTCCGCCCGATGACGGCGGCAGATATCGATGCGGTGCTGAAAATCGAATATGCCGCCTTCAGCCACCCTTGGACGCGCGGCATCTTTACCGACAGCCTGACCGCTTACAACTGCTGGGTGATGTTTGAAGGCCAGCAGCAGGTCGGCCACGGCGTGATCCAGATCATCATGGACGAGGCACACCTGCTCAATATCACCGTCAAGGCGGAAAGCCAGGGGCGTGGTCTGGGTTTAAAACTACTCGAACACCTGATGCAGGAGGCCCAGAAGCAGGGTGCTAATGACTGTTTTCTGGAGGTGCGCGCGAGTAATCAGGTGGCCTACCGCCTCTATGAGCGCTACGGCTTTAACGAGGTTGGCCGGCGCCGCGATTACTACCCAGCCGTCGGTGGCCGTGAGGATGCCTTGGTGATGGTCTGCCCGCTGTTTGACTAGATCCCCGCTCGGCCATGCACTGACACGATTGGCTACCGCCAGCGGCGCTATTCGCCGCTGACCTGGCGCTGGGCTTGTCGCATACTCCCGGCAGCCGCGTTTATCGCTCATTGCCCTAAGGATCTGTCATGCGCCTGTCTGCTTCGTTGCTTGCAGTGTTCTGCTTATTCGCCACCGCTCAGGCCACCAGTGCCGAGCGCAGTTTTACCATCCTGCACACCAACGACTGGCAATCACGCCTGCTCGGTTTTGGCCCGAACAACGAATATTCCCCTGCGACCACCGGCGATGACGATACCGTCGGCGGCGTCGCGCGCCTGGCTACCTTGCTGGAGCTGCGCCGTGCCGCTGCCGGTGAGCAGCCAGTGCTGCTGCTTGATGGCGGCGACTTCAGCATGGGCACGCTGTTTCACACCGTGACCCGCGAAACCGGTGGCGAGCTGCGCCTGATGACCGAGCTGGGCTATGACGCAGCGACCCTGGGCAACCACGAATTCGATTTTCGTCCGGCCGGGTTGGCCGCGATGATCAGCTCGGCGCACAAGATCAAGGGCGATGCGCTGATGCCGCTGCTGTCGAGCAACCTCGGCTTTGACCCGGCGCGCAAGGAAGACGACAGCCTGCAGGTTCATTACGAGGCCGGGCGCATTGCGCCTTACAAGCTGATCGACAAGGGCGGTATTCGTTTTGGCTTGTTCGGCCTGCTCGGTAACAACGCCGTGGCAGTCAGCCCGATGATCAAACCGGCGGTGTTTGCCGATCCGGTCGCGGTTGCCCAAGCCATGGTCGCCAAGCTGCGCGAGGAGGGTGCCGAGGTGGTGATTCTGCTTTCGCACATGGGGGTGGTGCAGCAGGAAGACGGCAGCTGGCGCGGTGAAGAGGTCGAGCTGGTCGAGCAGGTGCCGGGCATCGATATCGTCGTTGGCGGTCACTCGCACACGGCTCTGGCGCAGCCTGTGCTGGTCAATGGGCGCACGCCTGTGATGCAGGCCGGCTCCGAGATTCAGCACCTGGGTGAATTGCGTATGCGTTTGCCGGCGGACGGCAAACCGCAGGTGGTCGATTACCAGCTGCACCCGATCAATGACCAGATTGCCGGCAGCGCTGCGGTGACTGCCAAGGTCGAGGACTTCAAACAGGTGGTCAGTGCGCAGATGCTCGCGCCTAAGGGGTACACCTTCGACCAGCCGCTGGCCAAGGTCGATAAAACCCTGACCCGCGCCCATGACGATCCGATTCTCGGCAATCTGGTCACCGACGCGCTGCGCCACGCGACGGGCAGTGATGTGTCGTTTACTGGCAACGGCACCATTCGCGACAATATGATCATGGGCCGGCATGGCGTGCAGGCGGTGTCTGACCTGTTTCGCATCGCTCCGCTGGGTGTTGGCGAGCTGGATGATGCGCCGGGTTATCCGCTGATCAAGGTGTATGTCAGCGGGCAGGAGCTTAAGAACCTGCTCGAAGTGCTGCTGCTGGCCTATCAGGTGCGCGAAAGCAAAAGCTATTACCCGCGCGTGTCCGGCCTGCGCTTCAGCTACAACCCTTGGCGTGTGCCATTTGATCGGGTCAGCCGGATTGAACTGGGCGACCCGATCAAAGGTTACACGCCGCTGGACCTGGCCGATCAACGGCTCTACAGCATCGGTGCCACCAGCTATGTCGGCAGCTTTACCTGGCTGGTCAGCGACCTGACCAAGGGCCTGCTCAGCGTGCAGCCCAAGGATGCCGAGGGGCGGCCACTGGCGGCGATCAAGGATGCAATCATTGATACTGATCCGCAGCAGCCAGGCGTGCAGGAATATAAAGAATGGCAGGGGTTGCTCGACCATATTCGCAGCCTGCCGGACCTGAACGGCGATGGCCTGGCTGATATCCCGACCCAGGGTGCGGCCGCCGAGCAACGCATGCTGCGTGTGCCCAGCCTGAAACCTGTTGAGCTTTACCGTTACGCCGGGCCGCTGCAATGGGGCGTGAGCCTGGTGCTGTTGGCGGGTGTGTTGCTGATTCTCTGGTTGTTGCGTCGCCGTCGCGCCTGATCAAGCCCGCTGCCGTCTGTTCGCGGTGACGGCAGCCACTCGCGCTTGTCAAAAGCCGGTGGCGCTCCTATGGTGCGCATCGACGAATCCGGGAGTGACGCATGAGCGATTTACAGCACCTCTTCGACAACAACGCGCGCTGGGCCGAAGCGATCAAGGAAGAAGATCCCGAGTTCTTCGCCAAGTTGGCCCAGCAGCAGGTGCCCGAGTACCTGTGGATCGGCTGCTCCGATGCGCGGGTGCCGGCTAACGAGATTGTCGGCCTGCTGCCGGGCGATCTGTTCGTGCACCGCAACGTCGCCAACGTGGTGCTACACACCGACCTCAACTGCCTGTCGGTGATCCAGTACGCGGTCGATGTGCTCAAGGTCAAACATATCCTGGTTACCGGGCACTACGGTTGTGGCGGCGTACGCGCATCGATGCAGGACACCCAGTTCGGCCTGATCGACGGTTGGCTGCGCAGCATTCGCGACCTCTACTACGAGCACCGCGAACACCTGGCGCAGTTGCCCGGCGAAGAAGAGCAGGTCGATCGCCTCTGTGAGCTCAACGTGATCCAGCAGGTGGCCAACGTCAGCCACACCACCATCGTGCAGAACGCCTGGCATCGTGGGCAGCCGCTGGCGGTGCATGGCTGCATCTACGGCATCAAGGACGGCCGCTGGAAGAACCTTAACGTCACCGTCAGTGGCATGGAGCAGCTGCCGCCGCAATACCGCCTGCGCCCGCTCGGTCAGCGCTGAGGTATGTCGTCTTCCGTGCGTATCGCGCTGGCCGGCCTGCTGCTGGCGACGCTGTGTTGGTCCGGCAATGCCCTGGTGGCGCGAGCGTTTGCCGGTGAGATTCCTCCGTTTGCCTTGTCATTCTGGCGCTGGAGCCTGGCGCTGGTACTGCTGTTGCCCTTCGTGGCCAAGCCGCTGTGGCAACACCGCGCTGCACTGCGTGCGGCCAGCTGGCGCTTGCTGGTGCTCGCCGGTGTCGGCATCGCCGGGTACAACAGCCTGCTGTATGCCGCTGCGCAAACCACCGCTGCAATCAATATCACCCTGGTCAACACCTGTCTGCCACTGATGACCTTTATCGGCGCGGGCCTGCTGCTTGGCGAGTGGCCGCATCGGCGCGCGTGGTGGGGTATGGCTGTGGCCGCAGGCGGATTGCTGGTGTTGATCAGCAAAGGCAGTTGGGCCAGCCTCAGCGGTCTGGCCTTCAATAAAGGCGATCTGATTATGCTGCTGGCGGTGGCTGACTGGGCGCTCTATTCATTGCTGCTGCGGCGTTGGGCCAGCTACCTGCTGCCTATCCCACCGCTGGCCCTGCTTGGCGTACTGATGCTGCTGGGCGTGCCGCTGATTCTGCCGTTCTATCTCTACGAGCTGGCTCACGGCGCAAATTTCAGCGTGACGCCACATAACCTGGCTGCCATCTGCTACACCGCGATCTTTGCCTCACTACTTGCTTACCTTGCCTGGAACCACGCTATCCGCATTCTCGGTGCGGCCAAGGCCGCACTCTCCAACTACTTGATGCCAGTATTTACTGCACTACTGGGCTGGCTGCTGCTAGGGGAGGGGTTGCAAAGCTACCACTGGATCGGGGCTGCGTTGATCTTCGCTGGTCTGTTGCTGGGCACGCAGGTGCTCGCAAAAAATCGCTGAGTGATCACGTAGAGGTCCTCAGGCAAGCAAATACGCGCGGTTGCTAGAGGTGTGGTGGCTGCGGGGCAAAGACAGACACTGGACGTTTTAATTGTCGGGATGCCCGAGCACCAAGATACGAGCCGCTAGAAGTACGTCGCTTCTACGCAAGATGAATATCAGCAAGGGCGGGGGAGAGTAGTTGGAATGTAGTCTGTTTGTAGTCTGCCCGGAAAACAAAAAAGGGCTTAGCTTTCGCTAAACCCTTGTTTTGTTTGGTGGCTACGCAGGGACTTGAACCCCGGACCCCAGCATTATGAATGCTATGCTCTAACCAGCTGAGCTACGTAGCCGAGTGGCGCGCATTATTCGCGTCTTGGGGTTGGGTGTCAACCCTGTTCTGCGAAAATTTCTGCGCGCGATCAATCGCTTACACGTTAAAGCGGAAATGCATGACATCGCCGTCTTTCACGATGTAGTCCTTGCCTTCCAAGCGCCACTTGCCGGCTTCTTTGGTGCCAGCTTCGCCTTTGTATTGGATGAAGTCGTTGTAGGCGATGACTTCGGCGCGGATAAAGCCTTTTTCGAAGTCTGTGTGGATCACGCCAGCAGCCTGCGGAGCGGTGGCGCCGACGCGGACGGTCCAGGCGCGGACTTCCTCGACGCCGGCGGTGAAGTAGGTCTGCAGGTTGAGCAGTTCGTAGCCCGCGCGGATTACTCGGTTCAGGCCGGGTTCTTCGAGGCCCAGGGCTTCGAGGAACATGTCTTTTTCTTCGCCATCATCCAGCTCGGCGATTTCTGCTTCGATCTTATTGCATACCGGCACCACGGGAGCGCCTTCGGCGTCGGCAATGGCCTGGACGATGTCGAGCAGTGGGTTGTTCTCAAAGCCGTCTTCAGCGACGTTGGCGATGTACATCACCGGCTTGCTGGTGAGCAGGTGGAAGCCACGTACCAGTTGCTTCTCGTCATCACCCAGGGTCTTCATCAGGGTGCGCGCTGGCTTACCTTCGCTGAAGTGGGGGATGAGCTTTTCCAGCAGGGCTTTCTGTGCCACAGCTTCTTTGTCGCCGCCCTTGGCATTGCGCGTGGTCTTCTGCAGTTGCTTTTCGCAGCTGTCGAGGTCGGCGAAGATCAGTTCGAGGTCGATGATTTCGATATCGCGCTTGGGGTCGACGCTGTTTGCAACGTGAATCACGTTGTCGTCTTCAAAGCAGCGTACTACGTGGGCGATGGCGTCGGTCTCACGGATGTTGGCGAGGAACTTGTTGCCCAGGCCTTCACCCTTTGATGCTCCCTCTACCAGGCCGGCGATATCGACGAATTCCATGGTGGTGGGCAGGATGCGCTTGGGGTTGACGATGGCTGCCAGCTCCGCAAGGCGTGGGTCAGGCATCGGCACGATGCCGCTGTTGGGCTCGATGGTGCAGAACGGAAAGTTCTCGGCCGCAATACCGGATTTGGTGAGGGCGTTAAACAGGGTGGACTTGCCGACGTTGGGCAGGCCGACGATGCCGCAGTTGAATCCCATGGTGTTGTCCCTCGCGCGAATGGCGGTAAAGAGTTAGGAGGTGGCTTTCTGGCTGTGCAGCTTGTGCATGGCTTTGCTCCAGTCGCCTGCGAGTATTTCCGGCAGGGTGCCCAGGGCAAAGTCGATGCTGGTGTCCAGCAGTTCCTGTTCGCTGCGTGGTGCGCGGCCGAGGACGAAGTTGGAAACCATGCTGCTGTGCCCGGGATGGCCGATGCCAAGCCGCAGGCGGTAAAAATTATTCTGATTACCGAGCTGGGCGATGATGTCGCGCAGCCCGTTATGTCCGCCGTGCCCGCCACCCAGTTTGAGTTTGGCGACGCCGGGGGGCATATCGAGTTCGTCGTGGGCCACCAGAATGGCTTCCGGCGGGATGCGGAAGAAATTCGCCAATGCCGCTACGGCCTGGCCGCTGCGATTCATAAAGGTGGTGGGGATCAGCAGGCGAACATCGCGGCCCTGATGGCTAAATTTGCCAACCAGGCCAAAATACTTTTTTTCGAGGCTCAGGTTGATGCGCTGGCTGTCAGCCAGGCGCTCAACGAAAAGGGCTCCTGCATTATGCCGAGTCTGGTCGTATTCAGGGCCGGGGTTACCCAGGCCAACGATCAGTTGTACGGCAGTCATGTCAGGAGCCCTTTTGTGGAAATAGCTCGGCAGAATCGCATACCGAGCTGGTTTCCGACACTGCGAGGATTACTCGGCAGCGCCTTCGTCTTTAGCAACGCGGGAGGCGTGGATGTTAGCCACTGCCAGGTCGTTACCGTGAGCCAGTGCAACCAGCTCAACGCCTTTCGGCAGTTTCAGGTCGGCCAAGTGAACAATCTGACCCACTTCAACGGCAGCCATGTCGACTTCGATGAATTCAGGCAGGTCTTTCGGCAGGCAGGAAACTTCTACTTCAGCCAGGACGTGGGACACTTCGCCGCCTTGCTGCTTAACGCCAACCGAAGTTTCTTGGTTGATGAAGTGCAGGGGAACGATAGCGGTCAGTTTCTGGCCAGCGACTACGCGAACGAAGTCAGCGTGCAGCACGTAGCCTTTGGCTGGATGGCGCTGCAGGGCTTTGATGATCACGCTTTCGTTGCTGCCGGCTACGTTCAGGCTCAGCACGTGGCTGTAGGCTGCTTCGTTTTCCAGCAGTTTGGCCAGTTCTTTGGCCAGCAGGCTGATCGATTGTGGAGCTTTTTCGCCACCGTAAATTACGGCAGGAACCATGGCTACGTTACGACGCAGGCGGCGGCTCGCACCTTTCCCCAGGTCGGAACGCACTTCGGCATTCAGGGCAAATTCAGTCATTTCACTTCTCCAAAATAACCAAACCGTCCGTTACGCTTGCGACCAGCGACGGGACGGTTGGTTGAAAAGCCTTGCCGTCAGGGCAGGGCGTTTGCGCTCAGGGCGTGTACCGAATTAACGGAACATCGCGCTGATCGATTCTTCATTGCTGATGCGGCGAACCGCTTCAGCGACTACCGGGGCGATGTCCAGCTGGCGAATACGCGAGCAGGATTGCGCAGCGGCGGACAGCGGAATGGTGTTAGTCACCACCAGCTCGTCGAGTACGGATTTTTCAATGTTTTCGATTGCGCGGCCAGACAGTACAGCGTGTGTGGCGTACGCGAAGACTTTCGAGGCGCCGTGTTCTTTCAGCGCTTTGGCGGCGTGGCACAGCGTGCCAGCGGTATCCACCATGTCGTCGACCAGGATGCAGGTACGGCCTTCAACATCACCGATGATGTGCATCACTTCGGAGTGGTTGGCTTTTTCGCGGCGCTTGTCGATGATCGCCAGGTCAACACCCAGGGACTTGGCAACAGCGCGTGCACGCACTACGCCGCCGATGTCCGGGGAGACAATCATCAGGTTTTCAAAACGCTGGTCTTCGATGTCGTCCACCAGTACTGGGGAGCCGTAGATGTTATCTACCGGAATATCGAAGAAACCCTGGATCTGATCAGCGTGCAGGTCGACGGTGAGAACCCGGTCGATCCCTACAACGGTGAGCATGTCAGCCACAACTTTGGCGCTGATTGCCACGCGAGCGGAGCGCGGGCGGCGATCCTGGCGGGCATAGCCGAAGTAGGGGATAACTGCAGTAATTCGGGTCGCTGATGAGCGGCGGAAGGCATCGGCCATCACTACCAGTTCCATCAGGTTATCGTTGGTTGGCGCGCACGTCGGTTGAATCAGGAAGACGTCTTTACCGCGGACGTTTTCGTTGATTTCAATCATGATCTCGCCGTCGGAAAACTTACCGACAGAAGCATCACCTAGGGGAATGTGCAGCTGACGTACGATACGTCGCGCCAGATCGGGGTTAGCGTTCCCCGTAAAAACCATCATCTTGGACACGCGCAGTACCTGCCGGCTCGGGGTATACCTGGATGAGTACAGAAATGGCAGGGGCGGCTGGATTCGAACCAACGCATGCCAGGATCAAAACCTGGTGCCTTACCGCTTGGCGACGCCCCTGTATCCTGTGTAACCGAATGCTTTGAGTTGTGTATCCGCTCCAGGGCGGAAATGGCAGGGGCGGCTGGATTCGAACCAACGCATGCCAGGATCAAAACCTGGTGCCTTACCGCTTGGCGACGCCCCTATTACCGTACAACTCTGTGCTCTTAAATTACTAAGAGCGAACATTCACTTCCTGACCAATGTTTCGAGCTTGCGGTGCAACATCGAAATGTTACGGCCTTTGGCAATAAAACTTGGCAATGTGGCTGGAAGTTGGCGGGCGACTTTATCAGCATCGTCCTGGTTTGGGAAGCTCCCAAACACACAAGCTCCAGTACCGGTTAATCTAGTTGGAACAAATTTGTTCAACAAGATCAGAGCGTTACGAACTTCTGAATAACGCTTCGTGACCACCGGCTGGCAGTCATTACGACCACCCCCCTCAAGAAGGCTGCGAACTTTAATGGGCGGCGTATCCCGTGTCAACTCAGGGTCGGAGAAAATTTCCGCTGTGCTGACAAGTACTTGCGGAATGGCGACAAGAAACCAGGGTTCGCTCAGGGTCACCGGTTGCAGCTTTTCACCGACGCCTTCGGCAAATGCCGCGTGACCGCGCACGAATACCGGTACGTCGGCGCCCAGGCTGAGGCCCAGGGAAGCCAGTTGGTCTTCGCTGTAGTTCAGCTGCCACAGATGGTTGAGGCCGAGTAGGGTAGTCGCGGCATCCGAGCTACCGCCGCCAATGCCGCCGCCCATGGGCAGGCGCTTGTCCAGCCAGATGTCGGCACCCAGTGTGCAGTTTGCGTGCTGTTGCAGTAGGCGCGCGGCACGAACGATCAGGTTGCTGTCGTGGGGTACGCCGTCGATGGTCGTATGTAGGTGAATTTCACCGTCGCGGCGCAGGGCAAAGCCCAGCTCGTCACCGAAGTCGAGAAACTGAAATAGGGTTTGCAGCTCGTGATAGCCGTCGGCGCGGCGACCGAGGATATGCAGCATCAGGTTGAGCTTGGCCGGTGCCGGCAGAATCAGTTCGGCAGCGGCGGGTATGGCCGGTGTGGTCATTGGCCGAGCTGGCGCGGTTGCCAGTCCTTGATTACCAGGGTGACTTGCAGGTCAAAGCCGCTGAGCTTGATGCGCTCCGGCAGCCAGAAACCATTCTGCTCGGCATAGCTGAGGTACTCGACATGCCAGCCATCTTGGCTCAACTGCGCCAAGTGGCTTTGGCTGTCGAGGTTCAGGCGGCTTTTGCTGTCTGGCGAAGGCAGGCCGCGAATCCACCAGAACAGGTGTGAAACGGGCAGGTTCAGGCCCAGTTGGTCGCGCAGCAGTTGTTCTGGTGATTCAGCCTGGTAGCGGCCCTGGTTGGCCACTTCCAGTTGAATGGCGCCTGGGCGCCCGGTCAGGCGAGCGGCGCCGCGACCCAATGGGCCGGACAGGCGGATGTCGTAATAGTCCTGGCGTTGTAGCCAGAAAAGAGTGCCGCTGCCGGAGTCTTTCGGTGCACGGATACCGACTTTGCCATTGATCTGCCAGGCATCCAGGCCGCTGATCTGTTGCTTGTGCGCTTGCCAGCTTTGCGCGTTGCCCTGGCCTTCAAGGGCTTCGCGGGAGGTCAGGCCGGCGCAGCCTGCCAGTAATGTAATCAGGCTGAAAACTATCAGGTGGCGCGCAAGCATCAAAGCGTCTCTGCTCCGGTCAGGCGCAGCAGGGTGCTGCGCAGGATTGGGCTGTCGGGTTGTTGTTTCAGGGCTTCACGCCAGAGTTTGCGCGCTTCTTTCTGTTTCCCTTGTGCCCACAGTACTTCACCCAGGTGGGCGGCGACTTCGTGGTCGGGAAATTCCTGCAGAGCTCTGCGCAGTAGGCGTTCAGCTTCATCCAAATTGCCCAGGCGGTAATTCACCCAGCCGAGGCTGTCGAGTACTGCAGGGTCTTCAGGGTTGAGTTGGTGCGCCTGCTCGATCAACTGTTTGGCTTCGGCGTAGCGCGTGGTGCGGTCGGCCAGGGTGTAGCCCAGTGCATTGAGTGCCATGGCGTTGTCTGGTTCGCGCTCGAGTATAAAGCGCAGATCACGCTCCAGCAGGGCGAGGTCATCGCGCTTTTCCGCGAGCATGGCGCGGGTGTAGAGCAGGTTGAGGTCTTCGGGGAACTGTTCCAATGCTTGTTGGATCAGCTGCCAGGCGCGTTCGGTGTCCTGCTGCTTGGACCAGGCTTCGGCTTCGATCAGGTACAGCTGGATGGCATAGTCAGGCTGGCTTTCGCGAGCTTGACGCAGGCGCTCGGCGGCCTCTTCAGCACGCTGTGCCTTGAACAGCAGTTCGCTTTGCCGGGCTTGGGCCGGCAGGTAATCGTTGCCGGGGCCGACCAGGGCGTACTCGATCAATGCGCTGGCGGTATCACCGAGTTCTTCATAGGCGCGGGCCAGGTTGTAATGCGCGGCTTCACTGTGGCTGCCGCGTTCGACCAGTTCTTCGAGGTAGACGATGGCCTCTTTCCAGGCTTTGGCTTCCAGGCAGACCAGTGCTAGCGAAAAGCGCAGGTCATCATCATCAGGGTTCTGTTGCAGCAGTGAGGCAAACTCGCCTTTGGCTTCGTCCAGGCGGTCTTCGGCCACCAGCAGACGTGCATAGGTGAGGCGCAGGCGCTTGTCGTCTGGGTATTGCTCGATGCCTTTTTCCAGCAGCGGCAGGGCTTCATCGTTGCGCTCAAGGCTTTGCAGCAGGCGGGCATGCAACAGGATTGAGGCAATGGGGCGGTCTTTGCTGGGTTGCTGCTCCAGTAGCTCCAGGGCCTCCAGCGGTTGGCCATTCTGTTGCAGCAGCAGGGCTTTGCCAAATTGCAGCTGGCTGTTGTCCGGGTACTTTGCCTGCAGGCGGTTGAAGCTTTGTAGCAGGCCGGCACGGGTGTCCGGGTCAGTTTCAGCTGCGGACAGGGCAAGGAAATCGAAGTGCGTATCACCCTGACGCTGCAGCACCTGCTCCATAAAGGTCATGGATTCGTCGTAGCGGCCGGCACGCGCCAGCTGCACGGCGGCGGCCCGCTGCGCATCGATATTCTCGGGTGCGGTCTTGGCCCACAGCAGGCTGGTTTCCAGCGCGGGCTGCTCGGCCCCCAGGTACTCGGCTATGCGAAAGCCGCGCTCAGCGACGCCAGCATCCTGGGTGGCATTGGCCTGCTCTACATAGTTTTCCAGGGCAATGTCGAAGCGGTTGCGCTGACCTGCCAGTTCCGCGACCAGCAGCGACAGCAGGGTTTCCTGGCTGAAGTTGCGGTAAACCTGCGGTTGCGTTTCGGGGGCGACAACAGCCGGATCTTCCACCGGTGGCGTGCCATCCGGGGCAGAGGGAGCAAAGGTCTGACAGCCACTTAAAAATGCAGCGGCAGTCAGCAACGCGAAGGATCTATTCATAGGAAGAGTATGTGGCCAACCTGCGGTTTGGGCATCATGACACAAGCGCTGGGGCAAGCCCATGGGCTGCAATGATGCGGATTAAGAGATAAACCTGGCTATTGGGACAATCGGCCGCAGTGGTTGTTCTCGCTTTGCCGAAGTAGGACAATTGCCGGCTTACACTCCCTGTCAGCGACGTGCATGGCCTTTATTGCCCTCGGTATCAACCACAAAACCGCCTCGGTGGACGTCCGCGAACGCGTGGCTTTCACTCCTGAGCAGTTGGTTGAGGCGTTGCAGCAGCTCTGTCAGCGCACCAGCAGCCGGGAGGCGGCGATTCTTTCGACCTGCAATCGCAGTGAGCTGTATCTCGAGCAGGATGAGCTGAGCGCTGACGAAGTGCTGGCCTGGTTGGCCAACTACCATCGTTTGAGCCTCGAAGAACTGCGTGCCTGCGCCTATATCCATGCCGATGATGAAGCCGTGCGTCATATGATGCGCGTGGCCTCGGGGCTGGACTCCATGGTGCTTGGCGAACCGCAGATTCTCGGCCAGATGAAGTCGGCATTTGCCGTGGCCCGTGAAGCCGGCACCCTCGGCCCGCTGCTGGGTCGCTTGTTTCAGGCCACCTTCAGCACCGCCAAGACCGTACGCACCGACACGGCGATCGGCGAAAACCCGGTATCCGTGGCCTTTGCCGCGGTCAGCCTGGCCAAGCAGATTTTCGCTGACCTGCACCGCAGTCAGGCGCTGCTGATCGGCGCCGGTGAAACCATCAGCCTGGTTGCCCGCCATCTGCACGATCAGGGCATCAAGCGCATCGTCGTCGCTAACCGTACCCTTGAGCGCGCCAGCAGCCTAGCCGAACAATTTGGCGCGCATGCCGTGCTGCTTTCGGAAATCCCTGATGAACTGGTCAACAGCGATATCGTGATCAGTTCCACTGCCAGCCAGCTGCCGATTCTCGGCAAGGGCGCGGTCGAGCGCGCGCTGAAGCAGCGCAAGCACAAGCCGATCTTTATGGTCGACATCGCCGTACCGCGCGATATCGAGCCGGAAGTCGGCGAATTGGACGACGTTTACCTCTACACCGTCGATGACCTGCATGAGGTGATCGCGGAAAACCTCAAAAGCCGCCAGGGCGCGGCCCAGGCCGCCGAAGAGCTGGTCAGTGTCGGCGCCCGCGACTTCATGCAGCGCCTGCGCGAGCTGGCTGCAGTGGATGTGCTCAAAGCCTATCGTCAGCAGGCCGAGCGCCTGCGCGACGAGGAGCTGAACAAGGCCCTGCGTCTGCTCAACAATGGCAGTTCTGCCGAGGATGTATTGGCGCTGCTGGCCCGCGGCCTCACCAACAAGCTGCTGCATGCGCCCAGCGTGCAGCTGAAAAAATTCTCTGCTGACGGCCGCGTCGATGCGCTGGGCGTGGCCCAAGAACTGTTTGCCCTCGACGAGGGCGCGCCGCCTGCTTCTACCCATAGCAGTTCGGCTAATAAATAAAGGTCTGCAATGAAAGCGTCACTGATCAATAAACTCGACCTGTTGCAGGATCGTTTCGAAGAGCTGACCGCGTTGCTCGGCGATGCCGAAGTGATTAGCAACCAGCCGCAGTTTCGCGCCTATTCCAAGGAATACGCCGAACTTGAGCCGGTGTACCAAGCGTTCAGTGCATTCCGTAAAGTCCAGTCCGACCTTGAAGGCGCCCAGGCGCTGCTCAAAGATAGCGATCCTGACATGCGTGAAATGGCCGAAGAGGAAGTCGCCGAGGCCAAGGAGCAGCTGATCGAGCTGGAGGCCATGCTGCAGCGCATGCTGCTGCCAAAGGACCCCAACGACGGCCGTAACGTGTTCCTTGAAGTACGCGCCGGCACTGGTGGCGACGAGGCGGCGATCTTCTCCGGTGATTTGTTCCGTATGTACTCGCGTTATGCCGAGAAGCAGGGCTGGCGTGTGGAAGTGCTGTCGGCCAGCGAAGGCGAGCATGGCGGCTACAAAGAGGTCATTGCCCGGGTCGAGGGCGACAACGTTTACGGCAAACTCAAATTCGAGTCCGGTGCGCACCGCGTGCAGCGCGTGCCGGAAACTGAATCCCAGGGTCGCATCCACACCTCGGCGTGCACCGTCGCCGTGCTGCCCGAGCCGGATGAGCAGATGGCCATCGACATCAACCCAGCCGATCTGCGTGTGGACACCTACCGCAGCTCCGGTGCCGGCGGCCAGCACGTTAACACCACCGACTCGGCGATCCGCATCACCCACATTCCCACCGGCACCGTGGTGGAATGTCAGGAAGAGCGCTCGCAGCACAAGAACCGCGCCAAGGCCATGGCCTGGCTTGCGGCCAAGTTGAAGGACCAGCAGGAAGCCGCCGCGCACAAGGAAATTTCCGACTCGCGCAAATTGCTGGTGGGCTCAGGTGACCGCTCCGAGCGCATCCGCACCTACAATTTCCCGCAAGGACGGGTCACTGATCACCGCATCAACCTGACTCTGTATTCGCTCAACGAAGTGATTGCCGGCGGTGTTGAAGCGATTATCGAGCCGCTGTTGGTCGAATATCAGGCCGACCAGCTGGCTGCGCTGGGCGATTGATGCGGGTTTGAGCATGCCCCGGAGTGCATCCGGGCTACGGAAATAAAACCCATGGCCACTATCGAATCCCTGCTCAACCACGCCGAACTACCCGACTCGCCGACCCCGCGGCTGGACGCCGAGCTATTGCTCGCCCACGCCCTAGGTAAGTCGCGCAGCTATCTGCATACCTGGCCGGAGCGCGAACTTGAGGCCGAGCAGCTTGAGCGTTATCAGGCGATGCTGGTGCGGCGTCAGGCCGGCGAGCCGGTGGCGTATATCCTCGGCCAGCAGGGCTTCTGGAGCCTGGAGTTGGAAGTTGCGTCGCATACCCTGATCCCACGGCCGGATACCGAACTGTTGGTGGAAACCGTGCTCGCGCTGCTGCCAGCCACGCCTGCTGCGCTGCTTGATCTGGGTACCGGCACCGGTGCGATTGCTCTGGCCCTGGCCAGCGAGCGCCCAGCCTGGCGGCTGACCGGTGTGGATCGCGTGGCGGAGGCGGTAGCCCTGGCCGAGCGCAACCGCGCACGGCTTAGCCTGAACAATGCCAAATTTATTGAAAGCCACTGGTTTAGCGCCCTGGCCGGTCAGCGTTATCAGCTGATCGTCAGCAATCCGCCCTATATCGCCGCCGATGATCGTCACCTAGCCGAAGGCGATGTGCGCTTCGAACCGAGCAGCGCGCTGGTAGCCGGTGCGGACGGTCTTGATGATATTCGCCTGATCATCCAGCAGGCACCGAACTATCTTGAAGCGGGCGGCTGGCTGCTGCTGGAGCATGGCTTCGATCAGGCGGCGGCAGTGCGCGAGCTGCTCAGCGCGCGCGGGTTTAGCGCGGTGGAAAGTCGGCGTGACCTCGGCGGCCATGAGCGCATCAGTCTGGGACGCTTCGATAATGAGTGACGCCATGAGTGCGCAGGACATGCTGAATGACGAAGAACTGCTGCGCTACAGCCGGCAGATTCTCCTGCAACAGATCGATATCGCCGGCCAGCTGCGCCTGAAAAACAGCCGCGCGCTGATCATTGGCCTCGGCGGCCTGGGTTCGCCGGTGGCGCTGTACCTGGCCGCCGCCGGGGTCGGTGAGTTGCATCTGGCGGACTTCGACACGGTCGACCTGACCAACCTGCAGCGGCAGATCGCCCACGACACAGCGAGCATCGGCCTGAGCAAGGTCGACTCGGCGAGCAAGCGCCTGCTGGCGATCAACCCGCAGCTGCGATTGCAAGCCCATCGGCAGGGCCTGGACAGCGATTCGCTGGCCGCAGCGGTGGCGGCAGTCGATCTGGTGCTGGATTGCTCGGACAACTTCAGCACCCGCGAGGCGGTCAACGCCGCGTGTGTGGCGGCCAAGGTGCCGCTGGTCAGTGGTGCGGCGATCCGCCTGGAAGGCCAGCTGTCGGTATTCGACCCGCGCCGCGATGACAGCCCCTGCTACCACTGCATCTACGGTCACGGCAGCGAGGCCGAGCTGACCTGTAGCGAAGCCGGTGTGGTCGGCCCATTGGTTGGCCTGGTCGGTAGTTTGCAGGCGCTGGAAGCCTTGAAGCTGCTGGCGCAATTTGGCGAGCCGCTGGTAGGGCGTCTGCTGCTGATCGATGCGCTTGGTAGCCGTTTCCGCGAGCTGCGGGTCAAACGCGATCCGGGCTGCAGCGTGTGTGGAGTGGCCAGCGGTGAGTAACGCGCCGATTGGTGTGTTCGACTCCGGCGTCGGCGGCTTGTCGGTGCTGCGCGAGATTCGCGCGTTGCTGCCGAATGAGTCGCTGCTGTATGTCGCCGACAGCGGCCATGTGCCCTACGGCGAGAAGAGCCCGGAATTTATTCGCGAGCGCTGCCGGGTATTGGCTGAGTTTCTTTTGGCCCAGGGCGCCAAGGCGCTGGTGCTGGCCTGTAACACCGCCACGGTGGCAGGAGTGGCCGAGTTGCGTGAGCTCTATCCGCAGCTGCCATTGGTGGGCATGGAACCGGCGGTCAAACCTGCGGCCGCCGCCACGCAGAGTGGTGTAGTCGGCGTGCTGGCCACCACTGGCACGCTGAAAAGTGCCAAGTTCGCCGCCTTGCTCGACCGTTTTGCCAGCGATGTGCGGGTGATTACTCAGCCTTGTCCCGGGCTGGTCGAGCGCATCGAGGCTGGCGAGTTGGACAGTCCTGCCACTCGCGAGCTGCTGCAGGGTTTTGTCGCGCCGCTACTGGCTGAAGGCTGTGACACGCTGATTCTCGGCTGTACCCATTACCCCTTTATCAAACCGCTGCTGCGCAGCCTAGTGCCAGATTCGATCAGCCTGATCGACACGGGCGCGGCAGTGGCGCGGCAAGTCCAGCGCCTGCTGACCAGCCATGATCGGCTCGCCAGCGGCCCGGCGCAGCCGGCGCAGTTCTGGTCGAGTGGTGATCCCGCAGCCATGCAGCGGGTGTTGCCCTTGCTGTGGGGCGAGGCGGCGCTGGTCAGCGGCCTGCCTGGCACGGTTTAGCTATAAGTCGGCTTTCTCTATAGCTAAAGATTTCTATACTCTCAGGCAGCGTCAGCAAGCTTCTACTTGGGTGGATAAGGATTATTACCATGAGAAAAGTCATGACCCTGGCTGCGTTGGCAGCCTTGGCTTGGGGGCAAGTCAGTACAGTGCAGGCAATGGATCTAAGCGTGGCGGTCGGCCAGACGGGCGACTCGACCATGACCTACCGCCTCGGCACCCCGTTCGATTTCAACCAGAGCTGGTTTGTCAGTGATGTCGGTCGTCTGACCGGTTACTGGGATGCGGCGTACACCTACTGGGACGGTGACGAAGCCTCTAGCAATCACAGCCTTTCGCTCAGTCCGGTGTTCGTCTACGAGTTTGCTGGCGAGCGCGTCAAACCCTATATCGAAGCCGGTATCGGCATTGCCGCGTTTAGCAGCACCGAGCTGGAAGACAACGACCTGGGCTCGTCTTTCCAGTTTGAAGACCGCATCGGTTTTGGTGTGCGTTTCGCCGGGCAGGAAGTCGGCGTGCGCGCCCTGCATTACTCCAACGCCGGGCTTAAACAACCCAACGACGGCGTTGAGAGCTATAGCCTGCATTACCGCATGAGTTTCTAGCGGTTTGAGCTGTTAAAAAGCCGGATTGTTATCCGGCTTTTTTTGGCCTGCCGTCCATGGCGGACACCCCTTCGGGGCCATCGCTGTGCGACGTTAAAAATCGTTCCTGACGATATTTTGTGCCTGCAGTAAACCGCGCACTCAGCGGTAGATGCTGCTCATGCCCTTGCGCTCGTCCAGGCATTCGGGGGAGGCGGTTTCGAATTCGCGGCAGATCAGTGGGCGCACTTCGTAAATGGTGCAGCGCATGCTGTCGCGGTCCAGTGCGGCGCACCAGCCGTCGTCCAGGCGCAGCATGACTTCGCCGCCCCAGTCATCGGTGTCGATATAGCGCGGCGGCACGCCAGTGTCGGTGATTAGCATGACTTCGAGCTGGCAGCAGCAGGCTGCGCAGTTGCTGCAGCTGACGGCCGGCTCGTCGGCGAGTTGGGTATGCGGGATGTGTTGACTCATACCGGGCAGTGTACGCCATCAGCATTACGCCGGCGCTTAAGGCCGACGTAGGGCGTTGTCCATCGGCGTTTTGTAGCGCTTGCCGGCTACGCCGACTGGCGTGTGCGCAAGCGTTGCTCGTACTGGCTGCGATAAAGTTTGGCGAAGCCATGCAGCACGGGCATCACCACGGCCCAGATCGCGCCGATCAGCAGCAAGCTTTGCCAGGTGCCGTAGGGCAGGCCGACGCCTGCGATCTGCGCGCCGCCGTAATAGGACAGCGGTGCGCCAATCGCACCGAGCAGGCTGCCGCGCCACCAGGGTTGCGCGGTCCAGGCCAGGCAGTGGTTGAGCGTGGTGGCCATCAGCAGCCACAGGCTGGCCAGCCACAGCGGGATCAATGTGCGTGGCTCGCCGAAATCGAACACGCCGAGGTTGAGCAGGAAGCTGTCCAGCGCGCTGCCAGCGAGAAACACCGTGATCAGCAGCTTGCCTTCTGCCGCCCAGCTGCTGGTCCACAGCAGGTGCACCGCCAGCATCGCTGCCACACTCAGCAGCCATAGGCTGTCGCCGCCGAAGACGCAGGCAAACCAGCCAAGCTGAAATAGCAGGGTGTTGACGATCAATTTAGGCATTGAAGTTTCCCAGTAGCGGAGCTGGACGTGCCGCCGGCTTGGCCAGCAACAGCTGTGCGGTGCCGATGGTGCGCTCGATAAAGCCGCCCTCGCAGTAGCACAGGTAGAACTCCCACAGGCGGAAGAAGTAGTCGTCATAACCCTGCTGCTCCAGCTTGTGCCGTGCCTGGCGCAGGTTGTCGTGCCAGATGCGCAGGGTGCGCGCATAGTGCAGGCCGAAATCTTCCATGTGGTGCAGGTTCATGTCGGTTTTGGCGCTGATGATTTCCAGCATTTTATTCACCGACGGCAAGGCGCCACCGGGGAAGATGTAGCGTTGAATGAAGTCCACCGCGTTTTTCGCCTGCTCATAGCGCTGGTCACGGATGGTGATGGCCTGCAGCAGCATCAGGCCGTCGGGCTTGAGCAGGTTGGCGCATTGCTGGAAGTAGGTGGGCAGAAAACGATGGCCAACGGCCTCAATCATCTCGATTGACACCAGCTTATCGAACTGCCCGCTCAGGTCGCGGTAATCCTCTAGTAGCAGGGTGATCTGCCCTTGCAGGCCTTGCTCCTGAATGCGTCGTTCGGTGTAGGCGTACTGCTCACGCGATAAGGTGGTGGTGGTCACCTTGCAGCCGTAATGGGTCGCGGCGTAGATCGCCATGCTGCCCCAGCCCGTGCCGATTTCCAGCAGGTGGTCGCTGGGCTTGAGGGCAAGCTTCTGGCAGATACGCTCTAGCTTGTTCAGTTGCGCCTGCTCAAGGCTGTCATCGGCGCTGCGAAACATGGCCGCCGAATACATCATGGTCGCGTCGAGGAACTGCTCGAACAGGTCGTTACCCAGGTCGTAATGCGCCGAGATGTTCTTGCGCGAGCCCTTGCGGGTATTGCGATTGAGCCAGTGCAGGCCCTGGATCAGCGGACGACCCAGCTGAGCCAGGCCGCTTTCCATGGCGTCGAGGACGTCGAGATTGCTGACGAATACGCGGATCACCGCGGTCAGGTCCGGAGTGGTCCAGTAACCGTGGATATAAGCCTCACCTGAGCCGATCGAGCCATTGCCGGCCACCAGCCCCCAGACCGCACCATCCTGCACCTGGATCTCGGCACTGAGGCTGGAATGGGCATCGCCGAACTCCATGCGTTCATCACCTTCAACGATCACCAGCTGGCCATGGCGCAGTTGTTTCAGCTGGCGCAGTACCGCACGGCGCAGCAGGCTGGCACCAATGCCGCTGCCGGCACGCACCACATGTTTGGCGGAGGTCAGGCTAGAGCTTTTCATGGAGGGCGTCCTTTGATGCGGGGCGGGCGACGCGGAAATCACCTTCAGCGGCCCGGTGGGTGAACAGGGGAATACGTTTGAGCAGCAGACGCAGGGCTTGCCAGTAAATGGCGGCCACGGTCTTGCCAGTCATCCAGGGAAATTGCAGCAAATAGCGGTGTAGGCTGGCGCGGTTGAGTTCAGTGCGTTGCAGGCTGAGGCTGGCGTCGAAGAGTTTGTCTTCGCCTTGCCAGTCGGCCATATGAATGCCCAGACGCTCACCGGCCGGGCTGAAACTCATGCGGTATTCCAGCTCGCGCGGCAGAAAGGGTGAGACGTGAAACGCCTTGGCCACAGCAACATGCAGGTGCCCCTCACCTTCGGCCGGCAGCACGTAGTGATAACGCTCACGGAAGGGCGTGTTGCTCACTTCGCAGAGAATCGCTGCCAGGCGGCCATCGGCTTCATGGCAGTAGAAAAAACTCGCCGGGTTGAAACTCAACCCCCAACTGCGCGGCTGGGTTAGCAGGCAAATGCGGCCCAGGGGCGTGCGGCCCAGCGCTTCAGTGACGCGTTGGCGCACGGCGTCGATGAGGCTGGTACCAGCACCGGTGAACTGCGGCAAGTAGTCGGTTTCGCGAAAGGCAAAAGGCGCAAAGCGGCCACGCCCGGCTAGGGGCGACAGCGCGAGCACGGCGTCCTGCTCGCTCAGGTCGAGGTAGAGCAGGCCCATGCGATAGCGGAAGTTATGCAGCCGCGGGGCAAAACGCCGGTGCTGCACCCAGCCGCTGTACAGGGCGCTGTTCAGTGCCGTGGTGCTGTTCACTAGAGTGCTTCGCCGAATTCACGAGCCACGCGCAGCGCGCTGACCACGCCATCTTCGTGGAAACCATTGGCCCAGTAAGCACCACAAAAGTAGCTGTGGTTGGCACCGAGCAGCTCTTCCCAACGCGCCTGTGCGGCCATGCCGGCCAGGCTGTATTGCGGGTGGGCGTAGGTGTAGCGCGCCAGGATTTTGCTTGGGTCGATGGCGGCGGTCTGGTTCAGGCTGACGCAGAAAGTCGTGTCGCTCTGAATGCCTTGCAGGATGTTCATGTCGTAGGTGACGGCGGCCGGCTGATCCACTGGGCCGCCGAGGCGGTAGTTCCAGCTGGCCCAGGCCAGTGGCCGTTTCGGCAACAGGCGGGTGTCGGTGTGCAGCACCACGTCGTTATCGGCATAGGGCAGTGCACCGAGGATGGCCTGTTCGGTTGAAGTCGGCGCAGCCAGCAACGCCAGGGCCTGGTCGCTGTGGCAGGCAAACACCACTTTGTCGAAGCGCTCGCTGCCGGCAGCGCTGTGCACGGTCACACCGTCGCCATCGCGTTCAACCCGGGTGACTGCGCAGTTCAGGCGGATATGTTGCTTGAACGATTCGGTCAACGGCGCCACATAGCTGCTGGAGCCGCCTTCGATCACGCACCACTGCGGGCGGTCGCTGACCGACAGCAAACCATGGTTTTTGAAGAACCGCACAAAGAACTGCAGCGGGAAACCGAGCATGTCATTCAGCGACATTGACCAGATTGCTGCACCCATCGGCACGATGTAATGCTGGATAAAACGCTCGCTGTAGCCATTGGCCTTGAGGTAATCGCCCAGGGTCATGTCACTGGCGATGCGTTGCTGATTAAGGTCGTTCAGCGCCTCGCGGTTGAAGCGCAGGATGTCACGCACCATGCCCCAGAATTTCGGCGACAGCAGGTTACGACGCTGAGCGAACAGGCTGTTGAGGTTGTGGCCGTTGTATTCCACGCCGCTGATGGGGTCGCTGACCGAGAAGCTCATCTCGGTAGCCTTGAAGCCCACGCCGAGCTGACTCAGTAGGCGGATGAAGTTGGGGTAGGTCCAGTCGTTAAACACGATAAAACCAGTGTCCACGGCATAGCTCTGGCCATCGACTTGTACGTCCACGGTATGGGTGTGACCGCCAATCCAGTCACTGGCTTCAAACACCGTGATGGCGTGGTTACGGTTGAGCAGGTAGGCGCTGGTCAAACCGGCGATACCGCTGCCGATAATGGCGATCTTCATTGGCTGTCCTTAGTCTTGGCTTCAGTGCGGGCCATGCGGGCGCCGATGGCCACCTGCAAACGCTTAGGCAAATGGCCCAGCAGTTTGAGCATGGCGATAAACGGGCCCGGGAAATTGATTTCAAACGGCTGCTGGTGCAGGCGCTCGGCGATATAGCGCGCGGCTTTTTCAACCGGCCAGCGCATCGGCATGGGGAAGTCGTTTTTCTGCGTCAGCGGGGTGTCGACAAACCCGGGGCTGACTAGGGTGACGGCTATATGCTCGGCGTGCAGGTCGATGCGCAACGCTTCCATCAGGTAGCGCATGGCGGCCTTGGAGGCACCGTAGGCTTCTGCACGTGGCAGTGGCATGAACGTCACCGAGCTGCCTACCCCTACCAGCTGAGCGCGGTTACCCAGGCGCAACAAGGGCAAGGCGGCTTCGATGCAGTAACTGGCCGAGAGCAGGTTGGCGCGCATCACGCGTTCGACCATCGCCGCCTCGAAGGCGCTGACCTCGACATATTCGCAGGTACCGGCATTAAGGATGGCGCAGTCCAGCGCCCCCCAGACTTGGGCAATATGCTCGCCGATGGCGCGTACTTGCGCGGCATCGCTGAGGTCGCCGGCCACCACCAGTACTTGCTGCGGATAGCGCTTGGCCAGTGCCTGCAAAGGCTCAAGGCTGCGGGCACTGAGGGCCAGGCGGTGGCCTTGTTCGAGCAGTTGTTCTGCCAGTGCGGCGCCGATGCCACTGCTGGCGCCGGTGAGCCAGATGCGCCGTGCGTTCGCGTTCATGCCAACCTCCGTTTCAGCCAGCGAATTGCCGAGCCGAGTAAAGGCAGGTGCTCGTAGAGCAGGCTGCCGGCGTCGAAATAGTCACGGTGACGATAGACCTTGTCCTGCCACAGCAGATGCGAGCAACCTTCCACGCGGATCAGTTGGCCGCCAGCGAGGCGTGGGTGGCGGTAACTCATGGTCCAGCGCAGGTAGCCTTCACCGTCGCGCACCTGGTCAAAACCGTAGAAGTCAAAGCGCAGTTCGCTGACGTTAGCGTACATGTCGCCGAAGTAACGCTGCATATTGGCCAGGCCGCGCACTTCATGCAGCGGGTCGCAGAACAACGCGTCGTCGCTGTACAGCTGGCCCAGGCGATCGAGATTGTCTTTGTTCAGCCCGGCAAAGTCTTGGGCGAACTGACGCAGAAAGTCGCTCACAGGGCCTCCTCGCCGGCAAAGTGCGGCAGGCTTTTGAATGCGGCCAGCGCGCGCGCGCGGCTCTTGCTCAGATCGACAATTGGCGTCGAATAGTCGGCGATACCAAACAAACCACCCATCCCAGCAGGGTTGTGGATATTGGTTTTGTTCAGCCCCACCAGTTCAGGCAGCCATTGGCGGATAAAGCGGCCATCTGGGTCGAATTTCTGTGATTGGCTCAGCGGGTTGAAGATGCGGAAATACGGCGCCGAATCGGTGCCGGTGGAGGAACTCCATTGCCAGCCGCCGTTATTGGCCGCCAGGTCGCCGTCAATCAGGTGGCGCATAAAGAATCGTTCGCCCTCGCGCCAGTCGATCAGCAGGTTTTTGGTGAGAAACATGGCCACGATCATACGCAGGCGGTTGTGCATCCAGCCAGTAGCCAATAGTTGGCGCATGGCTGCATCAATGATCGGAAAGCCGGTGCGACCTTCCTGCCAGGCTTTCAGCTCCAGCGGTGCATCACGCCAGGCTACGGCCTCGGTTTCCGGGCGGAAGGCTCGGTGCATGGACACGCGCGGGTAGCCCACCAGGATGTGCTTGTAGAACTCGCGCCAAAGCAGTTCGTTGATCCAGGTAATCACCCCCACGTTGCCGCTGTCGAACTCGCCCTGATTAACCTGCAAGGCTGCATGCAGGCATTGGCGTGGCGAAATTACGCCAGCAGCCAGGTAGGCGGACAGCTGGCTGGTGCCGGGCTGTGCGGGGAAGTCGCGGGCGCTTTGGTAGAAGTCGATCTGCTGCGCGGCAAACGCATCCAGACGCCGCGCGGCCTCGGCTTCTCCGGCGGGCCACAGGGCACGCAAGGCTGTCGGGGGCAGGGCTAAGCCGGTAACGTGCTCAGGGATTGCATCCTGTTGGATCGCCAGCCGCGCCTGCGCCTTGGGCGTGGCGATCAGTGCCGGCAGGGCCGTGTGCAGGCGTTGATAGCAGACCTTGCGGAACTGGCTATACACCTGGAAGTAGCCGCCGGATTTGGTCAGTACACTGCCAGGCTTAAAGAACAGTTGATCCAGGTGGCTGCGGAAATTTATACCCAAGCCATCAAGCGTGTTCGCTACGGCCTGATCGCGGCGGCTTTCATGCACGCCGTACTCTTCATTGACCTGCACGCTGCCAATTTGCAGCTGTTGGCACAATTCGCCAATCACCTGCGGCGCGGCACTCCAGTCGTCAGCCTCACGCACCAGCAATGGCACGTTGAGTTTGCTCAGCTCGGTGGCCAGTTCGTTTAGGTTGCGCAGCCAGAAGTCGACTTTGCTCGGCGCGTCATCGTGCGCCAGCCATTGGCTAGGGCTGATCAGGAACAGCGCCACGGTTGGCCCACTGCTCATGGCGGCGGCCAGGGCGCTGTTGTCCTGCACGCGCAGGTCGGTACGAAACCACATCAGTTGCAGCATGGTATTTCCCATCAGCTGTGCAGCAGGTTGAGATCGGTAAGGCTGTGCAGTGCAGCCAGAGGGTCCGCTGCCAGGCTCAGCTCAGCATTCTGCGCGGTGATCGCCACCAGCTCCTCGGCGTGAATCTGTACCACCTGGCCGACCAGCAGGCAGGGGCAGTCGTAACCGCCGAGCAGGCGTTGCAGGTGGGTGCTGTTCAGCGCCTGACTGGAATACAGCAACACCGCACGCGGTTGAATGTGCTCAACCGCCAGGGCGAGTTCGGTGGGTGGCAGTGGCCAGTCAAAGACCTCCACTGGGCAGCCGGCGCTGCTTGCCAGCCAGGCGGTCAGCCACAGGCCAGGGGCCATCGGTAGGTCGGAGACGTTGATCAGCAACAGCGACGCGCCGTTGTACTGGCGGTTGTTGTGGTACAGGCGCGCGCCAAGTTTGCTGCGCAGCCAGGAATAGAAAAACACCCGCTCAGCCTGTGCGCCGAACTGGTTGCGCCAACGCAGTTCCAGTTCCTCAAACAACGGCAGAAGCAGCTGTTGGCATAGGGTATGGGGCGGATACAGCGCCAACTCGCTGTTGAAACAGTCGTCCAGGCGGCGCTCGTTGAGGTTGCAGATCGCTTCCTGCAGCTGCTGGCGCCGCGCGTCCCATTGCGAGCTGGCTTCGGCAAACGCCGGTTGGCCAGCGCGTAGCAAGCCTTTGACTTGGCTAACCGACACGCCACGATTCAGCCAAGTCAGAATCGCCTGGATGCGTGTGACGTGCTCATCGGCATACAGGCGATGCCCTTTGGGGGTGCGGTGCGGCACGATCAGGCCATAGCGCCGCTCCCAGGCACGTAAGGTAACGGCGTTAACGCCGGTAATACGCGCCACATCGCGGATCGGCATAAAGCCTTGGGCAATGGCCGCCTGGTAGTCGTCGGCGGCTGCGCCGTCATTCATGGGTTCAAGGCTCATAGCGCATTACGCAGGCTGAGGTTTTCCGGGTGGGGCTGCAGGTACACCTGCTGCGCAATATAGGTATCAGGATGGCGACGGAAGTGGTGCTTGAGCAGGGTCATGGGCACCACTAGCGGCACTACACCATGACGGTATTGACCGATCAGCTGCTGCATTTCCTGCTTTTCGTCGCTGCTCAGTGATTGCTTGAGGTAGCCACTGAGATGCTGCAACACGTTGCTGTGGGTGCGACGGGTGGCGCAGCTTTTCAGGGCGCTCATCAAATCGCTGAAGTAGCGCGGTGCCAGTTCGTTGAGATCTTGCTGGCCAAGGTTGCCGAGCATGCGACCCAGGTGTTTGTACTGCACCGGGTTGGTGGCCATAAGCAGGTATTTGTAGCGCGAGTGGAAGTCGATCAGGCTTTTGCGCGTCAGGCCATCGCGTAACAGCTGTTGCCATTCGGAGTAAGCAAACACGCGGGTGATGAAATTCTCGCGCAGGATTGGATCATTCAGGCGACCATCTTCTTCCACGGGCAGGTTAGGGTGCCGCGCACAAAATGCCTGGGCAAAGATGCCGCGCCCGGGTTCGCTGGGGCGACCGTTTTCCTGGTAAACCTTGACCCGGTGCAAGCCGCAAGACGGCGACTGCTGCATAAAGATGTAGCCGCAGATATCGGTCAACTCACCGGCCATGCGTTCACCGTAGGCGGCCAGCGGTGCGGTGACATCCACCTCACGACTGACCGTGCCTACGGCGCGTGGCGCCTGAGGATCACCGACCAGGCGGATGGGCTCGCGGGGTACGCCCATGCCGATCGCCACTTCTGGGCAGAGCGGGGCAAAGTCAAAGTACTCACTGAGCGTGCGGCTGCACAGGCGTGATTCCTTGTGGCCGCCGTTGTAGCGTACCTCGGTGCCGAGCAGGCAAGCGCTAATGCCCAGTTTGGGTTTGCCAGTGGCGTGTGGTGATGGGCTCATGGGCAACCTCTGATGTGCGACTTGTACAGATCCTGTTGGATGTACAACTTGTCTTCATCATAGGTTTGTAATTGTACAAGTCAATATCTTTGTACAACTACTGTAGGGTTTTGTGTGTAAGGCTGTTACGTCCAGCCCATGCGCCAGTGCTCGGGGTTTTCCAACACACGCCAGTCCAGCCGCTGACAGCGTTGATTGAGCACCGCTTGCAGTTCGATCTGCAGCACCGTGCCTTCCTCGTCGCAGAACAGCTCGGTGACAAGAAAGTGCTTCTCACGGTTCTGCGGCAGCACCGCTGTCCATTTCGACAACAGCAACTTGCGCGGGTTGAGCCGGTGCTTCGCCGGTGCGTTGTGCGCGCGAGCGGTCATTGCAGGTGCTCAATCAGGCGGCGAGCAGCTTCCTGGCCGCTGAGCCAGGCGCCTTCAACCCGGCCGGACAGGCACCAGTCACCGCAGGCGTAAATGCCCAGGTCGGCATCGGCCAGTACGCCCCACTGGTGCGCGCTGGCGGGGCGCGCATAAAGCCAGCGGTGCGCCAGGCTAAAGGCGGGGGCGGGCACGGCGCAGCCGATCAACTCGGCGAAGGCGCCTAGCAAGTGTTCGGTGACGGCTTCCTTGGGCAGATCCAGGTGCTGTTTGGTCCACTGGCTGGTGGCGTGCAGCACCCAGGTGTCGAGATGGGTGTCGCGGCTGGGTTTGCTGCGGTTACGTGCCAACCAGTCGAGCGGGCTGTCTTGCACGAAGCAGCCTTCGACGCGGGTTTCCAGCGGGGTGTCGAAGGCCAAGGCCACTGCCCAAGTTGGGTCCATGGCCACGCTCGCTGCCGCGCCGGCCAGCTTTGGGGCGCTGGAGAGCAGTGCTGTGGCTTGCGGCGCGGGGGTGGCGACGATTACATGGCTGAACGGCCCATGGCTGTTGCCTTCGGCGTCCTGCAGGTGCCAATGCTGTTCGCCGCGGAATACTTCGGTGATGCGGCAGGAGAAGGCTACTGGCAAGGCGCCAAGCATCGCGCGAGTAATTGCACTCATGCGCGGGCTGCCGACCCAGCGCACTTGTTCATCCGGCGAGGCGCTGAGCTGGCCGTTGTTGAAGTTGTAGAGGCTGGGGGTCCACTCGGCGACCCAGCCACGCGCTTGCCACTGCTGCACCACCTCGACAAAACGACGGTCGCGGGCGGTGAAGTACTGCGCGCCCAAATCCAATGCGCCGGCATCGCTACGCTTACTGGCCATACGGCCACCGCTGCCGCGGCTCTTGTCGAACAGTTGTACGGGGTGCCCGGCGGCATGCAGCGCCTGCGCGGCAGACAGCCCGGCGATGCCGGTGCCGATGATGGCGATGGGGTGAAGAGCGGTCATGGTCTACCTCGTGTTTTCAAGCGTTAGGCTACGCTTTAGACAAAAGCTATACAATATCGTTTTTGTGTATAAGCTATGCCGGAGTCGATCCTGCCTTTCTATAGTTAAGACAACCTGCAGCCGGATTGAAGCCACAAACGCGATTAATCCGTCGGTGGTCACCTATTGAGCACGGTCATACGAGGGCATTTCTATGCACATTCTTCTGACGGGCGGAACCGGTTTGATCGGGCAGGCGCTGTGCCGACACTGGTTGCAGCAAGGCCACCAGCTAACGGTGTGGAGCCGAAGGCCCGAGCAGGTCGCGGCGCTCTGCGGGAACGCGGTGCGCGGTATTGGTCGGCTCGAAGAGCTGGGTGAAGAACCGCTGGATGCCGTGGTCAACCTGGCCGGCGCACCGATTGCCGACCGGCCTTGGACGCGTAAACGCAAGGCACTGCTATGGGCCAGCCGGATTGGCCTGACCGAACAATTGCTGGCCTGGCTTGAAAGCCGCGCGCACAAGCCGCAGGTGTTGTTGTCCGGTTCGGCAGTTGGCTGGTATGGCGACGGTGGCGAGCGTGAATTGCATGAAGATTCGCCGCCCGTCAGCAAGGATTTCGCCGCCCAACTGTGCGGTGCCTGGGAAGAAACCGCCCTGCGCGCTGAGGATTTAGGCATCCGTGTGGTGTTGCTGCGCACGGGGTTGGTGCTGGCTGCTGACGGCGGGCTGCTCAAGCGCCTGCTGCTGCCGTTCAAGCTTGGCCTGGGTGGCCCGCTCGGCAATGGCCGGCAGTGGATGCCGTGGATTCATCTCAGCGACCAAATTGCCCTGATTAATTTTCTCCTGCAGCAGGACTCTGCGCGCGGTCCTTATAATGCCTGCGCGCCGACGCCGGAGCGTAACCGCGCCTTCAGCCAGGCCCTGGGTCGCGAGCTGCATCGCCCGGCCTTTATGCCGGCCCCGGCATTTGCCCTGCGCATGCTGCTGGGGGAGCTGTCGGTGCTGCTGCTCGGTGGCCAGCGTGCGGTGCCGACGCGCTTGCAGGAGGCTGGCTTCAGTTTTCGTTTTACTCATTTGGATGTGGCCCTGGCAGATTTGCTCGGCCACCACTGATTAGGACTTTGCATGACCGATCACGCCTTGCTGTTGGTAAACCTGGGCTCGCCGGCCTCCACTGATGTGGCCGACGTGCGCCGTTACCTCAACCAGTTCCTGATGGACCCTTATGTCATTGACTTGCCTTGGCCGCTGCGGCGTTTAGTGGTTTCGCTGATTCTGATCAAGCGTCCGGCAGCCTCTGCACATGCCTATGCCTCGATCTGGTGGGAAGACGGCTCGCCGTTAGTGGTGCTGAGCAAGCGCCTGCATCAGGCGATGAAGGCGTCCTGGACCCACGGTCCGGTGGAGCTGGCCATGCGTTATGGCGAGCCTTCGCTGCAAACCGTGCTGACTCGCCTGGCTGCTCAGGGCATTAAACAGGTCACGTTGGCGCCGCTGTACCCGCAGTTTGCTGACAGCACCACCACCACGGTGATCGAAGAAGCCAAGCGCGTGGTGCGTGAGCAGCAGCTGCCGATTCGCTTTTCCATCCTGCCGCCGTTCTACGATCAGCCGGAATACCTGGATGCCTTGGTGGATAGCGCCAAGCCCTATCTGGAGCAGGATTTCGACCATTTGCTCCTAAGCTTTCACGGCCTGCCGGAGCGACACTTGCACAAGCTGGACGCCACTGGCCATTGTCTGAAGGGCGACGACTGCTGCCGTACGGCCTCACCTGAGGTGTTGGCCAGTTGTTACCGCGCTCAGTGCCTGCGCAGCGCCGAGCTATTTGCCCAGCGCATGGGGCTTAAACCTGAGCAGTGGTCGGTGTCGTTCCAGTCGCGGTTGGGCCGCGCCAAATGGATCGAACCCTACACTGAGGCGCGTCTCGATGAGTTGGCCAAGCAGGGCGTGAAGAAGTTGCTGGTGATGTGCCCGGCCTTTGTCGCCGACTGCATCGAAACCCTGGAGGAGATCGGCGATCGTGGCCGCGAGCAGTTTGTTGAGGCTGGCGGCGAAAGCCTGCAGCTGGTGCCGTGTCTGAATGATCATCCCAGCTGGGTCACTGCCCTTAAAACCCTCAGCGAGCGTGCACCGCTACAGCTCTAGAGAAATATGCTGTGACGGTAATTCGCCCGAAAGGATGCCGCGCATTCGCCTGGCTAATAACACCTACGAGCGATACTCAGCGCCCTGCAACTCAGCCTAAGCTGGCAGTTCTTTCAACCGTCGTGCACCGCACCAACGGTGCCGAGGAGACTGCCAGTGCTCAACAACAATAACGGCTATCCCTCTTCCACCCGTGCCTGGGTGACTGTCGCCATCCTGATGGTGGCGTACGTGCTGTCGTTTATCGACCGGCAGATTCTCAATCTGCTGGTCGGTCCGATCCGCCGTGACCTGATGATCAGCGACACGCAGATGAGCCTGTTGATGGGCCTGTCCTTTGCGTTGTTCTACACCGTTTGCGGGATTCCCCTGGGCCGTCTGGCCGATACCAAGAGCCGTCGTGGTTTGATTGCTTTTGGCGTGCTGTTCTGGAGTGCCGCCACCGCCGCCTGCGGCATGGCCAAGCTGTACTGGCAATTTCTGCTCTGTCGCATTGGCGTGGGCGTCGGCGAGGCGGCGTTGTCGCCAGCGGCCTACTCGCTGATTGCCGACAGTTTTCCGGCTGAACGCCGCGCTACCGCCATCAGCGTATATTCCATGGGGGTTTACCTCGGTTCCGGGCTGGCCTTTCTGCTCGGTGGTCTGGTGATTCAGTTCGCCTCGGCTCAAGGCGATGTGGTGCTGCCGGTATTGGGTGAAGTACGGCCCTGGCAATTGATCTTTCTGATTCTTGGCGGCGCGGGGATTCTTTTCACCCTGCTCCTGCTGGCGGTCAAGGAGCCTGCACGTCGGGGCGTCGGGGCTGGTGTCGCGGTACCGCTGGCCGATGTTGGCCGGTATATCCGCGCCAACCGGCGTACCGTGCTTTGCCACAACTTTGGCTTTGCCGGCCTGGCGTTTGCCGGTTATGGCAGCGCAGCCTGGATTCCGACTTTCTTTATTCGTACGTACGGTTGGGATGCCGGCCAGGTCGGTATTGTTTACGGCAGCATCGTGGCGGTATTCGGTTGTTTGGGCATTGTCTTCGGTGGTCGTCTGGCGGACTGGATGGCCAAGCGCGGCAGCAGCGACGCCAATATGCGCGTCGGCCTGTATGCGGCCGTTGGCGCGGTGCCTTTTGTGCTGGCCTTCCCGCTGATGGAAACGGCGCTATGGGCGGCGATTCTGACTGCGCCGACGGTGTTCTTCCTGAGCATGCCATTTGGCGTCGCACCAGCTGCGATTCAGGAAATCATGCCCAACTCGATGCGCGGCCAAGCCTCGGCAATCTACCTGTTTGTGATCACCCTGATCGGCTTGGGCATCGGCCCGACGGCGGTGGCGCTGGTGACCGACTATGTGTTTGCCGATGACATGGCGCTGCGTTACTCGCTGCTGATCGTCACCAGCATCGCCGTGTTCAGTTCGATTGTGCTGCTGAGCATGAGCCTCAAGCCTTACCGCGAGAGCGTGGTGCGGTTGCAGCAGTGGTCAGCTCAGTCCGCCTGACGTACCCCAAAAATAAAAAAGCCCCGCAGTTGCGGGGCTTTTTAGTGGGTGCGAGTTACAGGTCTGGCTCTTCCAGCACGGTCTTGCTGCGCCAGCCTTGGCCGCCTGGCAGCACCAGGTTAAGCACCAGGGCGCAGATGGCGCACAGCGAGATACCGGAGAGGGCGAAGTCGCTGTTGCCGATCACCATGCCGCCGATGCCGAACACCAGAGTCACCGAGACGATGATCAGGTTGCGCGCCTCCGACAGGTCGACCTGATGGCGGATCAGGGTATTCAGGCCCACCACCGCGATGGAGCCGAACAGCAGGCAGAGGATGCCGCCCATCACCGGTACCGGAATGCTCTGCAGCGCGGTGCCGAACTTGCCGACGAAGGCCAGGCCGATGGCGAAGCAGGCCGCCCAGGTCATGATCTTCGGGTTGTAGTTCTTGGTCAGCATCACCGCGCCGGTGACTTCCGCGTAGGTAGTATTCGGTGGGCCGCCGAACATACCAGCAGCCGAAGTGGCCAGGCCGTCGCCGAGCAGGGTGCGGTGCAGGCCAGGCTTCTTGATAAAGTTCTTGCCGGTCACGCTGCCGATCGCCACTACGCCGCCGATATGTTCGATCGCCGGTGCCAGGGCGACCGGGACGATGTAGAGGATCGCGCCCCAGTGCAGCTCAGGCGTCACGAACGCCGGAATCGCCAGCCAGGGTGCGGCCGCGATATTGCTGGTGTCTATCACCCCGCAGAACGCCGCGACGATGCAGCCGACGATGATCCCCGCGAGGATCGGCACCAGACGCAGCAAGCCGCGCCCCATGGAGGCCACCAGTACGGTGGTGATGAGCGCCGACATGGAAATCAGCATGGCGGTTTCATACGGCACCAACTGCGCGCTACCATCGCCGGCTTTGCCCATGGCCATGTTCACTGCTACTGGCGACAGTGCCAGGCCGATGGAAATGATCACCGGGGCAATTACCACCGGCGGCAGCAGGCGGTCGATAAAGCCCGCGCCTTTAACCCTTACCACCGCGCTGAGCAGCACATACACCAGGCCCGAGGCGACGATGCCGCTGAGTACGGCCGGTAGGCCAAACTCGCCTTTAGCGGCGAGAATCGGTGCGATAAAGGCAAAGCTGGAGGCCAGAAAAACCGGCACCTGCCGACCGGTCACCAGTTGGAACAGCAGGGTGCCGATACCCGCGGTGAACAGCGCCACGTTGGGGTCCATACCGGTGATCAACGGCATCAGCACCAGGGCGCCAAAAGCCACAAACAGCATCTGCGCGCCGGAAATACCCTGACGCCAGAGTGGATCGTTGTACTCATCCTGCATGCTTACGCATCCTTCTGTTTGGTGCCGAAGATCTTGTCGCCGGCATCGCCGAGGCCGGGAATGATGTAGCCGTGTTCGTTCAGGCGCTGGTCGATGGACGCGGTGTAAATCGTCACGTCCGGGTGTGCGTCGTTGACTACTTTGATGCCTTCTGGCGCCGCGACCAGGACCATGGCGCGGATTTCCTTGCAGCCAGCTTTTTTCAGCAGGTCGATGGTGGCGACCATCGAGCCGCCGGTGGCGAGCATCGGGTCGATGATCATCGCCAGGCGCTCGTCAATTTCCGGTACCAGTTTTTCCAGGTAGGTGTGCGCCTGCAGCGTCTCCTCGTTGCGTGCTACGCCGACCGCGCTGACCTTGGCGCCCGGGATCAGGCTAAGCACACCTTCAAGCATGCCGATGCCGGCACGCAGGATCGGCACCACCGTGATTTTTTTGCCGGAGATTTTTTCAACCTGCACGGTGCCGCACCAGCCCTCGATCTCGTAGTTTTCCAGGGGCAGATCCTTGGTCGCTTCATAGGTCAGCAGTGCACCGACTTCCTGAGCCAGCTCCCGAAAGTTCTTCGTGCTGATATCGGCGCGGCGCATCAGGCCGAGTTTGTGACGGATCAGCGGATGGCGGATCTCGAGGATGGGCATGGCGGGGGTCTCCGGCAGGACGGGTAAAAAACTGGCCTAGATTAAAGCATTGGCTATGCCAAGTGCTGGGCCAAGATGGCCTAATATCGCTAAATAGCGCCTAACGTGTCGTGGCTTGCGGGTAATTGCCGCAGTTGGTCTGCCGGGGCTTGCTCTGCATGACGCAGATGCGTACCTTTGCCGGCTTTTATTTTGACGCATCGATCAGCTTTCTGGTCTGTCCGTCCCGCCCCCAAGAGGAAACAGCATGTCCGTCGATCTCGCGCATATCCGCCAAGTTATGGCCGAAGCCGATTGCCTGCACAGCAATGCCGAGGTTGAGGTGGCCATCGACAGCATGGCGGCTGCCATCAACAGCGAGATGGCCGACAGCAACCCTGTGGTGTTCTGCGTGATGAACGGCGGGCTGATCTTCTCCGGCAAGCTGCTGCCCAAGCTCAACTTCCCGTTGGAACTGTCCTACCTGCACGCCACCCGCTACCGCAATGAAACCAGTGGCGGCGAGCTGTTCTGGAAAGCCAAGCCGGAAATCTCCTTTATTGACCGTGACGTGCTGATCATCGACGACATCCTCGATGAAGGGCACACCCTCGGTGCAATTATCGATTTTTGCCGTCACGCCGGCGCCAAGAACGTGCGCATCGCCGTGCTGGTAGATAAAACCCACGACCGTAAAGCACGCCCGGACCTCAAAGCCGATTACGTCGGTATGTCCTGCGTTGATCGCTATGTGTTTGGCTATGGCATGGATTACAAAGGCTACTGGCGCAATGCGCCGGGTATCTATGCAGTTAAAGGGTTGTAAGACGTATGACTGGGCCGCGCTTTCTCGATCAGACCCTGTTCGGTGCACTGGCCGAGCAAGCGGCGGCCAGCCCACGGCAACGCCAGCACCATAATTTTCACCAGATGGACGAGCCTTGCCATCGCATGGCGGTCGGGCTACAGCCGAATACCTATATCCCGCCGCACCGTCATCTCTCGGCGGACAAGGCCGAAGCGCTGCTGGTGCTTAAAGGTCGCCTTGGCTTGCTGATTTTCAATGACGCCGGTGAGGTGCTGGATAAGCGCGTGCTGGAGGCGGGCGGTGCCTGTGTTGGCGTTGACCTGCCGCCTGGGGTGTTTCACGCCCTGGTGGTGCTGGAAGCCGATAGCATTCTGTTCGAGTGCAAAGCCGGGCCCTACAAACCAGTGGGCGAGGGCGAGCAGGCCAGCTGGGCGCCGCGTGAAGGCGAGCCTGGTGTGGCCGAATACCAGGCCTGGATGCACGCGCAATTTATCTAGCCCGCTGATTCCCCATCGACCTTTGGTGCCAGCCAGCGCAGCGCCTTTTCCCTGGCCTGGGCCAGGTCGCGTACATAGGCCAGCTGTCCTTCAACGCGTACTATCCCGGCGCGGCGCAATTGCAGGCGCACCTGTGGCGTCGGTCCGCTCAGCACCAGGGCGACGTCCTGTTCGCGGTAGTCGCGCAGCACATTGTCCAGTGCGGCGATGGCGGTCATGTCCAACAACGGCACGGCGCTGATATCGACGATCACCACCTTCACGCCTGGGGTAAAGCGCCTGAGCACGCTCAGGGCCTTTTCTGCTGCGCCGAAGAACAGCGGGCCGCGAATGGCGTAGGCCAGCACGTGTTCGGGCAGGTCATTAAGTGCCTGGTGAAAGTGCTTGGGCAGCGCTTCGGTGTCGGTCAGGTCGCTCATGCGTTTGATAAACAGCCCGGCGGCCAGCAGCAGGCCGACGCCCACGGCCAGCACCATATCGAACAGCACGGTGAGAATCAGGCAGGTCAGCAGCACCAGTACATCACTGCGTGGGGCGATGCGCAGGGTATGCCGCACATGCCGCGGCTCGCTCATGTTCCACGCCACCACCAGTAGCAAGGCCGCCAGCGCCGCCATCGGCAAGTAACTGAACAGGGGCGCGAGAAACAGGATGGCGATCAGCACCACGCCGGCGTGGGCAATCGCGGCCAGTGGCGAGTAAGCCCCGGCGCGCACGTTGGCGGCGCTGCGGGCAATCGCGGCGGTGGCGGTGATGCCGCCGAAAAAGGGCGCAACCAGATTACCGATGCCCTGGCCGATCAGCTCGCCATTGGGGTCGTGCTTGCTGCCGGTCATGCCATCGGCGACCACCGCGCACAGCAGCGACTCAATCGCGCCGAGCATGGCGATGGCAAAGGCCGGGGCGAGCAGTTGGCGAAACAGCTCAAAGCTCACCACCAATGGTTGGCCATCGGCCCCCGGTAAGTGCCAGGGCCAGATAAAGCTCGGCAGAAACGGCGGAATACCCGGGTGCTCGACGCCATCCAGGTTGTAGCTGAAGCGCTCGCCAAGGGTTGCCACGGGAATCTGCAGGCTTTCCAGCAGCAGCCCAAGCAATGCGCCGACTGTCAGCGCCACCAGATGCCCGGGTATTTTCGGCACCCAGCGTGGCCAGATCAGCAGAGTCGCCAGGCAGACCAGCGCCACCAGGCTGTCGCCCAGTTGCAGGCTGGGCAGGGCGTGTAGCAGGCCATTGAGCTGTTCGATGTAGTTGTTCGGCTGGCTGCTGAGCTGCAGGCCGAACAGGTCTTTGATCTGCAGGGTGGCGATGACGATACCGATACCGGCGGTAAAACCCAGCGTAACCGGGTAAGGGATAAACTCGATCAAGCGTCCGGCGCGCATCAGCCCGAGGGCAATCAGGATCAATCCGGCCATCAACGTGCACAGCAGTAGGCCGCCGAGGCCGAATTGCTGAGTGACCGGCAGCAGAATCACCACAAAGGCGGCGGTTGGCCCGGAGACATTAAAGCGCGAACCACCAAACAGAGCGATCAGCGTGCCGGCCACCAGCACCGTATACAGACCATGCTGCGGCGCCACACCGACGGCAATTGCCAGGGCCATGGCCAGCGGAATGGCGATGATTCCCACCGTTAAACCGGCGCTCAGGTCGCTGCGCAGGTTTTTCCAGCCATAGCCGGCGCGCAGGGTCTGGCGCCAGGCGGAGAACAGCGGCGGTAAGGGCAGCGACATAATGACTCCCAACTCGATAGGCGCAGTATAGGGTTTGAGTGCGGTGGGCTGTGTTGACCTAAGTCGGCTGTGCGCCAGCCTCAACGCGTGTTAAACCCTGTGGTTGCCCGGCATCCGTTGAGCCCTTGCCCGCCCCGGAGGTACACTGCCGCCCCCGTGTGGCCTGGTTAGCTGGAGTGAGTGATGCGTAAAGACAAGAAACAGGTGATTGGCGAAGAGATTGGTGACGAGCCGATCAAGCTGTTCCTCAGTGTGGAACCGGCCGATGCCACGCCACCGTCGCTGCACAAGCTGGTCAAGGCCTACCGCGGCCTGCGTATCGATGACTTCGAGCGCTTTGTCGGCTTCTTCGTTGCTGCCGGCTACGACCTGAATGCCAAGGATGCTCAGGGCCATGACTTTATCGCGCTGATCCAGGATCAACGCTTTGCCGAACCCTACATCGATGTGATCAAAGCCGCGCGCAGCTGACATCGAGTCAGCGCCTACTGCGCTGATTGAGGCTTACGCCTGCCCACAAAGCCGCGATCTGTTCGCGGCTTTGTCGTTTCTAAAACCCACTGTGCTTCTTGCTAATAATCACGCAAATCAATAGTGCTGGGCGGCGCGAGACGACCGGTCATATTCTTGTCGACATGAACTCCAGTATCCGACTCGACAAGCGTGACCTGATCCTCGCCAAAGGCGCCGAGGTGATGACCCGTCGCGGTTATCACGGCGCCGGCGTGCAGGAAATCGTCCAGGCCGCAGGAGTGCCGAAAGGCTCCTTCTATCATTACTTTGCCAGCAAGGAAGACTTTGCCCTGCAGGCCTTGCAGCAGGTCTATCAGCCACGCCTGGTGCGTTATGCCGAAGCCCTGAGCAATCCGGCGCTCAGCCCGCGCGAGCGCATCCTCGGTTATTACGCCGAGCTGGTGGAGCACTTCGCTCGCCAGGAGCGTCTGGAATACCACTGCTTTATTGGCAGCCTGAGCTTCGAAATGGCCGAGCTGTCGCCGACCTTGGGCGCGCAGGTTGATGCGATTCTGCAAGCCTCGGCGGACACCCTGCAGGCATGTCTGGAGCAGGCGCAGGCGGCTGGCGAGCTACCGGTCCATGAAGATTGCCGCAATCTGGCGAGCTTTATCGCCAATGCCTGGCAAGGCGCGCTGACTCGGCTCAAGGTTGCGAACAACACCCGCGCCCTGACTGACTTTATCCAACGCCTGCAGCTGCTGTTGCAGGCCTGATCCCAAGCCCCCTTTAACCAGTTGCGGCGCTCTGGCCGCCCCGAGGAATGATGATGACCGATCCTGTTAAAGCGCTGTTCCAACCCTTTACCCTGGGCAACCTGGAGCTGCCGACCCGTGTGGTCATGGCGCCGATGACCCGTTCCTTTTCCCCAGGTGGCGTGCCGAACAGCAAGGTTATCGAGTATTACCGCCGCCGCGCCGCTGCCGGTGTTGGCTTGATCGTTACTGAAGGCACCACCGTCGGTCACAAAGCTGCCAACGGTTACCCGAACGTGCCGCGTTTTTATGGTGAAGACGCCCTGGCCGGCTGGAAGAAAGTAGTCGAGGCCGTACACGCCGAAGGCGGCAAGATCGTTCCGCAACTGTGGCACGTGGGCAATGTGCGCAAGCTGGGCACCGAGCCGGACGCCGGCGTGCCAGGTTACGGCCCGAGCGAGAAAATCAAAGAAGGCAATGTGGTTGTGCACGGCATGACCCAGGACGATATCAACGAGGTGATTGCCGCCTTCGCCCAAGCCGCCAAAGATGCCAAGGCTATCGGCATGGATGGCGTGGAAATCCACGGTGCCCACGGCTACCTGGTCGACCAGTTCTTCTGGGCCGGCAGCAACCAGCGCACCGATGAATACGGCGGTGACCTAGCGCAGCGTTCGCGTTTTGCCATTGAGCTGATCAAGGCGGTACGCGCCGCAGTAGGCCCAGAGTTCCCGATCATCTTCCGTTTCTCGCAGTGGAAGCAGCAGGATTACAGCGCTCGTCTGGTGGAAACCCCGGAAGCCTTGGAAGCCTTCCTCAGGCCACTGTCTGACGCCGGCGTGGATATCTTCCACTGCTCGACTCGGCGTTTCTGGGAGCCAGAGTTCGACGGTTCTGAGCTGAACCTGGCGGGCTGGACGCGCAAGCTCACTGGCAAGCCGACAATCACCGTCGGCAGCGTCGGCCTGGATGGCGAGTTCCTCCAGTTCATGGTCAACACCGACAAAGTGGCGCAGCCGGCCAGCCTGGAAAACCTGCTGGAGCGTCTGAACAAGCAGGAGTTTGACCTGGTGGCCGTTGGCCGTGCGCTGCTGGTGGACCCGGACTGGGCCGTGAAAGTGCGTGATGGCCGCGAGCAGGACATTCTGCCGTTTAGTCGTGATGCGCTGACCAGCCTAGTCTAATACCCCGTTTTATCGTGTGCGCCGCAAAACGGCGCAACACTCCTCAAGCCCCGGCACATCGGGGCTTTTTTTCGTCTGCGCTTTGGCTTGTACGCGGGCACCCCACATTGATGCAGAGCACTCAGCAGGCAAGCGCCGCGTCGTTGGCTAGTATTGCCAGTGCCCCGTCACCAGGTACCGACTATGAAACGTGTTGTGCAGATATCCGTATCCCTTATTCTGCTGTTGCTGATCAGCCTGGCCGCAGCGGTTGCCTGGAACTGGGCGCCGGATCGCTCCCTTGCCGACCTCAAGCCACGCTGGGCCTTGCCGCCATCCGAGTTTCTCGCCATCGACGGCATGCTGGTGCACCTGCGTGATCAGGGCCCGCGGGATGACCCCGCGCCGATTGTGTTGCTGCACGGCACCTCGGCCAGCTTGCACACCTGGGAAGGCTGGGTAACATCGTTACAGGCTAAGCGTCGGGTGATCAGCCTTGATCTGCCAGGTTTCGGTCTCACCGGGCCTTTCCCCGATGGCGATTACCGTATGTCTCACTACAGCGCCTTCCTTGCCCATGTGCTGGACCAGTTGCAGGTGCCGCGAGCGGTGGTGGCGGGCAACAGTTTTGGTGGGCAACTGGCCTGGCAGTTTGCCCTGGACCATCCGCAGCGGGTCGAACGGTTGGTATTGGTGGACTCCGCCGGTTACCCGCGCAACGCCACCTCCATTCCCATCGGTTTTCGCCTGGCGCAGATCCCCGCGCTGGCGCCGCTAATGGCCAACCTGCTGCCCCGGCAGATGATCGAGGCGAGCATTCGCAACGTCTATGGCGACCCGAGCAAGGTCAGCGATGAACTGATCGACCGCTACTACGAACTGACCTTGCGTGCCGGAAACCGTGAAGCTTTGCGTCAGCGTTTTATCCAGGCCGAAGCCGGGCAGGGCTTCACGCGTATCGCTGAGCTCAAGGTGCCGACCTTGATTATCTGGGGCGGCCGCGATGAATTGATTCCGCCGGACAACGCCGAGCGCTTCAAGCGCGATATTCAGGGCAGCCGCTTGGTGCTGTTCGACGACCTGGGGCATGTGCCCCAAGAAGAGGACCCCGCGCGCACCGTCGCGGTGCTGATGGGCTTTCTAGAGGGCTAGCCGGGGTTTTCCGCAGTTTTTGATTGCACACTAACCTGCTGATATTTCGAGAGAGATTGGCTGCATAAAAGAGCTGGCGTGCTTTGTGCTAACGCTGTCGGTGCCAGTTGGCTTTACGCCATCTTGGTCTAGGCTCTCGGAATAACAATTATTCGGCAGGTGCGGTATGCCCAAGGCCATCAGGCTGTTTGTGCACGCAGTGGAGGCGCTCAACCGCGTTGTCGGGCGCTTCGCCATGTACCTGATCTTCGCCATTCTCGGCGTGCTGCTGTACTCCTCCATCAGCAAGACTTTCTTTGTGCCGGCCGCCTGGACGCTGGAGTCGGCGCAGTTTCTGATGGTCGCCTACTTCCTGCTTGGCGGCGCCTATTCGATGCAGCTCGATGCCCATGTGCGCATGGACCTGTTCTATTGCAACTGGTCGCCACGTACTCGTGCAGTCGTCGATGTGATCACCATAGGCTTTCTGATTTTCTACCTGGTGTTCCTGCTCTATGGCGGTATTTCTTCAACTCAGTACGCCCTTGAGTACAACGAAACCAGCTACTCGTCGTGGTCGCCACCCATGGCGCCGATCAAGATTCTGATGTGCATCGGCATCGCCCTGATGCTGCTACAGGCCATCGCTACCTTGTTCAAGGACATCGCCGCCGCGCGGGGGGAAACGCTGTAATGGATTACGAGCTGATCGCCCTGCTGATGTTCTCCTCGATGATGTTGCTGCTGCTTACCGGCAAGCGTGTATTCGGTGCCATTGGTTTTGTTGCCGTGGCCGCCGCCCTGTTGTTGTGGGGTGATGGCGGTTCGGAAATGGCCTTCAGTGCGGCCATGAAACTGATGAAGTGGTACCCGCTGCTGACCCTGCCGTTGTTCGTGTTTATGGGCTATATGCTCTCCGAATCGGGGCTGGCCGAAGACCTCTACAAGATGTTCCATGTCTGGATGGGCCCGCTCAATGGCGGCCTGGCCATCGGTACTATCGGCCTGATGGTGGCGATCTCGGCCATGAACGGCCTGAGTGTGGCCGGCATGGCCATCGGCGCCAGTATCGCGCTGCCGGAGCTGCTGCGCCGCGGCTACGACAAGATCATGGTCACCGGGGTGATCCAGGCCGGCAGCTCACTCGGTATTCTGATTCCACCGAGCGTGGTGCTGGTGCTGTACGGCATGATCGCCCGCCAGCCGGTCGGCCAGCTGTGGCTGGCTGGGGTGTTTCCCGGCCTGCTGATGGCCGGGCTGTTTATCCTCTATATCGCCATTCGTTGCCGCTTGCAGCCCGAGCTGGGGCCGGCTTTATCCGAAGAGGAACGTGGGCAGATCAGCCGGCGCGAGAAGCTGCTGCTGCTCAGGGCCGGCATTGCGCCGTTATTTATCTTCTTCTGCATGACCGGGCTGTTTCTCATGGGCATCACCAGCCTGGTGGAAAGCTCGGCGGTTGGCGCTGCGGCAGCCACCTTGATGGCGCTGGTCAAGGGCCGTTTGACCCGCAGCGTGATGGAAGAAACCCTGCGCAAGACCCTTGGTATCAGCTGCATGTTTATGTGGATCATCCTCGCCGCGCTGTGCTTCGGCGCGGTATTCGATGGCCTCGGCGCGGTCAAGGCGATTGAAGCGCTGTTTCTTGAAGACCTCGGCCTGGGGCCTTGGGAAGTGCTGATCCTGATGCAGGTGTCGTTCATCCTGATGGGCATGTTCCTTGATGACACCGCCATGCTGGTAATCGTCGCTCCCTTGTATATCCCACTGGTCGGCGCACTGGGCTTTGATCTGGTCTGGTATGGCGTGCTCTACACCATCACCTGCCAGATCGCCTATATGACGCCGCCCTTCGGCTACAACCTGTTCCTGATGCGCGCCATGGCTCCGCCGGAAGTCTCGCTGCGCGACATCTACGTTTCGGTGACTCCATTCGTGCTGATCATGATCCTGGCCTTGGTGCTGGTCATGGTCTTTCCGCAGATCGCCCTGTGGTTGCCGCAGTGGCATTACGGCGGATAAGCACATGAATTTCAGCTGTAGGCCAGCGCAGTCGTACCGATAAAGCCAATGAGGATTGCTTCGGCGCCGTTCCGCTGATGCCGTGCGCAATCCTCAAGGGCTTTTGAGTCATCAGGTACAGGTTGCCCCTCTGAAAACCCTGCCAGCGCCCCGTGGGTCAGGCAGTGCGGTTGTATGCCATCTGAATCGACAAGCCTGGAGATAACAGCATGAGTACGAGACGCAGTTTTCTGAAAACCGCCGCGGTAGCAACCGGGGCAGCAGGGGCAACGGCATTGGGTTCGGCGCATATCTACGCCGCCGAGCCGAAGAAAATCGTCTGGCGCCTGCAAACCTATGCCGGCGCTGCCTTGGGCGAACATGTGATCAAACCGTCCATTGATGCCTTCAACAAGGCCGCCAATGGTGAGATGGAAATCCAGCTGTATTACGCCGACCAACTGGTGCCCACCGGCGAGCTGTTCCGCGCCATGCAGAAGGGCACCATCGATGCGGTACAAAGCGATGACGACTCCATCGCCGCGCCCGTGGATATCTCAGTGTTCGGTGGCTATTTCCCGTTTGCCACCCGTTACAGCCTGGATATTCCGGTGCTGTTCAACCAATACGGGCTCAATGAAATCTGGGCCGAAGCCTATGGCGAGGTCAAAGGCGTGACCTGGCTCGGTGCCGGCGCCTGGGACCCGTGCCACTTCGCCACGGTCGAGCCGATCACCAAGCTTGAGCACCTCAAGGGCAAGCGCATTTTCACCTTTCCCACTGCCGGTAAATTCCTCACCCGCTTTGGCGTGATCCCGGTGACCCTGCCTTGGGAAGATGTCGAGGTAGCGATCCAGACCGGAGAGCTGGACGGCATTGCCTGGTCCGGAATCACCGAGGACTACACCGTCGGCTGGGCCAACGTGACCAAGTACTTCCTTACCAACAACATCTCCGGCGCTTGGTGCGGCTCCTACTTCGCCAACTCGGACAAATGGGCTGAGGTGCCTGAGCACCTGAAAACCCTGTTCAAACTGTGCATGGACAGCTCCAACTACTATCGCCAGCACTGGTACTGGGGTGGTGAAGCGCAACTGCGGGTGGAGGGCGGCAAATTGCAGCTGACTTCAATCCCGGCCGAGGAGTGGGCCACCGTTGAGGCCGAAGCCCAGGTGTTCTGGGATGAAATCGCCAAGACCAGCCCACGCTGCGCCCGTGTGGTGGAAATCTTCAAGAAGTACAACGCACTCATGGCCAAGGCCGGCGCGCCCTATCGCGGCTAGTGCTGTGTTGCTTGCACCCTACGCCCGCAGCGCAAGATGCGGGCGTATTTTTTTGCGTGGCAGGCAGGCGGCTCAGTCAGTGCGCGTAGCGATTGTGCAGGGCCTGGAAGCGACCATCCTGCTGCACACGTTGCAAAGCAGCGCGCCAGCGCGCGATGTCCTGCACCGGCATGCCACGGGACAGGGCGATAAAGCCTTCATCGCGGCCCAGTTGCACGGCGCTTGGGCGCACCTTGTCGGCCGCGACGCCCGCCTCGCGCAGCCTCTGCGCCAGCTCTGAGTCAGCCGAGGCAACCAGCGCGATCCTGCCGGCTGCGAGCATGCTGAAGCAGGTGCTGTAAGTGTTGTTGCGCTTTAGTTGGGTGAACGCCATGGCTGTCAGGCGTTCGTCATGGGAGCTGCCGTTGAGTACGCACACCGGCAGGTTCTTGGCATCCTCCAGGCTGAGGATGCCGGTGGGCCGTTGGGTGTTTTCGTAGAGCCAGTCGGTCTCTTCCCAGATGGGCCCGACCCAGTGCGCCAGCGGCAGGCGTTCCGGGGTTTTGGCAAGGTTGAAGAGCACCACATCGTCACGCTGTTGCAGTTGCGCCAGACCACGTGCCAAGGGCACTTCCTGGATTGGCAGCGGCTCGGCCATATCAGTCAGCAACTCGCGCACCAGCTCCAGAAAGAACGCCCGCTTGCCGGCATGTTCGCGTCCGCGTAACTGGCCGTCGATCAGTACGGCTTGGCTATCCAGGCTGTGGGTGTAGATCAGCCAGTCACGTGCCAAGCAGGCCGTAGGCGCAAGCCAAGCAGCCAGTACCAGCGCCACTGCGGCGGCAACTGCTGTGCGATGCCGAGTCTGGCCGGGCGCTGGCAGGGTGCGGGGCATCGGGTTCAAACAATCTCCGGTATGGCTTCTGGCGGCCACCTGGCGCATGCAGCCAAGTGTTCGGCGGACGGTGATCTGTGCTTTTACAGCAGAGCAGTGTCTGCCGTCACCTGTGATGCAACGCGTGCGAGTTGTTTTGCCTAATTGACCAGCCAACTTGGCAAACCTGTACCACACTGATGGAGCTTTTTGCCGGGTGTTCTAACAGGTGTTGGGTAGTCGTCAGGGCGCGTTGTGTAGTGGTTGTGGGGATGCGCTTGAGACGCTGTTGTTGCCTGCAGGACTGACACCGGATGTCGGCCATAACAACAATAGACAGGTACATTTATGCTCAATCCGCGAGACGTGAAAACCGTTCAGGATGCCAAGCGCATTGTCGAGGAGCGCGGCCTTAGCCATATCAAGGTCGGGGTGTTCGATAACGATGGCGTGATGCGCGGCAAATACCTCAGCCGCAGCAAATTCTTCTCTGCCCTCGACAGCGGCTTTGCCTTCTGCGATGTGGTGCTCGGCTGGGACGTGAAGGACCAGCTCTATGACAACGCTCAATACACCGGCTGGCACACCGGCTACCCGGATGCGCCGGTGCGGGTGCTGCCGCATACCTGCCGCGACTTACCCTTCGAGAACGGCATGCTGCTGTTTATCTGTGAGTTTGCCGAGGCAGCGGAAATGGTTTGCCCACGCGGCACCCTGCGCCGGGTGATTGAGCGCTGCAAAGCCATGGGTTTCGATGCCTTCGCTGCGCTGGAATATGAGTTCTTCATGTTCGATGAAACCCCGGAGTCGGCCCGCGAGAAGGGTTTTCGCAACCTCAAACCCTTTACCCCGGACTGGTTTGGCTACTCGATGATTCGCAACTCGGTACACGCCGAGCTGTACCACGAGATTCTGGAAATGGCCGAACGCATGGACTTCCCCATCGAAGGCCTGCACACCGAAACCGGCCCCGGCGTGCTGGAGGCGGCGATTGCCTATGACCGTGCCGAAGCCGCAGCCGACAAGGGCGCGCTGTTCAAGATCTTTATGAAGGTGCTGGCCCAGCGCAACGGCCTGATGGCCACCTTTATGGCCAAGTGGTCGGGCAAATACCCGGGGCAGAGCGGACATATCCATGTGTCGCTGCGTGATCTGGCCAGCGGCAAGTCGGCGTTCTTTGACCCGAGCCAGGCGCACAATATGAGCAAGATTCAGCGCCACTTTCTTGCTGGGCAGCAGCGTCTGATGCCGGAATTCCTCTGCATGGTGGCGCCAACGCTGAACAGCTACCGCCGGCTGATTCCCGGCTTCTGGGCGCCCACCGATGCCACCTGGGGTGTTGAAAACCGTACTGCTGCGTTGCGGGTCATCCCCGGGAGCGATAAATCCCAGCGTCAGGAATATCGCCTGGGCGCGGCGGACGGCAATCCGTTTCTGGCCCTATCGGTGGCGCTCGGCTCCGGTCTGTATGGCGTGATGCAGCAGTGGGAGCCGACCGAGCCGGTGGTGGGGAATGCCTACGCGATGAAGCACCCCGAGGAGCTGGCCCTGCCGCGCACCCTGTGGGATGCCGCGCAACGGCTGAAGGCTTCGACGGCGGCGCGGGAGTTGTTTGGTGACGAGTTTGTCGAGCATTTCGCCGCCAGCCGCGAGTGGGAAGAGCGCGAATACCGCCGGCATGTCAGCGACTGGGAACTGGATCGCTACTTCGAAATTATCTAGCGCGCGGCCCCGGCTGATTGGGCTTATGGAGTCTTTTCAATGAGCAAACTGCAATGCATTTCCCCCATCGATGGCTCTGTGTATGTCGAGCGCCATTTGGCCTCCAACCCGGAAATTCAGGCGGCTCTAGCCAAGGCCGAGCGGGCGCAGCAGGCCTGGAAGACCACCCCGCTGGCTGAACGCATCGCCATCGGCCGTAAGGCGATTGCTGCGTTCGCCGCCAAGGAAACCCAGCTGGCTGAAGAGCTGTGCTGGATGATGGGCCGGCCGATCCGCTATGCCGCAGGCGAGGTGCGTGGCTTTGTCGAGCGGGCCAGCTATATGGCGGACATTGCCGAGAGCGCCCTAGCCGATATCCAGGTACCGGAAAAGCCCGGTTTTATCCGTTTTATCCGCCGTGAGCCACTGGGTGTGGCGCTGGTGATTGCCCCCTGGAACTACCCCTACCTGACAGCCGTGAACGCGGTGATGCCGGCGCTGCTGGCCGGCAATGCGGTGCTGCTCAAGCATTCCGCACAAACGCCATTGTGTGCCGAACGCATTGTTGAGGCTTTTAACGAAGCCGGCTTGCCGGACGGGGTGTTTCAGTACCTGCACCTGAGCCACGGTGAAACCGAGGCGCTGATCCAGGCGCCGACCATCGCCCACGTGGCCTTCACCGGCTCGGTACCGGGCGGCACCATGGTGGAGCGGGTGGCGGTGGGGCGCTTTCTCAGCATCGGCCTGGAACTGGGCGGTAAGGATCCAGCTTATGTTCGTGCTGACGCCGATCTGGCCCACGCGGTGGAAACCACCATTGATGGGGCGTTCTTCAACTCCGGGCAATCCTGCTGCGGTATCGAGCGTATCTACGTGCACGAATCGCTCTACGACGCCTTCGTCGAGCAGGCGGTGGCGCTGGTCAAGCAGTACAAACTCGGCCGATCCGATGACCCGGATACCACGTTAGGCCCACTGGTGCGCGCCGAGGCGGCGGATTTCGTCCGTGGGCAGATTCACGACGCTATTGAGCAGGGCGCCACCGCCCATCTGGTGCCGGCCGACTTTGCTATGGACCATCCCGGCTCGCAGTACCTCGCGCCGCAGGTGCTGACCAACGTGCACCATGGCATGCGCGTGATGACCGAAGAATCCTTCGGCCCGGTAGTGGGCATCCAGAAGGTCAAAGATGACGAAGAAGCCCTGGCGCTGATGAATGACAGCGAGTTTGGCCTGACTGCCGCGATCTTCAGCCGTGATGTCGACGCCGCCATGGTCCTGGCTGACCGAGTACAGGCCGGCACGGTGTTTCTCAATCGCTGTGATTACCTCGACCCGGCACTGGCCTGGACCGGGGTGAAGAACTCCGGGCGCGGCTGCACCCTGTCTAGCGTCGGTTTCGAGCACGTCACCCGGCCGAAATCCTTCCACTTCAAAACTCAGCTGTGAGGCGCGTAATGGACCTGAATCACTACCGCATGAACTGGAATTACCCGACCTCGGTGCGCGTCGGCGTGGGTCGCATCAGCGAGCTGGCTGCGGCCTGCCGGCAACTGGGGATGAGCGCGCCGCTGCTGGTGACCGACCCTGGCCTGGCCGCATTGCCGATGATCGACCGCGCGCTATTGCACTGCCGCGATGATGGTCTCAAGGCCGGCTTGTTCCATGGCATCAAGGGCAACCCCACCGGGCAGAACGTGATGGACGGGGTGGCCGCATTCAAGGCCGGTAAGCATGACGGGGTGATCGCCTTTGGCGGCGGTTCTGCGCTGGATGCCGGCAAGGCCATCGCGCTGATGGTCGGCCAGGATCGGCCCTTGTGGGATTTCGAGGACATCGGCGACAACTGCAACCGCGTCAATGTTGCCGGCATGGCCCCGGTGGTGGCGGTGCCGACCACCGCCGGCACCGGCTCTGAAGTGGGTCGTGCCTCGGTGATCACCGATGATGCCGTACATATCAAACGCATTATCTTCCACGCGCGCATGCTGCCGGCGCTGGTGATTCTCGACCCGGAACTGACCCTCGGCCTGCCGGCCAACATCACTGCCGCCACCGGTATGGATGCGCTGTCGCATAACCTGGAAGCCTTCTGCTCACCGCTGTTTCACCCCATGGCCGAAGGCATCGCCCTGGAAGGCATGCGCCTGGTGCAGCAGTATTTGCCGCGCGCGGTGGCGCAGGGCAGTGACGTTGAAGCGCGCTTGCAGATGCTGGTGGCCTCGAGCATGGGCGCGACCGCTTTCCAGCGCGGCCTGGGTGCCATGCACGCCCTGGCCCATCCGATCGGCGCGCTGTACGACGCGCACCACGGCCTGCTCAACGCGGTGCTGATGCCTTATGTGCTGGTGGCCAACCGCGAACGTATCGAGCCGCAGATGGAGAAAATGGCGCGCTATCTGAACCTGGCCAAGCCAGGTTTTACGGGCGTGCTGGAGTGGGTGATGGCGCTGCGTGAGCAGGTCGGTATCCCGCACAGCCTGGGCGAGATTGGCATTGATGACACGCGCATCGAGCAGGTTGGACAGATGGCCGAGGTTGACCCCTCTGCCGGCACCAACCCGATTACCTTTACGGCGGCGCAATACAGCCAGCTGTTCGAGAGAGCCCTGCGCGGCACCCTCTAATCTCTAGCTTTACCAGCGCTGCTCGCGTGGGCGAGCAGCGCTGTAGCGAACAGATACATGACCCGTCGGTTCTTCGCTTGCGCTGCCTGCGCGTGACTCCTTATATTCCCCCGGCATTTAAGCGCGCCCGGCTTGCGCCTGCCCGGCTGCAAGCAGGGTCTGTTACCGCAATGGTGAGAGGCCATGATCGAAATAAAAAACCTAACCAAGCGTTTTGCGCAGCACACGGCTGTTGACGACCTGTCCTTCAGTGTTAAGCCCGGTGAAGTGCTGGGCTTTCTCGGCCCCAACGGTGCCGGCAAATCCACCACCATGAAGATGCTCACCGGCTTTCTGGCGCCGACTTCAGGCAGTGCCAGCATCCTCGGTTTCGATATCCAGAAAGACACCCTCAAGGCCCAGCGGCAGATCGGTTATCTGCCCGAAGGCGCGCCGTGCTACGGCGATATGACGGTGCGCAGCTTCCTCGAATTTATCGCCGAGGTACGCGGTTTCAAAGGCGCCGAGAAGCGTCAGCGGGTGGACAAAGCGGTGGCTCAAGTCGAGCTGGACGCCGTACTGGAACAGTCGATCGAAACTCTGTCGAAAGGCTTCAAGCGTCGCGTCGGCCTGGCCCAGGCGATTCTGCATGATCCCAAGGTGCTGATCCTCGACGAACCCACCGACGGCCTCGACCCCAACCAGAAGCACCAAGTGCGCAAGCTGATCCAGAGCCTGGCCCACGACAAGATCGTGATCATTTCCACCCACATCCTCGAAGAAGTGTCCGCTGTGTGCACCCGCGCGGTGGTGATCGCCCACGGCAAGCTGCTGGCCGACGGCACGCCGCTGGAGCTGGAGAGCCGCTCGCGTTATCACCAGGCCGTCACCCTGGTGGCTGCCGAGCCGCTCGATCAGGCCGCGCTGGCTGCGCTGCCGGGCGTGGCCGGGGTGGAAGAAAATACCCTGGAACACAGCCTGAGCATCCTCGCCAAACCGGGTGAAGTGATCTTCCCGCAGGTCAACGCGCTGATCGCGGAGCGCGGCTGGCAGGTCAAGGAATTGAATGTCGAACGCGGGCGGCTGGACGAAGTGTTCCGCAGCCTGACCCGTGGGGAGGTGGTATGAGTCAGTTGTCGGTGGTCTTTAAGCGCGAGCTGGCGAGCTACTTCGCCACGCCGCTGGCTTACGTGTTTATCCTGATTTTCTTGGTGCTGTCCGGGGTGTTCACCTTCTACCTCGGCGGCTTCTTCGAGAGCGGCCAGGCCAATCTCGCACCGTTCTTCAATTTCCACCCTTGGCTGTATCTGTTTCTGGTGCCGGCAATTGCCATGCGCCTGTGGGCCGAAGAGCGCAAGAGCGGCACCATCGAACTACTGATGACCCTGCCCATCACCCGTTTCGACGCGGTCACTGGCAAGTTTCTCGCCGCCTGGGTGTTTGCCGGTTTGGCGTTGCTGCTGACCTTCCCGATGGTGATCACCGTCAATTACCTGGGTGAGCCGGACAACGGTGCGATCATCACCGGCTATATCGGCAGCTGGCTGCTGGCGGGTGCTTATCTGGCGATTGGCTCGTGCATGTCGGCCCTGGCGAAAAACCAGGTAATCGCCTTTATCCTGGCCGTCAGCGTGTGCTTCCTGTTTATCGTCAGCGGCTTCCCCATGGTGCTCGACGGTTTCAGTGGCTGGGCGCCGCAGTGGCTGGTGGATGCCGTGGCTTCGCTGAGCTTCCTGACCCGTTTCGATGCGATCAGCAAGGGCGTGATCGACCTGCGCGACCTGCTGTATTTCCTCACCCTGATTGCTGCCTGGTTGGCGGCGACAGCGGTGGTTATCGACCTGAAGAAAGCTGACTGAGGCCGCCCATGAAAAAGCTGATGGTTTCCAGCGCCGGGCTTGCACTCATTGCCCTGGCGTTTCTCGCCTTCAACCTGTTCTCCAGCGTCAGCCTTAGCGGCGTGCGTCTGGATCTGACCGAGCAGAAGCTCTACACCCTCTCCAGCGGCACCGAGCAGATTCTTGCCGAGCTGGATGAGCCGGTGGAGCTGAACTTCTTCTACTCCGACACCGCGACCAAGGACCTACCGGCGCTGCGCACCTACGCCAAGCGCGTCGAGGAAATGCTCAAGGCTTATCAGCGTGAGGCGGGCGACAAGCTCAAGCTGACGATTATCGACCCGGCGCCGTTTTCCGAGGACGAAGACAAAGCCGCCGAGTTCGGCTTGCAGGGCATTCCGCTGCAGCAGGGCGGCGACTCGATCTACTTCGGCCTGGCCGGCAAGAATGCCGAAGGCCTGACCCAGGTGATCCCGTTTTTCGCCCTGGATCAGGAAGAGTTCCTCGAATACGAACTCAGCCGTCTGGTGCAGAGCCTGGCCAAGCCCGAGCGCCCGGTTGTCGGCGTACTGTCTGGCTTGCAGGTCAACGGCGGTTTCGACATGGCCGCGCGGCAGCCGACACCGGCCTGGATGCTGATCGAGGAGATTCGTCAGCTGTTCCAGATCGAAAGCCTCAAGCGTGATGTCGACCTGATCCCTGAAAAGGTTTCGGTACTGCTGCTGATCCACCCTAAGCAGCTGCCTGAGCAGACCCTGTACGCGATTGACCAGTTCGTCCTGCGCGGCGGCAAGTTGCTGACCTTTGTCGACCCGTTCAGCGAGGCCGATACCCAGGCCGAAATGCCCGGCGAGATGGTCATCGACAAAGCGTCCGATCTGCCCGCGCTGTTCAAGGCCTGGGGCCTGCGCATGGTGCCGGATCAGGTGCTGGGCGACGGCTCATATGCCATGTCGGTGAGCATGGGCGAGGGCCAGCGCCCGGTGCGTCACGCTGCCTGGCTGAGCCTGCCGAAGAATGCCCTGGACAAGGACGACATCAGCACCGCTTCGCTGGAAACCATCACGGTGGCCACTGCCGGCATGCTGGAGCCGCTGGACGGCGCGAAAACCCAGTTCATCCCGCTGGTGCGCAGCTCGCAGTACGCCATGCCGTTTGATGTCAAACGCTTCGGCATGCTGGCCAACCCGGAAGAGCTGATTCGCGAACTCAAACCCACCGGCGAGCGTTACACCCTGGCCGCGCGTATCAGCGGCCCGGCGCAAACGGCTTTCCCAGAGGGGATCGAAGGGCAGAAGGATGGCCTCAAACAGGCCGACAACATCAACGTGATCGTCGTGGCCGACACCGACATGCTCACCGACCGCATGTGGGTGCAGGTGCAGGACTTCTTCGGTCAGCGTATTCCGCAGCCGTGGGCGGACAATGCCGGTTTCGCGATCAACGCCCTGGACAACCTGGCCGGCTCCGAAGCGCTGATCAGCGTGCGTTCTCGCGGTCGCTTCACCCGGCCGTTCGAGGTGGTGGACGCCATTCAGCGTGACGCCGAGGTGCAGTTCCGCGAGAAGGAGCAAGCCCTGCAAACGCAACTGGCTGATACCGAGCAGAAGCTTGCCGCTCTGCAGCAGAACCAGGACCCGAGCAAAGCCCTGGAGCTGACGCCCGAGCAACAGGCTGCGGTGCAGCAGTTTGTGCAGCAGAAACTGGCGATCCGCAAGGAGCTACGCGACGTGCGTTACCAGTTGAATGCCGATATCGAGGCCCTGGGCAGCACGCTCAAGTTCCTCAATATCGCTCTGGTGCCGCTGGTGTTGACCCTCGGCGTGCTGGCGCTGTGGTTGTGGCGTCGGCGCAAGCACGGCTAAGAACCTGTTCAAAGTCTGCTGCGCGTCGGCCCTGCTGCGTTAAAACAGGCTCGGAATGCTCATGTACACCCGTACACTCCGCTTCCTCGCCTGTTTTTGCCTTGCATGGCTCTAGCTCGCGAGCCTTGGAATAGGTTCTAAACCCGTCTGTACCTGCAAAGGGCCGCTTGATGCGGCCCTTTGTTTTTCTGTCTTCCCGGTCAGATAATGCCCGCGCGCCTATGCGCCAAGCGGATCGCCGTGACCGATCTAACCAGTCCTGTTTCATCCGTTATGAGGATTAATTAGATGCCTACCCTCCTGGTCAAAATATTCGAAGGTCGCAGCGATGAGATCAAGCGCGAGTACGCCAAAGCCCTGACCGACGCCTCAACCAAGGTGCTCGGCTGCGATGCCAGCGCGGTGGATGTGATCTTCGAGGAAGTGAAAAAGGGCGACTGGGCCACTGGTGGCGTGATGTGGTCTGAGCGCGACTAGCGTTGAACCTGGGGTGGGTTATCCGTTGCACGGTGAGCCCATCCTGTTGCCTGCTTTCTTCTCCGTAAATATCGCTGCATAGCTTGTCCTGTATGGCCTGTAGCCTGCCGGCAAAAAGACCTTTTCAGGCATAAACGCTGTTTTATACTCGGCCTTCGGTGATGGCCGGGCACTCGCCTGCAGGCCGCGCCAAACAATAAAAACTGCACGCTGGAGATACAGGTAATGGCTGAGCGCGAGACAGGCACCGTCAAGTGGTTCAATGATTCCAAGGGTTATGGCTTTATTCAGCGCGAGAGCGGCGCGGACGTGTTCGTGCATTTCCGTGCGATCCGTGGCGAAGGTCATCGCACCCTGCTCGAAGGGCAGAAGGTCGAGTTCGCCGTGACCCAGGGCCAGAAAGGCTTGCAGGCTGACGACGTGTCCGCCGTTTAAGCCCTCTCCCGCAGTAGAAAAGCCCATCACCGATGGGCTTTTTGCTTTCTGTCCTTTGGTCGTTTTCCCCTAGGCAAAAATGCGACAATCGCCGCCTTCCTGCTCGTCCCCTTGACCCCATCCCGCGATTACCCGATGACCGACGCCACGCCCGCCGTTGACCAACTGCTGAAAAATCTCGACCAGACCCTGCTGGGCGACCGTCATCGCCTGCGCCGCCAGTTGCATGAGCTGCGCAAGCAGACGCCGGTGGACGAAGCCAAGCTGGCGCAGTGGCTGCAGCGTTTCGAGGCGTCCCGTGCCAAGGTCGAGGCGCGCCGGTTGAGCGTGCCACCGATGCGTTACGACGATGCGCTGCCGATTGCCGCCAAGCGCGATGAAATTAAAGCCGCCATCGCCGCGCACCAAGTGGTGGTTATCGCTGGGGAAACCGGTTCAGGCAAGACCACTCAGTTGCCGAAGATCTGCCTGGAACTGGGCCGTGGCATACATGGACTGATCGGCCACACCCAACCACGGCGCCTGGCCGCGCGCAGCGTGGCCACCCGAGTAGCGGAAGAAATTGGCACGCCGCTGGGCGAGCTGGTCGGCTATCAGGTGCGTTTCGAGGACCAGAGCAACGAGCGCAGCCTGATCAAACTGATGACCGACGGCATCTTGCTGGCCGAAACCCAGCACGACCGCTATCTGGAAAAGTACGACACGATCATCGTCGACGAAGCCCACGAACGCAGTCTGAACATCGACTTCCTGTTGGGCTTTCTGAAAACCCTGCTGGTGCGTCGCCCTGACCTGAAGCTGATCATCACCTCGGCGACCATCGACCTGCAGCGCTTCTCCGAGCACTTCGGCGGCGCACCTATTGTTGAGGTGTCCGGCCGCACCTTCCCGGTGGACACCTGGTACCGGCCGCTGGCGGCTGAGCAGGACGAAGACGGCAACCGCGTCGAGGAAGACCTCTCCGTCGATCAGGCGATCCTCGCCACCCTGGATGAAATCAGCGCCTTCGAGAAAACCGAAGGCAAGCGACCCGGCGATGTGCTGGTGTTTCTGCCCGGCGAGCGCGAGATTCGTGATGCCGCCGAGGTGTTGCGTAAGGCCAACCTGCGCCTGACTGAAGTGCTGCCGCTGTATGCGCGCCTGACCCCGGCCGAGCAGCAGAAGATTTTCGCGCCCATGGGCGCGCGCAAGATCGTCCTGGCCACCAACGTTGCGGAAACCTCGCTCACCGTGCCGGGCATCCGTTATGTGATCGACAGCGGCACGGCGCGCATCAGCCGCTACAGCTACCGCGCCAAGGTGCAACGTTTACCGATTGAGGCCATCAGCCAGGCCAGCGCCAACCAGCGTAAGGGCCGCTGCGGGCGGGTCGAGCCAGGCATCTGCATCCGCCTGTACAGCGAGGAAGACTTCAACGGCCGCCCGGCCTTTACCGACCCGGAAATTCTGCGCACCAACCTGGCGGCGGTGATTCTGCAGATGCTGCATCTGCGCCTGGGCGAGATCGAGGCCTTCCCCTTTATCGAGCCGCCGGATGGCAAGGCCATCAGCGATGGCTTCAACCTGTTGCAGGAACTCTCGGCGGTTAACCGCGAAGGTCAACTGACGCCGCTGGGCCGCCAGCTGGCGCGCCTGCCTGTGGATCCACGCTTGGGCCGTATGGTGCTCGAAGGCGCCAAGCAGGGCAGTCTGGAAGAAATCCTGATTATCGCCAGTGCGCTATCGGTGCAGGATGTGCGCGAGCGCCCGTCCGACCGTCAGCAGGCTGCCGACCAGGCCCATGCGCAGTGGAAGGACGTCGATTCCGACTTCGCTGCGTTGATCAACCTGTGGCGCGGTTTCGAGGAACAGCGCCAGACTCTGGGTTCCAGTGCGCTGCGCAGCTGGTGCCGGAAGAACTTTCTTAACTATCTCAGGCTGCGCGAGTGGCGCGATGCGCATCGTCAGTTGGTACTGATTACCCGTGATTTGCAGCTTTCGCCTAGTAATAAAGCGCCGGGTAGGAGCGAGCTTGCTCGCGATCAGCAATCTGCAGGTCAAGCCGCGATAGCTGCGGATCGCCAGCTGTCAGCGGCTCAGAAAGAAAAAGAACTGGCCGAAAAAGATCAAGCCGCCCAACGCGCCAAAGGCTACGCCGCCGTGCACAAGGCGATTCTCGCCGGTTTGCTCAGCCAGATTGGCCAGAAAACTGAAGACGGCGATTACCTCGGCGCCCGTCAGCGGCGCTTCTGGGTGCACCCATCCTCGGTGATCGGTCGCAAGAAACCCAGCTGGCTGATGGCCGCCGAGCTGGTGGAAACCACCAAGCTCTTTGCGCGCATGGTGGCGAAGATCGAGCCAGACTGGATTGAGCCGCTGGCCGGTCACCTGATCAAGAAAAACCACCTGGAACCGCACTGGGAGAAGAAGCGCGGCCAGGTCGTGGCCTATGAACAAATCAGCCTGTACGGCCTGATCGTGGTCGGCCGCCGTGCGGTGCATTTTGGTCCGATTGATCCCGTGGCCTCGCGCGAGCTGTTTATCCGCGAGGGCTTGGTGGGCGGCGAAATCAACTCGCGCGCCAAGTGCCTGACGGCCAACCGTCAGCTTCTGGAAAAACTCGACGAACTGGAAGCCAAGGCACGCCGGCGCGACATTCTCGCCGACGAGGAAACCCTGTTCGCCTACTACGAGGCGCGCCTGCCGGCGAACATCTACCAGAGCGCCACCTTCGACAGCTGGTACAAGACGGAAAGCGCGAAGAATCCGCAGCTGCTGATCATGCGCGAAGAGGATGTGCTCGCCCGCGATGCCAAGGAAGTCACCGCTGCGCAGTACCCGGACACCCTGCGTCTGGGCGAACTGACCCTACCGCTTTCGTATCACTTCGAGCCTAACCACCCGCGTGACGGCGTGACCCTGCGCGTGCCCGCGCCGTTGTTGCCGCAACTGCCGCCTGAGCGCCTGGAATGGCTGGTGCCGGGTCTGCTGGAGGCCAAGTGCATGGCCCTGGTGCGCGGCCTGCCCAAGGCGCTACGCAAGAACTTTGTGCCGGTGCCGGATTTTGTCGGCGCCGCCCTGGGCAAGATCAGTTTTGCCGACGGCAGCCTGCCCGAGGCCCTGGGCCGCGAGCTGACGCGCATGACCGGTACGCGGGTCAGCGACGAGGCCTGGGCCGAGTCCGCCGCGCAGCTTGAGGGTCATCTGCGGATGAATATCGAAGTGGTCGACAACCAGGGCAAACCCCTGGGCGAGGGCCGCGACTTGGCCGAGCTGACCGCGCGTTTCAGCGAGGCCACCCAGGCCGGTCTAGCCCTGCCGAAAACCGCCAAGAGCCAGCAACCGGTAGAGGCTAAGGCCTTTAGCGAAGTGGCGGCGAAGACCCAGCAGCAGGTTGCGGGTCTGTCCATGACCGTCTACCCGGCGCTGGTGGAAGAAGCGGGTGTGGTCAAGGAAGGGCGCTTCCCGACCCTGGCCGAAGCCGAGTTTCAGCATCGCCGTGCCCTGCAGCGTTTGCTGCTGCAGCAACTGAGCGATCAAGCCAAATTCCTGCGCGGCAAGTTGCCGGGTTTGACCGAGCTGGCGCTGCTGTACCGTGATATGGGCCGGGTCGATGCGCTGGTTGAGGATATCCTGCTGGCCAGCCTCGACAGCTGCATCCTTGAAGGCAGCGAGCCGCTGCCGCGCGACGGTGCTGGCTTGGCGGCTCTGGCCGAGCGTAAGCGTGGCGACTGGACCGGCGAGGCCGAACGCCTGGCCAAGCTGACCCTGGAAATCCTCAAGCTCTGGCACAGCCTGCAGAAACGCTTCAAAGGCAAGATCGACCTGGCTCAGGCCATGGCGCTGAATGACATCAAGCTGCAGCTGAGCAATCTGGTGTATCCCGGTTTCGTCCGCGAAACCCCGGCGCAGTGGCTCAAAGAAGTGCCGCGCTACCTCAAGGCAATCGAACAACGCTTGGACAAGATCGCCGGCCAGGTGCAGCGCGACCGCGTGTGGAGTAGCGAGCTGGCGGGTTACTGGGAGCAGTACCAGGCACGCCTGGGCAAACACAGCCAGGAAGGCAAACGCGACCCGCAGCTGGTGCTGTACCGCTGGCTGCTGGAGGAGTACCGCGTTTCGCTGTTCGCTCAGCAGCTGGGCACCAAGCTGCCAGTCTCCGACAAGCGTCTGAGCAAGCAGTGGAGCAGCGTCGAAGCTTAAGCGCCCCTCTAGCATTGGCCTGAATCGGCGGCTTGCTTGATCACCGGAAGGTACTGCTAGACTCAGGCCACATCCCGTCGTGCCCGCGTGAGTGATGATCTTGATTGCAGTCGATGTACGCCGCTCGTCCTTGCTGCGCCTCCGCTTGTTGTTTGCCCTGTTGCTGCTGGCCTGTTGGCCGGGTCTGGCGGCAGCCACCTGTGAGAAGACGCTGCGCTGGGACGATGACCCGCCGTTCAGCATGCAAACGGTGGATGGCGCGGTGGTTGGCATCGACGTTGAAATCAATCGTGCGGCGCTGGCCCGTTTGGGCTGCCAGATCAAACTGCGCAAACTGCCCTGGGCGCGGGCGCTCAAGGAGCTGGAACTAGGCCGTCTGGATATTCTGCCCGGCGCCTTTCGCCGGCCAGAGCGTGAGGTCTATGCGCATTTCTCCGGCCCGGTGCTGCCGCCCTCGCGCAATATTCTGTTTATGCATGCCCCAGCACTGCAGCGCTGGCCCATCACTCAGCTGCTGGAGCTGCAGCACAGCGAATTCCGCCTGGGCGCACAGATCAACGCGGTCTACGGCGCAGACTACGCACAACTGATGGATGATCCGGCGTTTGCCGCGCGGGTGGTGCAGGTGGCCAACCGCAACAACCTCTGGCGCATGGTCGGCAAGGGCCGTATTGATGGTGTGATTGCCGACGAAAACACCGGTGCCTACGAAATCCAGCAACTGGGCCTCAGCGAGCGGATCAAGCCCACGGCTGTGGTGGTGTCCAGCGATGCCGCCGAGATTGCATTCAGCAAGCGCTCAATCGAGCCTGATTTTGTCCAGGCCTATGCCGATGCGCTGCGCGAATTGGTAGCGGATGGCCGTTATGAGCGGATTGTGCAGCGCTATATACAGCCGTAAACGTGACCTGCTGAAAAATAGGCAGCGCTATCGCTATTGATTTAACGGCACTGTTACTTGCTCCGCCGCCTGTGTGATGCTGTGGCAAGACAACAATAAATAACAAGGAGCGCAGTTATGTTGGGAGATTTAGGGCTGTTTGTTGGGCTTGCGTTGCTCATCTGGATGGCGTTGCGCGGTGTCAATATTTTAATTGCCGCGCTGCTGTGTTCGTTGGTGGTGGCGTTAACCAACGAGCTGGAAGCCCCCAAGGCTTTGCTCGAATATTTTCCCTTCGGGCCGTTAGGGGCGTTCACTTTCGCCGGCAAGTTCTTTGTACTTTTTCTTTGTGGCGCGATCTTCGGCAAAGTCATGGCCGCCAGCCAAGCGGCCAGCAGCATTGCTCAAGCGATTACCCGGAGCCTGGGAATTCAACGCACCCTATGGGTAAGTATGGTGGTCTGTGCTCTGCTGACCTATGGCGGTGTGGTGGTGTTCGTGGTGATTTTCACCATGTACCCACTGGGCATTACCTTGATGCGCGAGGCCAACTTGCCCAAACGGCTGTTCTGCGCGGCGACGGCTTTGGGTTCTGGCACATTCACCATGACCGCATTGCCGGGTTCGCCCTCGATCCACAACGTGATCGCCTCCAGCGCCCTGGGCACCGATCTGTTCGCCGGTGCCTGGCTTGGCCTGCTGGCCAGCGCAGTGATGATCATCCTGGGTATGGCCTATGTGCAGCGCGAGTGGCGTATGGCCCGTGCCCGGGGCGAGGGCTTTGAGAGCAATGCTCAGGATTTGCGCATGCAGCAGTTGGCAGGGGAGCCCGGTACAGGCCCGCATTGGGGCATGGCTTTGCTGCCGATTCTCGTGGTGCTGGGCGTCATCATGTTGCCACGTTTGTTGTTGCTCAGCGGCGGGGTGACGGCGGGGGAGGGGATGCTCGGCCAAGTGCTGAACTTCAGTCAGCGTCAGCCCATTATCTGGCCAAGCCTGGCCCTGACAATTGCTACGCTGACGGCCATTCTGCTGTTCCCGGCGTTACGGCGTAATACCGTGGCGATGCTGGGGCAGGGCGCTGATGACTCCATCATGCCGCTGCTCAATACTGCAGCAGTGATCGGCTTTGGTGGCGTGGTCACCCAGACCGCGGGCTTCGGCCAGTTCGTTAACTGGGTACTGTCGGTGGACATGCCGCCGCTGCTGTCCATTTTCGCCTCGGTCAGCGTGGTGTCAGGCATTGTCGGCTCGTCTTCCGGCGGCCTGCAGATCTTTATGCAAACCCTGGCCCCCAAGTATCTGGAAATGGGCGTGGAGCCTGAGGTGCTGCACCGTATCGCCACCATTGCCGCTGGCGGCCTGGACTCGCTGCCACATTGCGGCGCGGTGATTGCCATGTTGATGATCATGGGGCTGAACCATAAACAGGCTTACAAGGACATCTTTGTGGTGACGGTACTGATCCCCGTGATTGCCGTATTTGTCTGCATCGGCGCATTAGGCCTGATGGCTGCTTGATAAGGCCGTTCCCGCACGTGCTCAGCCAATTCCGCTGCCCCGCTGTTGGCTGATGCCCTAAGGCGCACGAAGCTGGCGTGCGCCCGATGATCGGGGTTAGGCGTCAGGGTTGAATGCCACCGTAAAACAGCTGCCGCCTTCCTCCAGGTTGCGTACCGAGATCATCCAGCCCTGTTTGCTGCAGATCCGTTTAACCAGTGAGAGGCCCAGGCCAAGCCCTTCCCCGCGCGCCTCAGCGCCCCGTACAAAAGGCTGAAAAATCTGCTCATGTTGCTCCGGGGCAATGCCCATGCCGCTGTCTTCCACGCGAAAACCGCCGGTGGTCAGCACCAGGTGCACAAAGCCTCGCTCGGTGTAATGCAGGGCATTGCGCAGCAGGTTAGCCATGACTGTATTGAGCAAAACCGGGTTGTAGAGGCCCGCATCCGGCCCCTCCTGGCGGCATTGAAAGTCCAGGCCCTTTTCAGTGAGCAGCGGTCCCCAGCGATTGGCTTGTTCCGTCGCCACATCTGCCAGGCTGCTGTTCGCCACAAAGGCACTGGCGTTGGCTTTATCGCGCGCCAGTTGCAGGAAGGTCTGCACCAGGTCGCGCATTTCTTCACTGGCCCGGCTGATGCGCTCAATCTGCTCGCGCTCACGCGGCGGCAAATGGCCTTCGGCCAATAATTCGCAGGAGGTGGCAATGATCATCAAGGGGGTGCGCAGTTCGTGGCTGACATCACTGGTGAACAGCCGCTCGCGCTCCAGCGATTGGCGCACCTGGCCCAGGGTGCTGTCGAAGGCCGCCGCCAGTTGACCCACTTCATCGTCGGGGTATTCGGGGGCCAGTGGTGGCGCCAGCACATGCAGCTGGTCGCGGTGGCGAACCTGCTGTGCCAGCCGACTCACCGGGGCCATGACCTTTCGAGCCATGATCAACCCAAGCCCCCAAGCACCGACCACGGTGAGAAGAAAACCCGCTAACACGACGTCGAACAGGGCTTGCTCATGGGCTTCGAATTCGTGCTGTTCCTGCGCCAGGAGATGGGTCTGGCCATTCATTTTGCGGCTGTAGACGTAGAACGCGGCGGTGCCGTCAACCACTTCGGTAAAGCCAGCCGGCAAATCGGCGAACCTTGCGGGTATCGGGTACTGCGGCTGTTCGGAGCTGAAAAACTGGGTCATGGAGTCGAGCCTGGGCGGGCGTCCATGCTGAATATCTTCCTCAAGCACCTTGCCCAGTTCTCGGTTCAACTCCTCGGAAACCAGGTTTTCTTCAATGAAGTGCACCACGGCCACGATGCTCAGCGAAAACAGGCCGCTGACCAAGGTGGTCATCAGCACGAAGGCAATCAGAATGCGCCTGGAAAAAGGCTGTTTAGACATCATCGGTCTGCTCCGCCAGTCGATAACCGACGCCATGCAGGGTGTGTAGCAATGGGCACGCGAACGGTTTATCGAGGACCTGGCGCAGCTGATGAATGTGGCTGCGCAGGCTGTCGCTATCCGGGCAATCATCGCCCCACAGTGCATCCTCCAAGGCTTCGCGACGAACCACTGCGGGACTTTTCTGCATCAGTACGGCCAGTAACTTGAGGCCCAGGGGGTTGAGTTTGAGCGGTTGCCCCGCCCGGCTGACATGCAGGGTGTCGAGGTCATAGACAAGGTCGGCGACTTTCAACTGGCGCTTGCGGCTGCCCTGGCTGCGCCTCAGGATCGCCTCAATCCGCGCCACCAGCTCAGACAGCGCAAACGGTTTGATCAGGTAATCGTCAGCCCCGGCCTGCAAACCTTGTAGCCGATCATCCAGGGCGTCGCGAGCGGTGAGCATCAGGATCGGTACCTCATTGCGGCCGTCCTCGCGCAGCCGTTTGCACACCTGATAGCCGTCAATGCCTGGCAGCATGATGTCCAGCACGATCAGGTCATAGTGTCCGGTACTGGCCAGGTGCAAACCGCTCAGGCCGTCTTGTGCACAGTCAACGCTGAACCCCTTGAGCTGCAGGTAGTCGAGCACGTTGGCGAGGATGTCGCGGTTATCTTCGATCACTAGGATGCGCACAGATAGAACTCTTTCTCTGGTTTTGACACTTTCTTCACATCCCGTTGACGCCTGGCTCACAGGCCTCGCCACAGACTGCGGCTCGTTCATCCAGCAAGGATCATACGATGCCTCAGCTTCATTACGCCCAACTGCGCTACCTGTCCATCATCGTGCTGGCCTGGCTGTCGGTGTTCGTCCTGACGCGCAGTCTACTGCTGCTCAGTCACCTGGCCGCTGCGGATGTCAGCCTGCTGCAATGGGGCGGTGTCTACGGGGTTGGCCTGGTCTACGACCTGAGCTTTTTGCTGTATGCCACGTTGCCCCTGGCGCTGTACCTGCTGGTGTGTCCGGCCCGACTATGGTGTCGGCGCTGGCATCAACGCCTGCTGCTTGGCCTGGTCGGCGTCAGCGTGTTTGCGATGCTGTTTACGGCGGTTGCCGAATGGCTGTTTTGGGATGAGTTCGGCGTGCGGTTCAACTTTATCGCCGTGGACTACTTGGTTTACTCGGAAGAGGTGATCAACAACATCCTCGAGTCGTACCCGATCTATCCGCTGATTGCGTTGCTCGCGGTGATCGCCATGGGGGTCAGCGTTGCATTGTATCGGCCGGTGGAAGCCGCGCTTCAGGCACCACTCATGCCCCGCGGCCGTGCCTGTGCAGCCCTGGTAGCGCTGTGCGTGCTGGTCGGGTTGGATGGTCTGTCGGTTGGTCAGGACAGCCCGCGTGGCCTGGGTGGTAATACCTATCAGCGGGAGCTGGCCAGCAACGGGCCGTTTCAGTTCTTCGCGGCTTTTCGTAATAACGAACTGGACTACCCGCAGTTCTATGCAACGTTGCCGGCGCCGGAAGTGGCCAGCCTGTTGCGCGAGGAGGTGAGCGAAGCCAATGCCCGCTTTATCGGTCACGACCCTCAGGACATTCGCCGGTTGATCGACAACCCCGGTCAGCCACAGGTGATGAACGTGGTGCTGGTCACCATCGAAAGCCTCAGTGCCAAATACCTGGGCAGCTTCGGCGATGCGCGAGGCCTGACGCCCAATCTGGATGCCCTGCGTCAGCAGAGCCTGAGCTTCAGTAACTTCTACGCCACGGGCACACGTACCGACCGCGGATTGGAAGCGATTACCTTGTCCATACCGCCTACGCCTGGCCGTTCAATCGTCAAGCGTATTGGCCGTGAATCCGGTTATGGCAGCCTGGGTCAGCAGTTCAATGCCCTTGGTTATGACAGCGTATTTATCTACGGCGGGCGCGGCTACTTCGACAACATGAATGCCTTCTTCAGCGGCAATGGCTACCGCGTTGTCGACCAGAGCAGCGTGGCGGAAGGCGATATGACCTTCAAGAACGCCTGGGGCATGTCCGATGAGGATCTTTACCAGCAAACCCTCAAGGTCGCCGACGCGGATCATGCCCAGGGCAAACCTTTCTTCCTGCAACTGATGACCACCTCCAACCACCGGCCTTATACCTATCCCGATGGGCGCATCGACATCCCGTCTGGCGAGGGTCGTGAAGGCGCGGTGAAGTACACCGACTACGCGATCGGCCAGTTCTTGCAGCAGGCCAGAGCTAAACCCTGGTTCAACCAGACGGTCTTCGTCTTTGTGGCTGATCACACGGCGGGCAGTGCAGGCCAGGAAGACCTGCCGGTGGCGAACTACCACATCCCGTTGTTTATCTACGCCCCAGCCCTGATCCAACCCCAGGCATTCACTGAAGTGGCGAGCCAGATAGACCTGGCACCCACCCTGCTGGGATTGCTCAACATCGATTACAGCTCAACCTTTTTTGGCCGCAACGTATTGCGTAAAGATCGCGCCCCTGGGCGGGCGCTGATTGGTAACTACCAGCACCTGGGGCTGTTCGACGGTCACGACCTCGCCATTCTCAGCCCGCGCCGGAGTATGCGCAGGCATGACGACGCGCTTGGGTTGAGCCACGAGTCTTCAAGTACGGTCCGCGACAGTTTGCTGCGCCGGGATATCGCCTACTACCAGGGCGCCAGCCACGCGTTTCAAAAACGCTTGATGGCGTGGCAACCCTCAGCCCTGCCTGAAGCACAGCTCAGCAACCGCTAATCCCCGCACTGCCTCGGCAGTGCATTGACTGGAGTGCAGTGATGGCAGTCGTACGCACGGCCCATACCAATCGCTACTTTGATTTTCGCCTTGCGCTGGGCATTCCCTTGGTGCTGATGGCGCTGCTCCTACTGCTGGACCCCAGTGGCGTGGACTTCGCACTGGCGCATCGGTTTTATGAGCCGGGGCTGGGTTTGTCGGTCGGCATAATTTCTGGCTGGAAGACATCCTGCATGATCGCGCCAAACAGGGCGTGATCATTCTGGGCGTTCTGTCGATTAGCGGCTTGTTACTGAGCTTGGTGGTTAAGCAATGGCGGGCATGGAGCCTGCCGCTCGGCTATCTGGTGCTGTCTCTGGCGGTATCGACCAGCATTGTCACACCGCTGAAAAAGCTGACCGCGATGCAATGCCCCTGGAGCTTGACCGAGTTCGGTGGCGAAGAGGCGTTCAGCCCGCTACTGGGTGAGCGGGCCGTTACAGACCACCCTGGGCGTTGCTGGCCGGGTGGCCATGCGTCTGCCGGTTTCTCGCTGATTGCGCTGTTCTTTGCCCTGCGTGATCGCTACCCGCGATGCGCCCGGGTCGCACTGACGCTGGCATTGGGCCTGGGTACGATTTTTTCTATTGGGCGGGTGATGCAGGGCGCGCATTTCGTTTCGCACAACCTGTGGACCCTGCTCTTCGACTGGCTGATCTGCACGCTCTTTTACCGCTGGCTGCTGTATCGGCCGAGTGCGGTCTGTGACGCATCGCCAGCGCAACTCCCCGTCCATCCCTGGCGGAGCGATGCCTTATGAGCGGTAACCCTGGCAGTACTGTCCGCTTCGTATACCGGCATGGCGTAAGCATGCTGACTGTCAGTGTGCTCATCTGCCTGTTAAGTGGCTGCCAGAGCACGCGCGAGGCCATGATCGCCGAAGGGTATCCCGCCCCATTTATTGATGGGTTTGAAGCCGGGTGCAGCAGCGGTCGGCAAGCGGCTGGGGCATTGGCCGACTTCCGCAAAGATGTTCCGCGCTACCTGCAGCAACCCCTCTACGCACAAGGTTGGGAAGATGGCTTTCGCCAATGTCAGGCCGCGCTGGAGAGCGCCATCGAACGTGAACTGCACGATAGCGACAGGCGCGACCGGGAGTGGCGTCGGCATGTTGACCAGGCCATGGCTAAAGCCCTGCGCAGCAGCTGAAGCTGGCTATCGAAGCGCCTGCTGTGCACCGCCCTGTGGGGTTAAGACCGTCTATCAGTGAGGTGCTTTAGCCGTGGCTCGCTGAGCGCTGGTCGCCGAAAGTTGCCATGCACGCTGTGGCTCGACAAAATCGCGCACCGATTCGGCCCAATGGCCGGGTGGCGATGTTGAGAAGAGGCTTGAGTTGAACGAGCAGACACTATCCATGCGCCTGGAACGCGTGGCAGCGCATGTGCCCGCTGGCGCGCGGTTGGCGGATATTGGCTCGGATCACGCCTATCTCCCGGTGGCCTTGATGCGCCGTGGGGTTATCGAGGCCGCTGTGGCCGGAGAGGTGGCCTTGACGCCGTTTCACGCGGCTGAACGCAGCGTGCGTGAGAGCGACCTGAGCCCGCGCATTAGCGTGCGCCTGGCTGATGGTTTGACGGCGATTGAGGCGGGCGATGCCATCACGGCGATCAGCATCTGCGGGATGGGCGGTGAGCGGATTCGCGACATCCTCGACAGCGGCAAGGCGCGTCTGACGGGCCAGGAGCGGTTGATCCTGCAACCTAACGGCGGCGAGCAGCCGCTGCGCCAATGGCTGATGGACAATGGTTACCGCATCCTCAGTGAGGAAGTGCTGCGGGAAAACCGCTTTGCCTACGAAATCATCGTGGCCGAGCGCTCTGGCCCGGTGACTTACAGCGCCGAGGAGCTGTACTTTGGCCCGCTGCAAATGCAGGCGCGCAGCCCGGCGTTCCTGGCCAAGTGGCAGCGCCTGCTGCGCCTGAAGCAGCAGACCCTGGCTGACTTTGCCCAGGCACGGCAGACGGTGCCTGAGGCGAAAGTGCAGCAACTCACTCAGCAGACGCAGTGGATTATGGCGTTGCTGGCGTAAGCCGGATTAACGCCGTTGCGCGCCGCCACAAAGAAATTGTCCCTTTGCAGCCGCAGGCGACCAACACTGAATACAATTTGCCCACCATCATCCCAGTGCCATGAACATGGCTGTACCGGACAAGGAACTCGCCAATATGGCTTCCCCAGACAAACAGCAAAAACGCGCCCAACGGGCTAAAACCAAGGCCAAGCAGAACCGTATGGGCAAGCCCAAGGCCAATGTGATTCACCCGGTGTTGGCCAACCCACTGATCAACGAGCCGTTCGATGATGTTGACATCGACCTGAGTACCTTCGATTTCAAAGATATCGAGGAAAACGGCTTCGACCCCGCGCACTTCGATGACCTGTTCCAGGCGATGAAGATGGCTGAAGGCATCAGCCTGCTGGCGATGTGCCTGGTGTTTCTGCAATACCCGGTACTGGAGCTGGTGGTCGCAGAAGAGGCGGAGGAGGCCGCGACCGACTTTATGATGGGCCTGCTGATCGTCTATCGCGGGATGTTCCACGATGAAGACGAGGACGCTGCGGTGGTCTGGATCGGCAGTGACGCGTTTCAGCATGCCTACAACGAAGCCTCGCTGATCCTGCAGCAAAAGAACGCGCGCAGCAGCGCCCGTTCTGAGTACAACCGCTAGGCAGTTGGCACGGTTCCGCCATCAATCACAAACTCGCTTCCGGTGATCGATGCCGCACGAGGTGAGGCCAGGAAGGCAATCAGCTCCGCCACCTCTGCCGGTTTGGCCGGGCTGCCGAGCGGAATACCGCCGAGGGCATCCATGATGATGCGTTTGCCGCCGGCGTAGTCGGTGCCGGCTTCCTGCGCCAATCGCTCGGCCAAGGCCACCGACGCTTCGGTCTCGATCCAACCCGGCGACACCCGCACCACCCGCACGCCTTGCGGCGAGACTTCTTTCGACAGGCTTTTGCTGTAGGTCGACAGCGCCGCCTTGGCCGCTGCGTAAGCCGTGGTGGCTTCGGGCAAGGGCAGGCGGTTCTGAATTGAGGTCACATGGATGATCACCCCGCTCTGGCGCTTTAGCATCGCCGGGAGCAGGGCGCGATCAAGGCGCACGGCCGGCAGCAGGTTAAGGTCGAGTTCGCGTTGCCACTGCGCGTCGTCCAACACCGCAAAGCCGCCGCTGGGTGCCGATGAGCCACCCAGAACGTGAACGATGATGTCCACATCGCCCAGTCGTTGCTTGGCTGCGGCCACCACGGTTTCGCAGCCTGCCGGGGTCGTGAGGTCGGCCTGTACGAATTGCTCCGCCGGCAGGTCGCTGCTGGCCTGCCGAGCGCATGTCAGCACCTGTGCGCCCTCGACAAGGAACAGCTCGACCAGCGCGCGGCCGACGCCTTTGGTGCCGCCGGTGACCAGCACGCGTTTACCGCTCAGGTCGAGGTTCATGGCGCGATCTCCAGCGTGCGGATCTGGCCGTCCTGCAGCAGAAATCGATGATTCAGCATCACCGGGCTACCGGGGAAGTTACCGACCAGACGCGCCGTGACGCTCAGCGAATCGTCACTCTGTGTCGCCGCCAGCGGCTCGACGCTGTAGGTGAATGCCTGGCGGGCCTGCTGTTGCCAGGCTTCGATGGCGGCAATGCCCTGGTGCGTGCGGTTTTCGTCGGTCACGCTGTCGTGCGCGCAGAAGCAGGCGGCAAGGCGCGAGATGTCGCCGCCATTGCTGACAGCAAAGTAGGTCTGAACGGCGTCAGGCAGGTGCAGGTTCATGGCCTGATTTCCTCTCACAGTGGGTTGGGGTTTACGACTGTGATCTTGCCGCTCGCTTGATAGTTTGCTCAGCTGGGATAGAAGTTAACGACCCATCCCGAATATCAGGACAATTGCATGGCAGATTCGCGCCTTGGTCTCAATGAGCTGGAAGCGGTACTGGCCGTGGCACGCCGGGCGTCGTTCCGGCAAGCAGCCATCGACCTGGATGTTTCGACCACGGCGCTGAGCAACACCATTGCCAAGCTGGAGGCGAGCCTCGAAACGCGGCTGTTCAATCGCACCACCCGCAGCGTGTCGCTGACCGAGGCGGGGGCGATGTATCTGGAGCAGGTCGGCCCGGCGTTGCAGGACGTACGTGCAGCGCTGGAAGCGGTGCGTTCGCACAATGCCGGGCCGTCGGGTGTGTTGCGCATCAATGCCTTCGCCAGTGCCGCCCGCGCCACGCTGCTGCCGCTGGTGTTGGCGTTTCTGCAGCGTTACCCGAAGGTGCATATCGACCTGGTGACCGAAGGCCGCCTGGTGGACATCGTCGCCGATGGTTTCGATCTTGGCGTACGTGCTGAGAGTCTGGTGCCCAGCGACATGATCGTGATTCCAATCGGCCTGCCACAACGCTACGCCGTGGTTGGCTCGCCCGCGTATTTCGCCCAGCACGGCCGGCCGCTTAGCCCGGCGGATCTGCTCAACCATCAGTGCATGCGCATCCGCCTACCCAATGGGGCGATCTACCCCTGGCATTTTGAACGCGCGGGGGAGGTGATCCGGCTTGATGTGAACGGCCAGCTCACCCTGGATGAGTCGAGTGTCGCCAAGGCGGTGGTGCAGGCAGGCGTGGGACTGGGCTTTTTTATGCAGCAGGACGTGCAGGCTGAACTCGACGCCGGACATTTCGAGCGGGTGCTGGAAGAGTGGACACCGCCCCGTGACAACCTGTGCCTGTACTACCCGAACCGGCGCAACCCCTCCGCCGCGCTCAAGGCATTCACTGCGCTGGCTCGGGGTCATCTGCCGAGCAAAGGCCAACGCGGATGATCCACCGGTTGTCTGCCACCGCGTGGTGGTCGGCCGCGGCATGCAAGCGCTACGCTAGGGCCTGCTAGGCCATTCTTTAGGTCAGTCTCAACGTTGGGCGGTGAGCGTGGACAGGTTTCAGGAAATGAAGGTGCTGCTGGCCGTTGCCGAAGCAGAAAGCTTTGCCGGCGGTGCCCGGCTGGTGGGGATGTCGCCACCCAGCGTGACCCGGGTGATTGCCGGTTTGGAGAAGCGCTTGGGCACGCTGTTGCTGGCGCGCAGCACCCGAAGCCTGCGCCTGACCGAAGCGGGGCGGCGCTATGTGGAGGACTGCAAGCGCATCCTGTTGGAGCTGGAAGAGGCCGAAGAGTTGGCCACCGGCAGTAGCATTCGGGCACGGGGCAACCTGACCGTGACGGCGCCGGTGATGTTCGGTGAGCTGTACCTGATTCCGCTGATTACCGAGTACCTGTCAGCGCACCCGCAGGTGACGATCAACGCGCTGCTGGTGGATCGCCTGGTGAACATGGTGGAGGAGGGCGTGGACGTCGCCATCCGCATTGGTCAGCTGCCGGAAACCGGCTTGCAGGCCATCAAGGTTGGCCATATTCGCCCGGTCATCTGCGCTGCGCCGGCTTTTCTCGAACGCTTTGGTCGGCCACAGGAACCCAAGGAGGTACTGGCAGCGCCCATCGTGATGTCCTCGGCCAGCAGCCTGCTCACCGACTGGCATTTCAACCTGGGCACCAGCGCTCTTACCCTGCATCCCAAACCGCGCCTGCTGGTGAGTTCCAACCAGGCGGCGATCAATGCTGCACGGCTGGGTTGGGGCCTGACGCGGGTGTTGTCGTATCAGGTGGCCGAGTTGGTCGCAAAGGGTGAGCTGGAGATCATTCTGGAGCCCTTTGAAGCAGCGGCACTGCCGGTGCATGTGCTCTATCAAGGCGGCGGACGAGTACCCGCCAAGGTGCGCACCTTTGTCGATTTCTGTGCCAGTCGTTTCCTGCAAGACCCAGCGCTGCAAAGGGGCGAAGGTGCTTAAGCCATGAGTCGCTATCGGCAGATGCAGGTATTCGCCGCCGTGGTGCAAGCCGGCAGCCTGGCTGCGGCCGCGCGCCAGCTTGAGCAGTCGCCCGCGACCGTTATGCGCAGCATCGCCGCACTGGAAGCACGCCTGAACAATAGGCTGTTGCTACGCGGGCCGCGCGGCGTCGAGCTAAGCCCGGCAGGCGAGCAGTTTGCCGTCAGCTGTCGGCAGATTCTCGAACACACCGCTGTTGCCGAGCGCTCTGCTTCCGGCGTGCATGCGTGCCCCGCTGGTCGGTTGACCTTGTCGTTACCGCTGCTGATGGATCAGCAGGTACTGATGCCAATTGCCCTCGATTATCTGACGGCGTTCCCTGAGGTGCAGTTGGTCACCCAGGCCTGCGAAGGTGTGCCCAAACTGCTTGAGGAGAACATTGATGTTGCCCTGGTGGTGGGCCATCTGCCGAACTCGTCCGGGTTTGCCATGCCGGTGGGCAGGGTGCGGCCGATTGTTTGCGGTTCTCCCGCCTACCTGGCCAAGTGGGGACGCCCGCAAACGCCTGAGGACCTCAAAGCGCACCGTACGGTATTGACCACCGCCAGCGGCCAGCAAAGCGAATGGCGTTTTCATGGTGAGCGCTCCACACGCTTGGTGAAACCCTTGCCGGTACTGACGTGCACCACTCAACGCGCCGCCATCCATGCCGCAACCCTGGGGCTGGGGTTGATTCGCTGCATGAGCTACGAAGCGCACCATGAATTGCAAAGCGGGTTGCTTGAGCCGGTATTGAAAGACTTTGCCAGCCAGGCCTTGCCCGCCCAGTTGATCTACCGCGACGGCCGCCGGGCCGAGGCGCGTGTGCGCACCTTTATCGACTTCGCCACGCCAAGGCTGCGGGCTCATCCGGCATTTCTAGACTGACAGGGCGCCGCGACCGTGCCTGTGTGTGGTCGCATTCTTTTATAAAACGGAATTATGCATTGCTCTGCATGGCGATTCTGCTTAGTCGCGAGCAGGCGCAGCATAAACCTACCAGCGCAAAAGCCGCCCAGCTTGGGTGACGCAGCGCTGATTCATCTGACCCTCTACAAGGAGCCGCACCATGTCTCAGCCAGCCATCAAACTTTATCGCCACCCACTGTCCGGCCATGCCCATCGCGTTGAGCTGCTGCTCTCACTGTTAAAGCTGCCCACCGAACTGGTGTTTGTCGACCTGGCCAACGGGGCACACAAGAAGCCTGAATTCCTCGCCATCAATGCCTTCGGCCAAGTACCGGTGATCGATGACAACGGCACCGTTCTCAGCGACTCCAACGCCATTCTGGTTTATCTGGCGAAAACCTATGACAAGGGTGCCTGGCTGCCTGAAGAGCCTCTCGCGGCGGCGCGTACTCAGCGCTGGCTGTCGGTGGCAGCGGGCCAGTTGGCTTACGGCCCGGCATCAGCTCGGCTGATCACCGTGTTCGGTGCCCCCTTGAATGCCGAGGATGTGATCGCCCGTTCCCATGCCCTGCTCAAGGTGATGGACGGCGAGCTGGCCAACAGCCCGTTCCTGGCTGGTGCAACCGCCAGCATCGCCGATGTCGCCAACTACGCCTATATCGCCCATGCCCCGGAAGGCAATGTCTCGTTGCAGGCCTACCCGAATGTGCGCGCCTGGCTGGAGCGGGTAGAGGCACTTCCCGGGTTCGTGCCGATGCAGCGTACCGCCGCAGGTCTGCACGCCAACTGAGTCCGTCATAGGCTGCCGGGTACCCGGCAGCTCTCTTGAGGAGCGCATTGCATGGATCATCTGCCCAAACACCGCCGCTCACCCTGGCATGCCGGGGAAAAAACGCTTCAGGACATCTACAGCGTCGCCGAACGCATGGAGGTGATTGGGCAGAAGGTCATTCGCGATTACATGCCCGACCAGCACCGCGAGTTCTACCAGCAACTGCCGTTTATGGTTGTCGGTGCGGTCGATGCACAGCGGCGGCCTTGGGCGACCCTGCTGGAAGGGCCGGAAGGCTTCGTCACCTCGCCCGATCCGCAGCAGTTACTCCTGGCCGTACAGCCGGATGCGCAGGACCCTGCCGCTAGCGCCCTGCAAGCGGGACAGGCGATTGGCTTGCTCGGCATTGAGTTGCACACGCGCCGGCGCAACCGCATCAACGGAGTGATCCAGCAGGTGTCAGCCGATGGCCTGAGCGTGGCGGTCGAGCACTCTTACGGCAACTGCCCCAAGTACATCCAGGCACGCTCTTACACGCGCTCATCGGAGCCGTTGCAGCAGCGCGCTGAGCGCGAGAACTTCACCGAACTGAATGACCGCACCACCGCGATGATCCGCGCGGCGGACACATTTTTTATCGCCAGTTACTTCGACCATGACCCGCACAGTCGCTCGGTGGACGTATCGCATCGCGGTGGCCGCGGCGGCTTTGTCAAAGTCGAAGGCAACCGGCTGACCATTCCCGATTACGCCGGCAACCTGTTCTTCAATACCCTGGGTAACCTGCAGGCCAATCCGGTTGCGGGGCTGTTGTTTGTCGATTTCGTCACCGGCGACATCCTGCAACTTACCGGCCGCACCGAGCTGATCCTTGATAGCCCAATGATCGGCGCGTTTGAAAGTGCCGAGCGCCTGTGGACCTTCGATGTCGAGCAGGCAGTATTACGCCCGGCGGCAACCTCGCTGCGCTGGGCCTTTCATGACTACGCACCGACCAGCCTGGCCACCGGCACCTGGGCAGAGGCGGACGCGAAGCTGCGCCAGAGTGAGCAACGCCGGCAGTGGCAACAGTGGCGCGTGACCCAGGTGCAGCAGGAAAGTCAGGACATTCGCTCGTTTTATATTCAGCCGCTGGATGGCGCGGCGGTAGCGTTTACTTCGGGCCAGCACGTGCCGGTGCGTCTGTACATTCCAAGTGTTGAGGTGCCACTGATCCGCACGTACAGCGTTTCCAGTGCACCGTCTGACGGTCAGGTGCGCATCAGCGTCAAAGCCCAGGGGCCGGCTTCGCACCACCTGCATAGCCAGGTGCAGGTGGGTGATCTGCTGGAAGTTCGCCCGCCCATGGGTAGCTTTACCCTGATCGAAAAAACCGAGCGCCCGGTGGTATTGATCGCTGCCGGGGTGGGCATTACGCCCTTGCTCTCGATGTTCCGCGAGCTGGCTGCGCAGAATAGTCAGCAGCAGCGGCAACGCCCTGTGCATCTGTTTCAAAGCGCCCGAACCCCGGAAGACTTGCCGTTCCAGGCCGAACTCAAGGCGCTGCAACAGCGCGATAGCGAGCACCTGCATATCCACCGCGCATTAAGCAGCCCAGGCACTGAGGCGGTTGTGGGGCGTGATTTTGAAATAACCGGTCGTCTCGACTTTGCCCAGGTCAAGGCACGGCTGCCGCTGGATGATTACGACTTTTACCTGTGCGGCCCCGGCGGCTTTTTACAGGCCATGTACGACGGGCTGCGGGCGCTGAACATCCCGGATGAGCGCATCCATGCCGAGGCATTCGGCCCTTCGACACTGCAACGTTTAGCGGTTGAACAGCCTGCTGCACCGGTTCAGTTACCTGCCGCCAGCGCCCCCGTGCCGGTTTATTTCTCCTCGTCGGCGAAAGAGGCACGTTGGGTACCGGGCAATGGCAGCTTGCTGGAGCTGGCCGAGAGCCGTGGTCTGAGCCCTGACTTCAGCTGCCGAGGTGGTTCGTGCGGCACCTGCAAAACGCGCCTGGTCAGCGGCCACGTGCATTACCCCAATCCACCGGCTCAACTGCCAGAGGGCGACAGCGTGTTGATCTGCTGCGCCGTACCGGCAGCGCTGGACGGCGCTATCCAACCCCTGGTGCTTGATCTCTAGCGAGGTGCTGCAACATGAACCGCGAAACAGTGAACTGTTACGACGCGCCCGACGCATCGAGTGAAACCCCCGGGCACTGGGAGGTGAGTTATTTACTGCCGCAGTTGCTGCCTGGTTCTGAGTACTCGGGCTACGACGTGAATGCTGCGCTAATGGGTGTGTTGAAGCGGCTATTTGCCGCCTTACGGACACCACGCGTCATGCCATCTGTCACTCCATCCCTCACCACGTGCAGGAGCCAGCGCCATGTCTACCGCTGAAATTCGTCAACCGGTTCCGCCCTTTACCCGGGAGTCCGCCATCTTAAAAGTCCGCCTTGCCGAAGATGGCTGGAACAGCCGCGATGCGGCCAAAGTGGCCATGGCCTATACCCTGGACACCCAATGGCGCAACCGCGCCGAATTCGTCACCAGCCGTGCCGAGGCGCAGGCGTTTTTGCAGCGCAAATGGAGCAAGGAGCTGGAGTACCGCTTGATCAAGGAGCTGTGGGCGTTTACCGATAACCGCATCGCCGTGCGTTATGCCTACGAGTGGCACGACGACTCGGGCAACTGGTTTCGCTCCTACGGCAATGAGAACTGGGAATTCGCCGAAAACGGCCTGATGGCGCACCGCTTTGCCTGCATCAACGACCTACCCATTCAAGAGTCCGAGCGCAAATTCCGCTGGCCATTGGGGCGGCGCCCTGATGACCATCCGGGGCTTTCGCAATTGGGCCTATAAGTCCAACCGACTCAGAAGGGCTGAGCGCTGCATGGAAGGGGCCGTCATCGAGCGCCTACCTGAATAGCCGTAGCAACGTGATGCCCCTTGCAGATGCTGGTGCGCATCCGTTTGCTTACCATCGCGTCTTCCTGCGCTTGCTGGTTTTCCAGCAGAGGCGCCCGCAGGCGCCTTGCTTGGTTTAGAAATCCTGCACGGTTGGGCGCAGTACGATTTCGTTGATGTCGACATCGGCAGGCTGCTCGATGGCGAAGGCGATGGCGCGTGCCACTGAGTCGGCGGGAATGGCCTGCTGGTAGAAGTCGACCACGAAATCACGGCTGGCCTGGTGGGAGCTGCCGAACTTGAGTTCAGAGTCGACGGCGCCCGGCTCGATGGTGGTGGTCCGAATACGACCACCCACTTCATGGCGCAGCCCCTCGGAAATGGCCCGGACCGCGAACTTGGTACCGCTATAAACCGTACCACCCGGGCTGAAGACCTTCAGGCCCGCGACCGAGGCAATATTGATGAAATGCCCACTGTTCTGCTGCTGGAACACTGGCAGTGCGGCTGCTACCCCGTAGAGCAAGCCCTTGATATTGATGTCGATCATGCGGTCCCACTCGTCCACCCGCCCTTCGCTCAGCGGGGCGATGGCCATCAGACCTGCGTTGTTGACCAGCACGTCGAGGCGGCCGAAGGTGTCTATTGCGCCCTGGATCAGCGCCTTGACGTCATCCTGGGAGGTGACATCGGTCTGGTAGGCCACCGCTTGGCCACCAGCGGCTACCAGCTCTGCAACCAACGCATCCAGTTTGTCCTTGCGGCGTGCCGCCAGGACTACACGCGCACCTTTTTCTGCCAGATGGCGGGCCGTGGCCTCGCCCAAACCGCTGCTGGCGCCAGTGATGATGACTACTTTTCCGGAAATATTGTTGCTCATGCTCTGAACCTCATCGTGACAGGTTGAACGACGCCGGGAGATGTCCCTGGCTTGCGAGCACAGTAGAGCCACTGCGAATCTCAATAAATGGAAATGTTTGGATTAAGCTATTCCTTATTTTGGAATAAAGGCGGGTAACACATGCTCAATCGCATGGAGATGGTCAGGATCTTCTGCGCCGCTGCCGAGTCCGGCAGCTTCCGTGCAGCCGCCAGCCGCCTGGGTATTTCACCGCAGAGCGTGACGCGCGCCGTTCAGGCGCTGGAAGCCGAGCTGGGTGAGCCACTCTTCCACCGCAATACCCGTCAGGTGCATATCACCGCCTTTGGCCAAGGCTATGCACAGGAAGCCCGTTTGGCCCTCGAGCACTTCGATGCACTGTTTCGCTCGCATCGCAGTGAACCTGAGCTTTCAGGCCGTATCGGGATTACCGCGCCGCAAACTATTGGCCGGCACTACCTGATTCCGTTTCTGCAGCCGCTGATGGCGGCTCATCCACACTTGCAGTTCCACTTGCGGCTGGAAGACCAGATGACGGACTCGGTGGAGGCGCAGATCGACATTGGCATTCGGGTCGGCTTGATACGCGACCGTCGCTACGTTGCGAAGGCACTGGCACCCGTGCCCATGCATGTGGTTGCCAGCCCGGAGCTGGTCGAGCGGATTGGCTCACCGCGCTCGATTCAGGCGCTTGACGCTTGCCCACTGTCCGCGTTGATCGACCAGCGCAATGGCAGGCCCTGGCCTTGGCTGTTCGCCGATGGCCAGAGTTTCACTCCCCGGCAACCCGTGTTGATTTGCGACGATGCTGATACCGAGCTAGAGGCGATTGTGTCCGGCACCTGTTTTGGTCAGATTCCCGCCTACCTTGCCAACCCATTAATCCGCAGCGGCAAGCTCATAACCGTGCTGGATGAGCTTGCTCCACCGCCCTGGGACCTGTTCATTTATCGCCCGCAACAAGGCCCAGTTTCACGCCGCGTACGCCTGGTGTTCGATCACTTGACTGAGGCATTTCGCGACCCACAGCGTTTTCCTCGCAGCTGAGTTACCGCCGGGGTTGGGCTGCTCATGCGTGTCTTCGGTTGTGTGAATAATTCTGCAAGTTGTATCAGCCGACCACTGTAGAGGGGCACGCCGGCGTATTCCTCTCAAAGCCGCTCATGTGAGCGGCTTTGTTGTCTGCGGCGTTAGCCGCGCGACAGCGGCGGTGTGCGTGGCGGCACCAAGCGCTTCGAGCCGGTGGACTCGAACGCAGCGGCAAAGCGCAGCAGAGCCGAGTCGTCATAGGCGCGACCAGCGAAGGTCAGGCCAACGGGCATGCCGATATCGGCCATCACGCCCATCGGCACGGTGACGGTGGGCACGCCCAGATGACGGGTCGCCAGGTTGCCGTTGGCTACCCACACACCGTTGCTCCAGGCGATATCCGCAGACGCGGGGTTTACATCGGCATCCGCCGGGCCGACATCGGCGACGGTGGGGAACAGCACGGCGTCGAGGCCAAGGTTATCCATCCAGTCTTCCAGGTCGAGCTTGCGGGTGTGTTCCAGGCCGCGCAGGCCATCGGGCAGGGTTTCGATCTGGTCCCAGGTCTTCAGGCCTCGCTTGGCCATGTTGACGTATTCGTCCATACCGGCGGCCAGGTCGCCCTCGCGGTTGGGCAGGGTGCCGGGGTCGTGGGGGAATATCTGCGGGCCATCGACGTCGGCCAGTTTGTTTAGCTTGGGGTCGCCGTTGGCGCGTAGAAAGTCGTCAAAGGCCCAGCCGCTCAGTTCCCACAGCTCGTCATGCAAAAACTCCGGGGTGACGATGCCGCGGTTGTACACGGTCGGCGCGCCGGGGCGATCGCCTTCGCAGTTGGAGACCAGCGGGAAGTCCACTTCGATGACTTCGGCGCCGGCGGCTTCCAGCGCCTTGCGTGCGGATTCCCACAGGTCGATCACTGATGCGCGGGTGTGGATACGCTGGCCGGTCGGGCCGCCGATGCCGGGGTTTTCGCTGGTGCCGGCGACGTCATCCTTGTTGATAAACATACGTGGCACGCCAAAGCGTTTGCCAGCCAGGGCATCGGCCTTGGCGGCCAGGTCGGCGTAGGTGGCTGGACGCACCTCGGAGGCTTTCGGGATCGATATCCAGGGCTGCAGGCGCCACAGATCGCCACGGTTGTCCGGGTCGTCGGCGACCACGATATCGAGTATTTCGAGCAAGTCGGCCATGGTTCGCGCATAGGGCACCACCACGTCCATGGTCGGCGTCAGCGGCCAGTTGCCGCGCACCGAAATCACTCCGCGCGATGGCGTGTAGGCGCACAGACCGTTGTTCGAGGCCGGGCCGCGACCGCTCGACCAGGTCTCTTCGGCCAAGCCGAAGGCAGCAAAGCTCGCGGCAGTGGCGGTTCCGGCACCGTTGGATGAGCCGGAAGCGAAGGGCGCGGTGAGGTAATCGGCGTTGTACGGGCTCTCCGCGCGACCATAGACGCCACGCTGCATGCCGCCGTTGGCCATAGGCGGCATATTGGTTTTGCCCAGGCAGATGGCTCCGGCGGCGCGCAGACGCTCGACGGTAAAGGCATCGCGATAGGCGACCAGGTCCTTGAAGGCTGGGCTGCCAGAGGCGGCGGTCAGGCCCTTGACCAGGTAGCTGTCTTTGGCCGTGTAGGGAATGCCGTCGAGTGGGCCAAGCGTTGCACCACGGGCGCGGCGTTGATCGGATGCCTGGGCTTCCTTCAGCGCATCGGGGTTGTGCACCACCACTGCGTTGAGCTGAGTCGGGGTGCCGGCAGCATCGTAGGCGTCGATGCGGGCGAGGTAGGCCTGCACCAGTTCGACCGCCGTGGTCTGGCCGGCTTCGAGCGCGGCGCGCAGTGAAGCAATGGAAACCTCGGTTACCTCGATCATGCTGTCACCGCTGGCTGTTGAAGAGGGTTGTTCATATCGGTTCTCGTGGTGCTGTTCTTATGCGTTGACTGGGCTGCTGGCGTCTATTTTAGCCGCGCGCTGGCGTGGCCAGGCCCTTCATGACTGCCGGGCGAGCGACAAAGGCCTGCAGCACCCGCTGCACATTGCTGAAACGCTCGAACTCCACCAACTCTCCAGCCTCGTAGAAACCCACCAGGTTTCTGACCCAGGGGAACACGGCGATATCGGCGATGCTGTAGTCCTCACCCATGATCCAGCTGCGGCCTTGCAGGCGTTGTTCGAGCACGCCGAGCAGGCGCTGGGATTCGGCGACATAACGGTCGCGCGGGCGTTTGTCCGGGTAGTCTTTGCCAGCGAATTTATGGAAGAAACCCAGCTGGCCGAACATCGGGCCGATGCCGCCCATCTGCCACATCAGCCACTGCAGGGTTTCGTAGCGCGTGGCGGGGCCCTGGGCCAAGAGCTGGCCGGTTTTCTCTGCCAGGTAGATCAGAATCGCCCCGGACTCGAACAGCGCCAGCGGTTTGCCACCTGGGCCGTTGGGGTCGAGGATCGCCGGGATCTTGTTGTTGGGGTTGAGCGAGAGGAATTCTTCGCTGAGCTGATCGTGAGTGTCGAAGCTGACCAGGTGCGGCTCATAGGCCAGGCCGATCTCTTCCAGCATGATCGAGGCTTTGACGCCGTTGGGCGTGGGCAGCGAATACAGCTGCAGACGCTCTGGGTGCTGGGCAGGCCATTTTTGCGTAATGGGGTAAGCGGAAAGGTCTGACATGGGCGCTCCGGATTAAGGTGGCGAAAGGCGCAGGATAACGGTGATTGGCCATTTGGTCAGGTTGCAGATTTTTCCCCGCGTGCAGAAATCGGTATGGTTGGGGCCATCTCAACCCCAGCCCACTGGAGAACCCCGATGAGCCTGCACGGCGAATACGACAACCAGAATATCTTTGCCCAGATCATCCGCGGCGAAGCCCCTTGCTACAAGCTCTACGAGGATGAGGACGTACTGGCCTTCCTTGATGTGTTTCCGCAGTCCTTCGGCCATACCCTGGTGATTCCCAAGCGCTCGGCGGCGCGCACTATTCTGGAAATCGACAGTGACAGCCTGAGCAAGGTGATGGCCGTGGTGCAGAAGCTTACGGGTGTGATCGTCGATGAGCTGGAGCCTGCCGGGGTGCAAGTGGCGCAGTTCAATGGCGCGCCAGCCGGGCAGACGGTGTTCCATATTCATATGCATATCGTGCCGCGCTATGCCGGCGAGACGCTCAGCGTACATGCCGGTGGCAAGGCGACTCCGGAAGAGCTGGCGGCGCTGCAGGCGCGTCTGCTCAAGCGCATCGCCGGTTGATAAAAGCCTGCTTGCGGCGGCGCAAAAGTCTGTACTTGAGGCCGGCCGCGCCAGGGGCAATACTCAAGCCGTTTTGGCTGTTCCCCTTTGCTGTTTTCTGCGCCCATGGAGGGCTCCCATGCGATTGATTTGTGCCGTTTTACCGCTGTTGCTGTTGGCCGGCTGTTCGTCCTGGAAGCCCGCGCCAGAGGATGTCAAACCTGTGCCGGCAGACCGTTTACTGGGCTATCAGGCGCCGCTGGGGCAGGGCGGACAGTTGCAGGTCAATCGCGACTTCGGCGGCATGGGCGGCGGCTGCTATGTAGCGGTGCTGGTCGACCGTAAGGTGGCCGCACGCATTGGCGTGGGTGAGCAGGTGCGTTTTCATGTGCCGGTCGGCACACGGGTGCTGAGCATTGGTATCGACGAGATGGACGACACCCTGTGCGGCATGGGCCGCCTGCGTCGTGAACTGGCCGTGAAAGTTGAGCCGGGCTCGATGCAGAACTTCCGCATCGTCAGCGATAACCGTAAAGGTTTCGACATCCTGCCAGTTACTCAGTAACCCTCAGTTAGCCGGTGCCCTTTCAGGCGCCGGCTACTTCTGCCGTCTGCATCGGCCCGCGCATCACCCGGATAACCTTCTTTTCTGATGTGCGCTGGCGCTCAGACTGGCGGCAATCTGTTACTGCGTATGGCCGTGCGGGCAAGCGGCAAGGGTAGAATCCGCTCGGTTAATTAACGGAGACGGGTCGTGAAGGGATTGCCGATTGCCATTGTCGGTGCTGGTACGGCGGGGTTGGCCACGGCGCTGTTCCTCGTTCGTCAGGGTTTCAGCGTGCGCCTGCTGGAGCGAGTGCCGCAGCTGCAGCCGGTGGGTGCTGGGGTGTTGTTGCAACCTTCGGGGCTGGCGGTGCTGCAGCAGTTGGGCCTATTTGCCGAGTGCAGCGGCCTGGGTGCTCCTGTCAGTCGCTTGTACGGCACCTCGGCCAATGGCCGGGTGATTCTCGATACCCGTTACGCGCATTGGCAGCCCGGCAGTTTCGGCATGGGCATTCACCGCAGCGTATTGCTCACGGCCTTGCTCAACGCGGCGCGGCACGCCGGTGTGCAGGTTGAAACCGGCGTGCATATCAGCCGTTTCAGCCAGCACGGCAGCCATGTGCAGTTGTATCGCCAGGACGAACAGGGCGTGGAGCAGCCATTCGGCGAGTTCGCCGCGCTGGTGCTGGCTGATGGCGTGCGCTCGGCACTGCGTGGGCAGATGAAGGTCAAGCAGTGGCTGCAGCCTTACCCTTGGGGCGCGTTGTGGAGCATTGTGCCGACCCCGGCTTTGTCGCCAAACGCACCGGATACCACGGACCTGCGGCAGTGGTATCGGGACTGCGCGCAGATGTTCGGCATCATGCCCACTGGGCGTACTCACTTGAACCGCGAGCAAGCGCTGAGCAGTTTGTTCTGGAGCCTGCCGGTGGCGCAGTTCGGCGCCTGGCGTAAAGCCGGCTTGGCTGCCTGGAAAGCCCAGGTGCTGCAACTGGCGGGCAGCGCTGCCGAACCCTTTGTTGAACTGATCGAACGTCCCGAGCAACTGAGCCAGGCGGTGTATGCCGATGTGCGTATGCAGCAGTGGCACGACGGCCGGGTGATCGCCATCGGCGACTGCGCCCACGCCATGAGCCCGCAACTGGGCCAGGGCGCGAATATGGCGCTGGTGGATGCGGCTGCCTTGTCCGCCGCAATCACCACACAACGCACCCCAAACGACTGCGACTGGTCAGCGGTATTCGCCGCCTATGCCAGTAGCCGGCGTGATCACCTGCGTTATTACCGCCAAGCCAGTCGCCTGCTCACGCCACTGTTCCAATCTCACAGCCGCAGCCTGGCCTGGCTGCGTGACAGCGTGCTGTTGCTGGCTCGGCACAATTCATTTGGCCGTGCGCATGCAGTCAGCACCTTGGTGGGTGGGCGCAGTGGTTGGTTACTGAAGGGTGTCGAACGGCCGTTGCAGGTCTGGAATGGCCAACCTGAGGCGCGGGTTTTAGATGAATGTGCGCCCCCTGCAAATACTGCGCAGCTGTCGGTGACCTGAGCCCTATGTGACCGGCCGCGAGTGCTGCACGCTTTGTTAATCTGCCGACTCATTTCAATTTGTAGCGAGGGATCGCCGTGTCGTTCCGTGTTGTGCTGAGTGGCCGGGCCTTGCCTGGGTATACGCCTGAGCAGATTGCTCAGCATTTACAGACGCAGCTGAAGTTCTCTGATGCCCAGGTGAAGGCCTTGCTGCCGCCGGCACGGCGTGTGGTCATTTGAAGGCTGTAAGTGACGCACTTGCTCGTGCGTCACTTACAGCGGCTGCTTAGGTTTTGCGCTTAGGGAGCGCTATCGAGCGTTTTTAGCTGCTGCAACTGGCGCCGCAACATCCAGATCACCACCAGGCTCAGGCAGACGTTGGATAGCGGCAAGGCCAGCCACACGCCGTTAAGCCCCAGCAGCAGTGGCATCACTGCGAGGAAGGGCAGTTGGATCAGCATATTGCCCACCGTCACCAACGTAGCGTTTCGCGCCTGGCCCATGGCCTGGAAGAAGCTCGCCGCGAGGATGATAAAACCATCAAGGAACATGGCGAACAGATGCAGGCGCAGGCCCAACACGCTGGCGTCCAGCAGGGCTTGGTCGCTGCCGCTAAAAATTCCGGCAAACAACCTGGGCAGGATTAACAGCGCTGCAGTCATCAGCACGCCGCTGCCCACAGCGGTGAGCAGGCCCAGGCGTAGCACTCGGCGTACTTTATCCGGCTCGCGGGCACCGTAGAAGTAACTGACCAGGGGCTGCATACCGCCGCAAACGCCTTCTGCAAACATGTAGTAGAAGGCCATCAGGTAGCCGGCGATGGCATAGGCGGCCACCTGCAAGGGGCTGCCGTAGTGCATAAACAGCAGGTTGTGCAGCACCACCACCAGGCTCATGTAGAGGTACATCAGCATGCTGGAGAAACCGGTGGTGAGCACGTCCAGGCTCTTGCGCAGGTTCAGCGTGCAGGCGGCCAGGGGCATCTGCAGCGGGTTATGTCGGCTGCAGATAAAGCCCAGGCAGATCAGCACCGACAGGCTCTCGCCGATCACCGTGGCAAGGGCTGCGCCGTGCAGGCCCCATTGCCAGACGATGATAAACAGGTAGTCGAGTGCCACGTTGGTGAGCGCGCCCATCAGCATGGCCAGGGTAGCCAGGCGTGGTGCGCCGAGGTTGCGTACCAGCAGGGGCAGGGCGATGGAACCGAATACCAAAGGCGCGGCCCAGCCGATCACCCGCAGGTAGTCATTGCCCAGTTGCGCCAGGTCGTTCTCGGCGCCTTGCATGGCCATAAATTCTGGGCCGATCAGTACTACCAGCACGCCTGTGGGAATGCCCAGCAGAACCAGTAGCCAGATGGCTTGAGCCAGATAGCTGCGCGCCTCCGGCCACTGTGCGGCGCCCTGGGCCAGGGAGCATTGAGCGCCGCCGCCCATGCCGATCATCATACCGATGGCCAGCATCAGCCCAGACAGCGGCCAGGCCATGTTGATCGCCGACAAGCCGGTGGCACCCATGGCATGACCGATAAAGATGCCATCGACGACCATGTACAGGCCACTGATCATCAAGGCGGCGATGGCCGGGATGCTGTAGCGCCAGAAGGTGCGGGTGATGCTTTGACTGTTCATAAGGTTTTCACGGGTAAACGGTTGCGCGGCTGGGTCAGCCGATTTCGAGGGTCTGGCAGGCTTTGGCCAGCAGCTGGCTCAGCTGCTGCATTTCTTCAGGGCTGAGGTTTTGTTCAAGGCTGGCGGCGGTTTGCACGTAGACGTCGCGCTCTTCCTGTTCCAGCGCGTTGGATTTGGCCGTGGCCAGCAGGCGCATGGCGCGGCCGTCCTCACTGCAGGGCAGGCGCTGCAGGTATCCGCGTGCCTCCAGCTTGCTGGCCATGGCGCTGGCACTGGCCTTGCTGACGTTCATCCGTTCGGCCAGTTCGGTCAGGCGCAGGCCGTTTTCGGCGGACATCAGGGCATACAGGTAGTCCAACTCGCTGTTGCTCAGTTCCATGCTGCCGCTGTGTTGGGCGTACTGCCGCCAGTGGTGCCACATGTGCCATTGCAGGCGTTTAAGGCTGTCGGTGATCGGCATGCTTGCTCTCCGTTATATTTCGTTAGGCTAACTAACTAAATAAGACGTGGCAAGCTGTGGACGATAAGCGGCGCGTGCGTAGGGGGTTGAGGTCAGCGATAGCGGGCGAGTATTTCGTCGAATTCGCCAGCCTGTTTCATCTGCACCATGGCGCGCAGTAGGGCCATGGTCGGGACATCCGGGGCATCGCGGACGATGCAGGCGATGGGATCGCTGGCCACTTCGCTCAGGTGGTGCAGTTTCTCCCCGGGCGCCTGGTGGCGGTTGAACCAGTGCAGGGATAGTTCATTGCTGATGGCATAGCGGTTTCGCCGAGCGCTGAGTTTGAGCAGCACCTGATCCTGGGTGCGGGCGTCTTCACGCTGGATCTGGCCGCTGGCGAACAGCGGCTCCAGGCGCGGATAGGTGAAGCCGAGGACGGTGCCCAGGCGCTCATTGAGCAGTTGCTCGGGCTCCAGTTTCTCGGGCGTAACACCTGCCAGCACATCACGCTGCGTCATAAAGGGCAGGCTCCAGATATAGCGATGGTGGCCACTGTTGACCCAGTTCGGGCTCACGTAACAGCGCACATCAATGTCGCCGGTATCCAGCGCGTGCTGCACGCGCATACGCGGCATCACCACCATTTCTGCCTTGCGCCCAACCTTGGCGGCCAGACGCTGATGCAAGTCGACCAGGATGCCTTCCACTGCCTTGCCGTCTTCGATACGCACCATGGGCATGGCCCAGCTGTCATTGATCGAGAAGCGCAGCGCGCGCTCGGCGGCGAATGATGTGCCGCTCAGGGTGAGCAACAGCAGGGCAGGTAACAGCTTGGACACCAAGGCAGGTCCTTTGCGCTGTAGGCGCTTCAGCGGGTCATCGGCAGGGG
>TARA_R110002072_G_scaffold1780_13_pt1 | contig 101840 bp, 92 predicted proteins | sample TARA_R110002072 | Tara Oceans TARA_R110002072 (sample SAMEA4397118) | marine metagenome | biome: Polar Biome; feature: [SRF] surface water layer (ENVO:00010504); material: water (ENVO:00002006), including particulate matter (ENVO:01000060) such as... | depth 5 m
ATCGCCGGGTAATTGCGCTGTAACCAGTTGTCGAATCAGCTCGACCGCATTCTGTGCTACGCGCTGAAAAGTCAGCCTTAAAAGCCCTCGTCGCTGCATGATCTTAAGATCGGCAACGCTATTCTCACCGGCGTTCACGGCGGAACAGCGCTCAACTATTCGAGGCATCCCTGAAACCCCGACAATGTCATGGAGTAGCGCCTGATAACACCCTGGCACAAAAACCCTTTGGCCCCGCTGGGGTGCTTTTGAAATCGGCTCATAGACAATTGTCGCCGCACTGCGCCGTGTTTTGTTTTTTTCACCCACCTGACCATGGGTTTCCAGCGGGATATAGCCCAGCATTAACCCCGTTTCAAAACCCTGTTTGACGCTTTGCCGTTGCATGATGTGATGGTCAGTTGTGGGGAAGTGCAAATAACCGCCGTGCCCACGGGAGCGGCACAATTCCGTCAACACCGCACCAACTTTCCAGGCAAGCCCTCCGCCCCTGAAGTCAGGATCAACAACGGTATTGCCGAGTTCAGGTGTCGAAAGCTCTCCGGTTCTGTTCATGGCCATATGTGCTATCAGCTGATCACGATCAATGGCGCCAACACAGAACAACTGGCCCGCATGCATCAAACTTGAAATACCAGGCGCATCGTAAAATAGTTCGTTAGCGTAACTATCCCCATACACCCTGTTGAACAAACCCACGATAGCATTTGCATCCCCGGGGATGAGTTGCCTAATGATGGGATCAGACATTTGTTGGCTTATAAATACGCCTGGTGCTGGCTGGATACTCACTTAACAATCGGTCAGATCGACTGGGACGATGCGTCAGCTCGCCGCCACAATTTGGGCAGACATGGGATAGTTTTTCTGTACACACCTGACAAAACGTACATTCAAAGCTACAAATATAAGCATTCCCTGCGTTGGCAGGTAGATCACAATCACAATGCTCACAGCCCGGCCTCATTTCCAGCATGCCGCTTGCCTCCCCTTAGCCTGGAAATCATTACAACTATTCTATTCAACTTATTCAATTCCTCATTCTACGTCGCGTTTCTATACACACTCTTAATCACGACTTAACCGACCGTGCCTAAAGTGCCGCTCATGCTAGCCAGCACTGAAATTTTGACCTTTATACACCGTTGGGATGTCTCGGCTTTCCATCGACTGCTACGTACCCACCGTTGCAAACCAATTGTCCAATCCGCTCTGTGGGTTTCCAAATCCGCGGATGGCTGGCTTTATCCTATAGTACCGGCGTTTTTCTTCTGTTTTGGCTATCAGCACACCCAGGTGCTTACCAGTACATTATTCCTAGGCCTGTGTTTGGAAAGAATCATCTACCTGATCGCAAAGAACAGCTTTAGAAGAAGACGTCCGGCGAACATTCTGCCGGATTTTCGCAGTCTGGTGATTGCATCGGATGAATTCAGTTTTCCGTCAGGGCACACCTCCGCGGCATTTCTGATTGTCACGGCATTGACCTTAATCGTGAGTCCACTATTCGCATTCGGCTATATTTGGGCCATTGCTGTCGCCGCTAGCCGCATCATTCTCGGCGTCCACTTTCCAACCGACACACTGATCGGTGCACTACTTGGCACCACAGCGGCCGGTTTTTCCCATAACTACGTACTCCAACTATGAAAATTTTGTATGGCGTTCAAGGCACCGGGAATGGTCACATTTCCCGGGCCAATGCGATCTCCAGAATACTCGCAAAGCATCCAGATGTGGAAGTCACCTGGCTATTATCGGGCCGCGAGGCCAACAATCTTTTTGAGGTGGAAGGCAGTCGGATATTTCGCCGTGGCTTAACCTTTGCTTCAAACCAGGGTTCAATCAGCTACGCTAAAACCGTTGTTCAAAACAACCTCTGCACCCTTGGCAAAGACGTTTTACAGTTGGACTTAAATCCCTTCGACTGCCTTATAACGGACTATGAACCCGTACTCTCATGGGCGGCAAAGTTAAGGGGCCGAAATACCATAGGCATTGGACATCAATATGCCTTCAATCATCAGATACCCCTGGCGGGTGACAACTTTCTTAATCGGGCTCTGCTCAAACACTTCGCACCTGCAGACCTTGGATTGGGTTTACATTGGCATCACTTTGGACAGCCTATCCTCCCTCCGATCTGTGACGTTTCAACTAAAAACGAAGTACTACACATGGATCACAAGGTGGTGGTCTATCTCCCGTTCGAGGATCAAGATATGGTCCTGCGAGCTCTAGCGCCGCTGACCCATTGGGAGTTTTTTGTCTACAGCCCGGAACTACAGAATCGAGATATGGGCCACATTAAAACCCGCGCGCTTAGCCGAGACGGGTTTAAGTGTGATTTGCACAGTGCAAACGCCGTCATTGCAAATACCGGCTTCGAGCTGATAAGTGAATGTTTGAGCCTTGGAATCAAGGTTTTGACAAAACCTGTAGCTAAACAAATGGAGCAAATTAGCAATGCCAAAGCCCTGGATCTACTCGGCTACGCAAGAGTGGTAGAACAATTAGAAACGGAAGTCTGCCGAGACTGGTTAGAACACGGCACTGGCATTACCATTACGTATCCGGACGTGCATCAACATATTGGTGAGTGGCTGATCAATGGTCAAACGGAATCAATCGAGGCATTAAGCGCAAGGCTTTGGAAATCAGTGCAGGTATATCGCGAAAAAAGAAACGGCACCGAAGTGCCGTTATCAACTCAGCTAACACTGGCTTGCTAGAAAGCTGGCTTGCTAGAAATTAGCGTCTAACTTCAAATAGTAGTATCCACCCTGCCAGCCCACGACGCTTGCTGACGAATACAATCGACCGCAACAAAAGTCACTGATCTCATCTTTCTCAGGATACTCGTCAAAAATGTTTCGACCGCCGACGGTCAGGCGTAACATTTCGTTAAATTGATAAGCTCCTTCCAGATCAACAAAGGTCGTGGCATCAAATTCTTGAACAACTAGAGCTGCACTGTTGTTAGAGTTTTCATAATCGCCGTAGTAGTTCACCCGGCCAAGTACAGAAAACTTGTCAAATGTATGACTCGCTGTAAAAACACTCCGCCACTCAGGTCTATCGTTCTCAAAGTCAAACTGATCTTCAGCGTTTAGGAACGCACTCGGATCAGAATCAAACTCTGTACTGTTGTAGTTGATTGAAGCTGTCAAGCTTGTGATCGAACCATCACTCCATTCAAGTGGATAGGTTGCAACAAGATCCATCCCTTGTGTTTTTGTATCAAACGCATTGGTAAAATAAAATACGCCACCAATAGATTCAGCGCCTACGACCCCAGCTCCCTGAAGCGCAAGGTAATTCAAATAATCACTTCCAGAAGTTGGGTCCGTGGAAACGTCCAGAGTTGAGATGGCATAAAATCGATCTGCTACGTCAATACGGTAGAAGTCCAGCGTCATACTTAACTTTTCAAACTCACCGGTAATCCCGAACGTATAGTTTGTCGACGTTTCTGGTTTCAAGGCTGTTGCGCCAAGCGCTTGAGAGACCGTCGAGAGGGCGGGGAACAACCCTGTCGCCACCGGCAATCCGTTAGGCAATCGAGTTGATACATTTGTGGTGCCCTGTTGACCAGGAGTCGGCGCCCGGAAGCCAGTACCAACGGATGCTCGCAAACCAAACACTTCATTAATCTCGTAGTGCATAGCTACTTTACCGACAACTTCTGAGTCGAAGTCTGAATAGTCTTCGTAGCGAATTGCAGCCTGGAGGAACAGCTCCTCACTCACATCAGCACTTATATCGGCATAAACTGCATAGGAGTCCCTATCGTAGACCTCTGAGAATGCAGGAGAATTACCGGGGAACCCATTCGAACCAACGCCGACTACTGTGAACGCTGGATCATCAGGATCGGAGCAGTCTAGATTCGATCCGGCGCCAATCACAGCGGTGCCTGCAGCGGTAGGCAAGCCAGCGCTACAAAATCCAAATGGATCTGGCAGGGCAAAGGAACCCGCCTGATAAGAAGCAAGGTCTCCCTCGGACACTTCATAGGACTCATCCATATACGTCAAGCCAAATGCAAACACGACGCTTGATGCCAGGCCAGCATCAAATTCATAGGCAAAGTCCAATTGAATTTGTGTCTCCTCATTTTCCAGATCACCGGGCCTGAACTCGGTCGGCGTGAGCGGACCCAAAGACGGGTTGATCGTATTCATCAACGTGTACTCTACTTTGTCAGAACCGTACCTGGCACTCAGGTCATAACTCAATGCATCGGAAAACTCTCCTTTCACGCCAGCAACGATGGAGTAGTCAATTACCTCACCTTCAAAGCGCGGTGTGAAACCACCTGGAAATATCGACAGCGGAGAATAGACTGATCCATCCGCCAGGCGAAGATCTTCAATTGTCCCGTTGCCAGGGTACCGATAGAAAAATCCACCGTCTGCTGTGCTCGTCGAGTAGTTACCAAAGGCATACAGGGAACTCGTTGCACTAAGTTCGTAACCCGCATTAAAGAACATTCGAGCCGCTTCGGTGTTAGGTGCCCCCCAGGGGTTCACCACGTCACTTTCAAGGGACGCGTCTCCAACTCCGGCCACAAAAGCAGGATCGCTTAGAAAAGTATTGTACGAAGCCGTTGGATCATAGACAGGATTGCTCGTGTCGAGACAAAACCATGATTCGCAATATTGCTCTGACCGAGAAGTGAACTCTGAATCAGAGTACTCGCCCGATAGACTTAAGAAACCACTATTACCAAGGGGCAAGCCGATGTTACCGGTGACAGTACTTTGAAATCCATCACCCTCAAAATGCTCGCCGGTACTATAGGAAATACTTCCACCATCCCTATTATCTTTGAGAATAAAGTTAATCACGCCGGCAATTGCGTCTGATCCATATTGGGCAGCAGCGCCGTCCCGTAATACTTCCACGCTCTTCAAGGCAGAAGCGGGAATGGTCGCAACATCCGGGCCCTGGGTGCCAGAGCCACCGATACTGACCAGTGCTGATCTATGCCGTCGCTTAGAATTCACCAGCACAAGGGTCTTGTCCGTTGGCATACCGCGCAATTCTGCCGGCCTAATAAACGTTGCACCATCACTAATGGGTTGGCGACTCACATTATAGGAAGGCACTAGTGTTTGAAGAATATTGTTAGTATCTGTGTGAGAAACAGCATCTATATCCGCGCTACTCAACACATCAACTGGTACGGGAGAATCTGAAACGGTTCTGGGTTTACCGCGGATACCGGTAACAATGACCTCTTCCAGATCCATCAGGCCGCCATCGTCATCGGCCTTTACGGGTACAGCTGTTATCGACACCATTGCAACACCCAGCAGCCAATTAAAATTGGGCGTTGCCGAGCTGTGTTTTTTAGCTTTTTTCATTGTATTTCCCCAAGGTTATTCCTAGTCACTCGTTCTTAGAATTATCTCGAAGGAAGACCGCACCCTATTGTTATCGTTTGCGTTCAATCTTGAGTTGTAGTCGGGGATTTTGCAGAAAGCGGGCCAAGTTTTGGCACCTCAAAACCAAATAGTACGTGCACCAGATGGGACTCATGCCGGTGCGTTCTAAAACCCTTTACAATCACGCACTCATCATTGCTTTCACAAAGGGTGAATTCGGGTGCGCCATTCACGTGCGCTTTCGAACCAACTAAATCGCAATTTTGTGCACAGAAACCTATCAAAAATAGACGTACGAGCACCATAATAGGAATCGATAGACGCGCTATTTTGGCCGAAGCGACTCACTCCCTCACCGAATTGGCGCGTCATTCAATAGCACGCTGCAAAAATATTGACCCAACCACATAGCTCTCCAACTCAAAAACCCGTTTCTTTTTGGTGAGTTATCCCACTTCCATTAGTTTCTTATTGAGTGACTAACTGATGGCACGCTTCTTGAGTGCATATCACATTAGATACCAAGAGGTCGGCCCAGTTGAGCGGACCAGCTAGTGAGTGAATGTAGATGGCAGGTACGACGGAACTACTCATGCTCGGCATCGCGTTATTTGCCGCGGGAGGCATCGCTGGCGTAACCGCGGGTCTTTTTGGCGTGGGCGGCGGGTTTATCGTAGTACCTGCACTGCTCGCGGTGTTTCCTTTATTCGGTGAGACAAGCGAAAAACATATCTATGTCGCTATCGGCACATCACTTGCGACCATTATCGTTTCGTCCGCTCGCTCCGTTCAGGCGCACAATAAGCGTGGCGCGGTAGACTTCCTGCTGCTACGGGAGTGGGCTCCCTGGCTTGTAGCTGGTGTGCTAGCGGGGATAGGCATTGCCGCTGTAGTTGACGCCAGTATTCTGGTTTTAGTTTTTGCGATCGGCGTCTTGCTCTATTCATTTTACTTCTTACTCCCAGAGGCCTTTAGTTTTGGCGGAAGAACTCCCGATGTACCCCATGGCGCCAGCAGAGCAGCGCTTGCATCGGGACTCGGCGGTTTCTCTGCACTGTTAGGTATTGGGGGTGGCACACCATTTGTCGTCACCATGGTGATCTGTGGGCGCTCCTTACATCAGGCCGTTGCCACGGCTTCAGGGGTAGGGTTCATCATTGCATTGCCCGGCGCCCTTGGCTTTCTGGTGATGGGATTGTTTGATACAGGAATGCCAGCCGGATCAATTGGCTACATCAACATCCCAGCCCTGCTAGCGATTTCACTAGTGTCGATATTTACTGCGCCATTAGGCGTCAGGCTTGCCCATAGCCTGAGCGAGATACACCTAAAGCGTACGTTTGGTGTTTATCTACTATGTGTATCCGGCACGATGTTTTACAAGAATTTGACCTTTATCACCTAAGCCTAACTGATCACCAAGATCGACCCGCGACCAAAGAAAAAAGGAGAGAACAATGAAAACATCTTTATCCCGCCGCCGATTTCTCGGAGGCTCGGCCATGATGGCCGGCGCGATTGCCGGAAGCGTTATTCCGATCGGTGCATCCCAGGCAGCAGCAGCTTCGATCCAGTATGGTCCTGCCAAAGGGATCGCTAAGTTAAACGCCAACGAAAACCCCTACGGACCGAGTCCAGGGGCACTTGCGGCAATGAATGCTGCGATCACTAAAGGCGCCTACTACGTAGGTGAGTCTGTACCCACGCTGTTATCGATGATCGCGGAGCGATACGACATTTCGAAATCACAAATTAGCCTCAGCTCTGGCTCGAGCGGCGTATTGACCTACCTTGCGGTCGCGAAAGCCAGGGAAGGAAAAATACTCGGACCAGACCTGTTCTGGGACACAACGTCTCGGGCGGCGCTGCGTCAAGGTGGAGAAATGAAGAGGATTGCCAAGTCCTCTAATCTGAGTGTCGATCTTGATGCACTTTACGCCGCCATCACGCCGGATGTTTCGATGGTGCAAATCTGTAACCCGAACAACCCAACCGGCATGGTGATTGATGCAGCCAAACTTAAGGAGTTTGTGATCAAGGCGTCTAAAAAATGCACGGTCCTGGTGGATGAAGCGTACAACGAAATCACAGATGATCCGGAAGCCAACTCCATGATTCCGTTAGTCAAGGCGGGGCACGACGTCTTTGTCGCCCGGACATTTTCCAAACTCTACGGTCTCGCAGGAATGCGTGTCGGTTATATGATCGCATCGGAGGAGAATTCAGAGCTAGTGAGAAATTTTGGTCTAGGCAACTACGCGATGAACCAGGCTGGTGTTGCGGCTGCTGTAGCCACCTATGACGATTTTAAATTTCTCAAGATGTCGAAACAAAAAATTATTGAGGCTCGAGGCATTATTTTGGACGCAGTGAAACACAACGGTCTAACGGCGGCACCTTCCGAAACCAGCTTTGTATTTGTAGACCTAGGTAAACTTGACGCTGAAGCATTTCGCCAGGAGATGGCCAAACAAAACGTACTCATTCGAGGTATCTATCAGGACTATACCAATTGGTCCCGGGTGAGCTGCGGCATGATTGATGATGTCAAACAGTATGCTGCTGCCATGCCCATTGCACTGGAAAAACTCAAAGCATAAGCCCCGTTTTTGTGATGATGCCGGTCCCTTTGCTACTCTCCTCGATCCTGCAATCCGGCATCATCACAATTCCTATCGAGATAGTGTCCAGCTATCCAAGCGGAAACCTCGCAGCAAAATCCTCATTGCCAAGTCTCGAGGTGTTCGCCACCAAACTCACTAGATAATAGTTACCAACCAGCGACAGAATTTCTAACTGTTGCTCAGCGCTGTAAAGATCTTGAAACCTACCAAGTAAACCCTGCTCCAGGGCTGCACTCCGGCAGAGATTATCGACCACATCAATGAGCAGTTGCTCTGTTTCACTCCAGACTACGAGTTTCTGATTCAATCTCGTCTCGTCTGTGTGTAATTTTGAAAGCCCCGCCGCTTTAGCAAATATCGCAACGTGCACGCCCCACTCGTACTCACAATTGAAGTTTGCGCAGGTGCGAAGAATGACAATTTCGCGCTGCCGCAGAGCCAGCGGGCTGTCTTTATCGAGTAGGTTACTAACGCCCTTGCCCGCCAGAAATCGCGCGCTATTGGCGAATACTCGAAACAATCCAAGCAGATAACCATCTTGTTTCGGATAGCCATTCAAAATGGATTCGATTGCCGGGTCAAATGGTGGTTCAAGCGGGATCAGTTTCATAAATGTCTCCTATTTGCAGTTTTGGCTCAACTCTATTGCTACTGTTTGTGTAGCGGAATTCACTTTGTCACACTCTAAACTTAAAAGCTACATATTGTGTAGCAAGAAAACTGATAAGCGTTTATGCTGACCGCTGACTCACCCTGAGGACAAAGCTATGCCCACCAAAAAGCCAGGCCAGACCGCCAGAGGTACCCAGTCCGGTCGGCCGATCATGGTGCTTTTTGATATATTGGGGCAGCGTTGGACCCTGCGGATTCTCTGGGAGCTGAGGGGAGGACGGCTAACGTTTAGACAGCTTAGGGAACGCTGCGACGACGTTTCGCCCACTAGCCTCAATAAGCGTTTGAAGTCGTTGCGCGAACTCGCATTAATTGACCTCGAAAAATCTGGTTTTGGCTATACCCAGCTCGGAATCGAGCTCGGAGAAAAACTGGCTGATATGAACCAATGGTCCGAACGCTGGGCAAAATCCTTAGACCGGTAGCACGACCAATAACTTCAAGGGTATTCTGTCCAGCCCATCTATGAATTGATCAGCATGTCGGAACTTATACACCCAGCACCACTTAGTGATTTCGAAGAGCGACAGATCACTCTACTCAATGAGACAAGGCCGGTATTTGTATCCGGCAGCGGTCCCGCAGTTATTGTGATGTCTGAAATGCCAGGGATCTATTCCCATGTTGCCCAGTTCGCTCGCCGGGTCAGGGATGCTGGGTTTACTGTTTATATGCCACACCTTTTTGGAGAAGTGGGCCGACCTCCCTCCGGTGGATACCTGATGAAGTCCATTGCAAAGGCCTGTATCAGCAAAGAGTTCTCGGCTTTTGCCGCCAACCGTTCCAGCCCAATCGTCGATTGGCTGCGAGCTCTAGCCAGAACCGCCCACGCCGAATGTGGTGGTCCCGGTGTTGGCGCCATAGGCATGTGCTTTACAGGAAATTTTGCGCTGAATTTAATGCTCGAGCCAGCGGTACTGGCACCTGTGCTTTCACAGCCCTCCCTGCCACTGTTTAACCCCGCGGGATTACACATTGCACCGGAGGAACTAGCCCAGGTTAAAGAACGCATGATCGACGAAGATCTAACGGTGCTCGCTTATCGTTTTGCCGGGGACACAATGTGTAAGGCGGCAAAATTTGAAGCCTATGAGGCAGCCCTTGGAGATCGATTTATCGGTCGGACTTTGCCTGACTCAGCGGCCAATCCCAATGGTCCAGGGACGCCCCATAGTGTGGTCACGCTGCATCTTATAGACGAGGAAGGTCAACCTACCCGGGCCGCCCTTGATGAAATTATCAGTTTCTATCAACAACGCTTAGGCTAGTTTACTGTCAGAGAGACTCCGATAAATTGAGCTGAACGGCGACGTGAACACCGTCGTTCAACTCCCATACCAATCTACTTAAATTTCCCCTAACCTAATCTAGATCAGATGCACTATGACGTTCGGGTACCTGATCCTCTTCTGGCCCCCAGAACCGATTGACCTTCGCGCCACGTTTAACGGCGGGTCGCTCGTTAATCTGGTTAGCCCAGCGCAACACATGGGTGTAGGACTCAACATCCAGGAACTCTGCCGAGTTGTACAGCAGACCCCGCACCAGACCACCGTACCAGGGCCAGGTCGCAATATCGGCAATCGTGTAGTCAGGACCGGCCAGGTACTCATTTTCCGCCAGGTCGCGGTCAAGCACATCGAGCTGACGCTTTACTTCCATTGTGTATCGATCAATTGGATATTGAAATTTTTCCGGGGCATAGGCGTAAAAATGACCAAAGCCACCGCCGAGATAGGGCGCACTACCCATCTGCCAAAACACCCAGGACATTACCTCTGCGCGGGCAGCGGGATCCGTCGGCAGGAACTCACCAAACTTTTCCGCCAAATGGAGCAGGATCGCAGCCGACTCAAATATGCGAAAAGGTTTGTCACCACTTCGATCCTCAAGGGCTGGGATTTTGGAATTCGGATTTAGATCAACAAAGCCGCTACCAAACTGATCGCCGTCACTAATATTCACGGCGTACGCATCATACTCAGCACCGGTGTGCCCAAGCGCTAATAGCTCTTCAAACATCACGGTGACTTTCACGCCATTAGGTGTACCCATCGAATACAACTGGAACGGGTGCTTACCAACGGGCAACGCCTTTTCTTTAGTGGCACCGGCAATAGGACGGTTAATGCTCGCGAAACGGCCGCCAGAACCTTCTTCCCACTTCCAGACCGTTGGGGGGACATACTCAGTCATGTTTTACTCCAAACCAGTTTATTAATACGAATGATCGACTTTATACAGGAACTCTATCAATGCATTTAGCAGATTTTGTGAATATACCCTATCTAATCTGATGATTTTGCCGCTGAACACACGCTTTGAATTCATAATTACCAACAATCGAACAGGGTCTCAGCGCACTGGCTACATTTTCCTGATTGAATTGCCCGCAAAGATCACGTAAACAGACTGCTGAGACTTAGGAGCCAACCATGACCATTGAAAACATGCGAATTCACTTCTACGGCGTACAGGGCAGTGGATCCATATTTCCGGCAAAAGCCGAACGCGCAGAAACCAGGCTCCATTCTGACCTCCAATTACTTGAACAGGTGTTTGCTGAGATTGAGCAAGGTGGGTCGGGTAAAACCGTCGAGGAAATAATAGGCGGGCCACTCAATCGCAAAACCCTGGCAACCTACCGCGAGCGCTTTGATTTGGCAGAACAGCGGGTCTATGGCGGCTGGACAACATGCTTCCGAATTGAAACCTCCGACGGTAATGATATTGTTTTCGACTGTGGGAGCGGTTTCCGGATTTGCGCCAATGATATCGCCGCTAAGTGGGGCAATGCAGAAGAGCGTCATCTTTATATTTTTGGCAGCCATGCGCATTTTGACCACACGGAAGGCTTCGATCAGGCCGCCGTGTGCTTTGACCCGCGCAACAACGTGCATATCCTCGCCAACCACCATTACCTGAAAGCCCTTGATCAAAATCTAGGCATCTTTTCCCATCAGATGGATATGGACCTTAAGGGTATTCAAACTCCATTGAATTACGAGTTAATGCCAGCCAAATTCGACTCCACTGAGATTCGGGACCTCAAGGTCAATCCGCCCCCAGCCAACGATCCAATGGTGCACAGATTCCACGATATCCACGAACCCATTCAGATTGGCAATACCACCATCCAGCCCTTTGAGGTATTCCACCCAGACCCTTGTCTAGCTTACCGGATTGAGCACAACGGCAAGGTTTTCGTATTTTGCACAGACCATGAACTCAGGCGCGGCGATGATCCGACGGACCCCCTGCAAATTGCGAGTCTCGAGGCAGAAAAACGCTTGATAGAACAATCGATGGATGCGGACGTGCTATATCGGGATGGGCAGTTCCTCCAAATTGAGTATGACGGCCACCAGGGAGTGGGCGCGCCCTTTGGCGTTTCCCGTCTGGACTGGGGCCATAGCTGCATCGAGGATGTGATGGACATGGCGGAAAAATGCAGAGTTAAGAACACCTACATTGGCCACCATGATCCCAACAGAACCTGGGCCGAGAAAAACTGGATTGACGAGACCCTGGCGCGCCGCAGCGAACAGGTAGGGCGAAAGTTCGAGATGGCCCAGGCAGAAACCATTATTGACCTTTAGCGAACTTCTGGAGAATGCCCTAGAGCATTTTTTTAGCAAGGCTTTCGAAGGCGAGATCAACGTTCTCGCCTGTTTTTGCGCTGGATTTAAACCAATCACACCCAAAGGGTTCAAAAGCGGCGTCTATTTCTGCGTCACTAAGCTCCCAATCCAGGTCAGCCTTGTTAACAACCGGTACAAACGGGATATCCCCCACGCCGTCGGTAATAAGCTTGATCAGGTCTAGACCAACCTCCAGTGAGGCCTTGCGAGTTCCATCCATCACCAGCAAATAGCCCGCTGACCCCTTGACGTAATTCATGGGCACACTGAAGTGATCCTCCGCACCCGCTATATCCCAGAGCATCATGGTCACATCTTGATCAGCAACGGAGACGACCTTCTTGTCCACCTTGACCCCAAGCGTAGCAAGATACTTATCATCGTAAATACTATTCACGAACTGCTGCACCAGGCTGGTCTTACCCACGCCCCACATGCCAAGCATGGCTACTTTTTTACTAATCATATTTCGCTTCCTGGCGCGCCTTCAAAGGTCTAGTAAACATTATTTCTATCCCGCTGGTTAGAGTAAACACTTTCTCAAAACCAACCACTAGTCCAGGGGCCTAATTGGCATCAAAAACCTCAAAATTTACCCTTTAAGGCTAATTGTAAAGATTTGTAATCGATGATCGCGCGACCTTAGCCTATGTTATTATCGCTGGCCCGGATCTGTCGACAGAGCATGGCATGGCGATTAAAGCAAATAAACGATCTACTAAAGCCTCGACCAAGACGTCGCCGGTAAAGAAAAAAGCCAGTAGCAAGCCAAAGGCTACCAAAGCGAAAGCTACCCCTAAAAAGCCTAAGGTCGCTGTAAAGAAGACGCCACCACCTAAAGCAAAACGAGGCAAAGTATCCATGAGCGAAGACGATAAAACAGATAACCAGAAGGCGGCTCTTGAGTCTCTAGCCACCGACAACAGCCTCGAAACCGTTCGAGACATTCTATTTGGCGCCCAGGTAAAACAGGCCAATGAGCGAGATCAGCAACTCGAAAAACTCATTAACACCCGGGCAGACTCAGTTCAGAAGTCCCTCGACTCGCAAATGAAGTCCGTTGAAAACACGATCAAAAAACTTGAGGAACGACTTGCCAAAGATGCGGAACAAACCGCCATCAAGGTAGAGCAACGATTCAAGCAGGTCGAAGACTCCATCAAGAGCCTCGATCAGCGCTCCCAGGCTAGCCAACAGGAAATGTATGACGAACTCGTTGCCGCCAATGCCGCACTAGAACGGGACGCCAAAAGCTGGAATGAAGACCTGGCCAAAGAGCTCGAAAACGTTCATACCCAACTGAAAGACTCTAAGACCGATCGATTAACTCTGGCTAACCTATTGACCGATATGGCTGCCTCATTGATCGCCGATCCAAAACCTGCTGCTAAAAAGTAACCTGTGAGCGACCAGGAACTTGAGCGCGTTAAACAAATTCTCGTAGGAGACCTACGAGACGCACTCCAGTCCATAGAAGCGCGATTCGAACACGAGGCTTTCTTAGCGCTTGTGACCGATGTTGTTGCGGAAGCGCTAGAACAGCGCACCGATACCGACAGCAAAATTTCTGATGTCCTGGCACCGACAATCGATCAGGCCATTACCGGTTCAATCAACCAGGACCCAAAGAAGCTGGCATCCTCGCTGTATCCAATCATGGGTCCCGCGATCCGAAAATCAATTTCGGAAACACTCCAACAAATGATGGAGAACTTTAATCAGCTACTTGAAGAGAGTGTTTCTCCCCAGTCCATAAGATGGCGATTTGATGCCTGGCGTACCGGTCGCAGTTATTCCGAACTGGTGATGCTCAACACCATCGAGTTCAGAATCGAGCAGGTTTTTTTAATTCATAGAGAAACCAGCCTACTGATCCAACACCAGGTCTCGGACCTAACGGACGTGAAAGATCCGGACATGGTCTCTAGCATGTTCTCGGCAATTCAAGATTTTATCGAAGACTCCTTTTCCACCAATGAGACCAACGAACTCAATACGCTGCGCCTCGGCGACTTAACGGTTGTCATCCAAAGGGGGCCAGCTGCCGTGCTTGCGGCTGTCGTGCGAGGTCGTGTTCCGGAAGACCTCAGGGTCAGCATGGTTCGTTTACTCGAATCACTGCATGGACAAAAGCGAAGCCAGTTGGCTGATTATTCCGGCGACCCCGCCGAATTTATCGAGCTAGAGCCCGATGTTCGACAACTGCTTCAGAGCGAGAAAAAACAGCAGGAAAAAGCCAAGAAAAAGTTTCCCTGGCTCGCCGTTATTTCCATTGCGGTCATACTCTCGGCAATCGGTTACTGGCAATGGTTGGGCTTTGAAATTAACCAGCAACAAAAACATCTAATCAAGCAACTCGAAGCAACAGCTGGCATCACTTTACTTGAGGCTAAGTTTTCACGGGATGAGCTAAACGCTAAACTGCTTGTTGACCCTGATGCCACCCAGCCCGATACCATTTTGGCAGACGCTACAGCAGAATTTTCTACCCGCGTGACCACTACGCCTTATCTATCGATAGAGGATAAGATTCTGCAGCGTCGTGCAATGCGAATTCTCACACCAGAGGAGGATATTCAACTACGGGTCGTAGATCGCATCTTATGGGCCGAAGGCACAGCCACGACCAACTGGTTAGCACAGGCACAGCAACAATGGATGCGCGTTGCAGGAATTGAATCCTTTGACTTCAATAGTTTGATTGTCGTCAATCCTGATTTAGATCGAATCAATGCACTGACCAGAGAACTTGAATCTTTTGTATTTGAATTTGAAAGCGGAAAAGCTGAAATCGACACCAGCACCACACAATTCCAGAACCTGGTGACTGATGTTAAATCGCTTCTTACTCAGGCCAAGCGACTCGGTTACACCGTCAAGATTGATGTTGTTGGTTTTACCGACGCATCGGGCAGCGATCGAATTAATCGCATCCTCGGACTTCAGCGCGCACTTACGCTTACCACCAGACTTGTTGAGAATGGAATTCCAGCCACAGCCTTAGCAGCCTATAGAAGCCAGGATTATCCAACCTTCGCTGAAGAAACCAGTCGGGAAACTAAACTGGTTGTGACGTTGGAAGCAGAAAACTAATGTTACAAAAAAAGATCTGCATGTTGGGCGCATTCTCCGTTGGCAAGACAAGCCTGGTGCAACGATTTGTTTCAAGCATATTTGACGACAAATATCACACCACTATTGGCGTCAAGATCGACAAAAAGGTTATTACCCTTGATGATCAGGAATTTACCCTGATGCTGTGGGATCTCGCCGGTGAAGACGTTTTTAACAAGATTAACCCAACGTATCTAAGGGGTGCCGCTGGCTGTATTTTAGTTGTTGACGGAACAAGACCCCACACCCTTGATGTTGCTTACGAAATAAGAGGTCTGGTGGCAGCAACGTTGGGTGATGTGCCAATTGTGATCGCTTTGAACAAAGCAGATTTGAAAGACCAGTGGCTCCTTGATGATGACGCTCAAGTTGAAATGCGGCAAAAATTTGATGTCATAGAGACCAGCGCAAAATCCGGTAACAACGTCGAAGAGATATTCGAACGACTCGGGAGGTTAATGTTGTGACAGAATTACTCGCCGCGTTTATCGCCAGTACCGATCAAGTAGTCCTCGAAAAACAAGGCTCCCAATTTATTCTGCGTAGCCCAGCACCGGACTGGTTTCAACAGCTCTGGTCAGCAGAGAGCACTCAATCACTCGTTGGCGTGTCAGTCTTTCTCGATCATTTCCTAACGGATGCTGATCTTCATTGGCAGCGGAGTCAGGACCACACACCCCTTAGTTCCGGCCCCTTTATGGAACAACTCGGGGAATCGGAACTACCCCTTGAGGCGCGGGCGGCACTCGTTAATCAGTCCCAACTATTGATTCTGCAAAACCTCGGCAGCGCTTTTGCCGATCAGCAACACTTACTCCAGGCGGCAAGAGAAAACCTGCTCAGTCAAGAAGTACTCGAGCGGGAGGTCAGCAAGCGCACCTCGGAGATTAGAGGTCGAGAACTTGAAATTGCTGAACGTCTGATCTATGCGGCGGGCTTTCGCGACGAGGAAACCGGTGCGCATATTCGTCGGATTGGTTTCTACTCGGCGGTCATGGCCAGGGCTATTGGCTGGAACCCACTAGCGGTAGACGATATTAAGATCGCGGCACCCATGCATGACATTGGCAAGATTGGTATTCCCGATAGCATTTTGAAAAAACCCGGCCGCCTGGACGATGCTCAATTTAGCATCATGCGCACGCACACCAGCATCGGCAGAGAAATGCTCTCCGACAGTAGCGTTCCGATGCTCCAGATCGCGGCGGACATAGCGGGCTATCATCATGAGTTTTGGAATGGCAGTGGTTACCCTGAAGGTCGCCGGGGTGAGGACATACCCATTGCCGCGAGAATTGTCTCTATCGTGGATGTTTATGATGCACTGGTCCACAGCCGGGTCTACAAAGCGGCTTTTGCCGAACACGTTGCCCTCGACATGATGCGGGCGTTGGTTGGCACTCAATTTGATCCCGACCTATTTCAGACCTTTATCGAGAACCTCGAGGAATTTCGGGCCATTCGAAATCAAGTTGTCGACACAGACGTAGCTTAAATCTTCACATTCGCACTGCCACTAACGCCTGTTAGTCATACACATCCATCGAGCTCCTTAATAAAGCTCTTTAATCAAAGATGTATGGCTCAAGAGAACGCTGGGCCTGTTCTCTAAACTTATGCCATCGCCCGCCACCATAGTAAGCCAGGCTCCCAGGCTCAGCTTCGCCATGGCCGTTATAGTAGGTAATACAGTCCCGTAGCGGCGCAGTCATCATGTCAGCCTGGCGACAATGTTCAGCGTAGTCAGCTTCAGGCGCTTCTTTCACGTCAACCGTGGACGCACCGCGCTCTCGCATGGTTGTTAGCATCCACACAACATAATCAGCATGTTCTTCAATTGCGTTGGTGAAATTAAAACTTCCACCGCCGCCCTGGGGCCCCGAGATAATAAAGAGGTTCGGGAATCCATGGCTATGTAGGCCGAGAAAGGTTTTTGTACCTCGATCCTGCCACTTGTCTCGAAGGGACACGCCGTTTCTACCAACTATCATATTGAAGGTGCTAGTTGCCATCCACTGAAAGCCCGTGGCATACACCAACACATCCAGCGGATACTCTTTACCGTCATGAACAATGCCATTTTCATTAATATGGCTGACACCTCTTGGCGCTGTATCCACGAGATGAACATGGGGAGAATTAAAAGTTGGTAAATACTCATCATGGAATGTTGGGCGTTTACACCCATATGGATAGTAGGGCTTCAGTGCTTCTGCCGTAACTGGATCTTCGACCATGGCATCTACCCGGGCTCGAATCTGCTCCATAATTCGGAAGTTAGTATCCAACTGTTTTTGTACAAGCTCCTCCGGTGTTAACTCCTCAGCGTGTTGCTTGCGCTCTTTGAAATCTTTGACCTTACCGGCTAGGTAGTCGTCGTTGGCGCGCATCGCTGTTCGCCCGGCGGAAATTTTTGCAAATCTGGCTCGCCTGGCTCTTGCCCAACCCGGCTCTTGTTTCCAGGTTTCGATTTCCTCCGCAGTGGTTTCCCGCTGGTCACGCACATCAATGGATGAAGGCGTTCGTTGGAACACAAACAATTCAGAGGCAATCTTTGCCAGCTCTGGCACGGCCTGTACTGCCGTTGCGCCTGTGCCAATTATGCCGACCCGCTTGCCTTTCAACTCAATATTGTAGTTCCAGCGGGACGTATGAAATGCATCACCCTTGAAAGTTTCCATGCCATCGATGCGGGCCAACTTCGGCGTTGTCAAAATACCGTTGGCCAAAATGACCTTGCGGGCTTTCATTGAGTCGCCTCGATCGGTTATCACTGTCCAGCGACTACTGTCTTCGTCCCATTGCGTTTTCTCAACCGTGGTATGAAACAAGCAGCGATCATAAAAGCCGAATTTTTCTGCCATTTTCTGGCAGTACTCCATAATCTCGAATCCCCCCGCAAACTTCATCGTGGGGATATAGCCCATTTCCTCCAGTAGCGGGAGGTAGCTATAGGCCTCAACGTCACAGGCAATCCCGGGATATCGATTCCAATACCAGGTCCCCCCCACGTCGCCGCCTTTTTCACAAAAACGAACATCCGTGAAACCCGCTTGTTTCAATTTGTACCAGAGCAACAGGCCAGCAAAACCAGCGCCCACCACCAGGATTTCACATTCATCATCGAGGGATTCCCGTGGAACAGGATCCGCTGAGTAAACATCTTTCAGGTATTCACTGAACTCCCCTTCCAGCGCAACATAGTCTGCAGCTCCGGCCCGGGCTTCCTTAAACTTTCGATACTTATCCTGTTCAGCAGCATTAAACACTGCACCAGCGGGTTCCGGTGGCAAGGTCTTTAATGACTCATCCGTGATTACGGCATAGCCCTTACCTTGAATCCTGTGACTCGCCTTGCCGGCCCGGGTGTTAAAGCTTTTGAGACCCGTTTTAGCGTCTACTACAATTGCATCGCTCATCTGCACTCCCCTCTTTCGATGACTACACCAGCAAACACCGTTGCCGTCAACGCAGCCAATCGAGGCTTCGTTAGATTGCTTTGGCCAATCTCATGGTTGCTGCTTTTAATATAACGAGTTTTTCCTCATCGGTAGCACGGCTCCAGGCACCGATCTCACTCAGGGATCGACCACAGCCCAGGCAGTTGCTGTGGTCATCGAGCCGACAGAGCTTGATGCATGGAGATTCAACCATTTGATTTGTGCGCTTGTTTGCCACTGGTTTCTTTAGCGCCTTAGCGCTTTCTCACGGACGGCGCCACCGGCAGGTCAACAAAGTTGCCTGGCCGTTTTTCCGCGTTAGACATCATGGCTTCCTGTATCTCTTCAATTTTCAAGTGGGTCGCATTCCAAATTGCAATGTAGTCGAGGCCGTCATTGGTAGAGTGATCCCGTGCATAATTGATCATTTTTTTACAGCCATAAACCGCCAATGGCGCTTTACTGGCAATATCCTTCGCAACATCCATGACGTCTTTGAGCATGCTTTCCTGATCAGCGTAAACCCGATTCACCAGTCCCATTTCTTTTGCTTCCCGTGCCGATACCCGGCGGCCGGTATAGGCCATTTCTCGCACATATCCTTCTGGAATCAGCTTTACGAGCCGAGGAAAAGTACCGACGTCTGCCGTCATGCCAATGTTAGTTTCGAAAACCGTAATAAAAGCATCTTCAGTTGCATAGCGGATATCACAGGCGGAAATAAAATCGACACCACCGCCAATACAGCCGCCTTGAATCGCAACCAACACGGGTACGCGACATTGTTCCAGACAGTTAAACGCATCCTGCATATCCAGTACGTTTTCGTAAAATGCTGTGCCCGCTTGTAAGCGCTGGCGGCGCTTGTCTGCTTCGCTGAGTTCGCTTGATGCCCCGCCGGCAAACGCGGTGACATCAAGCCCCGAAGAAAAGTGAGGGCCCGTTGACGAAATGACAATGACTCTCGCCTTAGCGTGATCGTCGATATCTTTGATCAGAACCGGCAACTCCTTCCAGAAGTCCGGGTTCATGCTGTTGCGTTTGTCAGGTCGATTCAACACAACATGGGCAATTTGATTTTCAATTGTGACAGCAAAACATTCCATTTCTAGTCCTCTACATTTTTTGCGTTATATCTGGATGGATTAAATCATTTTTTGAATAGGTTTATTTGATTACGAATCAAGATAGTATCTTGGCCGAGGCAATTATGGGATTCATGCTTGATGGCTAAAGCACCAAGGTACGAGCGGAAAACGCGCGATGGTCCTGTGGGGTTTTCAACCAAAATTTATCAAGGTATTGGAGCACTACCAGACACGGTTAAGAACTTCGTTTTTAATACGTTTATCCTCCTGTACTACAATCAAGTTCTCGGGGTAGATGCGCGTCTTGTCTCTCTCGCACTGGCAATTGCTATCATCTTTGATGCGATTACCGACCCTCTTGTCGCTTCCGTCTCTGACAATCTTCGCACCCGTTGGGGGCGCCGCCACCCCCTTATGTTGATTTCTGCATTTCCCCTGGGTTTATCGGTTTACTGTGTTTTCATTCCACCTACGGAATTGGCAAACTTGCAATTGTTTGCCTGGCTACTGACTTTTGTCCTCCTAAGCCGCGGCTTTATGACGCTGTTTTTTATCCCCTGGGCTGCAACAACAGCTGAGTTTTCCGACGACTATGGGGAACGCACGTCAATTATGGCGTACCGATACGCTTTCGGCTGGATCATCGGCGTTAGCTTTCCTCTGTTTGCCTATACATTTATATTTCCCAGTAGTGAAGCCTTCCCTATTGGCCAGTTAAATCCTGAAGGTTATCCAAAACTCGCTCTAGCAGCAGGTATTGTCATCACCTGTGGAGTGCTGGCAACAACACTTCTCACCAGACGGGAAATTCCATTTTTACGCCAGCATACCGGCGCAACCGCTTCCCTGACCCTTAGCCGAATTATCCGGGAGCTTTTTGCGGCGCTAAAGAATCGTCAGTTCCGGCTCATTTTCATCATTGTGTTAATTTCTTCAGCGATCAGTGGCACTACCGCAAACATCGGTATCTATATGACAACGTTCTTTTGGGGCTTTGATACCGGCGACCTTCGCTGGTTCTCCCTATCCGCAACCGGAGCAGTGTTAGCATTTCCGTTAGTCAGCTATATTCAAAAACGCTGGGACAAAAAGTCGATATTACTCTGGTGCAGCATTATCAGCTTATTCGATGGCATCATTATTGTGAACCTGCGGTTTCTCGACGTCCTCCCAGAGAACGGCGATCCAATGCTACTGATCATTCTTGTTGCAGCTGGTGTTTTTGCCGCAAGTATCGCCGTGGTACACGGTATTATCGGCACCTCAATCGTCGCCGACATTCTGGACGATCATGAGTTGCGAACAGGACTGCGACAGGAGGCTATGTTTTTCGCCGGCTTTTCCTTTTCCGGCAAAGCCATTTCTGGACTGGGTATTGTACTAGGTGGGTTTATCATCGCGATGATTGAGTTTCCCACGGGGGTCATGCCGGGAGATGTGCCGGCCCAGCAAATCATGTGGCTAGGGATTTGTGTTGGCGTGCTGGTGCCGCTTTTTCATTTGATCCCCATTGCGATGATCACCCGCTACACCATCACCCGGGAAGAACACAGCCGAATCAAAGCCGCATTGGAAAAGCGACACAGGGCCTCGTCTGAAGACAAAACCCTGCGTCATGAGTAGAGCTGAAATTACTTATCGCCTTTGTCTTCGCTATCAACCTCCAGCTCACTACTGGAACTGCCCATGTCTTTTTCAATCTCCTCATCCAGAGTTTCATCCGATGCTTCCCCAAGCCACTCCTCACCCGTATGAGCCTCATCGGGCCAGGGCGTTAAAGGGAATGGTCGGATCTCAGAATTGAAGGTCAGAAATTCCATTACTTCCTGAATATAGATCGAACCATTCTTAGCAAATTGCAGAAGTGGTTCATTCACCCTCCCCGTAATCAGGGCACAGAAGAATTGAAATATTGCGGTGAGCCCCATCATGGCCTCGACAACGTTATAGGCCACGGTAAACAGCAACATATGCAGTCCTCGCAACCAAATACTGCCATCAATCATATGTTCTCGAGTTTTATCTTCCATCGTCTTACTCCAACTGGTTTGTCAGGTTCACTATTGCTTTATGAACGAGCAATTTCGATGCCATAGATCAATACCTTTAAAATCAATCACTTACAAAACCTGTACGAGGAAAGAATTGGTCAAATTCGCCAATTCAATGGACTCAAGCCCTTTAGGATCGTATCGCTTTTCCGGCATGCAAAGCCTTCAATGGGGGAGATAGGGCGGCGCGATACTAAACCCCTCGACAAGATTGTGTAGCTCGGATATATCCCGTACCTTTCACTCAACAGGAGCCCCTATGCCCATTAACAAAATCACACAGTTCTCTTGCACCCCACAACAACTGTGGGAGATTGTCGGTACCCCAGATAGAGTTGATTGGGTACCGGGGGTCACAGACTGTGAATTCGACGGTGAAGTTCGCAGCTTGACCCTACCTGGCGCAGGCTCAATTAAGGAAAAGATACTGGCTCACAACAATCAGGACATGACCATGCAGTACTCTTGCATTGAGTCGCCGGCACCGTTGGAACAGCATCTGGCCAGCATCAAGATATTAGCTACAGCGGGTGGTTGTGAAATGCAGTGGCAAACGGAAGTAAGCCCAGCTGCCTTCGAACCATTTATTGAAGACAGCATGAATGGTGCACTCAAACAGATTCAAACCATACTCGATGGTGCTTAGGCAAAATCGATCGCGCTTAACGTTTGGCTGCGGGCCGCCAGGCACCCAGGCCGAGTGACGCCACGGTGATACCACCAAACAAAAACATACCGGCGGCTGCATAGTAATAGACAGTTTTAAGCTCCGCCTGATAGTAGTTAACTGCAATGAAAGCTCCACCCACGGCTACGACAAATCGAAGCAATGTTCCAATAACGGGCCAGGTCACATTACCGGCCCCCTGGGACGCAAAGTACAAAGACAACCCCATACCCTGAAATACAAAACATAACCCCACTATTTGCAGATACTGGGTCGCCGCAAGACCCGTCATAGGATCATCGGCAAATAGACCAACCCAGAGTTCCGGGAAGATCGAAAGGGTCACGCCCACAAGACCCGCCAAAAATCCTGCGGCGCAGCCTCCAAGCCAACCGATTTGTTCCGCACGTTGCCATTGTCCAGCACCAATATTGACACCAACCATCGAAGTCATCGCAGCACCAATTCCAAAAACCAACGGGATCATCAGAAACTCAAGCCGGGAACCAATCCCATAGCCCGCCAGTGCAGCAGGTCCAAAGCGAGCCACAATACCGGTCAAACTCATAATTGTTAACACGGTCACAATCGGAGAGAGTGACGCCGGTAACGCAACCCTAAATATATCCCGAAACAAGTCTGGCTGTAGGTGAAAAGACCCAGGATGTAGTTTGAGTGTCTCTTTTCCGGTTATGAGCCGAACGACTAAAATTGCGGCAATCAGACCAGACACAATCACCGTTGATATTGCCGCCCCTTTGATCCCTAGTTGTGGAACATCCCACCAGCCCAGTATTAGTGCTCCTGATAATGGCACCTGAATCACCGCACTTAGAATCATCATCGAAGCTGGGAACTGCATATTCCCCATACCACGGTAAACCGAACTGCTGATATTCATGATCCAAATCAAAGCAGCACCGGGAAACAGTATCCAACAATAGTCGAGCGCTCTTTGAAGAATGCCCCCTTCACCACCCAGGAAGATCAAAAAAAGCTCCCCCAATACCGCAAATAGCACAAGAAATGTGAATGCCCCCAGAACTGCAATAATAAGCCCATGCCAGACTAACTGTTCTGCTCTGTTGCGATTTCCTCCCCCTAACGCTCTTGCAATCGACGCAGTCACGGCTCCCCCCAGGGCACCGCCGGACATCATCTGCATCAGCATCAGCAACGGAAACACGAGCGCAATTGACGCCAGTGAAAGTGTTCCTAACTTTCCGATGTACCAGACCTCCGCCATACTAACGCTGGCTTGGATGAAAAAAGCCAGCATGTTGGGTGTCGCCATACGCATCAATAACGGCAGGGGCTTAGCTTCTAACAGTTGTTTTGTTCGAGAATCAATATTCAACGATGATCACTATAAGTGTATATACACCTTAATAGTGGATAGAAAACCATCTGGAGTCAATTATTCAATCAAAAGATTCGCAGTTGTAGCTTTTGCGCATGGCTTTAAACCATCAATGATTGAAAGGTGGCATCATGCTTTGTCACATTCCCATCAAACCACTGAGTCTGAACAATTTTGAAACTGGCGCTAACAATCGCCGTCAGTCAGCTCATAACTGCAACACAGGAGAATCGGAATTGATCTGACAGATTCAACTAAAACATCAATCCGAAGAAAAGAGATACTCATCGCAGATCAATCTTCGCGGCGAGCGTTTGGGGTCGGCAAACTTTCTGACGTCAATCTCCACTTCCTTCTGTCCGGCTGGAGAACCATAAAACCTCAACCTCAGATCATCAATGTCATCAAAACCACACTGGGCTATGCCGTCCCACCGGGGTCCGTGAATCACATGCACGATGCTCAACTGGGTGTAGAAGGTCATGGCTTCATGTACTCGAAGCGCCAGCGGCCCGTGCATATCTCGCCAGTATCCATCAGCCTGCTCGTGACTTAAGTCCGAACGCTTTACCATCGGGAAAACGGCAATCTTGCCCGGCAACAAGAATTCACCATCAGCTTGAGTCGTTAGCCTGGGTTTGATAAAGCGGCGAACGCAGATAAACGCTCCGGCGTCTGCAGCCTCAATAAACGAGGCTGCCTGATCTGTCTCCACACTCACAAGTGCAGCAAAGGGAAGGTGGCCGGTCTCGGGTCTGGGGTCCACTAACAACCGTCCGAAAAATTGTTCGGCAAAGGCTCGCGCCTTGTCCCTATCTGAAAACGCGCCCACCAGTTCCATAACTGCCCACCTCATTTTCCTTCGTCTTGTTTTACACCAAGAAACCCTTTTTTAACATAAGGAGTTTTATATAGACGGTTTCATATATATGGTTTTACGGGAAAGTGTGAGCAGCTAAGAACTTCCAGCAGGGGTGAACAAGACAGGAAGGACTTATGTTTAGGGTTTAGGGTTTAGGGTTTAGGGTTTTAGCTGTACCAGAATCTGTCCGCGGTTCGATTCAAGAGCTTCAACTCGCAGCACGTCACCTCGGAATTCTGCGTCGAGCAGCCATGCCAGCGCTTCCCCGCGAATTTTTCCCGTACCCACAATCACACGTGCATAACGAGGCAGACCGGCTTTTGCCAGTTTAAGATTTTGATCCAGCTTTAGCAGTGCCTCCCGCACAGTTTCACGCTGGTGGGCAATATCGAACTGAATGGTAGATCCGTCGGATTGGTCCGCAATAATGCCATCACACTTAGGACAGTGAGGCGCCAGGATTTCCATCCCACATTGGAGGCAGGACTTCATCAAATATTCACCGTATGATCAAAAAAACTAAAGGGGATCCCCATGACATATCTCGAGAACGCTTGCTTGTTAGCCGGGCGATTTTTAATCGGCATCTACTTTATCCTCCCAGGCATCAGCAAAATTACCGGCTGGGAAGGCACTGTCAACTACATGACTGAACACAATGTACCTTTTGTACCGGTACTACTCGTGATTACCATCATCATCCAACTGGGTTGTGGCGCCGCAATTATTGTCGGCTTCAACGGCAAGATCGCCGCTTTTCTCCTGGCCGGACTCACCCTTGTGATTAGCATTGCCATGCACAATTTCTGGGACTACAGCGAAGGCATGGAACGAAACCACGAAACCCAGAACTTCTTTAAGAATCTGGGCATCATGGCGGGTCTTCTAATGGTCGCCGCCCTTGGCACAGGAAAATTCAGCCTCACCAAAAGTGAAACTAGTTAAGCGACAGCTAGCGCTTTAGTGCGGCCAACGCGGCTTCGATCCGCTTCTTTTCTGTTCCGTCCATCCGTTGCTGAAGTCCCCGATTCATCTCTTCGATGACTTTGGCAGCATGGGGATTCGTTTGGATCTTTTCCCAATAGGCTGCAACTTTTACGGTACCAACGATGGGGTTTTCCACATCAAACCTGGGCACTGTTTTTTCACACATCCAAAGCGCAGGTACCAAAGAACAGTCCGCTCGCGTCAACTCGTTGCCGACGGCAAAATCACCGTTTCCGAGATGCTTATCAAGGGCACCGACACCACGGGTCACCTGCCTCATTAACAAATCTCTAATGGCTTCATTCCTGGTTTCGCGGGGCACCTGAGGCAGGGCCATAAAAATATTGTTCATCAGATAAATATCACCAATCCGTGAAACCAACCTGACGTCAGCCCGGTTCTTTGGCGTTGAGCCGAGTAACGCTTTGTCTGGATAGAGATCATCGAGATATTCAGCAATTACCTCAGACTCAGGAATAATGCCTTCATCGGTTTCAAGGACCGGGATACGCCCGATTGGTGACACTTCTGCCAGCTTGCCCATATAAAAACTAACGGGTAACTCAAACTCAATATCCGTTAAGCCCATGGCGTAAATTTGCATTCGCACTTTTGCCGAATAGGGGCTTAGATCACCAGTATATAATTTCATCTTTTGTGAATCCCTCGATCAAAAAGCAGAGCATATCACTGCGGACTGTACAAAGCTGGCGATGGGATGACACACTCGTGGCAAAACAAAAAGGGGTTGGGGATGGGTGAGTTAACGGGCAAGCATGTGATCATCACTGGAGCGGGCTCGGGTGTTGGAGCTGCTACTGCCAGGGAAACCGCTCGCCAGGGTGCCGTTGTTACAGCCCTAGACGTCAGTAAAACCGGCCTCTCACAACTCGGAAACGCCGTTAGATCAAAGCAGTTGGATGTCAGCAAGGAAGCAGATTGGCATGCCTTCGGCAATTCTCTGGAGCCCGCCAGCATTGATCACTTGCACCTAAATGCCGGTATACAAAGCGCACCTCCGGAAGCGCCCCTTGAAGACTATGCCTTTGCCAAACTCTCACTACCCCACTACCGTCGAATGGTCGGCGTCAACATTGATGGCGTGGTATTGGGATTACATTATCTATTACCGAAGCTGAAACCCGGAGGCAGTATTGTCGTGACCTGCTCCCTCGCGGGGATTGTGCCCTATGACGTTGACCCACTCTACTCCATGAGCAAACACGCCGTGACTGGTCTGGTTCGCTCCTTAAAACGGGAACTCAAGCAATTGGATTTACGAATAAACGCCCTTTGTCCTGGGGGCATCGACACCGCAATTATCCCCCATGCCCAACGCAGTGACAGCTCCGGGTTTATGACACCTGGCGCTATTGCAGATGAGGTCATCAAGTTATTCTTCACGGAAGAAAGTGGCGCCACCTGGGCCAAGGTAAGTGAAGATAAACCTGCCTGGATCATCCATCCGCCAGGCAAACGCTAAAAGATCCAGAGGAATATCCAATGAGCCCAGTACCCACACTCGACCTGGTTCAACTGCAAAAAAGCGACGCCTCTGAACTTAGAGCCCTGGATCAAGCTTGCCGAGACCATGGGTTTTTCTTGCTGAGCAACCATGGCCTGGCAAGTCAGATTGATAAGATGTGGCAAGCGACCGAGTCATTTTTTGCACTTTCACGACCAGAAAAACTTGCGGTACAGAGAACCCAGGGAAATCCCCTTGGATATTTTGACAGGGAGTTGACCAAACAAAAACGCGACCTAAAAGAGGTGTTCGACTTTAAAGCCGGCGGCTATCGATCAAAAAACACCAACATTAAGTCCCAGTGGCCTGAAGGGTTACCGCTATTTAAAACCGCAATGTCAGACTATTTTAAGGCCTGCACAAGACTTGCCGCGGATACCACCAGATTGGTGTACCAGAGCCTGGGACTTCCCCCGGAACAGGTGGAAAAAGACTACGGCGAGCAACACACAAGTTCAATGCGTTTAAACTACTACCCAACCACCGACCCCCTTTCGGAAGCCGAAAAAGCCCAGGTCAACGCCCTTGGGAATATGGCACTCCATCACCACACGGATCCCGGTACCGTTACGCTGTTGGTGCAGGATGAAACCGGCGGTCTACAGGCGCTTTCAAAATCCGATGGATGGATTGATGTTCCACCACAACCCGGCACCATTGTCGTCAACCTCGGTGACGCCTTACAGGTACAGACCAACGACATCTATCGAGCTGCAGTACATCGTGTCATTCCCATGACCCACCAGGGACGATACAGCACACCTTTCTTTTTCCAACCTCGATTTGATGCTGTGATTGAACCCCTCAGCAGCCTGGTTGGAAACGCCCACTACAGCTCATTTACCTGGCGGGAATACATCCGCGCCCGGGTAGCGGATAACTTTGCAGACCTGGGTGAAGAGGACATTCAAATTGATCGCTACCGGATTAGTTAAGCGAGAGTCACTTCCGCTAGAAATGACTGGGTTGCGGCTTTCTCTTCAGGGTTTTCCGCGTAAACAGTGGCACCAAAATCCGTTACCCCCGCAGCGGCCAAAGCTTCCAACCTTTCCTTTACTTCACTTGATGTACCGACTAGCGCCACATCTCCGGGTCCAGCAGCACCCTCCCGATCAAACATCGCTCGATAGGAAGGCAACTCGCCATAATTGGCAAAATTTCGGCTAATGGATTCCCGTCGCGCTTTGCCGTCACCAGTGATACACACAGGCAAGGTGGCAATTATTCTGGGCTGAGGCCGGTTAGCAGCCGCCGCGGCTTCTTGAATGCGCGGCGCAATGTGTGACTCGATTGTTTTCGGCCCGACCCACGCCAATGTTGTGCCACTGCAATACCGCCCAGCGACATTCAAGGCCTGGGGACCAAGCGCAGCAACCACCACGGAACAATTCGGCATTTCACGTTTAAAGATCTTAGCCTGGCACGACAACAGCTCACCCTCAAAATCCACCTCCCCGACTTCCAACAGCGGAACGAGAATCGACAAATACTCCCTGAGATGGCGAATCGGCTTTTCGAAGGGGATACCCAGATCTTTCATCATGCTCTCATGGGACAAGCCGACACCCAGGCAAAACGGCACCTTTAGAGATTGAGCAACCGTCAAAGCCTGGGCAGCCAGGGCCATCGGGTTACGGGGGAAAGTGGGAATAACGGCGGTACCAATCTCCATTTTTTCAATTTCTTGTCCACCGAGTGCCAGAGCAGTCAGTGCATCAAAACCGCCCGTCGGGTGGTCTGCCAACCAATAGCTTTTATAACCTGCAGTTTCAGCACGTTGCATATCCTTTTTGACGCTATCAAGGGACGCATGTCCCACAACCCCTGTACCGTTCCAACCGATTTTCATATCACAATCCTCATTTGCCGCTATCATAAACCATAACAAACATTGAACCTGCTCACTTGCCGATTTCAAAGATTACAGATAGGGTCAAAATAATTTTAAGCCGAGTAGGATAATGGAGTCGCTGCTACCTATTGCGACCGTTTTGGTTTTGATCTGCGCATTTGCCTCACTGGCCTATGTTGTTGTTTACAAGTCAAGCCACGACAGCAACAAACCCCAATTGGACCTTGCGAGTTTCGACAATTTGCCGGTCGGTGTGTTGATCTCGGACCCTAGCCAGGTCGACAACCCGATTGTTTACGGCAACAGCGCCTTTAGCTTAATTACAGGCTACAGTCGAAGTGAAATTTATGGCCAAAACTGCCGCTTCCTACAGGGCAGCGACACCCAGCAGACCGGTATCAGCACTATTCGTGAGTCCATCGCTGAGAATCGGGCATGCACGGTTACACTTCGAAACTACCGTAAAGATGGCACCTTGTTTTGGAACGAGGTCACCATTTCACCTATTTTTGACAGCAATGGTCAGCCAAAATTTTATCTCGGCATACAGCAGGACGTCACCAATCGGCAGAAGAACGCCGCTGATCTCGTGGAGCAGAATCAGCGACTCGCAACCAGCCAGGGTTTACTGTTAGAACTTGTCCGAGATGCATCAACCACCCTGGATGAGACCCTCGAAAAATACCTTTCAGTAGCGGCGATCCAGCTCGCCATGTCGCGAACCGGTATTTGGCAGTTGGATGATAAAAGGGAGTTACTGACTTGTACTCTCATGATTCGCAATGGTGAATCAATCACAGAAAACACGACGATGGTCGCTGCGGACCACCCCCTATTCTTTTCCGCACTTCACAACAATCAAATCATTTCTGTTTCAAACCTTGACGACGAATTGAGTTATCTGGATCTTGATCTCGATTACATGATCGATCGCAATATCGGGGCAGTCTTGTATGCCCCAATTAACATTAACGGCGAACTCTCCGGCGTGATTAGCCTGGAACATAGCGGTGGGCCACGCCAATGGAATAGAGAGGATCGGGAATTCTCCCGCTATATTACTGATCTTTGTGCGGTTGCGTTTATTTCGGACGAGAATCAGACTACACGAGCAAAATTAGACGAGATTGAATCCCTTCTCGCCGAGGCTCGTAAGATTGGGCAGCTCGGCAGTTTCATCTGGTATTTTGAAGATGACCAGTTGGTCTTCTCTAACGAAATAGTAGAGGTGCTTGGCACCGAGAATCCAATTCCACAAAACATTCAAGAACTATGCGACCGAATCAATCCGATTAATCAACAGGAGTTTATTGAAGATGCACATGAAGCAACCCAATTAGGTAGAAGGAGATGGCAAGGCACCTACTCTTTCAATTGGGCAGAAAACGACACTCGCTACTGTGAACTCGTCGCTCAGCAATCCATTTTGGACGGTAGACCGGCATTAAAAGGTACTGTTCAGGATGTGACCCGGCGCATTCGAACAGAAAAAGAAAACAAAGTGTTACAGCAGCGATTATTGCAATCGGAAAAATTGGAAACGATTGGCACATTAGCCAGGGGCGTTGCCCATGATTTTAATAACCTACTGACGCCACTGATCGGCTACGCGGAGTTATTGGCCGCTGACTTCCAGGAGGAGGACCGCCGCCTCACTTACACTGGCCAAATAATTCAGAGCGGGCTTAGGGCAAAACACCTGATTGAACAGTTGCTCACTTTTTCCCTGCACCAACAAACCAACAACCCGTTAGTCGATATTCATGCTGTGATGGAAGATATATTGCAGAGCATTAGGCTCAAGATAAAATCAACCATCATGTTAGAAACCAATCTCGAAGAGGACAGCCGCACTCTCAGGGCTAACTCCGGCCAGATTCGTCAGATCTTGATGAATCTATGCCTCAATGCAGACGCTGCAATGAAGGGGAACGGAGTAATTAACGTTAAGCTTTATCCCGAAACCGCCGCTGCTTTACCACGGAGCCACGAAAGCGATGACCGTGCTTTTGTTGCCATTGAAGTGCAAGACAATGGTCCAGGAATTGACGAAACCTATATCAAACACATTTTTGAACCATTTTTCACAACCCAGGGCATCGGTGAGGGGTCGGGGTTGGGGCTTTCCGTTGTACATGGGATTGTTAAACAACACGGCGGTGAAATCGAGATAACGAGCGTACCCGGTCGCACCGCCGTTACCATTTACTTGCCATTCGAGCCGAAAACAGCCACTAAAAACCTGGCAAATCGCTAGACAGCTACCGCTCTGGCAATCTCACCCCAGCGGCTAATATTCTCAGGATGTCGATGAATATCTTCTGCCGCCAAATAAGTCACAACACGACTCGCGATTCCTTCATAGCGCGACCTGAGCGCATCAGCCATATCGTCCCACTTTGCGATAACCGCAAAATGCTCAAGTATCTCGTCACTGATCGTATTGGCCAGGCCCTCAAAATCCCCCTGCTTCATTAGAGCACCTAGCGCCTTCGTCGTACCGTCAAAGCCAAGATCATCAAATTGGTAGGCATAGTTGGGCGTTGAGCCATAAAACGCGATTTGAGTTCTTGCTCGATCCAACATCGCTCTCCGCTCTTCCGGTGAATCCCCCGCAATGGCAAACACCGGCACAATCAAATCTATCTCGTTCAGTTCACGGCCCGCTTTAACTGCGCCCTTTAATACGTCCGGTATAAGCCTGTTCTGCAGGTAATGTAAGGAATGCATTGGATGAACATGGACACCGTTGCAAAGTTCACCCGCAACTCGGCACATATATGGACCCACGGCAGAAATGTCGATCTTGATATCTTCGAAGTCATGACGGCCCGGCGCCCATTGCGCAGGAAGCAAACTCAAATTGTAATAGGGCCCTTCGTGGTGAAGTTTTTCTTCTCCGCGAAACGCTCGCAAGCAAGCCTGTACCGCCGCAACATAGTCACGCATTTGTGGAGCCGGTTTATCAAACGTACTGGCATAGCGTCGAATCACATGACCTTTCACCTGACTACCGAGGCCTAGGCGGAATCTACCGGCGGTATTCTCCGCTAACTCCCAGGCGATCTGAGCGCTCATCATCGGGCTGCGGGGAAAGGCCACAGCAATCCCTGTGCTGAATTGCAATTTGCTGGTTGCCATCGCGGCGGCACCAATCATCATCCAGGGCACTTTGGCGGCCTCGGTAAAGAGCATTCCCGAAAAGCCCTGTTGCTCTAGCTTTACTGCCAGGTCAGCACTTTGCTGCCAGGCTAATCCACCCGTCATAAGGTCAAACTGCATAGGATTACCTTCTAAGTTTTTCTCAGAATAGACCGCTAATTGAATTCAATTCAACACAAGGATTCACCTTGAGACTCGACGAATGAGGCACAAATGCCTATGATGCCGCACTTTTTGAGAGCAAAAATCCGTGATTACCACCGCAAACGTCACCATGCAGTTCGGCGCAAAGCCTCTGTTTGAAAATATTTCCGTGAAATTTGGCGAGGGTAATCGCTATGGACTGATTGGCGCCAATGGCTGCGGCAAGTCCACATTTATGAATATCCTCAACGGCAGCCTCACGCCTACCAATGGCAATGTCTCCTACGAGCCGAATATGCGTGTCGGCGAGTTGCATCAGGATCAGTTCGCCTTCGAGAAAGTTACCGTCATCGACACTGTCATCATGGGTCATAAAGAGTTGGCCGCGGTAAAACAGGAACGGGACAGAATCTACGCACTACCAGATATGACGGAAGAGGACGGCATTAAGGTGGCCGATCTTGAGGTGCAGTATGCCGAGATGGATGGCTACAGTGCTGAAAGCCGTGCCGGGGAGATCTTGCTCGGTGCTGGCATAGAGGAAGCGGTTCACTACGGTCTGATGAGCGAGATTGCGCCAGGAAGAAAACTGCGAGTCCTGCTGGCTCAGGCGCTGTTTTCCAATCCAGACATCCTGCTCTTAGACGAACCCACCAACAACCTCGACATTCACACCATTCGCTGGTTAGAGGAAATTCTGGTCGCTCGGAAAAGCACTATGATCATCATTTCCCACGACAGACACTTTCTCAATACCGTCTGCACCCACATGGCGGACATCGACTATCGAGAACTAAAGGTCTATCCCGGTAACTATGATGATTTTATGACGGCCTCAACCCAGGCCCGGGAAAAGATGCAAAACGAAAACGCCAAAAAGAAAGCACAGATTGCAGAACTTAAACACTTTGTGAGTAGGTTCTCCGCCAATGCATCAAAGGCAAAACAAGCCACTTCTCGTGCAAAACAAATCACCAAGATTGAGCTTGCCGATATTAAACCCAGCAGCCGGGTCAGCCCATACATCCGATTCACCCCAGAGGGCAAACTGCACCGCAACGCAGTGGAACTTGAAAACCTGGGCCATGGATTTGATGAGCCGCTATTTAGCGGTGGCAATCTGATTCTCGAGGCCGGTGCCAGGCTGGCAATTGTTGGAGAGAACGGCGTGGGTAAATCAACTCTACTGCGCTGCCTGATGGGTGAACTCGAGCCAAGCCAGGGCAGTGTCAAATGGTCCGAGAATGCGACTCTAGGCTATTGCCCCCAGGACAGCACCGAGGATTTTAACTCCGATCAAAACCTGTTCGACTGGATGAGCCAATGGCGCAAACCAGGCCACGACGATCAGATTGTTCGAGCAACCCTGGGTCGCCTGTTGTTCTCTACCGAGGATTTTGAAAAGAAGGTGAAGGTCTGTTCCGGTGGGGAGAAAAACCGACTGCTGTTCGGCAAACTAGTGATGAGTGAACCGAACGTCATGCTACTCGATGAACCCACTAATCACCTCGATATGGAATCCATTGAGGCCCTGAACCTGGCTCTGGATAATTTTGAAGGCACCCTCATTTTTGTTAGCCACGACCGTGAATTTGTCTCGTCGCTGGCAACCCGGGTGATCGAAATTGTCGATGGTAAGTTGCTCGACTTCCCCGGCGGTTATGAAGAATTCCTGGCACAGGAAGTGATCGCTAACTAACCCTTATAGCCTTTGAATACCGCTTGAGTACATCGTAAAAAGGCGCTTGTCCGTGGTCCAGTCAGACCCCAGCTCTAGCCCTAGTTGCGCCATCAGGTCCAACAGATGAGAAACGAGCGAATCAATCTGCACCAGATCAATTTGCTCCGCCAGGGCAGACAGCACCAGGTCTTTAATCTCGCCTACTCTGGAATCTCCAGAATCGAGTTCCAATGCCGCCAGCCTGGCTAAAAATGCGACGTAGATATAGTAGGGTTCATACTGCCTAAAGGTCCGTACCTCTGGCACTTCCACAAACTCAACAAACTCTGCCTGGTTAAACTCCGCTGCACCCTGACTCATATCAGCAAGGAATTTGCCGGGTCTTAATTTGATGGTCACGCCGGGATCCTTGGCTAAGACTGTTCCATACCTCGCCTCCGCGCCGCCACCAACTTTTAATACCAACAGCTCAACACAGTCGGCGGCGGCAATCCATGTTTTGAAGCCGCTAACTTTACCGTCAACAAGACTGACACCTGGAAAAGCGGATTCCGGCGATCGATCTTCGGTTACCGCAAAACAGCACCAACCAGCATGATTCACTTCCGGAAAAGTGTGCCGAACCGCAGCCTGATAGCCTGCCGTAAATATTTGTCCGGGAGTTTCCGCAACGGCGCCAGCCCGTTGCGCCATCTCGAACGGCGCTAAGCCTTCCGCCACCTCTTTCCAGCGACTATAGAATGCCTGTTCATTCATGACTGACCCCCGGGAGAAAACCACATTGCACCATGAGTGGCTCCAACGCCGCAACATGGAGGGCGACCGACCCACGCGCTGTCTCCAGTAATCTGTCTCTGTCGAGCCTGAATCTTCGGTAATCCTGGGTTTCCACATCACGGAACATTTCTTCAATTCGCCGGATAGGGATCACAATGTCGTAATAGCGACGATTCAGAATGGCAACATCCCCCTGTATGCCCTGGATAAAATCTCTTAAAACGATATTGTGGAAAATGTCGGCTTTGGGGTTGCTCATGCCCGGAAAGCACAGGGGTCTTCTCGCTGCGCGCGCCTGCAAAAGTCGGTTTGCCCCGGTAAGGGAGGTAGCCACGTGTCGCCAGCTTTCAACTAGAGCACCCGCTTCACCATTGCGCAATACTTCCAGGGCAACTTCCAAAACCTGCAAGTCGGCATCCCACTGGTCTTCACCAAGCGCCACAACAACAGACTCAATATCCCTGAGGGCAGGATCGACCCGGCTATCGATCTGCTCCGGGTAATTCGCCAGGTCTATCTGCCAAAAAAGGCGATACTCCGGACCGGCAAGTGTGGCGTTCCAAAGCCTTTTCCCCAGGGTCCGGCGTTTTTCCGCAACCGCCGCCTGGAGCAGTGCGGTCAGGTCTCCATCCGCAGCAAGTTTCTGTCGGCAAGCTTCAGCCAGGGAAATAAATAGGACATCCTGGGCGAGCAATCGCGATGTTGGCGCAAACCGGCCAAGACTGCTGTTTTTTTCTGCAACCACCTGCTGGAGTTCACAGTCACCCAGCTGTAAAAAATCCAAGAGGTCTACCTTAATCGGCTCTATGGGTTGCTGGAGCAGCCTGACCCTGGGGAATACCAATCTTTGAATAGCCTCACCTTCGACTAATGGCTGCTCAAGGACCCGGGCCAACCGGTTGTTATATTGCTTCAGATCCGATTCCAATCCCGCCGGCTCGCAGCCCCCGAGAAAACACATCACGAGCAACAAAAAGACCTGTCCTGTTGGCTTGAAGAATGTCCGAGGGGGATTTTGCATCATAAATTGAGCATGCCATGGCACTGAGTTCTAGAGAAGTCGCTGTCATTTGAGTGAAATCGGGGTAAATCAGCCAAATACCCATAAAGATTTACAAAATTTGCGCTGATTTCCATGCGACTCAATCCAAATTTCGCTATCATCGCCGCAACTTCAAAGGAGTGCTTCCATGATTCGTCGCATCTTGCTCGCAACACTGGTTATTTCAGCTTCAATCCTTCACCTGCCCGCGATGGCAGACGAAGCTGAAGGTATAACCACAAGCCTAGGTTTAGGCGCTTACGGCTTCGACAGCGACCGCCAGCTAGACAATACAGCCATGTACAACCTTGGCATCGGATATCGTTTCGCCAACCCATGGGCAATCGAATTTGCCTATTTGAATGCTGATTCAGAAACCGAGAACGGCGGTTTTGACGTCAATGCAGACCACTATCGGTTAGATGGCCTGTATCACCTGGAGACCAAGCACAAGATCACGCCATTTTTCTCCTTTGGTATCGGTCAAGCTGACTTCGATACAACCGGTACTCGAAATGGCGAGTCTCTGGCTAACATCGGTATCGGTGCAAAATATTGGTTCAAAGAAAAAACAGCCCTGCGCTCTGATTTCAAATTCTTCAGAACTTCAGAATCAAGCGAAATTGACGCAGCGTTCTACGTCAGCTTGCACCACAGCTTTAGCGAATCAAGCCCGGCCCCTGCACCTGCACCCGCAGCACCATTAGATTCTGACAACGATGGCGTGCTAGATGACCGTGACGCTTGTCCTCGCACACCCGCCAATGTATCTGTTGATAGTCGTGGCTGCGCCATCGATTCTGACGGCGACAAAGTCCCTGACTACAAGGACGCCTGCCCCGATACAGATCTTGCCGGCGCTAGAATCGATTCACGTGGTTGCTACGAAATCCTTAAAGAAACGGTTTCTGTGACCTTGAATGTTGAGTTTGACTACGATTCCGCAAACGCACGTCCCGAGCACAGAGCTGAAGTTCAAAAAGTATTCAGCTTTATGACGCAGTACCCACAGACTAAGGTTACCGTCGAGGGTCACACGGACAGCCGTGGAGCTGAAGACTACAACCAGAAGCTTTCACAGCGTCGCGCTAATACTATCGCAAACATTCTGACCCAAGACTTTAAGGTAGCAGCAGACCGGGTCACGGCCATTGGTCATGGTGAAGCCAAGCCAATTGCATCAAACGATACCGCTGAAGGTCGACAAAACAATCGCCGAGTAGTAGGTGTTGTTGAAACCAATATCGAAGTGGTTAAGAAAGTTAACTAACCTTGTAGTTTGTTAGAGGTAGTTTGTTAGATGAAGTATCAAAGCGGCCCGAAAGGGCCGTTTTTGTTTCACCACTTTCAACCATAAAAAGCAGGGAATCAAAATGATTGGATACATCACCCTCGGCACCAACGATCTGCAACGGGCCGGCAAGTTCTACGACAAATTGTTGGCTGAGATAGGGGCTGAACGAGCCATGACCGATGAGCGGATGCTGGGTTGGAGCAATGGCGAAGGCCCTATGTTTTCAGTCATCACTCCGTTTGATGAACTCAACGCCACGATGGGCAACGGCACCATGATTGCGCTGGACCTTAAAACTGGCGACGCGGTAGAACGGTTTTATCAAAAGGCCATTAGCCTGGGAGCAACTGACGAGGGTGAGCCCCACGACCGCGGCTCCAGCATGGGTTTCTACGGCGGTTATTTTCGTGACCTAGATGGCAACAAGCTGGTTGCCTATTGCCTGGGCTGGAAGCCAGAATAGCACTCAGAATAAAACTGAGAGTAGCTTGCCTGGCGCAGGCCAATTTTCTGGCTCAGCGCCGCAATAGCTCTCGTGATTCAGCAACCTCATGGAGGTCAACGACGGCGGATTTTATTTTTGCACTAGCAATGACGGCATTAAATTCTTCGTCTGGCACCATCAAGTGAGCGTTTAGCAAACCTTCACTTTGCCAATATTCGACCAGCCTAATTTGCAACGGGTTCTCGAGGTTGAGTGAAAACACGTAATCCACATTACCCTCGTCAGCCCTGCTTTTCTCCGCACGCCGAATCAACGCCCCCTTTACACGCTCTAACTCTTCTGCATTTTCGAGTTCGATAGTACCGGTTACAACAATCATGTCATGCTCCTTAGGGCGCCCCTTTCGACAAAGACTATCAGCTTTGGTCCGGCTTACTGGACGGTCTCGTTCGCCGACCAGCATAGCGGGCATTCGGAGCCTCGAGCAGCGCCAGCTGACGGTCCGTCATATCAGGGTACCGGGTGAAATCCTCAAAATTGAAATAGTCCGCTGTCCAACTGGTTGCATGGGGAGAAAACTTGTAAAAAGCGGTCTGCCGCTTTGCATCAACCCGCCAGGGAAGCGTGCCATGCACAAGGGTCTCGGTGAAAATAATTGCGTCACCGGCTTTTGCTGGGATGCCTTTTAGCAATCCTCCTGCATCCCCACCCTTCTCTGACCAGCCCGGGGGCAACGGTAGGTTCGCCTTGTGGCTACCAGGAATACAACAAAACCCCCCTTCGTTGGGCGTTGTATCAAACAGCTCAAAGGCAACCACAATCAATCCGTTATAGAACTCGCCATCATGGTAGCGGAAGAATTGAGACCCACCCGCAGTGGTCCAACCCCCGTGGAGATCCATTCCTGGAAATCCATTTGCAACATGTTGATGGACATTAATATGATCCAGTCGATAGGTGGGCAGATAATCAGCACCGCTCTTATTTTCCCTATAACGCTGGAGCCCATGATTACCAACCAACGATTCCAATATGGGGCGCAGGATAGGCAAGTCCATAATCTCTCTCCAGGCTGGTGACCAGTGAAGCGGGTTATCTTCCTTGGCGCCTGGGTCATGTTGTTCCGTCGGCGGTCCCATCGTAGACCGTAACGACCCTAACAGGGAGTCATCCAAAACACCGGGAACAACAAAATAGCCCTGGGAATCAAACCAATATCGTTGCGTTGCATCCATCTGTTCTAATCCTTCTGTCTATCTTATACCTGCCTAGCTTATACCTGCCTATCTTGCATCTACCTATCTTGCATCTGTCTATTTCACAATACAGGCCTCAACGGCGGACACATATTGCTTCGCCCGGTCGAGTACTTCCGTTGCTGACATCCCCGGCCGATAGATGCCACCACCAATCCCAAAACCACAAGCACCCGCCTCGGTGAAAGCCGTTAGATCAGCTAATCCGATGTTTCCCACGGCAAATATTTTTATTCCCACCGGAATAACTGCATTGATGCTTTTTAAATAGCCGGCGCCAAGGTCTCCAGCTGGAAATAATTTCAGATGGGTTGCACCCGCTTTAATCGCGGTGAGGGCCTCGGTGATGGTTGCAACGCCGGGTATCACCAGCATGTCTCTCGCCAAAGCTGCCTCAACAATCTGCGTATCAATATGCGGAGAAACAATCAGTTTAGCGCCACACTCCGCCAACCGTGTGACCTCCTCCACCGTGGTCACAGTGCCAGCGCCACATATTGCCCTTTCGCCCTGCAGCTCAATTAACGCCGCAATGCTATCAAAGGGGGTCGGTGAATTAAGCGGGATCTCAATATATCGAATCCCAGCTTCATACAGGGCATTGGAAATCGGACCAACCTCCGACAACGTAATACCTCGCAGGATGGCAACAAGCGGCAGATCATTACTGTACATTTTTTTCTCTCCAAATCGCCCTGAGTCCTGCCGCTACCATTGCCTCGCCGCTCCAACTCACCACCTCAATATCCAACAGGTTGGCAGCGGCGATATACCGACCCACCAGTCCTTCAGTTCCAATCAGCTGAATTGGCCCAGTGATTTCCTGATCTTGCTGTTGCTCTCTAAATTCGGTCCCAATCAATAAACCCGACAGATAGCTCCGAGCAGCATCGGACTGATCACCCCCAGCAACCACATTAGCTCTGCCAGAAAAAAGGTTATGTAGTAACCCTTTGCCCTGCTGGGCTGCATAAACCCCCTGCATAAAGGATTGCTCCTGCCAGCGTTGCTCCCCCTGGACCAAAACACTATGTTGACCCACCAATTGAAATAGCTCACCGGTTAATGCGGTTTCAATGCTGGTTATTTGATCACCCTCCAGGGTCACCCATTTGGAATGGGTACCAGGCAAGCACAGCCGAACAGCGTCACCCACTCTGCGATCGTCAGTGGCGTGCCACCAACCACAGAGCTGTACTTCTTCTCCTCGCATGACATCCAGCCGTGCGCCATTAAAACGAAGACCCGGCACAAGGTAAGCTTCAAAGTCGGCGTTGAGCTTCACCAACTCCCGGCTAAAATCAGCAACCCTGGCCGGACAATCCAGATACGGAACCTCCTGCCAGCCCAATCTTGATCCGACCATACCGCACATCAGTATTGGTGCGGGGTCGAGCTTCGATATCTGGTTGATCAGATACCCCTGCAAATGGTGTTTGCCAAGTTTCACCACCCCCTCACCGCTGGAGGTCTGATGCTGAATCTGACCCTGGGAGTCGAAGGACATTAGTCGGAAACTGGAACTACCCCAGTCCACACCAATAAATTCACCGCTATGGTGGGTAGCATTACCCGTTGGATAGTTTGTTGTATGATCAGCCATCGACAGATTTCTCTAGAAGGGCTGTATTATGTCGCAAGCAAGGGCTGTAAAACCAGAATTCACCCCGGAACAGGTCCGGATCAGAAGAAAGCGAGATTGTGCCCTGGGCTATAGACTGCTAGCGGCGCAACGATGGGGCGATACCGGGGATGGCCATATTAGCGCCCGGGATCCAGCACGCACGGATTGCTTTTGGATGTTGCGCTACGGGGTTTCTTACCATGAGGTGAAAGTCTCAGATCTCGTGTTGGTCAATCCAAAGGGGGAATTAGTAGAGGGTGATGGTTTCGTAAACGAAGCGGGTTACTACATTCACTACCCCATCCTAAATTCTCGAGCCGACGCTGTTAGCGCAGTCCACGTCCATACCGGCTGGGGCACACCTTTCTCCGCAGAAGCTCGATTGTTTGATACGATCACCCAGGAATCGACCATCTTCTTCGAAGATCACGCACTGTTTGATGATGAAGAGGTTCAAGTGCAGAGTACGGATGCCGGACAACGAATAGCAGATGCCCTTGGAAAAACCCGGGCAATCATTCTTCGCAATCACGGCCTCCTCTCGGTGGGCGATAGTGTTGCCGAGGCGGTAGGTAGCTTTATCATTATGGAGCGAGTTGCAGAAAGTCATATGAAAGTTCGCAACGCAAAACCGATATCAGCGGAAGCAGCCCGATTTGCACAGCAAGATCTGGTGAAAGGCGGCGCTGGTCGCCGGGCTTTTGCCGCACTCGTTCAAAGACATATCGGAAATCCCGAAATTGTTAGTCAATAAAACCAACAAGGACACACTATGCGCCTGATCACACTAGTTATACTGGCAGCCTTATCTGTAAATAGTTACGGCAATCAGAACGAAACCGTTATTAAGTACGAAACTCCCGGCGAAGTCAGCAGCGCGGATCATCTGCCTGCTGTACTCCAGACTGGACCCAACCACACCGTCAGCAGTACCGCAGAGAGTGATGGTTTTCAAAACACCTATACAATCTCATCAAAGTTCGGCGAGTTTGATGCCACGGGTATTGCTGCCCTTAAAAGCCGCATTGCGGAAGTTGATGCGATGGCCTACCTCGAAGCGGTTTCCAAGGCTGATGTTTTTGTGAGCGCGCTGAAGGACGCTGGAGTCGAAACTGCCACCGCTATTGCTGGTGTATTTACTTCTCCGGTCAAAACAGTACAGGGTATTCCCGGTGGTGTTGAACGGGTTTTTGCCGGTGCTCGAAGAGGCTTTGGTTTGACCAAACGAATCTTTCAGAGCAAACCAGATTCAAACGAGATAGAACCTAAAGACTTCCGAGAAATGAACTACCTGGTCGGAAACAGCGAGCGTAACTGGGCATCAGAACTCAAGACCGATCCGTACACAACCAATATGAAACTTCGCGAGATGGTATCTAGCATGTCCGTTGTCGAGTTCATCGGTGGCTTACCCGTCGATATTGCCTTACCCATGGGTGCCGGACTGGCCGTTGGCGTTCTAGGAGACGAGACTGAAATTTATCGCCAGAGTGCACAATTGCTAGAAGCAAAAAATCGAGCCTGTCTCGACGAGCTAGGGGTTAAAAACGGCGACATTGATGCCTTTATTAACGCCAGCTATTTAACACCTACAACTCAAACAGCGGTATGTAATGCCCTCGCCCGACTCGAGGGCGTGGATAACCTGGAAAAACTGCCAGCCATGTTTGCCGGCAGCCAGTCCTTTGAGGCCTCAAACTTCTTACTGCACACGATTAATCTTCTGGCCTGGTACAACACGGATGTCAGCGACGTTGCAGCAATTGCCGAAATTGTTACCGATGATGGCCTGCCCTACTCGTTGACTGACGAGGGCACTGTACTTGTAATGCTGCCGGCGGATAACCTGCTCTGGACCGACCTTGTTGAATCACGGATGAATGACATTAAGAGCAATGGGGAAAAATCTATCTGGATACTCGGTAGCGCTTCTCCTACCGCAAGTGGAGAGCTGACTAAATCCGGCTGGAAGGTCAAGACAACCGAGAACACCGATCAACTTAAAACACTGTATCAGGCGGAAACCAAACGCCCTGAGTCTGAGTAATAGGTTTAGTGACATTTAGCGCCGGGTTTCCGGCGCTTACCTTCCAATCCGAACTAGCATCCACGAATCACGCTTGCGAGCTTTCGAATCCCGGTCTTAATTTGCGTGGGACTCAAAGACGCATACCCTAACAAAAGTTCTATCCATTCCGGTTGCTGTAAATAGTAGGGTGACGCTGGATAGATTCCCACATTCTGTTCAGCCGCTTTTTCGATCAACTCTGACATTTTGTCTCTGGGCATCCGCTTAAGCCGAAGCAATATATGAATACCCGCACTCGTCCCTACCACCTCCGCTTGATCTGCCAACGCTTTGGCTAATTCATCCAATAGAACGGCGCGTCGTCGCAGATGTTTTTTCCGAACCTTATGAACATGCCGCTCTAAATACCCGCCATTAATAAACTCCGTAAAGGCGAGCTGCTCCAGGGTAGAACAGTTTGTATCGGACAAAGATTTTAGTCTTTGGAAGGTCGACACCATACGCTTCGGCAGAACCATCCAGCCCAATCGAAGGGATGGAAATAGCACTTTTGATGCTGTCCCAACATAAATCACAGAACCATTTTGATCGAGGGACTGCATAGACGGTATCGGGCGACTTTCGTAGCGGAACTCTCCGTCGTAGTCGTCTTCGACAATGACCGTTCGATGCTTCGCCGCCCATTCCAACAGCGACACTCTTCTTGCCAGGGATAATACGCTGCCGGCCGGAAATTGATGGCTCGGCGTCGTATAGGTTACCCGCGCATTGTTAACCTTTAACAGGGCATCTGTTTGCAGTCCTGATTCATCCACTGGTACCGCAAGCAGCTCTGCACCCGCCGCCCGGAGGCATCGTTCAAAGCCTCTATAATGCGGCTCCTCGATCACAGCGAGCGAACCAGGCTCTATAAATGCCCGGGTAACAAGCTCTATTGCTTCCTGGGTTCCCTGCACAATCATCACCTGGTCCGGGTCACACCGCACGCCCCTGGCCCGTTGCAGATATTGCGCGAGAGCCTCTCGCAATGTACTTAAGCCCCCCGTCGGCGCGTAACCCAATTGGCTTTCAGTTAGATTTCTTGCGGTCTTACCGATGATCCTGGCCCATTGTTCGATGGGCAAATCCACATAGCCAGGCTCCCCATATAAGAAGTCATACCTCAACCGCTGCCTCGGTTGCCTATGGACCAAATAATCCGGCACATTGTTCAGGCGCGTTGAAAACTCAGACCACCGGGGCGCAATCGCTTCATCTTTCGTTTGCACCATTTCTGTCGGTACATCTGCGACGTAGGTGCCGGAACCCGGGCGTGTTTCCGCATAACCCTCAGCGCAAAGCTGCTCAAAGGCAGCAACTACTGTGTTTCGAGACACAAACAATTCTAAGGCAAGTACCCGGGAAGGAGGCAGCCTCGAGCCAGCGACAAGCTGTCCTGTTGCGATATTCGAACGCAAGCCCCTAAATATCTGCTGCTGTAATGTGCCGATCCCATCAAGGCTCAGAGACATAGTTTATCCATTGATAATTGGTACTTCTTGTTTATGCTTTTTTGGATCTTTATTAGAACCAATGCAATCCGGCAAGATTACGCCAAATTCAACATAAGCGGAAGATTCATGAGCACGTTGCAAAGAACTGACCTGACCACGGTGAAAAGAGCCCCGGACCGAGGAAACTACGATATTGAAAAAATTTACGCCATCTTAGATGCGACACCCCTGTGCCATGTTGGTTATACCGTTGAACAGCAGCCTATCGTGACCCCAACAATTCACTGGAGACTGGGAGATAAGATCTACTGGCATGGATCGAGAATTAGTCGAACTCTGGTTACACCAGAACAGAAACCTGTTTGTATCACCGTCACTCATTTGGATGGTCTGGTATTTGCACGATCTGCGTTCCACCACTCAGCCAATTATCGATCGGTGATGGTTTTTGGTCAGCCGGAACCGGTGACGGACAGGGTAGAAAAAACCGAAGCCTTAAAAGTCTTGATTGACAAAATGATGCCAGGCCGATGGGACACACTTCGCCCGATGACAGAAAAGGAATTTGCCGCAACCGGAGTATTGTCACTCCCCTTAAATGAGGCGTCAGCAAAAATCAGAACCGGCGGACCGAAAGATCTGGAGAGCGACCTGGAATTTCCGGTCTGGGCAGGTGTTTTGCCTTTGACCACCCTCACGGGCTCACCACTACCTTGCAGCCACAACCAGCCTGATCAAATGGAACCCGCAAACCTGCGAGATTATTCTATCGGTTGAACGGGCGGCCAGCCCAATTGTTGTCGCTGTTGGTTCATATGCCCATAGACAGCTTCAACCAAAGCGACAAAATCTGGCCGAGAGCGCAGAACGTCATACCAGGGGTTGCCCAGGTCCGTCCAATCCAGGGCTTGATTGGCATAGGCTTCCTGCAACAATCTAACAGCTTCATCATGGTTACCGCCGAGCAATTCAAGACGTGCTAACAGTCGAAAGTAACCTGGCGGTTCACCCTGTTGAATAGCCAGTCGATGATAGCGCATGAGTTCCTCCTGCAGTCTTGCGGCCTCCTCGACACGTCCGAGTTCCGAGAGACAGTAGGCTGCAAAAAAGGCAAGGCTGAGCTCATTGCCAGGTAAACCCAGATAGATTTCACCCCGAATAGGCATGGTTTCTACCGATTGATAACCCACTGCATCAAGGCAGTCATCAAAACGTCCGGTGCGGATTTCGCTCCGCGCAAGGAGAAACTTTGAAAAGCGATTATGGTAGCCGTCAGGAATTTTCTTAAGTAGTTGATAGGCAACCTCGGGATATTCTAGCGCTTGGAAATACACTCGACCCGCAAACGCATTGGTTTCACTTATAGTTTTTTGCGCCATATCTATATTTTTCAGCTTATAGTAGTAACGGCGAGCCAGCTCCATTCTTAAATGAATACCCGCAAAACCGGACTCTTCCAAATTTAGATATTCCGTCGCCTTTACGATCCCATCCGCTTCTCGGCCTAAACGAAAATCGATGAGCGCGTCAGCGAGTAGCGCTTGATCTGGCCTGACACTTTGCCGGACGCCAGAAAAATTCCCCTGGCCCAAATAGTAAATAACAAGGCGGTATTGAATAACTGGATGGCGACTATCCAGTGCATAGGCGACTTCTAATTCTTTAAGTGCTCCAGCAAAATTGCCGCTTGAGGCCAAGATTTCCGAGATCATAAAATGGGCGTAGGCATTGTTTGGGTCCGTGGCAATTGCTCGATGAAAACTGGACAAAGCTTCCATCTGGTTGGCCTCGTTCAAATATAAAAAACCCTCAGTTGCATAGGCCGAAGACAACTCTGGTTCAAGTTCAAACGCGCGTGCAAGCATTTGCTTCGCTTCTTCTTTTGCCTCGATAAATGGCACGTCGCCATATTGCAGATCAGACAATAATAAAACCGTACGAGCCAGATCCGCCCAGGCCGGGCCATATTCAGGGTCTAGTGCAAGCGCTTCGGTGAACTGAGACTTTGCCAGCAACAAACTTTGTTCGGTGCGCTCTCGCATATTATCGCGGGCAATCAAATAGAGGTTATAACTGCCAAGCGCCACCGATCCCTCATTAACCGCGGACTTATCAATCAGATGCAGCCGCACTGAATTTAAGATCAACGCGGCAACATCATCCTGCAACGCCAGCACATCGGTAAAGGGTCGATCGTAACTTTCAGACCAGAGCTGGTATCCATCTTCAACCAGGAGTAACTGGACATTGATTCGCGCGATGTCGTCAATGATGCGCACACTGCCTTCAAGCACAGTATCAACCTTTAGCTTTTTGCCAATGGCACTCACATCGGAATATTGATTCTTGAAAGCAAACGACGACGTCGCTGCCGCCACACGTATTGCATGAATTTTGGACAAGCCGTTTACCAGGTCAAGGGCAATGCCATCTGAAATCTGATCAAAGACCGGGTCTTGATTCAGATTTTGAAACGGCAACACTGCGATCGAACGAAGTCTGGATTCAGGTAATACAGGTGATTGGCTCCGGTCATCGTCGAAACCATTAACAACACCATCGACCATATCTGGAACTATGTCAGGAACAATGCCAGGAACAATGTAGATCAGGGCACCACCACCAATCAAAATGATGGCCGCCAGGATGAGCCAATAGCGGAAACGACTAGACACCGGTGATCCAGTCTGAATCGGCAGCGGCGCCATTCCAACATATTCCGCAAGACTCACATTCAGTTTGTGCGAATACTCATCCATTGAGAGATCGTATCGATTGATTGCTTGCCGGGTTGATATGGTTAAACGTAAACCGCCGGGTAATTCAGTGGGCTTAAGATAAACGGTGAGGATCGGCGTCAACTCGTCCGAGGCAAAGTTGACCTCATTCCGACAATTTTCTGAGGCAACGGATTCTGGTGTGACAAAGTACACCAACACGCTGGCCCTGGAAATCGCCGTGGCGATTTCATCACGCCACTCTCTGCCAGCTTCGATACCCTCGTCGTACCAGATATTAAATCCCTGGGATTTAAGCCAGGCAATTTCCTTGAACACCGCAGCTGAATCCCGATGGGAATAGCTGATGAACACAAAAGGGTCATCACCCTTGTAGGCAGGAAAGGGGCGTTTCATATTACTTACACAAGTGCTTACACTAGATTACGGATTGCATGGCGCCAAAGTCCTGAGTATACCGAATCAGCTAGCCTCGGACCTTAGCTTTTCCCGGACGTCCATTAATACCCGACCAAATTGATTTTCACCGCGACGATCTCTACCACAACCCCAGAAATAGTCATATTGGTCATTCTCGATTAATAGGACGTCGCCGGTACCGAGCAGTCGTGCATTCGCTGCTTCATGGGTCTTACACCGGGTATAGATTGCTCGGGTCAGATATACAGTTCGGAGCGTTTTCCAATCCTTACGGCGACGCTTAAACCAACGACCGCTTTGCTCCTGGTGAGCAAGCTTTGGCGTCGCTAGTAGTCGGATTCGCTCCTGCTCGGAGCTGGACTCAAACTGCATGGCTTGAAAATAGTGCTCCACCGTTGGCCAGTGGATTTGTTCCAAGTCAAAGCCGAGGGAGACAAAGCTTCCCAGGAGTTCATCTTCATCGAACCTGGAAAAATATACTGCGCCGTCAGCCTCTGGACCAAAAAGACCGCTCATAGGCGAGCCAGCCGTTGATCACAGAGTTTTAGTTCAGCAGGTCGGGCATTTTCAGCACGAAGCCCCTTCCCCATCAAGCTCAGCAACAGGAACGCCATTTCACATTTCCCTCCTTCCGATCCATACCGTCATCGCTTCACCACAAAGTTTATTATCTTTAGTATGAATAGCAGATCCAGCAAAGTGCTTCTTACCTTCTACTCGAACTGTCCAGGCGGTGACCAACAGATCTTCACCGGCAACGGGTCTGGCATGAATACGGCCGGTCATTCGTCCCAACAGGCCAGTTTTGATCCCAGCACTCATAAATGCAAATTGGCCAGGACAATCCATCGCGGTCCATAAATACTCTGCCCGCAGTTTCCCATCTTCTGCTGCCCATTCCTGTTTTGTCCGCCAGATTGCGGCGACTCGACCCTCATCAAGCGGCGCTGCAAATACCTGAAGACCATCTTCGTGATCAGCTCCACAACAAAAGCAGATCGGATGAAAACCGCGTACTTTCAAGGTCTGCTGAGAGGTCTGCTGAGAGGATTGCGGATGAATATTTTCGGCAAAGGAGTAGGACAAAGGTTCCGCGCCTCGAACCAAATCCCAATCGACTGGCTCCGGTATATCAAGGGAAAGTTCAGCGGCCCGCACCTCGGCAATCAAAGTTTCCCCATCAACAACTCTAGCAACATCATTATCCGGAGGTACTGCGGTTAATAGATGATCTAGCGGAATAGGTGCCCGTAAGGTCACCTCGGTAGCTGTTGTGTCCTTAATCAGTCGGGCAAAGATTCCACTAACATAGCCGCCATTTCCTGAACTCGGCGGTCCACGGAATTTGTTTTCAATAATCACTGAATATATAACTGTATGGTTGGGCACTAAAGGCTAACACAAACTAACTGCGTTTTAGCCGCGACCTCGATCCTCAAGCGATCGAAGTACATTCGGATACTCGTCTCTCAAACGCAGCACCGCTTGCTTCACCACCTCTAGATTCTGTTGCTCAGCGGCAGATTCTATTTGCTGACAAAGTTTCTGCATTTTTTCAGCGCCAATTGATGCTGAGGTGCCCTTTAGGGCATGTCCTAGTTGGCGAGCGGTTTCCAACTCGTCCTCCTGTAACGCGGTCGACAGGCTACGTAACTTACCTGGCGTATCTTCGATATACATATCAACCATCTTAAAAAATATTCTCTCGTTATCACCCATCCGCTTCAATGCAGCTTCTGCGTCGAGGTCCGGTGCAGAGTCAATTTCATCCAACGTCAGCATTGGAGCATTTGCTATCGGCGATTCGGTTTTAAAACCCCCTGAGGTCTGCAACCAATGAAGCGCTTTTTTCTTAAACTCTAGAGTGTCAATCGGTTTACAAATATAGTCATTCATCCCAGCAACCATGCAAGCGTCCCGGTCACCTGCCATCGCACCTGCTGTCATGGCGATAATGGGCACCTGCAAATTATGCTCTCCAGCTGCCCCTTCGCGAATCTTGTTCGCCGCCATAAACCCATCCATCTCTGGCATCTGGCAGTCCATTAACACCAGGTCTACAGCGCACTCTTCAAGGAAGGAAATTGCCTTCAAACCATTTTCCGCTTGATCTATCTGCATGTTGTAATCTAACAGCAAACCTACAACCACCTCGCGATTTATCATCACGTCATCAACGATGAGAACACGGCTGCCGGAAAATGCCGATAATTGCTGGTCAAGCTTCTGCTCTAGTAACTCATCGGCAGAAGCACCGTCCATTTCATCTGTATTTTTATGCCCGTAGAACCTTTCAAGCATCAAGCCATATTCCACCGGTGATACCGGCTTAATCAATTTCATGGCTGATGAGGCGCTCAGACTGTCCAGATCGTTGTTATTTCCGTCGCCACTCTGGGGAGTCAGCAACGCCACCTTAAGCCAGGTTAACGCGCTGGTATCGAACACCTCAGCCTTCAATTTTTGATTTTTCACCAGGGGAAAGGCCTCCTGATCAATGATCAGTATATCGAGGGTTTTACGCGACAGCCGGGCGAATACCTCTTCAAGGCTACTCGTGGTATCAACGTGGGCTTTCCATCCCCTTAACAGTTTTCTTGTCGAGGCCAACAAATTTAAGTTTTTGCCCAGCACCAGAACTCGCTTAGCAACAATAAGCGGCTTGTGTTGTTCCAACACGGGTACCGTATCGCCGGCCGGCAATCGAACAGTAACAAGAAATGTTGAGCCTTTGCCTTCTTCACTTTCCACGGTGATTGTGCCGTTCATTTGCTCAACCAGCAGCTTCGTGATCGACAGGCCTAAGCCGGTTCCGCCGTACTTTCGTGTGGTGCTCGAATCTACTTGATTGAATGGGTCAAACAAACTTTCCGCTTTATTTTGAGGAATTCCGTCACCAGTGTCGCTCACCGCAAGGGTAACATTGACCTCCCCTTCTGTTGTCATGAAGGTCCTGGCGGTCACCAGAATTTCTCCCCGCTGGGTAAACTTGATTGCGTTTCCCATTAGATTGGTGATGACCTGCTTGAACCGATGGGGGTCCCCCATTACACAGGACCGTTCAACTCCAGCCAGATCCAGCAACACCTCCAGACCTTTCTGTTGCGCCTTTAGTGCTAACGATGAAACCTGGGTACTCAACACATCAAGCAGATCAAACTCGACGGATTCCATATCCAACTTTCCTGCCTCCACTTTGGATAAGTCGAGAATGTCATTAATCAGTGAGGAAAGGGATTCGACGGAGTCCTCGGCCATGGTCAAATAGCGTTTTTGATCATCAAGTAACGGGCCACGCTTAATGAGATTCAACATGCCAAAGATGCCATTCATAGGCGTGCGTATCTCGTGACTCATATTGGCAAGAAATACGCTTTTCATTTCACTTGCCTGAAGCGCTTCGTTACGAGCAACCTCCAGATCTGCGGTCCGCTCTTCTACCTGGGATTCGAGGGACGCATTAAGTCGTTGAATTTCTTCTGCGACACGTTTCTCTTGGCTAATATCACGAAACATTAAGGTAATTCCGGTACCTTTCCTCGTAGACTCGATGGGCGACAACGAAACAGCAAGGTCGACTTTTTCTCCTGCTTGTCCTGCAAGTCCAATTTCAAGGGATTGATGCTGTTGAGAATCCTGGATGGACCGCAACGTTGCTTCGTTTAGCACAGTGTCATAGTCTAGTTCTAAAATCGACAACAACGGTTTACCGATTGCCTGCATCTCATCATAGTGAAGTAGCCTGTTTGCAGCACCATTCCAGCTTGTAATAATCAACTGCGGGTCAACACTCACAATGGCATCTTGAGATCCGTTGATTATCGCTCTAAATTTGGCCTCTGTAATGTTATGAATGAACTGTCTTGCCATTTGCCATTGGTAAAACACAATAATTGCAATCACAACCAGCACTAGTAGGCCTACCGAAACCAGAATCACAAACATTCTTTGAAATACGGTCGCCTCTACGTCAGCCGTGGGAATAGCAGCAATGACCTCCAAATACCGTCCTTCATCTGGACGGGACAACCATACCCTACTATCTAAAAAATACAGGGGCTGCCCCATTGAATCTCCTGCTTTCAATTTTTGGGTAGTGACAACACCGACTGCCTTAAAATTGTTAGTTGTAACCGCTTCTACGCCTCGCTGTAACTTAAATTGTTCCGAGGATTCAGGATGAAGGATAAATTCACGCTCATGGCTAATAACATACAAAGACAACTTATCGTGTACTCGGCTGCGGACCTTCTCTAGTAAATAGTGACCATCAAAGTTAACAACCAACATACCAAACATGGCGCCAGTTTCATCAAATAGCGCAGTACTGGCACGATAGGTTGGCACATAGGGAAAAGCGATGCGTCCGTACTCGCGATTAAGATCTATCGGCGATACGTAAACCTCATCTTCATTTAGCTTTAGTGTCTCCTGAAAATAGGCTTCATCTGCCTTGCTCTGCAACAGCTGTTCAGTAGCAATTCGAACATTGCCTCGCTCGCGACTTACCCGAAGCAGTTCATGACCGTTGTTAGCCAGTCCTATATAGCGGATCTGCAATACTTCGGGATTGTTCTCAATAAAGGCTGCGGAAATTTTCTGTAATCTTTCCACCCAGACGGGAAAGGGCGTTTGGTCGAGGGGATCAATGCCATGATTTCGTGCGGCGCGAACAATTCCGTTTACAGGAGGCGTCCCGTTGAGAAAGCGAGTTTGTCTCACACTCGCATCAATTGCATTATTTAGCACCGAAGTTGTTCGAGACAGCTGAACTTCAATCTCTTCCTGTGTCTCCATCATCACGCTAGCGCGATCATATCGATCCAGGTATAGATAAGTGCCACCGACAATGACTAACAGCAGCCCGGCAATCAACGTCAGAAAACTTCGATTTGATTGCTGCTTATCGGGCTCGGTCTTCATCTGAATACGCTAAAGAATAATTCGTTTCTACAGTCTAGTAGATGTTGCGTATTTAGATGGATGAACAACGACCAGGGTAACCGGCGTCAAACCTTCAACCTATAGTGACGTTGTATTCGCCACTTTTCCGACGCCAGGCACCACTCAGTTTAGAGTTCCTGAGCGCTCAGACGGTGAATCAGTATTGCCGCACGCTGGATCAGCATCGGCAAGGTGCTCAGGTCGATGTTCTCCTCCGGTGTGTGTGCACCCTTACCCTCTGCGCCGATTCCATCAATGCCATCGACAAATGGTGCAACAAAAGAAATATCAGCAGCACCACGTTTACCGGGATCGTAAGCAACAACCTCGCCGAAACCGAGGTCAGCACTCACATCACTGAGCAGATTTAGTATTGCCTGATTACCTTCAGTAGGTGACATGGCGGGGTAGCCGTCTGTGAAGGATATCCGCGCGCTAGTCTGGTTGTGGTTTCCTGACTCGGCAACCCGTTTCATCGCGGCACGGGCGCTCGCTTCCTGGTCAGCGGAGATCGTACGTAAACCACCATGGACAATGACCCTTTGTGCGACCACATTGGTTTTGCCAAAAGTAGAACCCCGATTCTGAACCGGGTCGTATTGCACATCCGTACCACCTACGATCACCCCAGGGTTAAACGTCAAATATTGTTCACCTTTGACCTCTTCAAAAAAACCATTGAGAATTCTCGCCGCTTCAAATATCGCACCACTGCCCGTTTCTTCACTGAAGATAGAGGACGAATGCGCCCGCTTACCCGTGACCTCAAGCATCCAGCCGCTCGAACCCCGACGGGCAACTGTCGCCGCACCCAGACTTGTCGCAATTTCAAAGCCCAGGGCAACATCACATCGCTGGGCAGCGGAGACCAGGTGGTGACGACTGATAGATTTTGGACTTCCAGACTTTTCCTCATCGCCGATTAAGGCAACAATAATATTCTTGTCCGCAAGCGCTCCTGCCGCCTTTAGTGCCTTTAGGGCATACAAAATTACAACGTCCCCGCCCTTCATATCGTTGACACCAGGCCCCCGGGCAAAGTCGCCGTCACGACTAAATTTCTGAAAAGGACTATCGCTTTCAAACACCGTATCCAGGTGACCGATCAACAAAAGGCACTGCCCATCACCCTGCTTTTCAGCAAAAAGATGACCGGCCCGGTCAACTTCACTCATGTCATACCAATTGGTATTGAAGCCTAGCGCTTTAAACTCCTCGGCAAATATGTCCGCCACGCGGGTTACGCCCGCATGATTCATGGTGCCACTATTAATATTGACGACCTGCTCAAGCAGGGTGATCGCAGACTCTTTCTCCGCCCTGGCAAAGTCGATGACGTCCTGCTCCACTTTTGAGACTGCGGCTGTGGCGGAAGCAATGCTAAACCAGACGATAAATCCAACTATTGTGGCGCGAATCACAGGAACTCCTTGGTGGCTGTGTGGCTGCAACAACACTGCAGCAAAGTTTATAACGTCCGATATTGAACAGGTTGATAACTTATTGCACCAAATTTGATCACAAAACTCGGCAGCCGACTCATCGCTGCCTATACTTTCTTTACCATCTTAAGAATTTACGAGGCTGGTATGACGATTGCAATGGGAGGGGGGTGCAACGTTATGACACGGATACCCTTATGCCATCTTATTTATTGATACTCAGTTTATTACTCACGTTAGTGACATCTCATCAGGTTAACGCAGGTAACCCAACCAAACACGGCAGTTCTTTTAACGCTGCTGACCTTATGGATCCCAATCTTGACGACCAGATGGTGGATCTCGTTCATCGCCCTGATCGCGGCGAGTCGACCCTAAAACGTATTATCAGGGACATCGAACAGCGAGATGGAAAGTTTGCCCCTCGATTGTACGGATACTTGAATGAACTCGGCCGTATTAAGCAGGAAAATCAGCAACACCGGGCCGCCATAGAAGACTTCCAACGAATGCAGACCCTTACCCATTGGGCCGACGGTGTGTTCTCGCCTCTACAAATGGAAAGCCTTCGCCTGCAGAGCAGAAGCTACGCTTCACTGGGCAAGCTCCGGGACGCAGATCGAATTGAACGTTTACATTTACGAGTCGCAGAGGAAAGCTTCGAGGACGATTCAGAGCTGGTTGCTCCACTTTGGCGACTGGGAGACTGGCAGCTCTCAAGCTTGCAATACCGGGCTGCACTGAAAAACTACAACCGCGCTCTGGAAATTGCTGAACAACAGCACATGGACCTGGCTTACAAGGCGCGAACCCTTAAAGCAAAAGCCTTAACTGAACATCTGGCAAAACGGTGTTGTGCAGACGAAACTTTGAAAAGTGTTCTGCAACTGAGTAAACACAGTAAATATATTGATGCCCAAACAATGCGGCAGGCACAGTTAGACGCTGCCGACATGTCGGTAATTCAAGGCCGGGCTGATGCATTGGAATTATATCGACAACTCGACTCGGTACCCGCTGCATTACTCGGGCCGCGAAGCAAAGATCTGGTTATTCAAACCCTCGATGCCACACTCGACCCGTTTTCAGATATCTCAGGAAAGGAAGTGATCTATATACGGAAGCAGGGGACAGTCGTATTTGGGCCTCAACCCGAGCTTATCTCAGAATTTAGTAATGGAGACCCGGTTCGGCTTTGCGCCCCGAATGGCCAGCCCTTTAACGAAGGTTTTGCCGATGTTTCCCTGGAGATATCCGCGCAAGGTAAGGCAAGCAACATTAAAGTATCAGGTAGTGCGCCATATGAACTTCAGCGCTATTTGAAATTAACCCTGAAGAAGAGCGCGTACCGTCCCGCCTTCAATAATGGCAAAGCCATGGCTTCAACATTGACGTTTCGTCAACACTTTAACCAGGCCAAACCACTAAGATCTGCAGCAGTAGCCGACTGGCGCGACATCCTTACGGAGCACGCCTGTCAGTTTGTTGCCATGCGTTAATTAAAAGCGCTAGTTAAAAGTACTAATTAAAAGCGCTAACTATATGCACCAATTGACCCAGCACCGGCTACCACAGATCGTACTTCTGAAGTTCCGAGCGACCAACGACCATGTGATGCACCTCATCCGGGCCGTCAGCAAAACGTAGGTGACGCATATCGGTGTACATGGAGGCAAGCGGTGACCACTGGGAAATACCGGTCGCACCATGCATCTGAATTGCCTGATCGATAATCAAACATACTTTTTCTGGCACCATGGCTTTCACTGCGCTGACGTAGACCCGGGCTTCTTTGTTGCCCAGTACGTCCATCGCTTTGGCAGCTTGCAATACCATCAATCGCATTGCATCGATTTCAATCCTTGCCCGGGAGATCACCTCAAGATTTTTACCCAACTTTGCGATTGGTTTTCCGAATGCTTCACGGGTTGCTGAACGTTTCACCATTAACTCCAATGCCTTCTCTGCCTTACCAATAGATCGCATGCAGTGATGGATTCGACCCGGGCCCAATCGAACCTGAGAAATCTCAAAGCCTCGACCTTCACCCAACAGAACATTTTCTTTCGGTACCCGAACGTTCGCGAAACGGATATGCATGTGACCTCTTGGAGCATGATCTTGACCAAACACCTGCATGCCCTCCAGAACTTCTACTCCTGGTGTGTCCATAGGCACCAAAATCTGAGATTGTTGTCTCGACGGGGCTGCATCGGGGCTCGTTTTAACCATCACGATCATAATTTTGCAGCGGGGATCGCCAGCACCGGAGATATAAAATTTCTCTCCGTTGATCACCCATTCATCACCCTCAAGTACTGCACTGGTGCTGATGTTCTTGGCATCGGAAGAGGGAATGCCAGGTTCAGTCATTGCATAGGCTGAACGAATTTCCCCATTCAGTAATGGTGCAAGCCACTTTTCTTTTTGCTCCGGTGTTCCGACCCGTTCGAGCACTTCCATATTGCCCGTATCCGGAGCACTACAGTTCAGAGATTCTGACGCGAGGGACACCTTACCCAATTCCGTCGCAATATAAGCGTAATCAAGGTTTGTCAGCCCAGAACCAATCTCAGATTCCGGCAGAAAGAAGTTCCACAGGCCCGAGGCCTTTGCCTTATCCTTGGCGCCCTCAAGAAGTTCCAACTGCCGGGGGTGCCAGGACCAACGATCAGTTTTTTCCTTCTCAAGGGAACGAAATTCTTCCTCAATCGGCTCTACATTTTCTTTAATGTGCTTTTTAACCGCAGCCATCAAAGGCTCAGCTTCCTTTGACATGGCGAGCGTAAATAGATCGCTATCAATATCTGGCATAAATTGTTCCCCTGGTAGTGAATTATTGTCAGTGATGCAAGACTACCATTGTGTCAGCCCCGTGCAATACGGACATTTGCTTTTAGATATTTGCTTTCCGATATATGTCTGTGTCACCTTTTAGTCATCAAATTCCACGCGGATATTGCCATGTACCTTTTTCTGACCTTTGTACTCTTCACGCTTGTTGCGGTTTTTCTAAATAGCCTGCGATACCGTGCCCAGGACCATAGTCAGTTTGATGCACCCAGAGATCCATTAATGGTGACTGAGACGGAACTTAGTGGCGGTCACACGGCAGTCGTCAGCAAACTCAAGGCCTTTCAAAGACAAAGCGGGATCAAAATTGCTGACCAGCGCCAGAGAATGGAAGATCTGTTTTTTCAGGAAGTAGATGCCGTCATTACCCCTGTTGATGTGGATGGCATTCCGTCGGAGTGGGTCATTGCGGAAAACGCAGATCCGGACCGGAGGCTTTTGTACCTGCACGGCGGTGCGTTTCGGGTGGGTAGCCCAAGGTCCCATCGTTACATCACAGCGGAGCTTTCAAAAAGAGCTGGGGTTGCCGTGCTCGCCATTGACTATCGTATGCAACCGGAATTCAAGACAGTCCATTGTCATGAGGATGCGCAAAAAGCATATCAGTGGATTCTACAAAACAGTCCAGACGGAGGAGCTAGCGCCCCCAGGGAACTTTATGTTGCTGGAGATTCAGCCGGAGGTAACCTGACACTTTCTGTTATCGCCTGGGCCCGCAATCAGAAACTTCGTCCCGTTGATGGCGCTATTGCATTAGCTCCACTTACCGATGCCACCATGAGCAGCCCCACCTGGAAATCCAACAAGGATTCTGATCCTTTCCTTGGTCCTAGCGTTGGCATGATGTTGAAAGCACCCCACTGGTTGGTGCACACCGTACAAAGATTATCTGGGGGCGCAGCACCAAACGACCCAATGCTCTCACCGTTGCTTGGCAATTTATCCGGGCTGCCGTCTACACTGATACAGGCCAGCGCTGACGAAATGCTCTACGGCGACGCCCAACGCTATGCTAACAAAGCCCGGGCCGCCGGCGGCGACGTCACCCTACAACTATGGCCAAAGATGGTTCACGTATTTCAGGGATTTGGCCCGGATCTCAAAGAGGCCCAGGATGCGCTGCAGCACATTGCTAAATTTATCGCGGAGAGAAGCGCGGTGTCCGCTAGCCCAGCAGAAAGGATTTCAGTCTAGAAACTACCAGGATGCTAACAACCAACAGGGTGCTAACAACAGAGTGCTAACAACAGGGTTAGCGGTTTTACACCCTCAACTTTTCGATTGCATAGTCCGTTAAAAGATCCGAGGCATCCAAACCGGTACTTTCGTAGAGGCCCCGGTAAGCGCCAAATGCAGAAACTTCAAAAACCACGGAGCCCTGCTCTTGAGTTTCAGCAATATCAACGCAGGTAAAATCGAGCTCAAAAGGCGCCTGGGCTCTTTGCGCAAGTGCAATCATCTCAGCATCCGGTTCAAAAGAACCATACTTCCCGCCCTGTCGAGTTGTCGTATGCCAACTGCTGCCATCACCCACCCGAGCATAAGCACCCACATACTCGCCAGCTAAAAACACCAAACCATAATCAGCACCGGAGAGATCTAACTTCTGTTGTAGATAAATTATTTTTTCACCGGAATCGAACAACGCCTGTGTAGCGCGCCGAGTCTCTTCAGCATTATGAATGAGCGCCATACCTCTCGCTTTTGTACTGTATAGCGGCTTCAGCACAACCGCGCCATGCTGCTCCACCCAATCTATCGCAGCATCAACATCTTCGGTAATAAACGTTGGCGGCATGGGAATGTCGTTTTCCCAGAGCCTAATCGTGCAAGACAATCGACTGATCATCTGGCGAATCTTGGCCGGGGATGAAAAGAATCGAAATCCTCTTCTTTCCAACAGTTCTAACAGCTCCAACTGATCAAGTAGATTCGAAGAATAGTGCTTGCCCATTTTCTTCAAAATAAAGCCGTCAAAATCCTCTAGATCGTGGTGATGATGATCAAATCGGCCGGTACTGAGATCATAGGCAATCTCATGCAGCTCCAATACCTCACCTCCGACTCCTTTACGCTTGAGCTGAGCGCTAAGGGATTCCGTGGACCAGGCACCACGAATACCTATAACGCCAATATTTAGATTTCTACTCATACAGGAACAGCTCTTCTTTTAGTTTGAACTTCTTAAAGTCAGCGTCATGCTGTTCAAGGGTATTGAGAATAAGTTCTGCACGATCGTAAAGCGCAGTAGAAAAACTCTTGTCAAAAATAAAGCGGGTTGAGGTAATAAGCGAACGGAACAAACCCAGTGCTAGTCTTGCATCAAACCAGGGGTCTTTTTGCCGCGAGGCAAACCCAGCACCACAGGCATACATCGCTCGATTTGCAGCATTCAATCGAGTCCTGACATCTGGGCTAAATATCGGAATGCGGATATTTGAGACCAGAAAGACCGAAACATCCTGGACATAATCACCAAACCGAGAGCGATGCACATCAACATAGAAGACCTTTTTTTGATCAAGCAACATCAAAATATTGTCAGCGTTGAAGTCGCCATGAATCAGTGTTGTGAAAGGCACCTTCAGCATAGATTCAATGTTCCGTGCCCGGTCGAGCATCTCATCGAGATGTTCCAAATCAAATAGAGCGCTATGTACGGATTCAACATCGTCCTGCCGCCGACTCAGTTGTTTAACAAAATCTGGCTTTTGGCCTTTTTCTCTTTTCGCTTTAAGCCAGATTCTTGATGCGTTAGAACGGAGCATTTGTAGTGCACGCTCCAGATCAGCCCGCGGCCTGAGCATAATCGCCATCAGGTCTTCGCCGTCGATGTACTCAAGCAACAGGGTTGTGTGATCTTTGCGGGTATTGTCCCAGAGTATTTTGGGTGTCTTACCGGGGAAGTTTTGTTGCCAGAACTTAAGACCTACAATGTCTTCGATAACCTTTTCTTTCATACCCTCCTTATAAAAAACCGGAGGTCTGTCGGGTCGGTTAGGTGTTGATATTTTTGCAACCCGGCACCCGGAGCGGGTATTCATGATGGGCGTAAATTCAATTGCATCGGTACTAATATCAATATTTTGACTTTCCAAACCGATACGCAAATTTTTGAACTGGACGATACCCATTTTCTCGCCCACGTGAATATCAAAAATGGCCTCCCCAATATTAAGAAAGCTATCGCCCGCTCGCTCTAGATACCGAACAATATCGAGCAATACCAACATGTCGTTAACCTTCCGGCGGTGCTGTAGATTTGCCTTGATTTGGTTATGGGATGCTTTGTAGTACTCATCGAGGGTTTCTTCGTAATCACATATCTTTTGTGCAAGATCAAGATTACGCTCGGTCAACGCCGTATAAATCGCATCAATGGCTCGATAGATCACCCGATAGTATCGGCGCAATTCAAACGGCCGGAAGTTTTCTGGGTCCTTTACATACTCCATCTGCTCGGCAATCGCTTCAAAAAAATCCGCACATCGCTCTAGATTTGACGCAATGGTAATCACCGCGCGATTGTAATTCATCTGGCCTTCTTCCTGCCGATGAATATTGAAGTAGCACTTATTCTCAATCGTATTTTTTAAGTTATCAACATAGTCTTCGCGAATACGAATCTTCTCTAACTTCCGGACGGTGGGGCGTTCAATAGCGGCAAGCGAAGCCTTCGCCTGCTTCCCAACTTCAAGAATCAAAAACCTTAAATCAGTGTTAATACCTTCATCAAACGGCATGAACTTTTCCAATCGTTACGGTTGGTCGAAAACTTTTTATATAGGGGTAGTCTGTACTAATCGCTTTTACCTCTCCCCCGGGTTCAAATATCACAGCAGCTGCTCCAGGCCCTTGCAGGCCTTCCACTTTACGGGTGTTACGGTCCACCGATGCATCACATTCAAAATTCAGCATACCCTCACGAATGACCATGCGGGGTCCCCGCAAGATATTTCTGTGCCCGTGCACAATGGCATATATGCCTGCCCGATGGAGATGGGCCACGCCTTCGGTGGTAAATTGGTATTCATGGTCTCGATATTTGGTTCGAAACACATTCCCCAGCACCCCATGATAAAGCGCAAACGGATCAGAGCTAATCACCTGTGAAAACTCTTTATTCAGCGCGCTGGCATCTTCTTCAAACAAGCGCGCCGCAATTTCGTCATCCAAGCCAGCATGTACAAAGAGATATGAGCCTTCTCGATGGGCAAGTTTCATTTTTGAGAAAAACCAATAATAGCGGCCCTCTGGCTCAAAGAATAATTCGCGAAATTTTTTTACCGCCAGGTAAACCATTTTAAGGTCCAAACCAACGTTGACCACTCGCTCCTCGAACTCTTTGGTTTTTTGTCGTACCCCTTTGAGTTCCTTCTTCAGCTTAATCTCAGGCATCCATAGCTTCGCCGCATCGGGAAACAGCTGGAACCAGGGTTCCGCGGGATACAGCAGACTCCGAATTGCTGCTTCATCCGCTTCAGCCTCCAGGTCTTCAGGATCAACATAGTGGTCATAAATTTCCTTTAGGAACGGAACGGTCTTCCTACCCATTCGGACAAATAAATGATCTAACAAAACATCTTTGTTCTCGGCATAATAAATGCCGAGGAAGGTTCGAATATCGTGATTACCCGCCAGCAATTTGATGTCCGCACCCTTGAGATATAATTGATGAATTGCCTCTAACAACCTCAAGTTATTGGGCCCCTTATCGAAACAATCTCCACCAATTATAAAAAGTGCATTTTCGCCGGACTCAGACAGCTCAAACTCAGTGTCAGCCAATCCAGTCCGGTGGATGCCTCCGGAAGCTTCGAGAGAGAGAAAGAACGCGTCAGCGTCGGCATGGATATCGCAAAAGAAATAGACCCGTCGGCCGCTCCAACGCCAGGCCTTGTCTTTACGATAATGCTCAACAACCTCCTGGCACTCGTCATCTTGCCCATCGTCGGGTCTGGTTTTTAGCCCATTGGGTCGAGGCCACGGCTCTATGGTATCAGGCAACTCGGAAAAATTTGGACTAGGCACGAATCTCATCCCCCTGATCCAGGCCACTGCGCAACTTCCACTGCCCACCCACCTTGCGCCATTGACCGTCCGAGTAGGTGATAAATACCGGTGCAGCATGATGCATCGATACCGTTCGGACAGTGCTCAAATCCAATATACCTAGCTGTACACAGGCATGCCGAATCGCGGCACCATGTCCTACAATTATCTTTAAACAGGGCTGGGTGATGGTTTGTATTTGCTGCTGAATATGAGCTGCGACCCTTTCACCTGCTTGAATTAAGGATTCTGCACCCTGAAAAGGTAAACAATAATGACTGTCAGACTTCCAGTCATCCGGTGGCGCCCCATAGCGGGGATCATCCGAAAGCACAGCTTCGATCTGTTGCACCGTTAGATTCGCAACGGCCCCCACACTTCGCTCGGATAATTCAGGGTATTCGTCGACGGTATACTCACCGGTCATGGACTCGGCCAATAACGTTGCGGTTTGCCATGCTCTTAATTGCCTTGAGCAATCCAGAACAGGGAGAACTGTCAGTTTGTTATCTTTCGCAAACCCCTCACAAACCAAACCGGCGGCGCGGGCTTGCACGATCCCCTCCTCTGTCAGCGGATAAGGTAACAGTGCGCTCGGCACACCCTGTGGTTGACGATAGTCACCATGGCGGGTCAGGGCAAAAACAGGTGTCGTATACATGACAATCAGTATACGCCAGCTAACGTCGACTCGAACTTAAGTTTGAGAATTTTCTGCGCTATGAAACCGATTCAACAAAAGCTCTTCTCTCACGCTCTGGCCTAGCTCACCGCTCATATCATCGACGGGTATCCCCACTGAATCAGCAATTCGCACCATTCGTTGAAAGTTCGCAACCACCCCCGCAGCATCAACTAGCACAGTTTCTCCCGCCACATCACGCAGTACCTGTCGAGCTAGTTGTAGCGCCAGTTCGTCTCTGTAGGCAAATGCCTCTGCAAAACCCATGAGTGCTGCCCCATGGAGGATGCCCTGGCTAGAGGCCTCTTTGTCGCCTAGAACACCCGCAAGATTAATTTCAGTATTGGTCGTTTGCGCGCTCACACGGAGCATCGATGCATGAGCACTAGTTCAGTAGAAACATTCGTTAATTGCTGACACTCGCCCCGCCACTAACTCAATTTGCATTCGATTAATGCTACGACCTTCCGGTTGATTAAAGTTACCCATGGATTCAAATGACAGATACTGGGCGTCACCAAGCGACCGCCAATCACGCACAGCATCCGGTACAAGTGAGAGCGCTCGAATCACATTTGCCGTTCTCCCCTGGGACCACAGGTCAGATTCCAACCCCGTCGCACCATCATTGGGAATCATCGGGACAAAACCGGTTCCTGGGATTGCTTGTTTCGGCAAATAACCCGTGGGTGCTCCCGAACCTGGCGAAGGTAGGTCTTCCAACGGCAAACCCATGGCGCGATGAAACTCATCAATACTCAGCACCGCCACCACAATCCCCACTAGCTCGACATAAGCTGCGGTAGACAAGCCTGCCGCATGATTGTTTTCGATAAATTGTTTGGTGATTCTGGTCTGATCCGTCACTACCCGGTGAACAGCATCAACAACCGTCGCAGACAGCTCAACCTGGCAATCGTGCTCACCTTTCAGGGTATAAGGTGACAGGGCATCTTTTCGAGTCTTGCAAAATTCACAGCTCCAGGCTTCTCGACTGGCCGCCGCAATCGCGACCCTCTCGGCGGAGGTATACCAACTCCCGGGCTGGGTTAGTTTTTGCCAATAAGTTCGATGGGCATCGCCAATATCTTGCCTGATCGTACCCTCGTAGTTAAAAGCCATATTTACCCCCCTCCATAGTGTACGCGCCAGCTTGCACCTGCGCTTAGCTACCTTCGACCATGCACCCCAAAAAAACAAGCTTGCTCCCTAAAAGACCGGGGATTGACGCCAAAAATCACAGCAGGGTATCGGAACAACAGGCGGATAGCGCAGCGGCGGGGCCTCGCTTGATGATGGCATTTATTGTCGCCACCAGAGCAGCCGAAAAATCAGTGGATTTCTGCAGGGTAGCTGGAAACAGGTCTGTGCCTAGCAAAGCCTCAGCCAGTTGTTCTGGTTCCGCATCTAGCACCAACCGCTTCAATTCACTCGACCTTGGATCCAGCAATGGCTCATGCTGCTGCACAAACACCATCCACGCGGCAATTGAAAATACCAGATGATTGATTGCTGCACCCGCTTTCAATCGGGCCGCCAAAACAGGTAACAAGCGCTGAGGGATTTTCTGGGAACCGTCCATCGCAATCTGTTCGCACCGATGGTGGAGGTTAGGGTTGCTAAATCGGTCCAGCAACTGCTCAATGTACAGATCAAGATCAAACCCAACCGGCGGCGATACCGTCGGTTGGATCTCGCTCCTCATCAAGGTTTCTATGTAGGCGCGAACATTCAAATCGTTCATGCAATCGGCAACCGTCCCATGACCCAACAATACGCCTATATAGGCTATGGATGAGTGGGCGCCATTTAACAACCGGAGCTTCATCCCTTCGTACGGCGCAACATCGTCACAGAAAATTACTCCAGCAAGTTCCCAGGCAGGACGACCGCCAACAAAGTCATCTTCTATGACCCATTGTGAAAACTTCTCAGTGTGTACACAGCCATGATCCTCAACCCCAATCTGTTTTGCCGTCGCCGCCATGCTGGCCGTGCTCTGGGCCGGGACAATTCGATCCACCATTGTTGAAGGAAACGAAACCCGCTGTTTAATATAGGCCACAAGCTCTGGATATGAGTGTTGTGCATATTCCAGCACCATGCGTTTTAGCACTGCACCATTTCCCACCAGGTTATCCAGAGATAGCGCCGTGAAGGGGGGGAAACCGTTGTCTCGCCGAATTTTTAGGGCTAGAACTATCCAGCCAATTGCGGTCTCAGGTGCCTCCAGATGGGCAAGGTCAGTTTGAATATCTGCATGGGCAAGATCTAGTTGCCCATGGGCATTCTGGTAGTAGCCCTTTTCGGTGATCGTCAAAGACACAATTCGGCTTGAGGGACTTATAAGGTGATTAAGCAATGTTGTTCGCCCGGAGAACTGTACTGAAATCACCTCTGCCAATGCACCTATCACCTGAATGTGGGTTTCGGTACTGGATTGACTTGTGACCGTGTAGAGATTGTCCTGGGGTTCCAGCTGCTGACGAGCCATGTCCGAACGTAAACTGGCCCCGACAATGCGCCAGTCCCCGGGCGCTTGCTGCAATACACTATCGGTGTAATAGGCAAGATGCCCCCTGGCGAACTGCCCCATTCCCAGGTGCACAATCCCAATCCCCGGCAGTTCGTGATTGAGCTGAGGATTATTAGACTCTTTAAGATGCTCTTTAAGATGCTCTTTAAGATTGAGCTGCGGGGATACCGAGCCGGGCAACGAAGCCAGATTCTCTAGGCATAGCCGAGACACTATAAATCCGTTAGTCGGTAGGCATCTTTAACCAGGCCATTGGCTAAAGAATGGGCCAGATCAAACGCCTGGTCTTCATCAATACGATGTTCGGCAACCAGTTCCGCTAGATGTCGGCAATCCACACGCCTGGCAACATCATGTCGCGCGGGAATCGACAGAAAGGCTCGGGTGTCGTCATTAAAACCACAGGTGTTAAAGAACCCCGCCGTTTCAATGACTGCTCGCTTATGCCGCAACATGCCCTCAACACTGTCAAAGAACCACCAGGGCGGTCCTAATCTCAGGGCCGGGTAATGTCCAGCTAGAGGCGCTAGTTCACGGCTATAGGTGGTTTCATCCAGGGTAAATAAAATCAGCCGGAAATTACTTTCATTTCCAAATCGATTCAGCAACGGCTTTAGTCCGTCGGTAAATTGGGCAGATGCTGGAAGATCAGCCCCCCTGTCTCGACCAAACCGGTCCATGACCTTGGAGTTATGGTTCCGGATTACCCCAGCATGGAGTTGCATCACCAGTCCATCATCCAAACTCATTGCGGCCATTTCTGTTAATACCTGACCACGAAACCGGTCGGCATCTGCGGGGCTCAGTTTTCCCGCAACCGCGCCATCTAATAATTGTTGGCATTCACTTTCGGAGAGATCACTGGTTGTGGCAGTCGGGTGACCATGGTCCGTTGCTGTCGCACCTCGCTGAATAAAGTATTCCCGCCGATTGCGATGGGCATTCAGGTAGCCTTTCCAGGTGTCGGTAGCTTCGTTTGTGATCTCCGCCAGTTGTTTCAGGTTTTCGGCGAACCCTTCATATTCTGGATCTACGACGGCATCGGGTCGATAAGTCGTGACCACCTTGCCAGCCCAACCCGAGGTTCTAATCCTGTCGTGCTCTGCAAGGTCATCGAGGGCAGACTCGGTGGTCGCTAGAAACTCAATATTGAATCGCTCAAACAATGCACGGGGCAAATACGCTTTGTCCTTAAGCTTGTCGGCAATGAGATCGTAAATGTGTGTAGCCGAACGGCTATCCAATTGAACTTCAACGCCAAACACCTCATGCAGAGCGTGATCGAGCCAGGTGCGAGAAGGAGTACCGATAAACAAATGGTAATGATCTGCGAACAGCTGCCAGATTTTTTCTGGGTTCTGCTCTGACGGCTGACCATCCAACGGAGAAATACCCATAGCCTCAAGCGATACGCCCTGACTAAATAACATTCGAAGCAGATAGTGGTCCGGCGTAAAGAGTAGATTGGCGGGATCAGAAAACGGCGCATTGTCCGCAAACCACTTAGGATCCGTATGTCCGTGGGGACTGACAATAGGTAAGGATGCAACTTCCTGATAAAGACGTCGCGCAATATGGCGTTGATCAGGGTCGCTACTAAACAGTCGATCCGGATGAAGCGAGAGTGGTTTCAAAAAGACTCAACCAGCTTTATTCGTGTCCTCTTATTCTACGTGGCTCTTGTGGTGGGAAGCCATGATAGATGCGAGAAAAGGCCCGCGTAATCTTTTATGATAGGAAGCTCTTAGAGGAGTAATCCCATGCTACAAACCTGGCGCTGGTTTGGTCCCGATGATCCCGTCCCCCTTGATCATATTCGTCAGGCCGGGGCCGAGGGAATCGTAACGTCACTGCATCATATTCCAACGGGGGAAGCCTGGTCCGATACAGAGATACTGCAGCGAAAAACAGAAATTGAATGTGACAACAATAAGAAGTCACCGCTGTACTGGCGTGTGGTCGAAAGTGTCAACGTCCACGATGACATCAAGGTTGCCGCACAGGGCCATGAGGTTTACATCCAAAACTACTGTGAAACCTTAAAGGCCCTGGGCAGACAAGGCATTCACACGGTTTGCTACAACTTTATGCCACTTATCGACTGGACCCGAACTGATTTAAAGATGGAACTCTCGAGCGGCGCCCAGGCACTGGGTTTTGATGCTGACAAGTTCGCAGCTTTTGATCTTTTTATTCTTGAACGGGACAACGCTGCACAGGACTACAGTCCACAGGAACTCGACCGGGCAGAATCAACCTTCCAGCACATGACATCAGAGGAACAAATTGCACTCACCGCCACCATTCTTGCGGGACTACCCGGTGGGACAACGGGAGCCCACTCACTTTCATCATTTAAAGCGTCCCTGGCACGGTACCAGGCAATTGGCGACGATGAGTTACGGCAAAATCTATTTAACTTCCTAAAGCAGGTAGTACCTGTCGCAGACGCGGCAGGAGTGAGGCTTGCTATTCATCCGGATGATCCACCCCGGCCAATGCTAGGATTGCCGCGGGTGCTTTGTACCGCCGATGATGTCCGGCAGCTGTTTAAAGCCGTCGATCATCCAGCTAATGGCTTAACCCTTTGTGCGGGTACATTTGGTGTACGGGCCGACAACGACGTGCCGAGAATGGCCGAGGAGTTTGCTGACCGAATCTATTTTTCTCATCTGCGGGGCACAAAGCGAGAAGAGAATCCCCTATCGTTCCATGAGGCGGATCACCTTGAAAGTGACGTTGATATGTTAGGCCTGATCTACAACCTTATGCAGGCAGAAAGCCGCCGCCCGGAATCTCCCTGGCAACAAATACCGATTCGACCGGACCACGGTCATCAGATGCTTGATGATCTCAACAAAGCAGAAATTAATCCTGGCTACACCGCGATTGGCCGATTAAAGGGACTCGCGGAAATCCGGGGCGCAATTGCCGCTATGAAAAGATTTGCTAGATTGGAGGTTCACTCGTGAAACTACTAACCATTAACCGCTACCCGGTCAAAAGTATGGGAGGCCATGCCCTTAACCAAACCCGGCTAGATAAATGGGGGATCCCTGGTGATCGCGCCTGGGCGGTCAAAGATGAGGAGCGAAATAGCATAAAAGGCGGTAAGCGATTCCCCGAACTGATGGCGATGAAAGCGCGATTCATTGCTGAGCCCGATACAGACCATCCATCTCCTCCGGTTGAGATTACCCTACCGAATGATCTGGAAGTTTCATCCTCGGACCCTCAAATCAATGACCAGCTTAGTGCCAGCATTGGCGCCCCCGTTAGTCTATGGCCACTACTACCCAAGACTCAGCTTGATCATTATCGTCGTGAGCCCATGCCGGCAGGGACAAATATCGAAGCCAATCTCCGCGAGGTTTTTGCTCGAACCCCCGACGAACCTCTGCCCGATCTAAGCGGTTTTCCAAAGGAGATTTTTGACTACGAATCACCCCCGGGCACCTACTTCGACGCTTTCCCGTTGCTACTTATGACAACCGGCAGCATCGACACCATGCAGCGCAATTCCAAAAACTCCAATTACGATCTGCGTCGGTTCAGACCGAACCTACTCGTAGAGTTGCCGGCAGAATCCTCAAACCCGTTCCCGGAAGATCAGTGGCTAGGTCAGCAAATCAAAATAGGCGACGCCGTGATCAAGGTTGAAATGCCCTGTCCGAGGTGTGTCATGACAACCCATGGATTTAGAGATCTGGCCAAGGACCCCAAAGTCATGCGCGAGCTGGTTCAGCACAACGGCGGTAACCTCGGTGTTTACTGTTCGATTGTCAGACCAGGCAACATTCAAGCGGGGGATTTATTAGAACTACTGTAGTTGATTTTTATAACGCTCATTCAGTTGAGCTGTTTTTGTCGATGGATCACTTCAATTGTTAGACACAAAAGGATAGCCGCAACGCTGACCCCATCTAGGACCAAATTGCTTTGACTAAAACCAAGTAGCGCCAAATCCGGGAGTGCAATCAACACACCCGACACACCAATCACAAACGCCCCCAAGGAAAGCTCCAGCCGCCCGAAACCGGTCAAGTATCCCTGGGCGGCACCGGCAATTAACCAGGTTCCTATAACCACTTCAACAAGGGGCAGCAAAAAATTTTCATCACCCTGCAGCACTAACGCAGGCGCTAACACAAAAAAGAAGGGAATTAAGTAGGTTGCAATTCCGAGCCGCATTGCCGCAAAACCCGACTCGATTGCGCCGGCACCGGCTATGGATGCCGCTGCAAAAGCACCCAGTGCGACCGGAGGCGTGATAAAAGACAACATGCCCCAGTACAAAATAAACAGGTGGACAGCTAAGGGATTAAGCCCCCCTTCTATTAGAGCCGGCGCCAGGACGATGGCAAGGAATATGTACGCCGCCGTGACCGTCATCCCAATGCCAAGTACAAAGCTGGTCAGAGCCCCCATAAATAGCAGAATGCCAATTGAGCCGCCGGCAACAAACAGCAACTCATTAATCAAGGTTCCTGAAAGCCCGGTAACCGATAACGCCCCAACAATTAGCCCCACGCCACAGAGAATGACGAGCAACTCGACCAGCAAAGTTCCAACCGCAACTAAAAACTGCCTGAGTCTAAGCAGATTAAATCGATGCTGCTGAGAAAATTGATTAATCGCCAGCAACGCAGCCGTTGCGGCCCAGGGCGCTAACGCCTCTCGTTGTAACACCAGCAGCAGCCAGACAAGTAACACCAACGCTCCGACGTAATACCAGCCTTGCTTTAACGTTTCAATCAGCCCAGGTATTTCTTCGTCCGGCACACCGCCGAGTTCCTCCCGGGCCGCGTAGGCATCCAATTGAAGAAATAGCGCAAGAAAATACAGGGCCGCTGGAATAGAAGCGGCAACCGCCACCTCAATATAGGGCACACCCAAAAAGGTCGCCATGACAAACGCGGTTGACCCCATCACCGGTGGTAGTAGGACACCTCCCGTGGAAGCACAAGCTTCAACACCCGCCGCCACCTTTCGAGAAAACCCACTTTTGATCATGGCGGGTATGGTCAGCTGCCCGGTCGTCAGTACGTTGGTAATGACACTGCCACTCATACTCCCCATTAATCCGCTAGAGATGATGGCAACCTTTGCGGGCCCCCCTCGCACCTTGCCAAATATCGCAAAGGCAAAATTAATAAAAAACTGTCCCCCACCCGTGTGTTGAAGCGCAACCCCAAAAACAAGAAACCCAATTACCAGATTTGCAAAGGCGCGAAAAGGTAATCCAAGTAAGCTCTCGATGCTCATAGCGTGGTAGGCAGCGGTTTCTCGCAAACCGATGGCCATGCCAGATATCATCTCTGGCATGTGATCTGCAAAAAGTGGGTAGAAGGAGAACACTAACACCAGGCTAAATAGTGTTAGTCCAGCAACACGGCGCACAGCTTCAAGCACCAACACCCAGAGTATCAAACTCATAATGATCGCTTGATCAGGCGCCACAAACTCCCAGCCTTCATCTAAAATGGGTTCCGCGTGATTAAACAACCAGAACGCAGCAAAGCTTCCCAGAGCAGACAACAAAATATCTAAGGGTAGGAATAGCTTTGCCCTACTGGCCATGAATGGATAAAGGAGAAAAGCAAAGGGCAGCAGCATGCCAATCAGCCCATAGTAAAAGTGCGTTTCTAAACTAAACCACTCAGCCAGCAATGGTGCGCCGGCCAAGCGTAATTGATCTACGCTTAAAAACGACGCAATTATCGCTACCCCAAGCAGGCCTATGCCTAACCAGCCTTCTGTGCCACGGGTTTTTGGGTAGTTCACCAGGGGACTACTCCCATATTGGATCAAAGCCATTTTCGCGTAACCTAATGCCACGCACTTTCATCCAGGTTTGACGAAACTCAGTATCGTCTTCAATCCCCAGGGTCAACATCGCCTGCCACGCTTTTTGTAATACTAGTTGCCGTTCGAGCAACCTGTTGTTGTGGGCATCCTGCTCCGCACCCCAGACTCCGAGGGATCTGAAATGCGCAATCGCTCCTTCATGAAAGGGCACCACCCAATCAAATTGTTGGCGCTCGAGAGCCCAACCTACTGCTCCGGGGTCAGTGCTTTGAAAATCCTCAAAGCCAAAATGAATCGCGGCAGCCAAATTTTTGACAAGCTCTGGGTCCTGGGACGCTAAAGTGACCAACATGGGGTAAGGATAGGTTGCCCCCTCATGGGGCTGCGCATCACTAATACCCGCGCCCCGGGTCGCAATATGTTGGGTGAAATAGGGTCCAACTTTAAGCAATTGATCCCAACATTGCTGATCATCGTGGGGAATTGGCAGCCACCGGATGCCTCGGGGAGAGGCTTCTAACTTGCGGGTAGGGCCCGACACCGTGGTCGCATAGGCCACATCTATTTGACCATCTACTATGCCATTCCACATGGCCCCATAGCCTGGAAAATCCACGCGAATCACATCATCCCAGCCGAGCCCGCCACAGGCGAGTTGCGCCTCGGTCGACACATTTAGCGAAGGCGCGCCACGCACAAATGGCACCCGCTTACCACGCAAATCTGCAACTGTCTTAATACCAGACTCACGAGTCACTGCAATTGCTTGATTAGAAAACCCCACGGACATCATAACCAAACGGATGGGTACCGGCCCCCAACGTTGACTCGCAAACTGGAATGCACCTTCCTGGGCAAAATAGGTTGCTACGCCGTTCGCAGAAAACTGTACCCGATTCACCATTAGGGGTAACAGCCGAGACACATCGTTCTTTCCCGGAATGACCCGCAGCGTAACTCTGTGCCGGTCCTTTAGCATCTTGGAGATTCCTACCGCTTGATTGTATCCGGTGGTACCTAAATTGTAGGCACTCCAGGCCATCGCGCGGGGTAATGTCGGCTCGGCAGGTGAATCATCACCATACAGCGTTGCACCCAACAGCAGCGACACAAGTATTATGATGAAGCCTTCTCTCACGTAAAAAGCCTCATACAAAAAGTCTCATATAGATAGTTTCAGTAGAACATTCAACTTGAGACATTCTATCTAGGCTAGGCTGACACGATTACGCCCGGAGGTTTTACTGTGGTAGAGCGCACCGTCTGCGCGGGCAATAACCAACTCAATTGATTCTTCAAAGTCTTCCATTAAAGCCACACCAATACTCACAGTAATTGTAATTTCATCTTCCCCAGCCTGAATCGGTTTACCGTCAAATACAAGGCGCAACCGCTCGGCACTTTGCATAATGCCAGCTTTGTCTCCAGCCACCAGACAAATAAATTCTTCCCCACCGTATCGTGCAAACAAGTCAGTCTCTCTTAAGGTTTTTTTAATCCGCGTGACTAGCTCGATCAAAACCTTATCGCCAGCATCATGCCCCTGGGAATCATTAATTTTCTTGAAATGGTCTACGTCAACCATTAGCACTGCCAGTTGTTCTTTCTGCCTTTTCGCACGGGTTTTCTCTAACTCTACTTTTTCAAAAAAGGCCCGACGATTGTAAGCACCAGTTAACGGATCTGTAGTGGCGCGAAGTTCTAACTCACGTTCAGCCAGCTTTCTGTCGGTGATATCCAGGCCTACTAGAACGTAACCAATAATTTCGTCCTCAACAACCGCTGACACCTTAAGAAACAGACAGCGCTCACCTTTGTCCGTTTTAATTTCAATTTCCTGCTCAAGACCATCCACAATTTCAACGGTATCGAGTCCTGGATAAACATCACCAATTTTGGCACCCAGAGGTTCCGGGTGGTTGGTGAGCGCCAGCGCAAAGGGGTTGATTTCCAACACATTGCCATTCACGTCAGTTACGACAATCCCGGCGTAAATGTTCTGCACCACGATGTCCCGGGCAATCGGTAAAATTTCCAGCGCCCGATAACGAAAAATCGCGAGGCCAAAAATCATCGAAGATATCAGAAGACTTAAGGGGACCTGATCAACCTGAGTGAGCAGCTTGTAACCCGATTGCTGGAGCAAATCTGCGGCAACCGGAATCAGCCCAGCCATAATAAACAGCATCGCTCGTTTTTGAAAATGGTCCGGTGCACGGCGATAAAAATCTATATACATCACGCTACTGACCAAAATTATGACGTACATTGGCAGGCTATAAACTCGGAATAAGACGCCATGGGTCGTTTTCGCCTCAAGTACCCCTGGAAAAATAACAAACTCTTGCCAGAATTCTTGATGCAATGAATTTGTCGAAACAATGAATAGTATGGCTATCACCCAACAGCCTATTAAAATCCGAATGGGCCAGCTTAACCATCGAGATTGACGTGTTAGCTGGAGCGCTAACACAACCCAAAGTGCAGGACCGACCGTCGCGCCGATATACTTTACGCTGGTCCAGAAAATCTTGTCCGTGAGGGACGAGGACATAAAAGAAAGGGAGTAACAAAGACACCAGAAGCCTAACGCTAGACTCATCCAACCAAATGTACGGGCGGTAGATTCTGTACCTTTGGTCAGAGCATATGCCCCAAGCCAAAAATTCAAAAAACTGCCGAAGAGCAACGGCAGAATGTCCCAATAGAAGGTAAAAGTCATAGAGCAACTTACCTCACATCCGAACCCAAGTGCTACTACCATTACCTTAGACATAATGGACGAGGATTCACCCGTCGCTATGATGTGATCTTTTTCGGACCAGCCCGATATGCTTAAACTTTACTCAGCACCACGAACCCGCAGCATCCGAGTCGCCTGGCTACTGGAAGAATTGGACCAGGACTACGAGCTCATCCAATCCGTGTTTGTGCCAACGGCCACCAAATTTTTTATCCAGAATACCCCCACTGGAAAATTTCCCACAATTGATGACGATGGGCTTATTCTGTTCGAATCCGGCGCAATTTTAGAATATTTACTCGAGAAGCATCCCAATCCAGAGCTCATGCCCCTCCCGGGCACCCCGGAGAAAGGCCAGGTTTTACAATGGATGCATTTCGCGGACGCAACGGCCTTCTCACCCCTGGGGATTGTCATCTGGTTAAGTATTTATCGCGACGACAGTCGCGATCATCCGGAGTTGATTGAAGACTCAAGACAGCGAGCCAAAACCGGCCTTAGTCTGCTAGATCAACACATGGCTGAACGCACATGGCTTGTCGCCGAGCGATTTACAGCCGCGGACATCATGATGGGATTCACGCTGATCGCCGCCAATATGCTGGGATTGATCGACCCCGACTCAAGACTTATACCTTATCTTGAACGCTTACAGGAGCGCCGTGCCTTCAAAATTGCCTTCGAAAAAACCGGCGGTTTCGGAACCTGAAGTACGGTGCTTCTATGTTAGGGTAGCTGCCAAATTACCGCACTACTTTAGTTAAGGGTTAGAGGCTTCGTGTACTACGGCTGGAAGATTGTCATCACCTTATTTATTACCCTTACCTTCTGTTCGGGTCTAGGGTTTTATAATCACGCGGTCACGCTCCAGGCTCTGGTTAACGAAAAGGGACTTTCCGTAGAACTGGCCTCTTCGGCAGTTTCATTATTCTTTCTTGCAAGCGGCGTAGTCGGCCTGTGGATCGCGGCACTACTCGACCGTTACGACGTCAGATACATCGTCTGTGGCGGTGCGCTCATTGCCACCCTGGCTTTGTTCTCGATTAGATTTGTCACCAGCGATTGGCAAGTAATGCTGGCCTACAGCTTTTTTGGCGTTGGCTTCGCCGCATCGGGGCTGCTCTCCGCCACTACTCTTGTCACCAGATGGTTCGCCGAGAAGAGAGCGTTGGCGCTCTCCATCGCATCAACGGGACTTTCTGTGGGTGGTATTATCGTTACTCCCGCAAGCGCACTACTGATCGCCGAGAAAGGCATCGACTACTCAGTGACAATTTTTGCCCTGGCATACTTTTTTGGCGTAGTCCCCCTTTCCTGGCTGTTCTTAAAGTCTCGACCTTCGGAAATAGGACTTCAGATAGATGGTGCAAAATTGACCGGCGACGTCCAGGTTGCGACTGGCGTTCTCTTTCGTGATGCTATTCAAAGCCACTATTTTTGGGGAATCTCAATCGCCTACGTATTTCTCATGATGGCTCAAGTAGGCGCTCTGGCACACCAGTACGGGCTTGTTGGGGAGCACCTGACAGGACAAACCGCTGCCCTTGCTCTAGGTGTCATTCCTATCGCCAGCATAATCGGTCGACTTGCGGGGGGGATATTGTTGGATCGATTCCACGCTCCACATTTTGCCATAGGTATGATGCTGCTACAGTCCGCGTCACTCTTTGCCTTAAGCCAGGTCACATCAATCTGGGCATTTGTTATCGGGCTGGGGTTGTTTGGGATTTCTGTTGGCAATCTACTCATGCTGCAACCGCTACTCATCGCGTCAACCTTCGGACAGCAGCATTACGGGCGGATTTACGGCTTGTCTAATATGATGACCACCTTCGGTATTGCTACGGGTCCTTTGCTACTGGGGGTCATCTATGCAGAAACGGGGCGCTATGGATTTGCTTATCTCGCGGCGAGCGCCGCCGGAATAATAGGCTATTTGATATATCGATCAGTACTTAAATCTGAACTTAAATCTGAACTTAAATCTGAACTTAAAAAGGAGCCTGGAGAAGGACTCAAAGAAACACCTGGTGAATGACCTCAGAAAAGGGGTCTAACCCGCAGCTCGACGACTTTCACCGCGCCGATCAGAACTACGCCGACCTTCTGGGCGTAATCGCCAGCCACCCTCACCCCGTCGATTTAACTGACGACGATCATTTTCGCGACGATCACTGCTTGCTCTTCTTTCCTGAGTCATTGCGCTCAACTGCTTCAAAGTGAGGATGACAAATTTTAACCAGATTGTGCAGTTGCACGCAAATCTCAGATCGAATTTAGTCCATTTGAAGGAATTTTATTCCAATCTACTTACAAGCTACTTACAAACGACAAATTTCTTTGTCTTACAAAAGCTTGCAAGCTTTTAATGCAGATGCAATTGCCCCCCGTCTCCCTTACACTAGAGTGAATCTCACGCGGGGTGCGCCCTGCGGGTTGTCGACTGGAGAATCACAAGATGTACCTTGAGTACTTTGGTTTATCCAAACCACCATTTCGGATCACACCCGATACCCATGTGTTTTTTGAAGGCAGCGATCGCGGCCCGACTCTTAATGCGCTGATATATGCAATCGGCAATGGTGAAGGCATTATAAAAGTTGTTGGGGAAGTGGGCACAGGCAAAACCATGCTTTGCCGAATGCTACCAACAAAATTTAATAGCAATATCGATTGGGTATATCTTGCCCATCCAAGCCTGTCCCCCGATCAGATCCTACAGGAAGTCGCCCGGGAACTCGGTCTTGAGATAGGCCCGTATCCAGACAAGCTGTTAGTCATGCGACAACTCCAAACCACATTACTCGCCCGCTATGCTGATAACCGCCGAGTTGTAGTACTGGTCGAAGAAGCCCAGGAAATGCCCCTCGAAACCCTTGAGGAATTGCGGCTACTCAGCAATCTCGAAACCGATGAACACAAGTTGCTACAGATTGTTTTGTTTGGCCAACCTGAGTTGGACGAAAATCTAGCGGCTCGGAAGATTCGTCAGTTGAGAGAACGTGTTACCCACAGTCTATATCTCGCGCCTCTTCATCTGGCAGATACCCATGCCTACTTAAATTTCAGAATTCGAGCCTCGGGCTACACAGGTCCAGATCTATTTTCCCTCAAGGTTGCCGAGGCGATTGACAAATATTCTCATGGACTCATTCGACGAATTAATATTCTTGCTGATAAAGCATTACTAACCGCCTACGCGCGCGGCAGTTATGATCTCACCAGTGAAGACATCAAGTTTGCAGCAGAAGACAGCCAGTATGAACCAAGACGACGTCGCTGGCCCTGGTCAGAGTCAATTGCGGTGATCTTATTGGTCGCTAACGTAAATCTCACCAACACCACAAACATCCCGGCTTATCAGCCTTTAGGAAATGCATATGAGATCAGCCGTTAGATTTATTACGGTCACCTTTTTTGTTCTGACGCTTAATGCTTGCTTGAGTCCGAAGACGGAAATCTCTCCAGCTGCAGATCATTTGGTGACGGCACCTATGCAGGACGCTGCTCCGCAAACCGATGCAGACGCAGTTCCGCCAGTTGGTCATATACCTGCTCATGTTGCTGTCACAGCATCCCTGCCTGAACCCGGCCAACTCAAAGAAGAGTCAACCCATACGGTAGTGGTCTACGATGTTCCCGTAAGCGAGCTATTGTTTTCTCTCGCTCGAGACTCCCAGCTAAATCTCGATCTTGATGCGGATATCAATAGCACAATCAGCTTGAATGCAATTGAGCAGCCCCTAACAGCCATCCTAAGCAGGATCGCCGAGGTTGCGGACATTCGCTTTGAGATCAATAACAATGTGCTTCGTGTGCGTCGGGATCTGCCTTTTCTCCGAAGCTATGCCGTTGACTACCTCAATATTTCCCGAACCAGTGTTGGCAGTGTTGCAGTGTCGACGCAGATCAGCTCAACCGGCCAGGGCGCGGGTGATTCCGGCGCTAGCTCAGCGGATGCAGGAAACAGCTCCGACACGGTGGTTCGAAATGTATCCGAAAACGCTTTTTGGCAAACCCTTGAAAGCAATATCTCAAAGATTCTCAATCGTAGCGTGGGGGACGAACCGGGCGACACGAGTAATCCAGATATCATCATGAACAATGAATCTGGCACCATGGCCGTTAGAGCAACAGAACGAGAACATGCGGACATTGCGAAATTTTTAGATCGAGTTCAACTCAGCACACAGCGTCAGGTTTTGATTGAGGCAACCATCGCCGAGGTCAACTTAAGTGACTCATTTCAGGCTGGCATTGACTGGTCTTTGATGACAAATCTCCCGGAAACTAGCAACGTTGAGGTTGGGCAGACTCTCATTGACACTGGGCTAGCACTACCGCCTACCTTTAATCTTTCTTTAACGGATCTCAATATTGGCGGTGGCAATGAGCTGCGGGCAACCCTAAGAGCACTTGAAACCTTCGGCGACGTCAGCGTTATGTCCAGCCCCAAAGTCATGGCCATGAATAATCAAACAGCGCTCCTCAAGGTTGTTGATAACCTCATCTACTTTACCGTCGAGGTAAACATTGATACAGGCACTGGTCTGGCGGGCAGCACACTTACCACCTTTGAAACCGAGGTCAATACTGTACCCGTTGGATTTGTCATGAGCGTTACGCCTTTTATCGATGCGAATAACTCCGTGACCTTGAATGTTCGACCGACTATTTCTCGGGTCATTAGTTTTGCTCAGGACCCCAATCCAGCGTTGTCCGCAGCAAGTGTTGTCAGTCAGATTCCCGTTATCCAGGTCCGGGAGGTTGAATCGATTCTAAGGGTGGATAGCGGCGATATCGCGGTGATTGGTGGCCTGATGCAAGACGAGGTAAAACTCAACAACCGCGGCGTGCCAATGTTGAGTCGCATACCGGGAATCGGCAAGGCATTTCAGTACGACAATAACGTCACCAATAAAACCGAACTGGTCATATTTCTCAAACCAACGGTTATCGAAAGAACCACCTCGCTAAGCAGAGCTTCAGTTGTTCCCCCGGCTGTCACCCGTGAGATGGTTCAATGAGCCTATTGCTTGAAGCCTTAAAGAAGGCAGCATTAGAAAAGCAAAACCGGGTAGATGCGACACCTGGGGCTACACCGAGGCCAACACCACCTATTGTAGAAGCTACTCCAGCCCCGAAAGCGGCGGAGACTACAGAAATTTCATCCTCGACAAATGCTGACTCTGCTATTCGAGAAGTAATGGAAAGTCGCGCCTCGATGGCAGCTGAAGAATCAGAAATTCTGGCTGACAACCTGGAAAATGAAATAGAGGAACAAACCAACAAATCTGTCGCAACGGATTATTCGGATCCAGATTTAGATGAAGCTCCAGATAACAGCGCTGTCCTCGCGAACGAAAAATTTAAAGATACGTTTGACCAGGAAGACGAAGTCACCCCAGTAACCGAAGAACCCGACACCACAGATGCATGGAACGAACTTGAAGATCTGGACTTCGAAGATGAGGAAGAACTAGAAGTCGGCAACTTTGATTTCGAATCAAAATCTATAACCCCGTCAGCACCGCTTGAACTAGAAGATACCGATCAGGCACTTAAAGAAGCTAAAGCACAACAGGCAGCCTTGCTACAACAGCAGGAAGCTGAAAACGCTCGCCAACTAGCAGAGGGAGAATCCCGACGCGCATCAGAAGCGTCACAACAACAAGCTAAACAAAGTCGTCAGGCTCTTGATCAACTGATTGCCAGCGGCAAAGCGGTTGCCAGGCGATCAAAGCGAAGAGCTGTGTTTCTCTATGCGATGCTCATCATGACAGCAATTGGCGGCATTCTGTCTTACTACTTCTATCTGCTTGCCAACAGCAGCATAGCTGAACTAAAACAGCCCCAATTCATTGAGTCTGAAGTAGATATTGCAGGAATCATTGAAGCAACTCAGTTAGAGCTAGAGGAAGGTCTAGAAGCGGCCATCTCACAAAGTGATAGTGATTCCTCGGACAATACCGATAACCTGGAATTGCAGGGCAATCTTTCAAAGGACCCCGTACCGCCGGAGACACCTCCACAACAAAGGCTGATGGATTCTATCGCCGCGGCAACAGGTCCGCTGGTAGCAAAAACAGAGGCACTCGTTGCGAGTCGCGTTGACCCACCGCCCTCTGCTTCTGAGTACTCACGCCCATTAATTTCATCCGAGGAACGGGGCCGCCAATCTACTAATATGTCAGAACGAGTCATTATTCATCATCAAACCTCATCGGATAAATTGGGTCCGGTACTAAAGGATGCTTACTCAGCCCTGCAACAAAAGAACTTGCCCGCCGCAGCAAGGCTTTATGGCCAAGCGCTGGCAATAAATCCCAATCAACGAGATGCCTTACTCGGGGCAGCCTCGACAGCAACCGCACAAGGACGATATGACGATGCGACGGTTTACTATCAACGCAGATTGAACGCTGACCCAAGCGATAGTTTTGCCCGGGCGGGGATGCTGGGTTTGATGAATGACGGCAAAAGTCGAGCAGCGGTACAACGTGAAGTTGCCACCCTTCTCGAAAACAACCCAGATTCTCCGCAACTACATTTCTTAAAAGGCGTGGGGTTCGCTGCGGAAGGGCGTTGGCAACAGGCTCAGAGTGCATTCTATGACGCTTACAGTTTTGACAATGACAATCCTGACTATGCATTCAACCTTGCGGTCTCGTTAGACCACCTTCGCCAACCACCCCTTGCCAGGGTCTATTATGAGCGCGCATTGAACCTGTCAAAATTCAGACCAACAAATTTCGATCCAAAAGCGATTGAGCAACGTCTACAGGAGTTAGCTCAATGAGTAATGCTTCAGAGCAACCTCGTATGCGATTGGGCGATCGACTTGTAGAAATGGGTCTTATCAGCGGAGACCAGGTGACTATCGCGCTGATCGAACAAAAGAAAACTGGCAAAATGATTGGCCAGGCGCTTATTGATCTGGGTTTCATTTCCGATAGCGACATGCGGGAAGTGTTAGGTGAAACCCTTGGCCGCGGCAGTATTGACCTAAGCAGTATCGTGCCAGATGCCGACGCTGTCGCGTTGATCGCAAAGCAGTTAGCCCAGCGACACAATGTTGTCCCGGTAAACTACAACGAATCTAGCAAAAGTTTAATGCTGGCGATGACGGACATTTACGACGTCATGGTGCTCGATAGAATCAACGCGAATATTCCTGCAGACATTACCCTGGTGCCTGTGCTGGCGTCCGAGTCAGATATTAGTAAGGCATTAGACCAGTTCTACGGTTATGAAATGTCTGTTGACGGGATTCTCAAAGAAGTTGAAACCGGCGTCATAGATTACGACAGCTTCGACGACAGCGCAGACGAATACAGCCAGCCCATTGTTCGATTAGTCGATGCACTACTTGCTGACGCAGTTAAGCGGCAAGCATCGGACATACACTTTGAGCCAGAAGCAAGCTTCTTACGTCTGCGGTACAGAATTGATGGTGTACTTATGCAGATACGGAGTCTTCACAAAGACTACTGGGCTGCATTATCCGTCAGACTCAAAGTGATGGCCGGGCTGAACATCGCCGAGAATAGGACACCCCAGGATGGCCGCATCTCCCTTAGGGTCGGTGGCCGAATCGTAGATTTTCGGGTGTCCGTACTGCCTACCATGGACGGCGAAAATATTGTGCTTCGAGTACTAGATCGGTCGCAGGGCTTAGTCCCCCTCGACTCCTTTGATTTGCCGACCGAAACCCTGACGCAATTGAAGCTTTTGATGAGCCGACCAGAAGGCATCATCCTGGTAACCGGCCCGACAGGTAGCGGAAAAACTACCACGCTGTACTCGATGCTGAACTACTTGAATACCATAGAAGTGAATATCATGACCCTGGAGGACCCGGTTGAATATCCGATCGACATGATTCGCCAGACCTCTATTAACGAAGTCTCAAAGATGGACTTTGCGGGCGGCATCAGATCCATTATGCGCCAGGACCCGGACATTATTCTTGTCGGCGAGGTGCGTGATGGCCCCACTGCCGAAATGGCTTTTCGTGCAGCCATGACCGGCCATAGGGTTTTCACGACACTGCACACTAACTCAGCGATTGGTGCCATTCCTCGTTTGATAGATATTGGCGTTCCGCCGGATATTCTAGCGGGCAACATCATTGGGATTGTTGGTCAGCGACTCACACGACTCCTATGTGAGCACTGCAAAAAGGCGAGAATTTCAGAAGAATTTGAACAAATTATTTTGGGTGTAGATGACGTCATCGAGCTCTATAGCCCGGTGGGTTGTAAACGCTGTTCGAATGTGGGATTTCGTGGCAGAACGCTTGTGATGGAAGTTTTAGCACTCAACGATGAACTCAATGAAATGATTTCCACCAAGGCAACGATGCAGCAGTTTCGTAAACATGCCAAGCAAAACGATTTCAAGACCATGTCTGAAGATGGCCTGCGGCTGGTCATGCAAGGCCGGACGACCATTGAAGAGTTGAGCCGAGTAGTCGATCTAACGGCTGGACTAGGCTAATGGCAGAATATAGCTACAAAGCAATTGATGGCTACGGCAAAATCCACACTGGGGTCATGCAAGCCAAGAATGAGATTGATGTTGAATTTCGGCTTGAAAACCAGGGTTTCGACCTTGTTAGTCTAAAGCCCTATCGTCGCCGCACATTTAAACTCACAAGAGGCTCCATCCCTCCCAGAGAACTCATCAACATGGTGTTCCATTTAGAGCAGCTAGTTGCCTCGGGGGTGCCTTTACTGGATGGTCTTACCGACCTCCGGGATAGTGTGACCGACACCTACTTTCGAGATGTGTTGGCGGGCGTTGTTGAATCCATCGAAGGCGGCAGTAACTTTTCAAATTCTCTAAAACTATTTCCCCACGACTTTGATGAGGTTTTTGTCGCATTGATTGCGGTGGGCGAGGAGTCCGGAGAACTACCAAAAGTCCTGCGGCAGATGGGTGAAACCATGCGCAAAGCCGACGAATTAATCGCCAACGCAAAACGCGTAATGACCTACCCCATTATTGTCGGCACAATTATCTTTTTTGTATCAACCTTCCTACTTCTTTATCTAGTACCTAAAATTATCCCCTTTGTGTCAGAGTTAGGCGGAGAAATACCTCTACACACAAAAGCCTTGATTGCGACTTCGGATTTCTTTGCAGCCTATTGGTGGGTTGTCGCAACAGTCCCTTTAGGGCTGACAATATTCCTTCGAATTGCGGCAAAAACGCGACCTGAATTGCGTTATTTTATCGACGGATTAAAACTCAAAATTCCGTTGTTTGGCCCCATGAGCCTCAAGATTCGCTTATCTCGTTTCGCGACCTACATGGCACTACTATATAGTTCCGGCATCACCGTACTTCGCTCACTGGAAATTTGTGAAGCGCTAATCGATAACGCTTACGTTGAAAAAGCAATGAAAGAGGCCAGGCTTGCCATTAGTGAAGGCGGCGGTATCAGTGACAGTTTTGTCAGGGTTCAACTGTTTCCACCCCTGGTAATACGCATGCTACGAGTAGGCGAAACCACCGGTAATCTGGATGAGTCGCTGCTCAATGTTAGTTACTTTTATGATCGAGAAATACAAGAGACCATCGAAGCAATCGAGCCGGCCATTAGTCCTGTGCTGACCGTCATAATGGGCACATTGCTCGGTTGGATTATGCTTTCTGTACTAGGACCTGTTTGGAGCGCCGCGACAGGCATTAGCTGATGGAACGTATATTTTACTTCTCTGGTTACCGCATGACCGTCTTCGATTGGGATGAGAAAACTCTCATTAGTTCTCGGGACTTTTTGCCGAACACTGCGGGGTTCGCTGACTTTGAGTACTTACTCCAGCAATCCATCAAGATGCCGGCAAGGCTTTTAGTCGATATGATCGAAGAGGATTTCCGCCGGGAAACGATTCCCCATGTGAACTTGTTTGATCGAAAGGGGTTAATCAATCGGCTCATCGACAAACATTATCGTGATGAGCGCTATGTCCATGCCAAGGTTTTGGACCGAAGCAAAATGGGTCGCAAAGATGATCGCGTATTGCTTTCTGCACTTACTAACACGGCATTGCTAGCGCCCTGGCTAGATCGAATTGAACAATGTAATGCCAGACTCGCTGGCATCTGGTCGATCCCCCTGCTCACGGACCGACTGCTTCGACCCATCGTGGGCGAAGATAAACATTCGCTTATTGTTTCCCGCCAGGTCAGAAGCGCCCTGCGCAACAGCTACTTTCGTGATGGCAAGCTGCTACTGTCACGTCAGGCCAAGTTTGATAAGGACATGTGGGACAAAGACGACTTTGAAGGTGTTATTGCCAACCTTGAGCGTGGCACGATTGAGATTTATAACTTCCTGCTAAACCAACGAATTATGGAAAGCGGCGACTACCTAAACGTCTACTGTATCCTTGAGCAGGATCAGCTTGAGGACGCGCGAGCCCTCGCAAGCAATACACCCCAGGTGCACTACACCTTCTTTAGTCTCGAGCGACTATTTGATAATTTTTCCATTCAAGGCTGCGAGAACCACGGCGCCGCTGCGTTGTTTGCCTACCTATGCACCCGTACCAATCCAATCTACGATCACTATGGCACCGAAGAGCAGAAATCAACCTACTACGAATATCTTGTTGATCGGTTTATTACCCAGGTAACGGAAATCGGCAGCCTGATCTGTATTACAGCAGCGGTCATTCTTGCCCTTAACAGCCTTAAGCTGGATCAACAGCAGGAAATTTTGCACTTAGAAACCAGTGTCTTGAGAACGGACTACGACGAAAAGTATAGAGCCATTTCTAACGAACTGGAGTCCGCAGCAAACATTAAGGTTGCTGTGGACGTGATCCACCAACTCGAAGCTGATGTCGACCAAACGCCTCACCACTCCTTCGCCGCCCTTGGCAGTGTTTTTGGTCGGCCAGAGTTTTCCAACATACGCCTAACGGATCTGGGCTGGAAAAAGTACCCCAGCACCCAACTCGCCCAGCTTATTATCGGCCACAAAGTGATGCTTGCTGAGGATGGTGACCCGTATCTGCAGGAACGACTCATGCAAGAGTATTCAGAAGATATGCAGTCAGAATCAGCACCCAAACTACAGGCGACCTTTTCACTTTATGGCCGTATCAATACCGAGGGTTTCTCCTATCGATCGACCATCGACACCATGCAGGATTTTGTCGCAGAGCTAGAGAAGGTTCCCGGCGTAGAATTGGTTTTGTTGATTGAAACCGCAGTTGACGTCAGGGACTCCGCTCGATTTACGGGTCAAGTAGGCCAGGAAGAATCAAGTTCTGCTCCGGACGATGATAAGTTCGAAATACTCGTTGTTCTGGAGTCACCGACCAATGCGTGAACTCATTGACCAAATCGTCTGGCGTGATCACATTTTGACACTGGCGCAGTTAGCCGGCTCAGTATTGTTGCTTGCCTTGTCGCTGGTGTATTACCTGGACGAAAGCGATCAACTTATTAATGCCAGGGCAAACCTCGATACCCAATATTTTGCTAGTGACGATGCCGAAACCTCTAGCTACATCCTGCAGGAATACCTGGAAGAGTACCGCTCCTTACAAGTGCGAGGCTACGCAGGTGCACCCAAACGACTGCAATGGCTAGAAACCCTGCGCATGTTAGGCGAAGAAAACAACATTCCGGGCATAGAATTCACGCTCGAAGGCAGCCAGCTGATTGAGCAAAATATTGATCCATATTGGAATCCAGATGTGCCGATCCGAGCAACCAAGATGAGAATTACAATGCAACTAAGCCACGAAGGTGACCTATACAAAATCCTTCAGGGATTACAGGATAACGCGCCCGGTCTATTCAATGTCGAGAACTGCTTTTTTAATTGGCTTGATAATGAAGATGAAGGTGTTGCGTTAACCCGCCTAAGGGGTAGTTGTGATCTCCGTTGGTATACGGTGTCTGACGTCACTGAAGATTGGCAGGCTTCATCATGAAGTGGCTCAAGATAACCTTACTGCTCCTTGTATCAACACCTACATTGGCTGCCGAGCAAAGTCCAAATCAGGGATTTGATCCGGGATTTGATCAAGGCACTGAAAATTTTGGTAGGCTTTTCACCAGCCCTCAGGAGCGCCGGGCGCTAGATGAACTGCGCCGTACCGCACCCCGAGCCAGGGAAGAAGGAATGCCCTTCGCCCCGGAACAGCTAGTGCTTACCACAGACCCCGACGTAGCCACACAGCTAAAATTCTCCGGCTATGTCAAACGATCTGACGGACAGTATGTGCTCTGGGTGAATGGAGTTAGCACGCTCTCAAACTCCTCTGTTCCCGTTGATCACGCATATTTCCAGCGCAACTCATCCAGCGTTCTCTTACAAACCGGCGGTTACCGAGCCACTATGCAACCCGGCCAGGTTTGGTCCCTGGATGACAACACGGTGGTCGAGGGCTATTTGTCTACCCGTAAACCGGAACTCTAAGCCGACCCCATGAAGCCCGTGCCCCTCGATGCAAAGCCTCCACACTTTAGTTCTGGCGCCGCAATCTTGATTTTTATTACGCTTATATTGCTAGCAGCTACCTCGCTACTCGTGGTTGAACTATCCGTTAATCAACGTTTGCAGCTTCGCACTAACGATAAAGCCAGTTCCCTCGGTGAGGCCCAGCAAGCACTGCTTGGATATGCTTTAGCTCAAGCTATCCCCGGCACCCTCCCCTGCCCTGATTCCACCGGCGACGGTCTGGCAAACCCGAATGGCGCAAATTGCCAGTCGCAGTTAGGACTATTACCTACACGAACCTTAAACCTGCCCGAACTCGATGACGGTTCCGGCGCAAAACTCTGGTATGCGGTGGACCTAAATTACGTTGGTAATGCAACCGCCTTAAAAAACAGCTCCGTGACCACAACCCTGCGGCTTGATGCTAGAACGGTTTCCGCCGTTGTTATTGCTCCTGGGCCGGCCGTTGATAATCAGTCTCGCCAACTTCTTGTTCGAACCGATTTTTTAGAGGGGCTAAACGCTGATGCTGATCTTGCCGAATATGAAAGCACGTCGTCAGCTTCCCAAAATGATCGAATTGTCGGCATCGATGTTGGACGCTATTGGGCTCTGATGGAACGGCGTGTGTTAATTGACGCGACCCAACTGCTGAATGCCTACCGTGCAGCCTGCAACGAGTATCCCTGGGCGGCCAATTTTGGCGGCCCCTACACAAGTGTTAACAGCCAACAAAACGGCGCTCCACCCCTGAACACAGCCCTGCCTGACAACTGGGGCGCTGCGTGTGCCGGGGGAACCGCGCCAACACCCGCAACATACCTGGTTAACCACTGGATTGATCAACTTTATTACGGGATGTGTACCGCAGCCCAGGGGAATTGCTTAACAGTATTAGGCAGTTCTGTCTCACCGGTCGCTGGTATACTGCTTGCACCCGGCATAGCCCTTGCTTCTCAAACTAGACCCGACAGTGACCCCGGCGACTACTTTGAAGCTGAAAATGATAGCTTGCCAACAACACAATTTCGCCAAAGGACCTTGAACAATCATACGAGTAGCTACAATGACATCACCAATGGGTTTTAGCTTCACAGCACACCCAGGGCGATCAGCCGGGTTCAATTTGATCGAAATGGCAATTGTCCTCGTGATCCTCGGTGTGCTGCTTGGCGGACTAATAACACCCTTCTCTACCCAGCTAGAAGCAAGTAAAAGAAGGGGTGCAGACACTCTGATCGATGATGTCCATGATGCCCTTCTGGGCTTCGCAGCCACCAATGGGCGTTTGCCCTGCCCCGCCACAGCGGCCTCGAATGGATTATCTGCACCAAACACCGCAACCACGGCCTGTACGACCAATCACGGTTTTGTCCCAGCCCGGACCCTCGGCATAAACGGCAGCGTCAATACCAACAATTTGCTGCTAGACCCCTGGTTAAACCCTATCCGATACAGCGTCACCAATGTGGGTACCGGCGCCTATACAAACAATATTACCCTCGCCCTGGTCCCTGACTTTAGAGTCTGCCAGCAATCTGCTTGCACCGGTGTATTAGCGGACAATGTTGTTGCTGTTGTGTTCTCGACCGGTGAAGACGGCACTACAACAACATCACCGGATCAACTAGAAAATACCGACGGCGATACGACGTTTGTTGATAGGACCTTTTCCGAGGCCACCGGGACAGAGTTTAACGACCATTTACGCTGGATATCGCCGACTACCTTAACCTACCAACTCGTCCGCGCTGGACAATTGGACTAATATCTACAGATCAATTACAAACTCAGGCTGGTCAAGGGCAATTTATCTGTTTAACCTATCATAAAGCTAGGAATCACTGCTGTTTTAGATCACAAGGAAAACGACACATGTTGAACAACTACCAACAACAAAAAGGTTTTACGTTAGTCGAAATCGCCGTAGTACTGGTCATCATTGGCTTGCTACTAGGCGCCATTCTTCAAGGAACCGAGCTGATAGACAACTCGCGAATCAAAAAAGCCAGTTCAGACATCAGTTCCATTAATGCTGCATTTTTGTCCTACCAGGACAGATACAAGCGCTTGCCCGGGGATGATGGACCCGTGGCAACTTTGAACGCAAGGGGCGGAGACTGGGCGACGGTCGATCAGGCAGGCGGTAACAACGGTATAATTCTAGCGCCATTGAATGACACCTGGGATGGCGGCAATGAGCACGACAATATCTGGCAGCATCTAAGAGCGGCGGGCTATATCACCGGCAATCCAGCAGATCGAACTGCTGCCGCACTACCTAAAAACCCCTGGGGCGGCCTGACAGGATTTACTACCGCTGCAATGGGTGGTGGTCTGAATGGCACAAAGATCTGCATGAGTCAGGTACCAGGAAAAGCTGCCGCTGCATTAGACCTACAGTTGGATGACGGCCTTGGTAACTCTGGCAGCCTTCGCGCTACCCTGGGCGCCTCAGGTACCAATACCGACCCAACCAACGTTGCGCTTGCTGCTCCATATAATGAGAGTAACGTTTACTCAATCTGTAAAGCGCTGTAACGCAAATATCGACAAAAGGCCTGGAAATATTGGTCCTTTTGATAGCCACATAAATAAAAAAGCCGCGATCATCGCGGCTTTTTTATTGGTAAAACTCCCTTGTAAGGACCAGCACCCGATAGTGTTTTTAGCAATACCTAGCGGTGCTATAAACTGCGCCGTTCGCCATCACGACGAGACTGTTTGCGCTGCTCGAAGGGAACGATAATGTCTTCCTGGCGTCGCTCCGCCGCTCGACGTTCCTCTTCTCTGCGTTCGACAATTTTTCTTCGACTCTTCGCGGCTTCCACTTCATCAAGGGGCGTGATGACCAATTTGGCATCACCGGCAACAATCACGGCAGTCCGTTGATTAATGGTCACGGTATCACCCTTGATATTCTGACTTCCTACCAGAGTACCGTTAGAACTGGTGTCCTTTAGTCGGAGTACTCCGTTTTCCATAAACAGCAGGCAATGGTGCCGTGATACATGACCACTTGGAATCGTGATATCACAATCTTTCTCTCGACCGATCTGCAAAGGTAGACTGCTCTGTGTGACGGTAAAATTTACACCGTTCTCCAGTTCGATCCGGGCAATACGTCGCTGGGGCTGCCGTACCGCCTTAATTTGCGTCTTGTCTGCTGTGTAAGTCGTACTTGAAAACATCCTGTCATTCCGTCCCAATTTGGCCTGCCTACGCCACGTCTTCAAAGTTTAGCGTCAGGAATTTCATGCTCCCCATAATAGGCGTCTTATTGGAAGAAATTATGACGTGGTTCACACTTTTGGCATTTTTTATGGCCAAAAAGCAATAAAGGAGCAAATTTAGATGCGAAACAGCTGTTAACAGTCTCCGGCAGCTATGCCAAAATTGCATTCCTGATGGCGACAAAGACAGAAAAAATGGCTGTAAAACTCAACGACTTGACCCCAGAAGAACACCGCGTGATCGTCCAGAAGGGTACCGAGATGCCATTCACCGGAAAATATGATGATTTCTTTGAAACCGGCCACTACGCCTGTCGTCAGTGCGAAGCGCCATTATACCGATCCGAAGACAAGTTCCATTCCCACTGCGGGTGGCCGAGCTTTGACGATGAAATTGAAGGCGCTGTTAGGAAAGAACGAGATGCCGATGGGATTCGAGTCGAAATTCTATGCGCAAAGTGCGACGGCCACCTCGGTCATGTGTTTGAAGGGGAAGGACTCACGGTTAAGAATATTCGGCACTGCGTCAATTCCGTTTCTATGATCTTTGTCCCGCCTTCAAGTTAACGCCGCAGAAAAATACTCACTCATATCCCAATCAGGCCAACGAGCCTGGTTGAGCTTTAAAGTCCGTTGAGTCCAATAAACATCGCCAGGTAACGGAATACCCAAACAAGCTAATTGAGCGGGTGATGCGTTAGCGAAGATGATCTGCCAGGGTCGATCAGCCCGCTGCTGCCATACCTGATATCCAATCATGTCATTACCCGCCGCCTTGTAACCCACCGTCATCGTAAAACGGTGACCGTCGGGTTCCGTGAGGTTTGTGCCACGGTGGAAGGTATCAATACCGTGGGCCACTAAGGTGCCGGCCGGACCTGCTGCCGAGCGTTGCACCGCTAACAAATCCTGTTGTTTTTCATCAGGGACATTCACCGCGCCTTCCCGCAACACAGAATAAGCATCTGGCTTGGTCACATAATGAAGAGCGCCGTGGGCATCGGTGACATCGGTCAAATATAAAATAAAATCTACGCTTCGAGCGTGGTGATCTTCCGCAGGGATGGTCAGCGTGTGATTGCCATAGTCACAATGGAAGGTCTGATCGTAGTCTGCCTCGCCGGTAAACTTTGCCCAGGTATGGCTCTGGTAAAGATGAACATCTTCAACATCCAGCAACTGCTTCGCCAGTTCGATAAGCTTCGGGTGCAGCGAAAGCAGATTGAGTTCAGCGGAGCCATTGTAAGGTAGCTCATCAATGTTTTTGAACTGTTCCGTTCGAAATTCACCGATGCTGTCGCCTTCCTTCAAGCTCAACACCTCGCGCCGGGATTCACCAGGCAGCCCATATATTCTCTCGTACTCTGCTCTAACCGGGAGATATTCTTCTGGCGTAAGGAAATCTTCGATAATCGTGAATCCCTGATCCCGCCAATCAGCGATGTGTTGCTCGTTAAAGCTATTCATGGGCATCTCTAAACTTTCTCCAACCACTTGTCGGCATCATGCCACAAATCTCGGCCATCATTAACGTTATAGACAATGGGGTGGCTACCAACATCTAATCACTGACTTTGCTATCAAGGATAGCCGGACCTATTTTTTGTTGAAATTGCAGGACGGCTTTTTTTATTGCTGCAGTATCTAGCGTCGTAAAGCTCCCGTTTTCAACCAGCAAAACGCCGTCCACTAAAACTGTCGCAACATCTTGGCTATCCGCCACATAGACCAGGTGAGATGTCACGTCATACAACGGCAACATATGCGGAGCGGATAGCTGCACCTGAATCAGGTCCGCACGCTTACCAGGCTCTATCGAGCCAATCTGATCTCCAAGCCCAATTGCTTCAGCCCCCTCTATGGTTGCCATGCGAAGTACCTGACGAGCCGGCAACAGGGTCGGATCTTCGTGAGTGATTTTTTGCAGTAACGTTGCAAGCCGCATTTCTTCCCACATATCCAGATCGTTGTTGGACGCAGCACCATCTGTACCGAGACCTACCTTTACTCCTGCTGCACGTAGGTCTCCGATAGGAGAAACACCTGCCGTCACTTTCATATTGGATGTCGGATTGTGAATCGCACCCACGTGATACTTCGCAAGCAGCGCCATTTCATTTTCGTTGGGCCACACAACATGGGCTCCAATCATTTTTAGCCTGGGAGCAAAGAACTCAATATTGTCTAACAGTGAAATGGTGGAGCGTTGATACTGACTCACTGAAAAATCAATTTCGGATTGCGATTCAGCAATATGCATGCTGACCAGCACGTCTGCAGCCAGGGCCGCGTCTCGCACCTTGAGTAACATTTCAGGTGGTGTGGTGTAGATTGCATGGGGGCCTAGAGCTGGAATCACTCTTGGGTTTTTATTCTTCCAGCGCTGGATAAAGGCATTGGCATTTTTCAGTCCCAGTTCTGGCGTTTGTGCGTCCGGGCTTTCCTGACCAATCACCGTTGCCGCAACAATTCCTCGCATCCCGCATTGCGCCAGTGACTCGGCAACAGTGTCCGGAAAATAGTACATATCAACAACGGTTGTTGTGCCTCCCGCCAGCATTTCCCAACAGGCCAGGTCGGTACCCGCCCGAACAAAGGCCCGATCAACAAATCCCACTTCCGCAGGAAAAATAAAGTCGTTCAGCCAGGTCATCAAATCAAGATCATCAGCGAGACCCCGCAATAACGTCATTGCCATATGGCTATGACCATTCACTAGCCCAGGCATCAGGACACGATCACGGCCGTTGACTACTTTGTTTGCTGCAAAGCGATTGTGAATTGTCTCTCGACTATCTATCGCAACAATAGCACCGGCGAGTATTGCCACGGCACCATCTCGGATTACGGCATCATTTGCGCTCATTGTGACTACATAGTCACCTTCAATAATTAGATCAACGGCACGGGGGGGCGGGGTAGAACTCGCCTGAACGGGAGGTAGCGAGGTGAAAAGTAAAACAAAAAGTAATGGAGAAAATAGAACTGATTTCATAGTGGAGTCGTTTATAAGGTAGCGAATTATAATCCTTTAGCTCCCACAGCTCCACTCGTGTTGATAGGCGGCAACGGACAATCAATGGCATCAGCGAAGCAACGAACCAGCTCTGCCTCCACAATTTCCACCTTTTGATCCGCGGCGATAACCGCGATAAAAGCCTTCAGGATTCTGGGTTTCTGAAGGGGCTTAACATTTGCGAGCGCATTAACTGCCTGCTCTAATTTTGATATTACGATAGCTGACTTTGGCTCAATCTCGAGTTCAAAATCTAACAATTCTTGCCCAGCAGCAAAGGCGACCCCGGGCGACACATCAGCCCTGCGGTCACTGTAAGCCAGCACCGACAACAGGTAGCCGATATCCTTTTTGACCGTCCGGCTCTCGATGCTACGTGCCATCGGATGTTTTCGGCCAAAGGCTTCCCCAAGGTGGTGTTGTAAGTAATAGCCAAGCGCCCAGTCACCCAGACTAATAGGCTGGCTTGCCTGGCGCAGAGATGCCAGGTTTGAGACAAGGCGCTGATACTCAGCCTCACTTAACTGCCTTAGTACCGGCAAAGCCAGCTCCAGCAGCGGAAGCCGAATTGAAGCGGGTATTATCTGCACCTTGAGCATAAGTTCTTTTAATCGACTCCGCACAAACACATCTGCGTCTCGCTGCAATATCCTAAGCTGCTCTTCCCTCCGAACGTCGTCTTCGTGCAAAAAAATCAAATAGACAACAGCGCGAACAGAATAGGGTTCTCGAACTGCGGTCCTCAACAGATCGGGAATTTGCCCTAACAGATCCCGCGCGACAGCCAACTGGGCAATTTCTGGGTTGCCAACACTCGCAATCACGGCATCGGAATTCACAAATCCTGAGCTCTCCGGCGCGCTCTGTACTGCTGCGGAGTTGCCAGTACTTGCTGCTGAAAATCCATGAACACCTACCAGTTCATCCGCCCCGGTGGGAATTTCCGTAACAGGCATTTTGAAGAGGAACTCGCCGCTCCAGGCTGGATCAAGCCTTTGAATTCTTTCCTCTAATGGCGGATGGGTTGCCAACATACCGATAAAGGCGCGACTAAAACCACTAGAGAAATACAGGTGGCTAAATTCTTCAGCGCCGGAGTGATGCACATTGGAGCCGGCTGCATGGCCACCTATTCGTTTTAAGGCGCTGCCAATTCCTTCGGGGTTGCGAGTAAACTGTACCGCAGAGGCATCTGCTAAAAACTCTCGCTGCCGACTCACCGCTGCTTTAATAAGGTCTCCAAAGAATTTTCCGAGATAACCGATCAGAAACAAACTTAAACCCAGAAACAGCACAGGAAACGCCTGGGAGGTTCGCCTCGCAACACCGGGCTTTGCCTCTAGCATGACGCGGCCTACAATCGACAACATCAATATTCCATGGAGGATTCCAACCAGGCGAATGTTGAGTCGCATGTCGCCGTTTAGAATATGGCTAAATTCGTGGGCCACGACCCCCTGCAACTGATCGCGATCAAGATTCAATATTGCACCTTTTGTGATCCCAATCACGGCGTCACCTGATCCGTATCCCGCAGCAAATGCATTAATACCATCTTCATCGATCAGATAGACCGGAGGAACTGGCAATCCTGATGCGATGGCCATCTCTTCCACGACATTAATCAGTCGCCGCTCAAATAGATTTGAACCACCGTCGACAATCAGGTGGCCTCCCAGTGCTGCGGCGATAGATTCCCCCCCACCTTTCAGAGAGTAGATCCGATAAAGGCTACCCACTGCTACCAGTGCAATCACACTCCCCGTTACCTTTAGCGCAAGATCTAAATCAAATTGAAAAGTGCCCAGGGATTGGAATTTGAGAATCAGGTAAACCGTTAGATTAGCCAGCGTAACAATACTGGCGATTGCTAGAATAAAGAGCAGCAGCAATAAGCGAGTACTGCGCTGGGCAGCATCCTGGGATTTAAAAAAATCCACGCCTAGAAGGCGACTTTAGGTGCCGCTTGGATCTCTGCGCTGTCAGCAAATTCCAACAAACTTGCATCTGTGGTGTGACCAAACCAACCGGCTACAACTTTTTGCGGAAACGACTGGCGATATATGTTGTATGCCATCACCTGATCATTAAATGCCTGACGGGAAAAGGCGACCTTGTTTTCTGTGCTGGTTAACTCTTCAGTCAGCTGCCGCATGTTGGCGTCTGCCTTTAGGTCGGGATAAGCCTCAACGGCAACATTAAAACGCGCAAGGGCGCCGCCAAGAGCCTGTTCGCCGGAAACAAGCTCTGAAGCTGCTCCTGCTTGACCGGGATCTCGCGCCGCCTTAGACAAACCGGCGGAAGCCATATTTCTCGCTTCAATTACAGCCTCTAAGGTTTCTCGTTCATGACTCAAGTATGCCTTGGCGGTTTCCACCAGGTTAGGTATCAGATCGTAGCGACGCTTCAACTGAACTTCAATCTGTGCAAAACCATTCTGAAATCGATTCTTGAGCTGAACTAACTGGTTATAGATCGCAATCGCCCAAACCACGCTTCCAATAATCACTACCCAGGCAATAATGCTGCTGACTTCCATTGATCGCTCCTGAAAATGAGGAAAGACCAACTACACCATTTTTTTTTGAGGATCACAAACAAAGAAACCCCGCCAAGGCGAGGTTTCAGATGAGGATGATGGCCAAAACAGTACTTGTCACCCGAAGGTGAGGCAGATAGCTGCCCGGTCCATCCTACCGACGTAACCGTGATGCTTTCACACCCTGGTGGGCCGGTTTGAGCCGCCGGGTCAAGACTTTCGTCTTGACTCGTTGGACTCTGACGCTCTCTCCACCTGCTGACTTGCTAGCATCTGGGCCGAAACCCCGGTGTTAGCGCGCCGAACCTGTGGTTCGATCGCCTGGCTGTATCCTTGCCCTAAGGCAGCTCTCCAGCCATTAGCTTCAAGCTATTATTTATCGACGCTTTGCATACGTCCCCATCGATCTGGTCGATCGCCTCGACCGATGAATCAGACTTTTATCACGCAAACCGAAACCGGTGGCGCTGCTTCCGAAGAAGCGATGAAAGCCCTTAAGCCGCCTTTGCCTGGCGACCCCGACCCGGCACAGGTCGTTTGGATCAAGACTTAGTTGGTGTATTCCCCGAGGGGCTTACAGTCTTCCTTGCCTTGCCGTTGAAAAGTAATTTATCACAGGCAACAACCCAGACCAGTGAAACCTTTGCAAGCTGTGGGGGATAAGTTGGGGATAACTCAGGGATAATCGTTGAGTAATTTGAACATTGATGTGGATAACTTGTATAACCTCAAAAATAAAGTTCTATCTCATTGTTTTATATGAAGTTATTTATCTTGAATTGAATTCACTCAGCCTGCGTATAAGTGGATAAATATACCTTATCGAGGGATAAAGTTATATTTCCAAAGGCCGCAGAGCGATTTGATCAAAGCCGTAGGGCGCAATTTCCTCAGCATTTTTTTTCGGTACGGTAGTCCGCACCACCATGGATTCGTTTCTTGATATCAAATCAGAATCAATGCCGAGGCTCTTAAAATAGTCCTGCCGAGCAAGCGCATTGGCATAGTTAGAGTAAACTCCCAGAGAAACTCTGCCGCGATATGGCTCTGCTTTTAAAACAACAAAGTCGGTTGCGTTAAGCTGCTTCAAACGTAAAACCAATTCATTTTGATCACCAATCGTAGCAACCAGATAACCGCTAACAGTATTAGTCGGCTGCGACAACCCTGGTCGTTGCACAATAGGCGATTCCTCAACGCGAACGACTTTTACTGCTCTGAATTCATTCACCTGAGGTTTGCTTCCTGCAACAACCGGTAATCTTTCCCGAAATCGTAGTTCGGTCAGGACGCCCATCTTTTGCAGGGTTTGTTGGCGTAACTTTGCAGCCTTCTCCGTTGAGTATACGCCGACAGAAAGTTGTTGGGACTTCGGCAGTAGATAGAAATGATCGTCACCGTGAATACGCATTTTTGCCCTGGCTGCATCTGGCGCTTCTATCGCTACAACTGCAATGTTCTGGGATGAGTTGTTCTGGGCAGTATCTTTTTGGTTTGTTGTCTCGGTTACTGGCGGCACCGACTCCCGCAGAAATTCTGGTATGCCGCCAGCGGCTTTTAGTGCTACTGGCTTTTGCACCTTCGACAAAAGGGTAGGAAATTTTTGAGGTTCGGATATCTGCTGCTCATCCAGCGGTACAGTTGGATCAGGCAGGGCTTCAGCAACCAGTCCAGTGTCAGCTTCAATTTCTGGCGGCAATACCGCACATTGATACACTCGAGTATCCTGATCCAAATGCAGCCATCGGCAGGTTGGAGTTTCTTCTCCAAATACAGATAAGCTCGTGAAGGCAAGTACGACGAAGCAGGTTGCAGCTGATAGTTTCACCATTAATCTCCCGGTATTCTTACCGTTAAGTATAGTCAAACCTCAGGATTCGCCAGTAAAAAGCCAATTTTTTTACTCGATATGTCAGTTTTACTGCTGGTTAACCGTCACTAAGGAGTAGTTAGCAGCCTCATCAACATCCCGTTTATGAGGTATCCCTTTGAAATAAAAAGGAAATCCCTATGAGCAAGTTTGCCCTTTTACTTAATCACCCCCTCGATCGATATGTCGATATCCCTGAAGACGATTACATTAATATTATTAAAGACTATGTGGCCTGGGTGCAGGATCAGGTAGAAAAAGGTATTTACGTCAGCGGTCACAAGCTCAGCACCGCCGAGGGACGCCGACTCAACAAGACAGATTCCGGTATCGAAGTACTCGATGCGCCCACCACAGAGATCGCGGAAATTCTCGGTGGCATTATGATTATTCAAACCGACTCCCTCGAGTCCGCTGTAAAAATTGCCAGATCTCATCCGCACTTTGTCCACAACGATTCTCTGGAAATCTGGCCACTGGACGAATCCGTTGACTAAACCTGACCATCGGGACGTTGTTGACCGCCTGGTCAGGCGACAACGGTCCCGGCTGGTTGCCCAGCTCCTCGCCCGGTTTGGCAGCCGGCATCTTACTTTGATCGAGGATGCGACTCAGGATGCAATTGTCTCCGCCCTGGAGCATTGGATGTTCGACGGTGTCCCAGATAATCCTGGGGCCTGGCTTCACAGGGTTTCGTCAAACCGTGCAATCGACCTGCTCCGCAAAATAAAACCCGAGCTACCCTACGATGTGGATTTTGACACAAGGTTTGACGAAACCGATCGTCGAGACCCTGAACTCCATCTGCTTTTATTATGCTGTCAGCAGGGCATTTCGGCGCTGGATCAACATTTGCTAATGTTGAATCTGGTCCTAGGGCTTACCCACCAGGAAGTTGCGAACCTCACGCTTTCCTCGACAGCACGGATTTCCCAGCGACTGGCTCGAGCAAAACGAAAACTAAAAAGGGGACAGGTACCGGATATAGATCGAAGCGCTGAACCTCAGATGGGTTCAGCCGAAATAGACACCCTGGCGCAAACCATCTACACCAGCTTTAACATTGGTTACTTCCCACGCCAGGGAGAGCAACTGATTCGTCAAGACGTCGCACGGGAAGCTCTCAGGCTCGCGGTGACAATAGCCACGGACCCTAGACTGAATCAAAACGAAAGCGGCTCATTCTATGCCCTAAGTGCACTGCTCAGTTTTCAGGCGTCACGCTTTGCCGCACGAGAGGATACTTCAGGTCACCCGGTGCTGTTCGTTGATCAGGATCGAGGTCTCTGGGACTATCAGCTGATCGAGCGAGGCAATGAATTTCTACTCAAGTCCAGAGCAGTCAGTCAGATTTCGCCATTTCACCTCGAAGCTGCCATCGCTGCCTTACATGTAAATCTCGAACGAACCGACTGGAACGCCATTGACAGTTTGTATGAGTCATTACTGCGTATTAAAGCTACACCGGGAATTCGAATAAGCGCTGCGGTAGCAAAGACCCATAACCACCAACCCGATGCCGCCCTCCAGGCTCTCGAAAAGCTCGAACAGGATTTTGATCTGAAAAATTACGCACCCTTGCATCTAGCAAGGGCAGAAGCGTTGCGAAAACTCGGTTACGAGGAGCAGGCGAAGGCCGCCTTAGATCAAGCACTTTGCTCGGAAAACAGTTTACCAATCTCAAAACTGATCATGCAAAAAAAGAACTCAGTAAATTAGCCCTTACGCCTGCAATGCTTCTAGCGTTATTCGCGAGCCAAGAACTGAATAATATCCGACCAGGCATTTTTATCTTGGATGATAAACAGATGCCCACCTTCGTACCAACGCAGCTGCGAATTTGTGATTGCTGCTGCCATGGCATGCTGATTGTCCGCCGCGGCAATCCCGTCGTACTTTCCTGCACAAATGAGTGTCTCATGGGTAATTTCACCCAGTGCTGATTCAACATTATGATCCGCCCGGGCGAGCAACTGACGGCGTGCACCGGCTTGAAACTCAGGCGTTTGATGATCTGCAATGGCGTGGTCGATCGTGTATTGAATCATCTGCTGAACTTGATCAGGATTTTCTGCCTGCCAGGTTGAATCTCGACGACTGTCATTAATCCCCATCAATTTTCTCATCCGCTCCTCTGGGGATATGTCAGCTGGCAGTTCATGAAAGGGGTAACTCGGCATAGATCCGCCGGGGGAAGTACAACAAAGCACCAGCTTGTTTACCCGCTCGGGATGACGCAGGGCGAGATGCAAAGCAACCATCCCGCCAAAAGATACGCCAATTACATGGGCTCGCTGCCAAGCCAAGGCATCCATCAATGCCGCCGCATCATCGGCGTAGTCAGCCATAGTGTAATCGCATTCAGGCTTATCGCTCTGACCTAAGCCTCGCTGATCATAGGCGAGCACCTGGAAAGATTTTGGTAGCGGCCCATCCATAGTGTTGGGCCTTGCTCTAAGGTCGCCACCGGTCCCGCTAATAAACAATACGAGTTCGCCTTCACCCTTCAGCTCATAATAGATTGAGATGTTATGACAAAGCACCTTTGGCATTAGCTTTCTCCCTCTGCTTGCCAGATTAGAGCACCATTAAACCAGATTTCGCCTACCTTGCCGCCCAGGCGCAGTGAGTTTCCCATCAGAATTTCTTCCGCGGCCAGGAGTCTATCCATTGTAATGACTTCTTCTATAGCAAGATTTGATTCCAGATAATTTTGTCGCCAGATGCCCGCTAGCAATCCAGAGCTAACCGGAGGCGTGACCCAGGTTGAACCAGACCGAATGAAGATATTGCTGATAGCACCTTCAACAACACTGCCCATTTCATTCAGGAACAGTACCTCGTCAAAACCTGCTTCTGTTGCTGCCTTAAACCCTGGTTCATACAGGGGTCTATAGTCTGTCTTATGGTATTGATACCTGTTTTTCGAATCCACAGAACCTGCGCTTATCAGCAATTTGAGTCGCGGCCGGCCCCAGCCGATGAGTTCAAGTTTTGTACTTTGTAGTTCTACCTGCCCGGTTATATCAATCCCAAGCCGCACACGGTACTCACCTTGCTCAAACGATGCTTCAAGCTCGCTCAGTTGATGTCGCACAGCAGGCCCGTCAAAAGGTATCGAAAAGTAGTGGCTGGATTGTTCAAGTCGACTCAAGTGGGCTTCCAGCCAAAGAAAGCTTCCTTGCCAGAGCATGGTTTCAAAAACCTCCGTATGCAGCCGACGATAATGAAGGAAGTCACTCTTTAATAAACACTCGCTCCATTCAGCAGGTCCAGACGAGTTAGCAACAACTCCGCTGCCAACGCCTAACTCAGCAGGCGAGCCTTTGTTTTGTTGTTGGCAGGATAGCGTTCTAATCGCCACATTTAGATAAAAATCACCTCCAGGCATAAACAAGCCCACGCTACCGGTGTATGCCTTTCTACCTTCTGATTCCAACTCAGAGATCACTTCCATTGCTCTAATTTTTGGCGCGCCGGTGATGGAGCCCGCAGGAAAGGTTGCGCGAAGTATTTCTTCAAGGTTCACATGCTCTCGCAACCGCCCGACTACGCGGCTCACCAATTGATGCAATGAAGGGAAACGTCTTGCGGAAAACAACTCTGGAACTTCTACGCTGCCCATCTCACAGATTTTGCTCAGATCATTGCGCATAAGATCCACAATCATCAGGTTCTCAGCGCAGTTCTTTTCATCACTCTCGAGAAACAATCGATTCTGTTCATCCTCAGCGAAAGTGAGACCTCTCTCGACAGTACCCTTCATTGGCTCGGAGATGAGCAGCTGACCGACCCGCTTTAGAAATAGCTCCGGCGACAGAGACACCAACTGCCAATCATCGGTCTCAATATACGCTGCATAAGGTACGGGATGTGCAGTTTCTAATTGGCAAAATAACGCATAGGGATCAATCACCGGCCCGACGTCAGCCCTGAAACTAAAGTTTGCCTGATAGAGATCACCGGCAAGTATGTAATCAATCAGTCTCTGGTATTGAGACTCGTATGTAGCCTGATCTATCCGGGCGGTAAAACCGGTTAGCATCCCAGCGCCGTATTCTTCTAGTGATATCTTCTCGACTTCACGACTCGCCAACATAGTTAACATTGGAAAGGATTCATCGGGCACAACGGACTGGCGAGGGTCTAGCGCGGTCCCTGCTCCATAGCTTAACCACCCTGCCAGATAGTACCCATCTTCTTGTAATGTTTCGATTTGATGAATTGCTGGACGTAATTCCGAGGCATTGTTTGCTGTAATCACCACCTCTGGCGAAGCGCAGTAGTAGTACTGGTCAGAATCTTCGGCTTTAACTAAAAACTTCACGGGTTACCTGGTACGAGAACGTCATCTCAATGGGCGGTAGCTTTTGACTGCAGGGGTGCCACTATACATTTGCGACCGCTGGATGATAAGCAGGCTTTCAACCAAGATTTGAATGATTTATCCAGCGAGCTCAGGTTCACCGTCTACGGTAAGGAGTCTTGTCTGCCCCACCTTGAGCCCATCGAGAGACATATGCCCGACGGAAACCCGGTGGAGCGCTAGCACTTCATTTTGAAAAAACCCAAACATGCGCTTCACCTGGTGGTACTTCCCTTCGGTCAGTGAGAGTCTCCCTACGTACTCAGAAAGAATCTCTAAATATGCGGGCTGAGTGGTTATGTTCTCGTAACTAAAGTAGATACCCTCTTGAAACGCGGCAACATGCGCCTGCGTGATTGGCTTCGCCAGGGTCACCTCATAGACTTTTTTCAGACCGGTTTCGGGCAAACTAATCTTTCGCGACCAGGCGCCATCGTTGGTTAGTAGCACTAGACCTGTAGTGTTAAAATCCAGGCGACCAACAAGATGTAACTCATCCTTTTGCGGGTGTTCGACAAGATCCAGTACAGTTACATGTTCAGCATCTTTAGTTGCACTGACAACCCCTTTCGGCTTATTCAACATCATATAGACGGGTTTGTTATTTCTCAGGCACAACTTATCCAACATGACATGGGTAAACTCTGTGACTTTCTGTTGGACCGAATGCGCGACTTCTCCATCAATCAGAATTCGTTTTTGCGCCACCAACAAACGTACATCGGAACGAGAATACTCACTGTTCTGGCTAACAAACCGGTCTAGTCGGCTGGTCTGGGAATTCATGATCCTGTGTTCTTATGCTCTAGCCGTAAAACAACGACCAAATGCATGGCACAACAAAATGTCACCACTACTGCGGACCACTCCATAAGACCCGATTCGCGTGATTCTCGGTTTAGTTTCAGGTGATGA